>WNEX01000874.1_pt1 | contig 14554 bp, 28 predicted proteins | sample 5399841 | NCBI WGS metagenome assembly WNEX01 (sample SAMN13153337, study PRJNA577476) | soil metagenome | isolation source: 40 cm grassland meadow soil 2 days after 1st rain plot 5 | place: USA:California | collected 2015-09-18 | reverse complement strand
CAGGTCACCTACGGCAGCCAGACCAGCGAGACCAACACGGGTGCGGAGTTCTTCATGGCACACCTGATCGTGCCGTGCTACAAGGCCCAGGTCTTCGTGACCTTCGGGAACCGGGATACGGGAGTGCAGACCAAGCAGTCGATCGCGGGCACCGTGTTCTGGGGCGTCCGACTGGGGGCCGTGTGATATGCCAGCGATAACTCCAGGTAAAGGTATCCGGTATCCGCTGTTCAGCGAGGCCGGCGATCCGCAGGCGGTCATGGCGATGGTGTTTGACCTGGACACCATGGCCACTGCTGACGATGCTCTGCGCGCAACCGCTCTGACCCGGCGCGGTGCCCGGATCACCAATTCCACCGCACCGAACATAACCAAGTCGGTCTATACGAAGCTCACGTACGACACCGTGAACTGGGATCCGCTGGGCCTGACCAACCTGGGCGTCAACAACGACCGGTTCACGATTCCCGCCGGCCTGGCCGGGCTGTGGATGTTCGGCGTGCTGTGGACGATCGACAACGCCGGCTCCGGTGGCCTGGCCATCTTCTCCGGCGAGGCGACCGTGGCCAAGAACACCACCGTGGCGCCGGCTGTACCGAACTACCGCCGGCACAAGTACCCCGGCTTCACCGGGGGGGCGTCCGGCACCGTGGACTGCCTGTGCACCGCGCCGATGGTGATGGCGGTGGGCGACTTCGTCACCTCGGGCGTCTTCTGGCAGGGGACGGCGGCCGGTCCGGCGGTCAACTCGGTGCCGCACATCTTCTGGGCGTTTCCGCTCGCCCTGAGCTGATCAAGGAGGAAGGTCCCGTGCCGAAGGAGCTCAGCGAGTCCGTCAACGACCTGCCGGTAATCAACGGGCTGCGCATGGCCAAGGTCGCCTCGGTGCTCGGTGCGGGCGGCGTCATGATCACGCTCAACGGGGCGACGGTCGGCCCGGCGGCCACCCTCTCCAGCTACACCGCCGTGGTCGGGGATGACGTGGCCGTCTTCCGGCAGGACTCCACGTGGCTGGTCCTCGGCAAGAGCCGGTGCTGCTGAGTTACGCTGCTGAACATGACCGATCAGGATGCACAGCACGACGACCAGGCCCCGCCCGCGCACGCCAGCGATGAGAACCCGCTCGACCACATCGGCGAGCCGGTGGCGGACCCGGTCCTCGACGGTTCCCAGGAGCCGGCGACCACGCAGCCGACGGAGGGCTGAGGCATGGCCACCCTCGCCGCGAACCTCGACGCCGCCCGACACTCCATCTGGACGGCCTTCCCCGGTACCGTCGTCGGTTGGATCGGGGACACCGCGCACCAGGCAAGCTGCTCCGACCACAACGAGGATGACTGTGGTGTGGTGCACGCCATCGACCCGATGACGCCGGCCGGTACCGAGCAGGCCAAGGCCATCGTCAACGCGGCGGTGGGTCGCCCGGACGTGGAGTACGTGATCCACAACCGGACGATCTGGTCCGCGTCGCATGGCTGGGCGCCCCGTGCGTACACCGGCAGCGACCCGCACACCAGCCACGTGCACGTCTCCGGCAGGCACGGCGCCGCCTGCTACAGCGGGCGCACCTGTACCGGGTACGACCACGCCGCCGAGCACAACACCACGCCATGGAGCCTGGCCCTGGCGCAGGGACCGACCGGCGGCCCGCCGTCGGGCCACCTGGACGAGGACGGCGTCCTCGGGCCGATGACGATCTCCGCGTGGCAGCGGCGACTGGGCACCCCCGTAGACGGCTTCATCACGCAGCCGCCCGGCCACTCGGACCTCGTGCGGGCCGTCCAGGTATACCTGAACCGGCTGGTTCACGCCGGGCTGGCCGTGGACGGGCAGGGCATCAACCAGGACGGGCACAGCGCGTTCAGCACCACCCGCGCGCTTCAGCGCTACCTCGGTACCGCGCAGGACGGCGTGCTGAGCCTGCCCCGCTCGCAGTGCGTTCAGGCGCTCCAGCGTCGCCTGAACGCCGGCACATTCTAACCTGGCCGGTCGCCTCTGGTCGCAGCTCGCGCTCTCCCCGTACGATCCGGGCAACCGATCACGGGGAGGGCGCGAGCGGTGTTATCCGGCGAGGAGCTTCGACTCTGGGGCATTCTCGGCACCGTCATCACTGGCCTGTTGGGAGTGCTCGGGTACGGGGTACGGATGCTCTTACAGGGCCGGCTGATCCCGGTACGCGAGCATCAGCGAGTGATCCAGGTGTACGAGACGCGTAACGAGGAGTTGGCGAACCGCAACAAAGAGTGGCAAGACCTGTATTTCCAGCAGGTCAGAATTAACTCCACGCTCAACGAACAGCTCACCACGGTGCTCGACTCGATCCGCAAAGCCCGGGAGGCTGGAGCGGCATGAGGTGGCGGTGGCCCCCGTGGCGGCGAGAGGAGCCGGACGTGCACGAGATCGAGCGCAGCGGCGCGACCGTCGCACGGGCGCGCGAGCAGACCGAGGTGATGACCGAGCAGATCCTGCGGCGGTCCGGTGAGGTGGAGAAGGCCGGGAATGATCTGGCCGAGATCGTGTTGCGGTCGATGCGTCCAACCGGAAAGGCTGGGTAGGTGCCCAACCTGATCTTCGTGTTCATGGTGGAACTGGGCCTGGGCTTCCTGATGAGCCTGGGCTTCGTTCTGCTGTACGGTCTCGGCTCGCCGGAGTGGCGTCGGTACGCGATCGGCCAGAACCTGCTGGCCAAGTCTCTGGTGCTCGCGATCAACATGGGGATCTCCCTGCTCAACATCGTGTTGCGGGTTCCGCCGTGGGTGTTCGCGGTAACTCTCGGCGCGCTGGATGTGGTACTGGCCTGGCGTCTGGTGATCACGTGGAGGGTGCAGCACCCGGCCGGCGAGTGGTTGAATGGCGGCACAGAACATGTACCCGAAGGGGGAACACGTGCCGAAGAAGACGATCCTGAACAGGTTCCCGGTGGCCTGGGCGACAGCCGTCGTGGCGCTCCTGACCAGCGGTGACGCGCTGCTGGTGTGGCAGAAGGTGATCACGGGCGAGAAGGTCACCTGGACGACGCTGGCCATCGCGGTTCTGACGATCGTGCTGGGCAAGCTGGCCCACGGGAAGGTCACCCCGCTGGCCGACCCAAAGGCTGAGAACCCGATCACGGGCGAGCTCGTGCCGCTGGTGCCGAAGGTTCGGATGTTCGGCTCGTGAGCGACGAGGAAGCTCAGCCCGAAGGTCCCACGCGCGAGCAGTTGCACGCTGAGGTGGAGCGGCTGACTGTCCAGATGCAGCAGGCCGTGGCCATGCTCAACCAGGTCACGACGGCGGCCGAGGTCTTCCCGGGTCCGGACGGTAAGCCACGGATGGCCGTGGTGTTCCAGGTCGGCGGCCTGGCCATGCAGGTCCAGATGGAGCTGGATAGCGCGCCGGGGTTCGCCGACCACATCCACCGCTTGATCAACGGGAAGGTGGTGGAGGCCAAGCGAGCCATGTCGGGCCTGATCGTGGCCGACCCGAGCCAGCTTCCCAAGCTGGGGCCGCTGCCGGGCGGCGGGTAGGCTTGCCCGACCTGGGTTCACCAGAGGGCCGCCCCAGTGATCCTGGGGCGGCCCTCGGTGTGTTGTCGATCAGTAGTCGTAGTCCGCCAGTACCTGGTCTCTCCGGTGTGACCGATCAGGGCGGTGTAGTGGCCGGTGGGTGGGGTCTGGTCGTAGACGCCGAGGTGGCCGAAGCTGCTGCGCCCGGAGGTGGCCGGGAAGTTGTCGTCGGGCATCGGCAGCACGCCGGAGACCGCGCCCATGGTCGTGCTGACGACCGTGCTCGACTGCACCAGCGTGTCGTTGATGTAGAGCCGGAAGATGACCGAGGTTCCGGACTTCTCGCAGGTCAGGGTGTAGTAGCGCCACACCCCGTCGTACAGGGTCGTCGTCGGGATGTACTCGAACAGCTTCGTCAGCCCGTCCACGCCATCGAAGACCTGGAACGCCCCGTTGCTGGAGGCGATCCACAGCTCCAGGCTCGCCCAGGTGGGCGAGCCACCCTGGCTGAACTGAAGCAGAGAGGTGTCCACGAACGTGGAGTTGGCGGTTCGGACGACGGCCGCGAATTGAACCGCCCAGAAGTCGTTAGTTGATGCGGTACGGGTTGCGGCGTACCCGGTAGCAATTCCCTCATTGACGTTCGGCAATGGCGCGGAACCACCGGGCGCCTGCTGCGAAGCCATTCTGACGGCAGAGGTGAACTGGATCGGGGGACCGCCGAACGCCTCGGCGAAGCTGGGCGTGGTGACCGCCGCGCCCGTCTGGGCGGTGTTCACCGGGTCCTCCATCGACCAGTACCCGAGGGGCCGGATGGTGTCCACTTCAGTGATGCGGCGGTACAGCGCGGAGCGCAGCACGGTGTCGCTCTGCTCCAGTCGGCGCGTGACGCCGTGGCAGCTACGAATGCACGGCTGACTGGGCGTCGGGCTCGGCGTCGCCCAGGCGAACAGGAGCAGCGCGCCGGCCAGGACGACCATGGCGATCGGTCTCAGAGTCTCCACCTCCCTTTGGGGTGTCGATCGAGGGTCCGGCCCATCTAACGGCAGGTCGGGTCTTGCGCCACGACCGCGATGGCCGCGTACGCGCTGTCCCCGTGGAATGCCACGTAGACCCGGTTCCCGTGGTCGCACTTCGTGCTCACGTTGGAGAAGCCATCGGGAAAGGTCACGATGTCGGCCGCGTTGCCGTTCTGGACGTTGGAGCGGGGCGCGTCGTTGAACGGTTCGCTGACCTTGCCCATGCTGCCGCAACCGGTGAGCGCGGTCAGGCCGAGCGCGGCGGCGCCGATCAGCGCGACGGTCTTCTTTCTGGTCATCTCGGGTACCTCCAGGTGGATGGATAGCGGATAGGTCAGATGTCCATGATGTGCTGGCCGCCGGGCCACTCGGTGGGGTTGCGGTGGTCGTAGTGCACCGCCCGCCACTTGCGGAAGATCAGCGCGTGTGTGGGGCACAGATCCTTCGGTACCGGCACGCCGAGCGCATTGACCAGGTATTCCGGCTCGCTCATCGTCCACACCCCCGGGAGTAGTTGGGGTACCAGCCCGGCCACAAGGCGGCCAGGGGAACGGTCTGTGCCGGCAGGTCGGGGAAGCCCAGCACCTTGACGGTCACCTGGTCGCCGTCGCGGGCGATCACGATCAGCTCGGCGTCTCCGCGTCCGCCGTCGATGAACCGCACGCGGTTGCGCACCAGCTCGCCGATCTTGTGCGTGCACGGTTGGGGGTCGAAGTTGTAGAACGTCTCGCGCTGGTGCTTGGGACAGAAGTACCGCCCGCCGAAGGATCTGGAGTTGTGACCCAGGTGGTGGCCGCCTCCGACCGCGCATGAGCGCAGCGGGGCGGGGTTCATGCCGTCAGCCGTTCGGCGAGCAGGGCGGCGAACGTGGCGTTGCGCTCGTCGTCGCTCTCGAAAATCCCGTCGAGGTGTGCGCCGACCGTGACGCCGGTTTCCCGCTCGTCCCAGACGGCCGCGTCCACCGTGGCGCCGAGGCCGAGGCTGGCCCAGCCGTGGCGGTACCGGAAGTAGAACGCGCGGCCATCGGTCAGGGTGCCGTCGTACTGCTCGGGGCAGGCGAGGCTGGTCCGGCGCTGAGTGGCTACGGCCTCGTGGCTGATCATGCCGGCACCGCGCCCACGTCGAGCAGGTGGTCCGTGCTGGCCAGCGTGGCGGCGTCCAGGCCAGTGAAGTCGCTCTCGGCCTCGCCGCACGTGCAGGACCAGGCGTAGACGCCCTCGCCGTCGTAGCCGGCCCAGACCGCGTGCCTTTCGGTGGAGATCGTGACGTAGGCCTCGCGGTCGCCCGCCAGTTCGGCGCGGATCTTCACCCAGGCCAGCGCGCCGGCCAGGCAGATGACCGTACCCATGCCGCCGATCGGTACGGCGTGGGCGAGCATGAAGGTCGGCACGATCGCCAGGGTGTGCAGCAGCGCGGCGAGGATCGGCATCACAGCAGCTCCGTCCCGGTGTCGGGGGTGGCGTGGTACATGGCTTCCAGGTCGGTGCGCAGGTCGCGCAGCTCGCACAGGGCGCCGGCAGGGTCGGCGACCACCAGATCACCGCTCTCGATGCCGTCCATCTCCTGCTGTACCAGCTCGCGCAGGCCTTCGAGCTGGTACCGGGTGAGTTGCTTCATGTGGCCCTCCAGGTGTATCGCTATGAGATACATGTTAGGCCATGCTTGACACCTATGTCAACCGGTCGGGTCGGTCGTTTCCTCGCCCTTCATGAGGGCCTGCACGGCGTTCCACATGGATGGAGCGTCGGGCCATACCCCGTGCATGATCGCCATCCGGGCGGCCTCGAACATCGCGCGCTTCAGCTCGCGGTCGGGCGTGATGGCCAGCGCCTTGAACTCGTCGCCGTCGTAGAGCTTCGTTCCAGGTGGAGCGTCCTCGCGGCCGGCGGCCACATCGGCGGCGAGCTGGTCGCGGAGCTGCTTCAGCCACTCGGTATTGCGCGCCCGGCGCACTATGATCACCTCGCCGGGGTGCTGCTCGGACACCCAGGCAAGAAACTCCTGGTCGTCGATCACCTCCAGCGTCCGGTTGGTGATCGACGCGGCGGCCACGAAGCCGGGGGAGCTCCAGGTCACCCGGGTTCGGTTCGGCCCCTCCCACTCCTCGCGGGCCTCGCCCTCCAGTAGGTCACGGGCAGCAGCGGCCAGCGCTACCCCCATGACCTGCACGCGCATCAGATCGGCTCGACTCATGCTCGCGCTCACCGGTACCGCTTCCCTTCCAGCTCGTTCAGGTGGGCGCGACGCGCCGCGATGGCCGCCAGCAGCTCGCGGTGCTGACGGGCGTCCAGCAGGTCGGGGCGGATCTGGCGCAGCGCCTTGATCCGCTTGGCCAGCTCGTCCAGGGCGACCTCGTTGGGCGCCATCTCGGCCTGCCAGCTGAGGAAGTTCAGCGCGGTGCGATCCGGTCCGGGCTCCGGGCGGGTGGCCAGGACATCATGCAGGGCACCGTGCTCGTCGCCGGTCAGCTCCCCGCGCTCCATGAACGCGGCGTCGATCTCCGGCGTCAGCTCGGCCAGCGGGGCGCCCTGATAGATCTGGGCCATCAGCAGGACGGACTTCACCCCGCCGGCCACGGACCCGGCGGCCGGCGCCTGGTGCTGGGCCTCGGTCTCCGGCTCGGGTAGCGGTACGTCCTCGACCTCGCGCTCGGTCGCCGGCTTGCGCCCGAGTGCGCCCATGCGTTCGGCGACGAACAGTCGGAAGCCTTCCAGCTTGTCCGGCAGGAGCTGGCCCAGCTCCTCGGCCAGATCGGAGGCGGCGCTCAGCTCCTCGGGGGTGGAGGCTGAGGCGATGGCCAGCTCCACGACCTGTGCGCGCTGCGCCAGCTCGGCCTTGATCTGGTTGCCTCGGGCCAGCAGGCGGATGCTGGGGAGCTGGTCCTCCCAGGTCCAGGGCAGCGCCGCGTCCCCACCGGCCGCCCGCGCCTCGTCGTAGAACGCCCTGCACGCGGCGGGCGTGCTAAGCGCGTCGATGCGCTGGGCCAGGGAGAAGCCGAACAGCTCGGTCCAGGTGAGGATGCGCCCGTCGTGCTCGACGGGGCTGGGCTTGCCGGCCGCGCGACGGGCGACCACGGTCTTCCACAGCTCGCCGTACTGCGCGAGCGGGGTGAGCGCCTGGGGCTCCAGCGCGGCCACGATGGACTCGGATTCGCGCGGCGGAAGGCTGAGCGTGGACGCCTCGTCCAGGGTCTCACCGCGCCGGCTGGCCTCCCTGCCGGCGGTACCGTCGTCATCCCCACCGGGGGCCAGGCCGGTGACCGCGCACAGGCAGTACCGGCGGGCGTAGGTGATCACGCTGCCCACGGCCTGCGGGTCGGCCCGGTCCGGCAGCGGCCACATCCCCTCGATCACGTCGCCGTTGACGTGCTTCAGCGCGTACTGGAGCACGAAGCGGTAGCCCTGCTCACCCTCCAGGTGGACGAGTGTCGGGCAGGTGCGCCAGGACAGACCGAGGCGCCCGAGTAGCGGCAGGATGGCCTCGGACACGTCATCGAGTTGGGCGTAGTCGTACTTCTTGGTGAACGGGCGGCCGTCTTTGGTGGTGCCGGTGATCTCGGCAGTCTCACCCTTGGCCACGCGGGGCAGGTGTGTCTGGAGGTAAGCCATCGCGGCGTCCAGGCTCTGGCGTGCCGTCTCCAGGTCGGCCTGCTCCAGGTGGAGGGTCAGCGGGCCGGTCGGTCGCTCTGGGCCGAAGGCGTCGTCCAGCTTGTCGTTCAGCTTGGGGTCCGGCAGGGCGGCGGGTCGTGCCATGGGAGGTCTCCTCGCTTCAGGTGTGTACCCACACTATACAGCAGGGGTACGACAGAGGCCGATCCGCCACGGGGGAAACGGACCGGCCTCTGCGCTACGCGGCGGCGTACGCGCGAAGCGCGCTGGCCGCCCGGTTGCGGGCGTCGTTGGTGATGCCGGAATCGGTGCTGACCGGCTGGCTCGTGTCGGCGCGTGCCGGTGAGCGTGGGCTCAGGCGTGCCGGGTCGCCGATCCTGCGGGCCAGCTCGGCGCGAGCACGTAGGTAGGCCTCGTTCGGACGCGTCGAGCTCGACGGAGCTTCGATCGCCCGGCCCTGCACCCGCTCCCGGTTCTCGCGGATAACCACCGCCCGGCGCTTGATCTGGCCCGGCTGCACTGGCGTCTTCAGCGGCTCGGCCGTGTCGAAAGCCTCCGTTACGGCCTGTGCGGCGTCGCGGTACTCGACACGTGCCATGACCGCGAGCCAGGCGTCCACCGCGTTGGCCGGGAACGGCCTGCGCTCGAAGCCCTCGATGAGAGCGAGTAGGTCGGCTACCTCGCTGCGGTTCATCCCGCTGTCACCTCCCTCGGCGGGTGCTGCCTCCACTCGGAGACAACCTGTGCGTCCAGGATGTCCCGGTCGTCTGTTCCACTGTACCCCGTGGGATGACATGTAGTCACCTGAGAAGCGTAGATTTTACGCGCCCGCTTCCCGATCTCAAGATTTCCAACCACGTCGGTGGGGTCGATGTTCTCCGCTGCGGCGAGCTCGTCAGCGATCTTGGCCACAGCCGCCTGCTCGGCACGGCGGTCTTCACCCTTCTCGGCGGCGGTCCGGTACTGCGCCGGCCCGGCAGCGGGGCTGGTCGGCCGGTTGCGCTGGGCGGTCTGGACCTCGACCACGAAGCTGTCCAGCAACGCCACGTTGCCGACCTTGTTGCGCGCCAGCATCAGGCTGAGCGCGTGCTTGATCGTGATCGGCGGGAAGCCCTGATCCAGCAGGCTCTTGATCGACGCCCCGTACCGTCCGATCGTCGATCTTGTCAGCCGAACGTCGCGGCCGGCGCAGAAGTCGATGAAGTCCCGCACGATGGTCTGCGCGGTGTCCGGCTGTGCCTCGGTGGAGACCTCCTCGGCGGCCGGCGGCGCGGGAGCGGCGCCCTCCTCAGAGGAGGTCTTCTTAGTGGTCTTCTTAAGAGAGAGGTCACCAGGGACGGGTTTTCCGGCGCTGGACTGAGCTGCGGAAACACCCTGTTCCGGCAGCTCAGCTCCAGGGACGGGTTTTCCGGCGCTGGGTTTCCCGTCGGGCGGCGGTGCCGGCTCGGTCAGCTCGTAGTCGGTGCCGACGATCCGGCCGTCGCTGTCGCGCGCCTCGACGCGGCGCAGGTATCCGGCCTCCTCCAGCTCGCGCAGACCGGACCGGACCGCATCCCGGGCCTCCCTGCCCTCGGCGAGAAACTGCTCCGCACTGAGCTGGTACCGCTTGTCGTGGCTGGCGATGTAGGCCAGCAGGCCCTTGGCTTTCCAGCTCAGCCGTGGGTCGCGCAACCAGTGATTGGCGATGATGGCGTACCCGTCGGCCGGAATATGTGCACGCTTGATGCTCATGTAAGCTGAGATCTCCTTGGAGGGTGCGTGGCCGTGGGGATCGGGTAGAGCCGGTCCCCACGATGCTGTTCAGGCGGCTACCCTGCTGCCCCGGGTCTCCGGCCGGGCCACCGTTCCACGTGGCCACTTCCTCGTCGCGCACAGCCAGGGCAGGATCGTGCCGATCGCGCGCCATTGGGGCTTGTCCGCGTACCGCTCGTCGTCGGGCGCCGGGAAGGGCTGCTTGCGTCCCTGCCGTCCGTCCATGCGTCCCGGGCCGTCGTAGTCCGGCTTGCTGCGCTGGCGCCAGATCATCGGCGTGCCCTTGGAGACGCCGGCCAGCTCGGCGATGGCCGGCAGGTCGATCAGCGGGTCCGGGTCATCGGGGTCGAGGTTGGGGAACGTCTCGCGCAGGAAGGCCAGCACCTGGGTGATCTCGGCGTCCGGGTCCGACACGTTCTCCAGCGCCATTCGGGCCATCACGCCTCGCTTCCATGTATAGTCAGTATTGACATGTGGTCGTGCACTATACAATCATGACACATGTTCGAGGTCAACGAACAGGTCGGAGCTGTCATGAAGCTGGAGCAGGCGCAGGCCCTGGTGCGTGCCCGCTGCTGGGGACGCTGCGAGGGCTGCGGCCGGTTCGGCGTGGTGCAGGTGCATCACCGGCAAGCTCGGGGGATGGGCGGGGTCAGTGGTCCGGCCGGCGAGCTGGCTAACGATCCGCGCAACCTGCTCGCGCTGTGCCCGGCCTGCCACGACGAGACCGAACACTCCTCCACCTGGACGGAGTGTGAGCGCAAGGGCTGGCGGTTCCGCCACGGCACCGACGTGGACCCGTTGACCGCGCCGGCCCTGATCCACACGGTGCAGGGCCACGGCTGGTGGCTACTCACCGACGACGGCGGTTACCGCTGGGTCGGCCCGGCGGACTAGCACTACACCTGGAGAGAGGAAACAGACATGGTTCAGCAAAAGGAGCAGGTCCGCGACATTCTGACCAACATGGTCAGAATGGGTTGGCATGTCAAGGAGAACGCCAACGGCACCTCGGCGCAGGTCGGCGCCCCGGGCAAGCCGATGGTGACGGTCCCCGTCCGTGGTTCCGGGTACGGTACCGGACTCGACAACGCCATGCGCGAGATCCGCCGGACGGGCTACTTCGAGGCGTGGCCGGCGTTCGTGGCCAAGCGCGACACCGACCGTAAGGCAGCGGCCGGCGTGGAGGCGGTACCGACCCCGGCTCAGGTGTTCGCCGCCGAGGAGGTACCCGAGGTGGCGCCTCGGACCACGGCCAGCACGAGGCTGGCCGGCACGGAGCGCGACGTGATCGACGGGCATCAGGTGACCGACCGCGTACCGGCGAAGGGTCGCAACCCGATCGGCGGCAAGCCGATGCCGGTGGGCGGCGTGGATGAGGTCATGCTGGATGACGGGCGCGTGGTCTACCAGTGCATACGCTCGGAGTTCTGCTTCGATGCCTTCGCTGCCGTGGCCTCGGCCGTCTCGCACCTGCGGACCCACGGACGCCCTCAGGCTGCGGCCCGCAAGGACAAGGCCCTGGCCGCTGAGGAGCGTAGCCGGGCGCAGAAGTCGCAGGCCGGCACCAGGGCGCACGAGGTGCGCCGGATGCGCCAGGCGCTGCTGCTGGGCGACGAGTCGCGTGCCGAGTGGCTGCTGACCCTGGCCGATGAGCTGGAGCAGGCGATTCCGATCCTGCGGGAGCTGACCCGCGTCAAGGTGGACGTGCCCGACCTGGTCACCGAGGAGGAGCTGGCCGAGCTGAGGGCGAAGGCCGCGAAATGGGACACCTTCCTGAGCATGACTCGAAGCTGAACGCTTGACCTTCCTCGGGTGCGGGTTACGGTGCCCGGGGGAGGTCATCGAAGGGAGACGACGTGCTTCACCTGCTGATCGCCGTGCTGGTTGCCGCCGGCCTGATCCTGCCCGCTCCGCTGCTGGGCCGCCGCGTCGAGCGCCGCCGCCGGCTGGCCGGCGAGCGGGCCGTGGCCTTCGCGCGCCAGGAGACCGCCGAGCGTCGCGCCCGGCCGCCCGCGCTTCCGCCGGCCCGCGCCATCACGCCGGAGGAGGAGCTGGAGCAGAAGCTGGAGGCGGTCAACCGGGTACCCAACCGGCGAACGGAGAAGGTGCTGAACCGGCTGGAGGCCCACTGGCACAGCGAGCTGGACCGGGTGCTTCAGCGGGCGTTCGACGCGCTGAAGCTGGACGAGGTTGACCGCGAGTGGGCGGTTCTCGGTACCGGTGAGTACGCGATTGCCCACGCCGGTTGAGCGGTCTGGCTTGACACCTCCATCTGGAGAGGTGTATCGTCACACCTAACACCACCTCTACACCTGGAGGAACCGCAATGACCAGCCCGCTGTTCGATGACACCCTGTATGACCCGACCAAGGACCAGACCGTCACCGGCTGGGGCACCCAGTACGACATCGCCGAGAACAAGGTCCAGCACGGCATCGACAAGACCGGCGGCGTCGCCGCGTTCGCCAGCGTCCGGGCGCCGGCCTGGCACAACCTTGGCGTCACCTTCGACCACCAGGTCACCGCCGAGGAGCTGCTGGTCGCGGCCCACGCGGACTACGACGTGCTGAAGGTGCCCGACTACGCCCACCACGAGGTGCCGGTGCTCGGCGCCAACGGCCAGCCGATCATGATGCCGGACGCGAGTGGCGAGCGCACGCCGATGATGATGACCCAGTACATCGAAGACCCCAACGTGCGCAAGCTGATCCGCCAGCACCCCGTCACCAGGCAGTGGCAGGTGCTGGGCACGTGTGGCCCGAACTACCAGGTCGTGAACAACCGGGAGGCGTTCCTCGGATTCGGCGACGCGATCGTGGACGTGGCCGAGCCCAACGCAGCCGCCTGTGGCGTCCTGTTCGAGGGCAAGCAGGCATTCATGTGCTGGAAGCTGCCCAAGGATGTCCTGGTCGGCGGCGTGGACGCCTCCCAGCTGTGGATGCTGGTCCGCACCAGCCACGACCTGAGCACCCCGCTGACCGGCGCGATCACTCTGCTGCGCACCGTGTGCGCGAACACCGCGAACTGGAACCTGGCCCGCGCCGTCAGCAAGTTCACGATCCGTCACACCAAGAACGCGAAGATGAACCTCTCGGACGCCCGGACCGCCCTGAAGCTGTCCTACTCGTACGGCGACGAGTGGGCGCGCATCGGCAACGAGCTGGTCGCGACGCCCATGATGCCCCGGGTCTTCGACCGGATCGTCACCGAGAACTTCGGCCCCGGCGAGGAGCCCAGCGCCAAGGCCCAGGAGAACTGGGACAAGAAGCGCGACAAGCTGATGGCCCTGCTCACCCAGGCCGACACCCAGGCCAACGTACGTAACACCGCGTGGGCCGGTCTCCAGACCGTCATCGAGTACTGCGACTGGGAGACCAAGGTCGGCGCGAAGGACACCGGGCTGAGCGACGACGGGTACCGGTTCTGGCGCTCGCTGGACGGCGAGAAGTCGGTCACCACGCCGAAGGTGAACGCGCTTCGGATCTTCGCCGACTATGCCGGCGTGAAGCTGGACGCCTGACCCCTGCAACAGCCGGTCCGCCCCCACTCTCCCGGGGCCGGACCGGCACGTCTACACCTGGAGGAAGCATGTCCGACCTGCGGTACGCCCTGGAGGAGCTGGCCCGCGAGCTGCGTGCCCGCATCCACACCACCCCGAGCGCGCGACGGGAGAACCCGTGGGTGCCCGGCGGCGAGTTCACGGACGGCAAGCTGATGACCGCCCTGGTGGTCGCCGAGAACCTGCTGGCGCAGCCCGAACCCGACGAAAGGACAGAGAGCGGATCATGAGCGAAGAACGCAAGCCGAACTACGCGCAGGGTCTCGTGCTCCTCGTGTGTGGTCTCGTGATCGTCCTGGCCCTGCTGCTGTGGGGCTGGGACTGGATCGTGGACCTGATCTGATGAAGATCTTCTACGACTGCGAGTTCATCGAGAACGGCACCACCATCGACCTGATCTCCATCGGCATGGTCACCAGCGACGGCCGCGAGTACTACGCGGTCAGCGAGGAGTTCGACCACCAGGCCCTGCTGGGAAACCCGTGGCTGGTGGAGAACGTGCTGCCCTCGCTGCCGTACGTGCGCTCCCGGGGCGACCTGGCCGGCGACTCCCGGTACCTGCACCTGGACTACGACCACCCGGACTGGCGGGCGGTCAAGCCCCGCTGGCGTATCGCCGACGAGGTTGGTGACTTCATCCTGGGTGGGGCCACCGGGCCTGACCCAGAGCTGTGGGCGTGGTACGGCGCCTATGACCACGTGGCGCTCTGCCAGCTCTGGGGGCCGATGGTCGCCCTGCCCGAGGGCATCCCGATGTTCACCTGCGACCTGAAGCAGGAGGCCGTCCGGCAGGGCGACCCGCGTCTGCCCGAGCAGCCGGCCGGCGTGCACAACGCGCTGGCCGACGCCCGGCACAACGTGGTGCGCGCCCGTGCGCTGGGGCTGATCGCATGAAGGTTCAGAGTGAGCCGCTGCCGGGGGAGGAGGCGTGGATTCCTTCCCCGGTGGAGCCCGACATGTTGTGGCCGCGTCGCAAGATCTTCGGCGGCGACGCGGCCTGGACGCCGTACCGGGCTAAGACACACCAGGCGTGCTCGACCTGTGTCGAGGTGCTGATCGAGCACGAGAAGGAGCCGTACCCCCGGCCGCCCGGCCACCCGAGCCCGGCCACGAGGGTGCGCAACGGGC
>WNEX01000869.1_pt1 | contig 14616 bp, 8 predicted proteins | sample 5399841 | NCBI WGS metagenome assembly WNEX01 (sample SAMN13153337, study PRJNA577476) | soil metagenome | isolation source: 40 cm grassland meadow soil 2 days after 1st rain plot 5 | place: USA:California | collected 2015-09-18 | reverse complement strand
TTGGCCCGGCATGAACTCGGCGAACCCTTCATTCAGCCACATGTTCGCCCAGTTCTCGGTGGTGACGTAGTCGCCGAACCACTGGTGGGCGAGCTCGTGCGGGATCAGGATCCACTGATACCAGGGCCGGTCCAGGTACGCGCGCTCGTCGGGAAGCCAGTCGACGAGGGTCGTCGCGCTGACGTTTTCCATCCCGCCGAAAAAGTCCGCCACCGTGGTCTGGGCGTACTTGGCCCAGGGATACGGGAGCCCGGTCAGGCGCGAGTACACGTCGATCATGTCCGGGGTGACGGCGAACAGCCGCTGGGCGCGGCTGGAGTCGGCGTGATAGACGTAGTAGTCCACCGGAATGGCGTGCCAGCGGTCCGGCACCTTCACGAGTGGCGCGACGATCAGGGACACGAGATACGTGGAGCTCGGCAGATCCTGACGCCAGGTGACGCTGTGCGTGCCGCCCGGCAGCTTGCGGTCGGCCACCAGCCGGCCGTTCGAGACCACGCTGAACTGCTGCGGCACGGTGGCGACGAGCTCCCAGGTCATCTTGTCGTTGGGGAAGTCGTAGGTCGGGAACCAGAAGTGATTATTGTGATCCTCGCCCTGACTCCAGATCTGCTGCGGTCGATGCTCCTGACCCTCGGGCTGGATGAACGTCAGGCCCTTGCCGTTCTCGAGCGGCGCGTGGTAGTCGATCACGCAGCGTAACGTGTCGCGAAAGGCGATCGGACGCGCCGGGTACACCACCAGGGTGTCGCCGTGGCGCTCGCTCCGGAGCGTCGCGCCACGGCCGTCGGCGATCCGGGACACGATGAGGCGCGAGCCGGCGTCGAGGATCACGGAGTCGAGGGCGGGCCGCAGGGCCACCAGCGTCGTCGTCACCCGGCCGTCGAACGCCGTCGAATCCCAATCGAAGTTCCGGACCTCGATGCGCTGGTGCACGAGGTCGTAATCGTGGGACCGGGTATAGGCGTCGTTGCTGATCAGCTCGGCATTGGACTGGGCGACCGCGGGCGCGGCGAGGGCGCAGAGCACGGCGGAGATGAGTGATGGGCGCATGCGCCTAATGTAGCCTGGACGCGGGGCGCTTTCCGATGCAGAATTCTGCGGCCGCCACTATGCCCTTCACAGGAGATTCGAGGATGAGATCCACGCTCGGCACCACCCTGCTTGCCCTCTGTACCCTCCCCCTCACGGTCGTCCCCGTCGCGCGGGCCCAGAACCCGGTCACCAACGGCGTCCGGGCCATGGCGCAGCGCCAGACGAAGAACATCGTGGACGCCGCGGAGGCGATGCCGGCGGACAAGTACGGCTATAAGCCCACGCCCGCTCAGATGAGCTTCGGCGACGTGGTCGCGCACCTGATCAAGGAAGGGAACAACTATCTGTGCAGCGCGGCGTCCGGCATGAAGCAGCCTGACACGGACAAGTTCGCGGGCACGGACGCCAAGGACAAGCTCGTCGCCGGCCTCAAGGCCTCGTTCAAGTTCTGCGAGACCGTCCTGGCCCAGGTCCAGGACGCCCAGCTGGGCGACAGCATCGATTTCTTCGGCGGTCGCAAGCAGACGAAGGGCATGGCCGCGTTGATCACCGTCGCGGACTGGGCGGACCACTACAGCCAGATGGCGATCTACCTGCGATTGAACGGGTTGCTGCCGCCGACGGCGAAGAAGGCCGACTAGCGGTCGCACAGCATCTCCCGCGCCGCGTTGTACCCGCACGCGCCCATGACGCCGCCGCCCGGGTGCGTCGCCGAGCCGCACAGATACAGCCCCTTGATGGGCGCGCGGTAGTCGGCGTATCCGGGCAGCGGCCGCAGGAAGAACAGCTGCGGCAGGGTCATGGCGCCCTGAAAGATGTTGCCCCCCGTCAACCCGAAGCGGCGCTCCAGGTCGAGCGGCGACAGCACCTGCCGGTCGATCACCGAGCGCTTGAAGTTGGGCGCGTACTCGTTGAGGATGTCGAAGCAGCGGTCGGCGAACCGATCCTTCACTTCGTCCCAGCCCCCGTTCCTGAGCTGGTACGGCGCGTACTGCACGAAGAACGACATGACGTGCTTGCCGGCCGGCGCCACCGTCGTGTCCACCACCGACGGGATGGTGCACTCGAGGATCGGGTCGGCGGAGGGACGGCCGTACTTGGCGTCGTCGTAGGCCCGCTCCATGTAGTCGAGCGTGGGGGCGAGATGAATCGTGCCGCGCAGGTGTCCGTTCGGGGGCAGGCCGCTTCCCTTCACGGCCGTGAAATCGGGCAGCTCCGACAGGGCGACGTTGATCTTGAGCGACGCGCTCGTGTAGTCGATGCCGCGCACCGCCGCGACGAATTCGTCGGGCAGGTCGCGCGCCTCGAGCAGCTGCAGGAACGTCACGTGGGCGTCGGCGTTGGAAGCGACCTGCTTGGCCTGGAACTCGGTGCCGTTCTCCAGCGCGACTCCCTTTACCCGCCCGCGGCGCGTGACAATCTTCGCCACCGGGCTGTTGACGCGGATTTCCGCTCCGTGAGCGCGCGCCGCGGAGGCGAGCGCCTGGGTGATGCCCCCCATCCCGCCGCGCACGTAGCCCCACATGCCGCGCACGCCGTTGCACTCCCCCATCACGTGATGAAACAGCACGTACGCCGTGCCCGGCATGGAGGGTGAGGCCATGGCCCCGATGATGGCGTCGGTGGCGAGGGCGATCTTGAGCTCCTCCGATTCGAACCAGCGGTCCAGGATCGGTCGCGCGGCACCCGTCAGGATCTCGAGGGCGCCAGGCCCGTCCCGCCCCAGCTTGAGGAAGCGCCAGCCGAGCCCGGCGAGGTGCGCGAGGTTCTTGGGACCGAAGGACCACGGGTTCGGGGGCGTCCGGAGCAGGGTGGGCTCGATGAAGTCGGCCACCCGCTCGAGCATCGCCTCGTAGCGCGGCAAGGCCTCGGCGTCCCGCGTCGAGAACTTGGCCACCTGCTGGCGCGTCAGCTCCTTATCGGGGCCCATCAAGAGGAAGCGGCCATCGGGGAACGGCGTGAACGACGAGGGGCTGCGCGGCAGCAGCTCGAAGCCATGACGCCCCAGCTCCAGGTCCCGGATGATCTCGGGACGGAGCAGGCTGTTCACGTACGCGGCCGTCGACACCTTGAAGCCCGGCCACAGCTCCTCGGTCACGCACGCGCCGCCCACCACGTCACGCCGCTCGAGCACCAGCACGCGCTTGCCGGCGCGCGCGAGGTAGGCCGCGGTGACGAGGCCGTTGTGGCCGGCCCCGACGATGATGATGTCGTACGCGGTCATCGCTCAGGGTCTTCGCTGCGCCCGCTCGAGCAGCGCGCCCAGTCCGGGCGGCACCTGCACGCCGAAGATATCCCTGGTGGGCGCGGTGACTACGATCGAGCGCGGCCCGGGGGCTCCGTCACTGCCGGTGGGTCCCGCCCCGCCGGCCCGTCCCTGAGGGCCGTCGGCCGCATCGGGACAGCGGCGATTGCTCTGGTCGGTCTGCCCCTTGCCGCCTTTGCCGCCTCGACCGCCGGTTCCGCCTGCCCCACCCGCTCCGCCTGCTCCACCCGGGCTGCGACCGTCCACGAGCCCCGCGAGCAGCGGTTGGTCGACGGGTACCACAACGGTGATGCGGCCGCCCCGGCCCCCGGACCCGCCCGGTCCACCGTTGCCGCCGTTGCCCCCCGGGGCGCCCGGCTGCGGGGGGCATCCCGCCGCGCCCGCCGAGCCGTCCGTCCCGTTCCCGCCCGCCAGGCCCGCGCCGCCGCGACCGCCCCGCGACTCGACGATCAGCCAGTCCGCCGGAGCGACGCTCGTCGGATCGCCCAGAATGTAGAACGGCGGCGCCATGCCGACCTGGAATCCGGCCACATACAGCTTGTCGTAGAACGGCGAGCGCACCCCCGCGAGTCGTATGGTCACGTCGGGCCCGTTGCCCCCTGCCTCGCCCGCGCCGCCTGGCTCGCCCGAGAACGTGAAGGTGTGGGGCATGCAGCCGTAGTACGGCGGCACGACGACGGTGCTTGTGACGCGGGAGTTGGCTCGAAGGGTCGCCGTCAGCCGAAACCCGGTCGATACGGTCGCCAGCGGATCGCGCTCGGTCACCCAGTCGCCGTCTTCCTGGGAGACCGCGTCGGGGCTCTCGCGATCGAGAAATACGACGTGCAGGCGGGGCGGGTGCTTCTTGTCGTACGACCGCGCGAACGGCACACGCTCTCCGCTTGCCAGCACGGCCTCATAGCTCGTAGCGATCACACTCCCCGGGCAGGCGCGGGCATAGCTCGTGACGATCCGGATATCCCGGATTTGCGCGACCAGGCCGGGGTCGGGGGCGAAATCCGCCGGTGGCGCGTGAGAGCATCCTGACAACAACACGGCCAACGTCGTCGCGGAAATGCCTTGCAGAGAGACGTCGAAGACTCGCATGGAGATCCTTTGTCGTCGGCAGCCGGCAAGCAACATGTGAAACCGGGTGCCGATAGGCAACTTGCGGCTTGGAGCTTGCGGCTTGAGGCTTAGCGCCATGGGCAAACCCGGCTACGGGCTCATCGAGACGATGCGCGTGCGGGAGGGACGCATCCCGTTCTTGTCGCGCCACCTCGCGCGCCTGGAGCGCTCGCTGAACGAGCTCGACCTGGCGAGACCCGCGCACGGTCTCGCCGCGCTGGTAACGCCGTTTGCGGCAACCGGCGACGCCGTACTCCGCATCGAAGTCCGCGACGGGCGCGCCAACGTGACCGTCCGCGCGCTGCCGCCTCTGGCGGCTCCGGCCCTGATCGCCGCTTCGGAGCCGCACCAGCCTTATCGCCACAAGACGACCGAGCGCGACTGCTTCGTAGACGCGGCCGCCGAGGCCGAGCGGGCCGAAGCGGACGACGCCCTGCTGCTCACGCAGGACGGGCTCGTGGCTGAGGGCACGGTGTGGAACCTGTTCTGGTGGGACGATGACATGCTGCGCACGCCGGCGCTCGATCTGGGCATCCTCCCGGGCATCGGGCGGGAGCGCGTGCTCGAGCTCGTGGCGCGCGTAGATCAGGGTCGGTACGCGCGGCAGCAGCTCGCCGGGAAGAGCCTGTTCCTCGCGAATGCCGTCCGCGGCGTCGTGCCGATCGCCTCGCTCGACGGCTCACCCACGCCCGCCGATCTCCGCACGGCGGAGCTCGCCGGCCGGTTCTGGCCCGCTGCTTGAGCATTGTGGTGCGGGACCGAACGCCCCCCGAAGCGGCGACGCACTACTCTGGGGCGAAAGCGCGGCGCCAGTGCTGCACCGCACCCCGCGCCACACCCCCGGTCGCAGTCCCATTCGGTTGTGCGACAATCAGATAGCACGCGCCAGGCAGCAGCCGCAACGCTGCGTGACGGCTCTGGCCCGGGAAGTGCGTTGCGCTCCTATGAACGGTTCGAGCGGGCTTGCGGGTCGTGCGGGGGAGGATTGATCGAGAGGCGAGGCGTGTAGCGGATGGTCACCACAGCACCAGCAACCCGACCCCGGGCGGCGTCGTTCACCGACGACGCGGTCGAAGTCATTGTGGCGCGCCCGGACGTCGGGTCCGAGGCGGTGTCGGCCTCCGCGAGGCTGCTCTCCGACTTGGAGCGAGCGCGGGCGGGCCGCTTCGCGTTCGAGCCCGACCGTAACCGGTTCATCGTCGCGCGAGCGCTGTTGCGGCAGCTGCTCGCGGCGCGGCTCGGTGTCCGGCCCGAAGCGGTCGAGCTGGCCTCCGGGGCGCGCGGCAAACCCGCGCTGGCCGGACGGTTCGCGACCTCCGACCTGCGGTTCAACGTGTCGCACTGCAAAGATGTGGCCGTGTACGCCCTTTCCTCGGGGCGGGAAGTCGGCGTCGACGTGGAGGCGGTGCGCACGCTCCCTGACGCCGACGACGTTGCCGCCCGCTGGTTTTCTCCTCGCGAATACGCGACGTACCGGGCGCTCGAGCCGGGCGACCGGGCGCTGGGATTCTTTCAGTGCTGGACTCGCAAGGAGGCGTTCATCAAGGCGCTGGGCGACGGCCTGTTCCATCCGCTCGATCGTTTCGACGTATCGCTCGCGCCGGGCGAGCCGGCCCAGATTCTCCGGGTCGCGGACGTGCCGGGAGATCGCTGCCGCTGGCGCCTGGAGGGGTTCTCGCCCGTGCCCGGCTTCGTCGCGGCCGTAGTAACGGAGCGGCTGATCGAGGACGACCGATAAATGGCAGCGGCCGGAAACGAATCACCGTGGATGAACGACGAGCTGCGGATGTTCCGCGCGACGGTCCGTCAGTTCATCCAGAAGGAGTTCCTGCCGCACCAGGCCCGCTGGCGCGAGCAGCAGCGTCCCGATGCGGAGGCGTGGACGCAGGCCGGCGCGACCGGCCTGCTGCTGCCCGACCTGCCCGAGGCGTACGGCGGTGGTGGCGGCGACTTCGCCCATGCCGCCGTCGTGCTGGAGGAGCTCGCCTCCGCCGGCGTGCATTTCGGTTCCGGCATCCAGAGCATCGTGGCACACTACATCCTGGCCTACGGCAGCGAAGAGCAGAAATGTCGCTGGCTGCCGCTCATGGCGCGGGGCGAGCTGGTGGCGGCCATCGCCATGAGCGAGCCCGGGGCGGGCTCCGACTTGCGCAACATCCAGACCGCCGCCCGGCGCGACGGGGATCACTACGTGATCAGCGGCTCCAAGACGTTCATCACGAACGGCGCGCTCGCCGGCCTCGTGTGCCTGGCGGTCAAGACGGACCCACGCGCCTCCGGCGTGAAGGGCATCTCCCTCATCATGGTGGAGACAAAGGGCCTGCGGGGATACCGCGTCGGGGGCTCGCTCGACAAGATCGGCATGCACGGGCAGGACACGTGCGAGCTGTTCTTCGACGAGTCCCGAGTCCCGGCGACGAACTTGCTCGGCGGGGTCGAGGGCAAAGGGTTCTACCAGATGATGGAGCGCTTGCCCTACGAGCGCCTGGGCGTGGCGGTGGTGGCGGTCGCGACAGCCGAGCAGGCGGTGGCCATCACGACCGATTACGTGAAACAGCGCACCGCGTTCGGCAAGCCGCTCATGGAGCTGCAGAATACCCGCTTCAAACTGGCCGAGTGCAAGACCGCCGCGCATGTCGGCCGCGTGTTCGTCGACCACTGCATCGAGCGCTTCATCGCGGGCCAGCTCGACGATACCCTGGCCGCCATGGCCAAGTATTGGCTCACCGACTGCCAGTGCCGCATCGTGGACGAATGCGTCCAGCTGCACGGTGGCTACGGATACATGACCGAGTATCCGATTGCCCGCATGTGGGCCGACAGCCGGGTGCAGCGGATTTACGCGGGCGCCAATGAAATCATGAAGGAGCTGATCGCGTGCTCGCTCTGACCGATCTCTGCCTGCATGAGCTGATCGAGGCGCAGGCGCATCGCACCCCCGATCACGTGGCGGTCGTGTTCGAGCAGGAGCGCCTGACGTACGGCGAGCTCGACCGGCGCGCCGGGCGGCTGGCGCATCACCTGAGGGGTCGGGGTGTCGGCCCGGACGCCGTCGTCGGCTTGTTCGTCGACCGCTCGGTCGACCTGGTCGTCGGCATTCTCGGCATCCTCAAGGCCGGGGCGGCGTACCTGCCCATCGACACGGGCTACCCGCAGGAGCGGGTCGCCTTCATGCTCTCGGACGCGAGCGTCGCGGTGGTGGTCACACAGTCGGGCCTCGTGGCCCGCCTCCCGATCGACAGCGCGCGAGCCGTGTGCCTGAACGGAGATCTTGACGCGCCGGCACCGGCGGCACTACCGCCCGTGCGCCCCGACCACCTCGCGTATGTGATCTACACGAGCGGCTCCACCGGCCGCCCCAAGGGCGTCTGCATTACCCATCGCAACATCGTCAACTACGTTCTGGGAATTGCGGAGCGGCTGCGGCTCGAGCCGGGCATGAATCACGCGACGGTGTCGACCATCGCCGCCGATCTCGGCAACACCGTCGTGTTCCCGGCGCTCGCGACGGGGGGCTGCCTGCACGTGGTGTCGCAGGAGCGGGCCGAGAATCCGGCGCTGCTCGCGGAATACTTCCAGCGCGAGCGGATCGACGTCCTGAAGATCGTGCCGTCGCATCTCGCCGCCCTGCAGGCGGGCCCCCATCCGGAATCCGTGATGCCCCGAGCTCGCCTCATCGTGGGTGGCGAGGCCTCCCGGCTGGACTGGATCGCGCGGCTGCGCGCGTTGGCGCCGGACTGCGAGATCTACAACCACTACGGGCCCACGGAGACCACGGTCGGCGTGCTGACGTACCGGGTCGGGCCCGAGCTGCCGGTCACCCAGTCCGGCACGCTGCCGCTCGGCAGCCCTCTCCCCAACATCCGGGTGCACCTCCTCGATGCCGGCGGGCGGCCTACACCGATCGGCGAGCTGGGGGAGCTGCACATCGGTGGCCGCGGCGTGGGGCGGGGCTACCTCGGCCGCCCGGATCTCACGGCCGAGAAGTTCATTGCGGATCCGTTCGACTTGGGCGCGGAGGAGCGCCTCTATCGGACGGGCGACCTGGCGCGAGCGCTGCCGGACGGGAGCCTCGAGTTCTGCGGTCGGGTCGACGACCAGATCAAGCTGCACGGCTACCGGATCGAGCTCGGGGAGATTGAAGGCACGCTGCGGGCGCAGCGCGGTGTGCGCGATGCCGTGGTCCGGGCGTTCGACGACCCGGCCGGTGGCAAGCACCTGGTCGCGTACGTCGTGCCGCAGCGGCCGAACCAGGCGCTGTGGGGGTGGCAGGCGCCGTACGTACTGCCGGACGGCGCCCCCGTGGCGCACCTCAACCGCAACGAGACCGAGTACATCTACAACGAGATCTTCGTACAGCAGGCGTACCTGCGGCACGGCATCACGATACGTGAGGGCGACTCGATCGTCGACGTCGGCGCCAACATCGGCCTGTTCACCGTGTTCGCGAGCCGGCTGGCCAAGAACCTCCGCATCGTCGCCTGCGAGCCGAACCCGGCCGCCTTTGCGTGTCTCGAGGCGAACGCCGCGGCATGGGGCGCGGGCGTGCGCTGCCTGCCGCTCGGGTTGTCCCGCGAAAGCGGGTCCGCCGACCTCACGTGGTTCGAAGGCCTGTCGCTGCTCTCGGGCTTCTACGCCGATGCCGCGACGGAGCGCGAGATGGTCAAGCGCTACGTGCTCAATCAGCAGGCGGCGGCCCCCGACAACGAGCGCTTCGTCGCGGATGTGGGCGACGTGATCGAAGACCGCCTCCGCGCGCGGACGGTAGCGGCGCGGCTGCGCACTCTCTCCAGCGTGATCGCGGAGGAGGGCATCGAGCGAATCGACCTGCTCAAGGTCAACGTCGAAAAGAGCGAGCTGGACGTGCTGCGCGGTATCGACGCGGACGATTGGCCCAAGATCCGCCAGGCGGTGATCGAGGTGGATCAGCACGACCATGTCGAGCCGATCACGCAGCTGCTCGAGCGTCACGGCTTCGACGTGATGGTCGAGCAGGACCCGCTGCTGCGAGATACCGAGCTGTGCTACGTCTACGCGATCAGGCCTTCTCCCGAGCGGGGGGGGCTCATCCGGCACCAACCCGCCGACGCATTCGTGCGCGCGGAGCTGCCCGCCGACGGAGAAGTCCTGACGCCCGCGTCGCTCCGCAAACATCTGCAGGCACGGCTGCCGCAGTACATGATCCCCTCGGCCTTCGTTCTGCTGGACAAGCTACCCTTGACCGCGAACGGGAAAGTGGATCGCCAGGCGCTGCCGGCCGTCTCGTTCGAGCGCGCCCAGCCGGCCCACGAGCTGGCGGCGCCGCTCACCGAGACCGAGCAGGCCGTCGCGGCCATTTGGGCCGAGCTCTTGAAGGTGGAACACATCGGCCGCACGGACGACTTCTTCGACCTGGGCGGGGACTCGTTGCTGGCCATCCGGGCCGTGGCGCGGATCCGCGACGTCTTCGGTGTGGACCTGCAGACCCGCACCTTGTTCGAGCACCCGACCATCGGCGACATCGCGACGGTCCTGGCCGACGCCAAGGGGTCGGGGGGGGGCACCACGCCGCGCATCGTGCGGCGCTCGGAGGGTGGACCGTGCGCGCTCTCGTTCGCCCAGGAGCAGCTCTGGTTCCTGGATCAGCTGGCGCCAGGCAGTCCCGTATACAACATCGTCGACGTGATCCCCCTGGGCGGGGCGTACCACGGGGATGCGCTGCGGCGCGCGTTGCTGGAGCTGGCGCGCCGCCACGACGTGCTGCGCACCGCGTTCCCGCAGAGCGACGGGCACCCGCAGCAGGTCGTCGCGCCCACGATCGACGTACCGCTCGCCGAGCTCGATCTGCGCGCGCTGCCGGACCCGGAGCGCGAGCGGGCGTGGCTGCGCGTGGTGCGGGACGACGGGCGCAAGCCGTTCGATCTGGCCCGCGCACCGCTGTTTCGCGCGACCGTGGTCCATTTCTCGGCTGCGGATCACCGGCTGCTGCTGACGATTCACCACATCGTCGCCGACGAGTGGTCGATGGAGCTGATTCACCAGGAAGTCCTGCAGCTGTACGACGACTGCACGCACGCGCGGCGTCCAGCGCTGCCCGAGCTGCCGATTCAGTACGCCGACTTCGCCTGCTGGCAGCGCGCCTGGTTGCAGGGGCCCGTGCTCGAGCAGGAGATCGCGTATTGGGAAAACGAGCTGGCGGGGGCGCGCCTCGTGCTCGATCTGCCCACGGACAAGCCCCGTCCCCCGGTGCAGAGCTTCCGCGGCGCGACCGAGGGCTTCGAGCTGTCGCGTACCCTGTTGGATCGGGTGAAAGCGCTGGGACGGCAGGAGCAGGCCACGCTGTTCATGACGCTCGAGGCGGGGTTCGCGGCCCTGCTGCACCGGTATACCGGCCAGGACGACCTGTTGGTCGGGACTCCCATTTCCGGCCGCACGCGCAGCGAGACGGAACGACTCATCGGGTGCTTCCTCAACACCGTCGTGCTGCGCTCGCGGTTCAGCGAGGGGTTGAGCTGCCGCGCGCTGGTGCGACAGGTGCGCGACCGGGCGCTCGGCGCCTACGCGCACCCGGACCTTCCCTTCGAGCGCCTCGTCGCGGCGCTAGCGCCCGACCGTGATGCGAGCCGCACGCCCCTGTTCCAAGTCATGTTCGTGCTGCACAACCCCGAAGGCGTGTCGCAGGTGTCGAAGGTGTCCGGCAACCGACAGCTCGAAACCGGCACGGCGAAATTCGATCTGACCTTGCTCCTCTCCGAGACACAGAACGGCCTCGAGGGCATGATCGAGTACAACACCGATCTGTTCGAAGCCGCGACGATCCGCCGCTTATGCGGACACTACGCAACGCTGCTCGAGGCGATGGTGCGTGAGCCCGAACAGCGCGTCTCGCTGCTGCCGCTGCTCGGCGACGTCGAGCGCCGGCGCGTGCTCGTGGAGTGGAACGACGCGGCCATGACCGATCCGGCCAGGGATCTGTGCGTGCATCAGTTGATCGAGCGACAGGTGCGGCAGCGCTCGAACCAGGTCGGGGTGGTGTGGGGACAGGAGCACCTGACCTACGGTGAGCTCGATCGTCGCGCCGGTCGGCTCGCGGACCAGCTGCGAGGGCAGGGGGTCGGGCCCGATGTGCTGGTCGGGGTGCTGGTGGAGCGCTCGCTCGACATGGTGGTGGCGCTGCTGGGCATTCTCAAAGCGGGCGGGGCGTACGTGCCGCTCGACCCCGCGTTCCCCGCCGAGCGCCTCGCCGCCATCGTCGAGGACAGCGGGATGAGCGTGCTGGTCACGCACCGGGGGCTGGACCGGGCGCTGTCGCTGCGCGCCCCCCGCGTCGTGCGGCTCGAGGGTGACGGACTGGCCGGGGCGACTCCGAAAAGCGCTCACGCGGGCGCGTCGAATCTCGACCCGCGCAGCCTCGCCTACGTGCTCTACACGTCCGGCTCCACCGGCAAGCCCAAGGGTGTGGAGATTCCCCATTCGGCGTTCGTGAATCTCCTGTTGGCGATGCAGCGGGCGCCCGGATTCACGGCCGCGGACACGATCCTCGCCGTGACCACGCTGTCCTTCGACATCGCCGGACTCGAGCTGTTCCTGCCGCTGGTGAGCGGGGGACGTGTGGTGATCGCCGGCCGCGACGACACGCTCGACCCCACGCGCCTGATGGAGCGGATGCGCGACTCGGCGTGCAGCGTGATGCAGGCGACGCCGGCGTTGTGGCGGGCGTTGATCGCGGCCGGATGGAACGGGTCGCCGCAGCTGAAGGTCCTGTGTGGCGGCGAGGCCCTGCCTCCGGACCTGGCGCAGGGGTTGCTCCCGCGCTGCGCCGAGCTGTGGAACATGTACGGCCCGACGGAGACCACCATCTGGTCGACCATCCACCGCGTCACCGCCGCCGACGTCCTCCGGGTGCCCATCGGTCGGCCGATCGCCAATACGCAGGTCTATGTGCTGGACGCCCATCGCCAGCCCACACCTCCCGGCGTGGCGGGCGAGCTGTACATCGGCGGCGCCGGCCTGGCGCGCGGCTACCTGCGCCGCGACGAGCTGACGCGGGAGCGGTTCGTGCCGACCCCGTTCGCGCCCGACGCGCGCCTGTATCGCACCGGCGACCTGGCGCGCTGGCTGCCGGAGGGGCGCCTGGAGTGGCTGGGGCGGCTCGACCACCAGGTGAAGGTCCGCGGCTTCCGGATCGAGCCGGGAGAAATCGAGGCGGCCATCAAGCGACATCCCGCGGTCGGCGAGGTCGTGGTGGTCGCGCGCGAAGACGCAGGCGACAAGCATCTCGTCGCGTACTTCGTGGCGCCGCGTCCGCCCGCCGATCTGGTGGAGCAGCTGCGGACACTGGTTCGCGCCGCCTGCCCCGAATACATGGTGCCCGCCTATTTCGTGCGCCTGGACGCGCTGCCGCGCACCGCCAACGGCAAGCTCGACCGCAAGGCGCTACCCGCGCCGGACCTGGACGCGACGGGGCCACGCGCCCAGCGGGTGGCGCCGCACACGCCGACCGAACAGATGGTGATGGGCGTGTTCTCGGCCGCCCTGGGGCGGGCGGATTTCGGGGTGGGCGAGAGCTTCTTCGATTTGGGCGGCCATTCTCTCATGGCGGCGCGGCTCATGGCGCAGTTGCGCGCCGCGTCGGGAGCCGACCTGCCGCTGCGCATTCTGTTCGAGCACCCCAGCGTGACCGCACTGGCCGGGGCCCTGGAGGCACTGTCCTGGTCCGGGGGGGGCGGTCAGAGCCAGCCGGAGACCGAGGACAGCCGCGATCGTGAGGTGGTGGAGCTGTGAGCGTGACGGCGTTTCTCGCGGAGCTGCGCGGCCGCGATATCCAGGTCTGGGCCGAGGGCGAGCACCTGCGGTGCACGGCCCCGGCCGGGACGCTCACCCCCGAGCTGCGTGACGAGCTGCAGCGACGCAAGGGCGAGATCCTGGAATTCCTGCGCTCGGCCGACGAGCTGGCGCAGCGGCCGCGCGCGGTCGTGCCGCTCGAGCGACGCGGCACGCGCACGCCGGTGTTCGCGGTGGCCGGGCACAACGGTGACGTGTTCTGCTATCGCGCGCTGGCACAGCAGCTGGGCGACGACCAGCCCTTCTTCGGGCTCGAGCCGCCCGGGCTCGACGGCCGGAGCGAGCCGCTCAGGCGCGTCGAGGATCTCGCGGCGTACTTCGCGGAGCAAGTGCGGGCGTTCCAGCCGCACGGCCCGTACGTTCTCGCCGGCTTCTGCGCCGGCGGCACGGTGGCGTTCGAGCTGGCGCGTCAGCTGTCGCGGGGTGGAGCGAGCGTACGGTGCGTGGCGCTGTTCGGCTGTCCCGATCCGACCTGGTACCGTCTCCCCTCCCAGCTCGCGTGGCGCCTGCGCCAGCAGATGACGCGGGTCGCCGGGCACGCGCGCGCGTTCCGGTCGCTTTCGTGGCGAGAGCTCAGCAGCTACATCGCCGAGCGACGGCGGCAGCGCAGGGAGCTGCGTGCGGCCGTGGACGCGGCCGCGCTCGATCCCGTGCTGGTGCGACGCGCCGCTGTCGAGCGCGCCACGATTGCGGCGATTCGCCGCTACAGGCCGGCGCCGTTCGCGGGCCGCCTGAGCCTGTTCCTGCCGTGCCCGGGATGGCTGCCGTCCGCGACGCCGGTGTGGGCGTCGCTGGCGCAGCGCACCGACGAGTACGTCGGGCCCGTGGGGTGCGACAACGACACCATGCTGCGCCCCCCCTTCGCCGCGCATTTTGCCGCGCTGTTCCGGCGCTATTCCGCGGAGCAAACCGACGCGCCCACCGGGTCATCCGCCCACCCGGTGGGCGGGCCGCTTCTGGCCACCAGCTCGACCCATTAGATTTGCCACCGCCCGTGGTGGCTGTAGCTCAATTGGTTAGAGCGCCGGACTGTGGCTCCGGAGGTTGCGGGTTCAATTCCCGTCAGCCACCCCTAACGGCTAGACGCGCAGACGCCTAGACGCTCAGACGCCTAGTGGTTCTAAGGTTTGAGGGTTTAGGTTTTCCTCGGCGTCTCGGCGTCTGCACGTCTAGGCGTCTAGCCTTAGGTCCGGTTCGGTTGGGCCGACCTTCCTCGTCACCCCGTTGTATTGGCTACTGATCCGCGTACCGCCTGGCCGCCGCCAGGTCCCGGCGCAGTTCCTCTGCCGTTCGACGCGGACCGTAACCGGGGGTATCGCGCTGGATACGCCATCCCTCTTTCAGCGGGCCTGCGTCCACCGTATCGAAGCCGAACTGGTCAAGCA
>WNEX01000868.1_pt1 | contig 14623 bp, 17 predicted proteins | sample 5399841 | NCBI WGS metagenome assembly WNEX01 (sample SAMN13153337, study PRJNA577476) | soil metagenome | isolation source: 40 cm grassland meadow soil 2 days after 1st rain plot 5 | place: USA:California | collected 2015-09-18 | reverse complement strand
ACGATCCCCAGAAGAAGCCTCTGCGGCGGGCGATCTCCGAGAGTAGCCTGTAACGGTCTTTCAGCTCAGAGGTCAGATGCGCAACCGCCTCGGTCACCGTTCGACCGTCTAAGAGAATCACTATATTGCTTTGATTGACGAGGGGTAGAGCTTTGTCGGAGGGTCCGGTTTCTAGCGGGCCTTTACGTGTTTCACTATCGGAGGTCTGACCTTTCTTAGGATTCTGTAGCCGCAGAACGGGCATTTGATCTCAGGAGTCATCGCTAACTGGTCTGCGGAGATTTTCGATCCGCAGTTTATGCACTCGTAGAATAAGCCTCCTGGATTTCTCTCTCGTGGAGCAACCTCTTGCGGCGGGTTTTCCTGTACTGCTTCCACGGGACCAGCTTCCATTTTCTGCTCGACTTACTCTTCTGTCCCTCGGGTTCGAGTTAAGGATTTGGATGGAGGGTTCGCCGGCGCCGGTCTGGTCTTGGTACTACCGGCGGCAGGTTTTGTCTTTGTCTTTTCTTCAGCTTCCTCAACAGGTTTTCCGCGGATAAGGTAGACACCTAGGACGATTATCGCAGCAATCACTCCTATGGCCGCAGGGATCAGAATCTGGAGATTGCTCTGCACGATTGCAACTTGGAGTGTCTGGCTTGTCAACGGTCCTCCATATTCTGGTGATGAAAACGTAAGAGTGTACGATCCGATCGTCGAGGGGGCTGAGAATGTGAGTGTCACTGTTTGGCTATCTTCGGGAGAGATGGTGACTGGTTTCGTTGCCTTTGTTTCTGGTAGCATTCCGTTGCCTTGGAGGATGAGGTTGACTGTGATAACCTCCGTGATCTTTGTGGAGTTGCTTTTTAGATGGAGTGTGGCCGTGACTGTTTGGTCTCTTGCAACTGCTCCGATCGAGTCTGTTGTTGAAATCAGGATTGTCGAGTCCGTCAGTCCTACGGTGGACAGGTTGTTTACCAGACCGATTCCAGTCGCATCTCTGGCTAGAAGTAGTACGGTCATGTTCTTGGCGCCCAGTAGGAAGTTAGAACTTATTGTGGCAGAGAAGTCTCCGTTCGAATCCGTGGTGATAACGTTCGAGGGGGACAGATACCTGCTTGGGGCTAGAGAGGAGGATACGTACGCATAGAGTGGTGAGAGTATGAAGCTCGCTGGCGTTTGCGGGCTGTTGTGTAGAACGCTTGTGAGAGTGATGTTGAAGAGGCCGGCGTGCGGTCTGTTAGGAACTACAGGGCTTGTCCCGGAGGTCATCGTACCATTCATGTAATTCGAGAAGGTCCTGAGGTTTGTCAGCTTGACCTGAACTCCCGTCCCGGTAAACAGTATAGCCGCCTTGTACGTCTGCGGTCCAGTAGCATTGAAAGGTAGGTCGCTCAGCAGGTCTCCAGGAAATAATGAGAACGTGACGCTCATGCCGTGGGCTTGAGGTCCAGGCCACTCGTGCTCGATGGTTACAGTCGCATTGTAAGGTTGTGACGTGTCAGGATTGACGACCGTGAACAGTATGATGAGTGGTTGGCCTTGCGCGAAGACTCCATTCACGAGGGTCACGTTAGAGATGTAGAGAGTAGTTGGCGAAACGGTTGTCTGATCATAAGTGACAGGTCTATTCACTGGCGTGCCCCTGTCTATAGCGAACAGAGCAGCGTTGACGCCTGACGCTATAGTACCGTTGCCGTAAGTAAGCCGACCTTGGACAGTTAGAGCATTGCTGCCTCCAGTGCTACCTGTGAAGGATACCTGTAACGAGTCAATTCTAAACGAGCCTGTCGCGTTGCCGAGGTCGAAACCGCTGGTAAAGACCGCAGAGAAGGTCCAGCTTCTTGCGCAGAGCTGTCCCGAGATGCCGCAGTCTGATGGAAGGGTAAAGTCAAAGGTTCCACCAGTTGCCGTTGGTATTGTGCCCGGTGTGATAGAGAGTGCTGAAGGAAATGTTATGGTCAACGTGCCGGTTTGTAGTGATGTCGATGCATTCACTATTGATGGTCTGTTCACTACTTTGACGCTGATCGTGTCACCTGACGTAAAGAATTGAGTCGCCAATCCCCCAGACAGAGCGCTGAGCTGAGATATCGTGTTCGTCGTTCTTGAAATGAGAGTGATTGTTGAGTTGGATGATGCGATGCGGAAGTCCGACATGTTTAGGGCGATTAGGGATCGCGAGCAGCCCGTGCCAGCGACACAGTTTTCTCTTTCGAATGGGACTTTGGGGAGGCTAGGAGAGATCAACGTTCCGTTCAGACTGATCTGTTTGATCTCGTACCCGGCTGGATAGTAGATGCTGATCACTTCAATCTGCCACCATAGTTTCGATGTGCTCACATTTCCAGGCTGCAAGTAAGTCGTCAGAGTGTTGTTGTACTTGATTCTGAACAGGTTCGTCGTGTGAAGTATCGAGCTGGAATTTGACGGGTCCTGTTGCATATAATTGCTCGATGATGGAACGAAGCTTCCAATTGAAGCGACAATTACTTTTCCAACTTCTGCGAACATCCCGAGGGTCTCGTTTGAAAAGGTCCAACCAAAGCTGAAGGAGAGGGTGACATTGAATCCCCTGTATCTCGTCACGTCTATGCAGACGTTCTCAGGGCAGCCAACTGTGGGGGCAGGCGGAAATGCTCCCGGGGCAGTGTATGCGTGGGAGGCTATGATTGTGCTATTCGGCGGGGAGAGTGGTGAGAGTGTGTAGGTTGCGTTTGTTCCGCTTGTGAGGTTTCCGGAGAAGTTGAGAGTTATGCTAACGCCCGTACATCCATTGCAATTGAATTGGGGAATAGTCAACGTCCAATTTATTTCCACTTTGCCCTGGGTTAGGTTTGCCTGCGTGAGCCTGAATTTGAAGCCGGTGTTAGGAATGGGTGAATTATCGATCGTCCTGTTTAGAGAGCTCAGATATGTGAGCGAGGTTCCCGTAAAATTAGAGGAGGGAAACTCTCGTGGCGGTGTAGCGGAAGCGGTTGTGTATAGATTCGCCTGGGAGTACGTGTAGTTGAAGGCAGTCCGCGTACCGTTAATCGGATCACCTATTGGCATCATTCCATTCCCCATAGCCATGCTCTGAGAATTTGGATACAATGACGAAGTTGAGGGTATCGCAGCCAGACCAGACGTGAGAATGAGAAGCAATATTGCCAAGGAGCGAATCAAACTGGCTTCACGTGGCGTAATTTGTCGGCTCTTTCTGAGAGATTCTAATTAACCTTTGTAATCAAAGTACAGAAGAATGTTCGCTGATTAGCGTATCAAGGGGCGCAGTTCTCAACGTTTGGGTGGCGGTGAAACAAGAACCACGTTGTCCCCCCGCACTATGATGGTGCCAAGCTTTTTTGTCGCATCAGTATTCGTGACGTCTTCAGCTTCTTCTAGCACGAGGTTCATGTGCTGGTCGAAGCTGTAGAGTCTTCCTCTGACGCTGCGGCCTCCTTTGAGCTGGACGAGGACGACTTTGTTTAGGCTTTCTTCGAAAATCTTTGCTGCGACATCAGACATTCAGTGTTCAACTGGGCAGGTGAGTGGCCCGGGCTCGGTACGCTTTTTAAAGATTAGCCCAGCACGAGTCCTCGACTTGCCTGGCAGAATAATTCTGAAGGATCGAGACGTCAAGCCGTTGGTTGAGGAGCTCAACAAGATTCCGGGACTCGAGCAACTCTCGCACAAGTCTAGAGTTGAGACAGAGCTTGTGAAGAACTCGGAGGTTATCTTTGTCGATGGGAATCCTGTCGCCTTCAAGAGAGACGGACAGCTCGTCCCAGTTCTCACAAACGCTATCGTATTGGAGAAGATGCCCCGTGTGACGGTGGATATGGGCGCGGTGCCCCATGTCACGGGTGGGGCGGATGTGATGGCGCCGGGGGTTAGGGGTGTTCAGGGAAGTTTCCGCGAGAAGGAGCTTGTTGTTGTGGTTGACGAGAAGCATGGCAAGTCGCTTGCCGTGGGAATGTCGCTCTATGACTCGGAGAGGTTTTCAGCGGTTAAGAAAGGAAAGGTGATAACAAATCTTCACTACGTCGGGGATTTGATATGGGAGATTGTTAAGCCTGTCGCGCAGCGATGAGCTGAGCCGCTTATGGTTTATCCGAAATTCAGTCAGGCAAATCTTTAAAGTCGCATCGGCCTCCCGCTGTCGTAAAACGCATTGTTTCCCCTCTTGATTTGATGCTTCAATATGGCGCACTCTCCCCTCTACGTGAAAGCGCTTCCCCTGCAGGAACTTAATGATGTGGAAGCAATCAAGACTGAGGTCGGTACCGGGAACATTCTGATCGTCAGGATAACACCTCTGGCGAAGAAGAGCGTTGACGAGACGAAGCTGGCTATCACTGAGCTTACCGATCACGTCAAATCGATCGGCGGCGACATTGCGCGCCTAGGTGAGGAGCGGATAGTCATCACCCCACCAGGAGTAAAGATCTGGCGGCGAGAGACGGCCGCCGCTGAGGCTTCGATCCCTGCAGCTTCTTTCAGGGAAGAAACTCTGCCTGGTACAGGCTAGCGTAGTCTAAGCGATTCCAGAACATCAGGCACAACGGTCTTTATTCCGAATATTCGGTTCACGTTCTGAGCGAACAGTTCAGACTTTCTCCTCTCGCCGTGGTTGACTATGATCCTCGTCGGCTTGGGCATCATTCGCTTAATGAAACCCAAGAGCTGGTTACGGTCTGAGTGTCCCGAGAATCCCTCGATAGATTCCACACGCATGTTACACTTTACCATCTCCATCTTCCCGTCCGGACCGAACAGGGATACTTCTTTGAGCCCGTTCTTGATCCTGTTGCCGAGGGTCCCCTCCACCTGGTAGCTCACGTATGCTAGGGTGTTTCGCGGGTCTGGGGAAAGTCTCCTGAAGTAGTCGATAGCCGGGCCCCCTTCCATCATTCCAGATGTGGCGATTATTACGCAGGGTCCTCCTGCCACAATCTCATCCCTGTCGCCCGGATGAGTGACCGGATGGAAGTACTCTGACTGGAACGGGTTCAGGTCTTGGTGGAGGATCTGTTCCTTGATGTCGCGCACTAGATATTCTGGGAAGGCCGTGTGAATTGCCGTAGCCTCGTTTACCATTCCTTCAATGTAGATCGGCAACTCTCGTAGTGCTCCGTTCTTCATGTACGCGTCTAGTACTAGCATTATTTCTTGGGCGCGTCCGACTGCCGGGACCGGGATGAGGACCTTGCCGTTCTTCTCCGCGGTCTCGTTGACTATGCTTACCAGCTTCCCCTCGACGCCCTCGCGGTCCGGCATTATATCGTCCGGTCCCCCATACGTGCTCTCGATTATGAGAGTTTCAGCTCGTGGAAACTGGGCCATGGCCGAGTCAAGCATCATCGTTCTTCCAAACTTGAAGTCGGCACTGTATACGATGTTGTGCAGTCCTTCTCCGATGTGGAGGTGGACGATCGAGCTTCCGAGTATGTGTCCCGCGTTGTGGAGGGTTAGCTTGATATCCGGGGCTACATCGGTGACGACGTTGTATCGCAACGGGATCGTATGAGTAACCACCTCTCTGACGTCTTTCTGGTCGAAGGGTGAGTGCTCTCCCTCTCGGCTGTGCACGTCGAGGTAGTCGAGCTGGTGGAGTGTCATAAGGACCTGTGTGGGTTCTGAACAGTAGATCGGTCCATCATATCCATACTTGTAGAGGAACGGGAGTATTCCACAGTGGTCGAGGTGGGCATGGGAGATTACCACACCATCGAGCTTCTCAAGATCAAACTCGTCAGCGTCAAATCGGGGATATGCATGGGACGGGTCTTGGGCTCCAGGGTTTATCCCGCAGTCCAGGAGAACGGTGCTGTCGCCTGCCTGGATGAGCATTGCAGCTCGACCTACTTCCCGGAACGCGCCTAGCGTGACGAGGCGGACGTAGCCTGCCTTGCTGAACGTGGGACGGAATATTCTCTCCCCCACGTCACGGAGAATACGGCTCCTCTCCTCGCTTTCGGTGTGTAGTATGTGGCGTGTGCTGGAGATGATCTTGGAGTGTAACGGTGGTGCGCGGAGGATTCTGGGCCGCCACCTCGTCTCTTTGACGACTTGTTGTAGGACCGAGGCTTCTTTGCCTATGGCGACTCCTGGTTTCTTGGCCTCTACTACAACTTCGCCGAGGCTCGGGTCGAAGTTTATCCCTGTGACCTCGGCTTCTGTCGGGATGAGTTTTCTGATGTAGCCTTCCGCTTCTCTCTCTGGCAGCCGTATAGACTGGTCCGATCGTATGACTATCCGTTTGTGGAGCAGGTTCACGATCTCGGTTACTACGTAGCTCTGTTCAGAAAGCAGGTTGACGTTCCTGACGTATATTGCCAGTCTTGGTCCTTCGAACTCGATTCTTGTAATCTCTGCGTCCTTCGGCATATGTTCTACTATTGTTTCGCGTATCTTCGCGCTTACATCGTTGTATGTTCTAGTCATTCCTCTACGCTACTCTGGTTACGTGATACGTTGAAGGTTGCCGGGGACGAGTCTACGCGTGTAGGATGTGCTTCTTCTCGTCCTCTGTGAGTTCCCTATAGCCGCCGTCCTTCGTGATCAATGCCACATCGAAGCTGTCGCCACTGGCAGAGTCACGTTTCATCGCGGAGTCTATAGCCCTAACGACTACCGGCACAGACTCCTTGACCGTCATCTGCTCCTTCCACTCCGACTCAAGGACACCATACGCTACCGGTGAGCCAGAGCCGGTAGAGACGAACTTTTCCTCCATCATGCTGCCGAGCGGATCTAGCATGAAGATGTGGCCTCCAGAATCGTCCACCCCACCAATCAATGCTTGGACTCCCATCGGATAGTATCTTGACTGGAAAAGGACGTTGGAGACCAGTCTGGCAGCAGAGTTGATCGGGATTGGCCGAGCGAGATCGAGTCTGTAGAGAGCAGAGTTCGCTCTGAGCATCTCAACTATTGCCTGCGCGTCTCCCACGACTCCAGCAATCGTCATTGCTATGTGCTGGTCGATCCGGTAGACTTTCTTTGCATGTTTGTGCGCGACGAACGATCCCATCGTCGCCCTCGTATCAGTGGTCAGGACGATACCGTCATGGCAGACGACTCCGATGGTGGTCGTCCCCTTCAGGACTTGCAGCTTTCTCGCCCTTTGTATTTCCGACTTTAACTGTCTCCTAGTTGGATATTGTCAAGGACCCTTCCCGAGAAGACGGAAAGATTGCCGTGACCATCCTTCTATCTGTTAAAAAACGTTTGTGGTGTGCGTGAATCATACTATCGCTGGCTTTCCGATCCCATCATGGCTCGCTTCTCCGGACCCTTCGAGGTTGGTCGTTTTGCCGCGGGTGTTCTTCGCCGTCGCGCGGGTTGAGAAGGGGGCTTCTCCGGTTCGGCAGGGATTTGTTTCTCCTCCGTTTTCTCTGCCGGCTTCGCTGGTCCGGGGGTTTCCGTCGGTGGTTCTGTCTCGGTCTTCGGGGTTGTTCTCTTGAAGACTTCGCGGAATGATATTGTGTCTAGGTCGGGAAAATATTTCTGGAGGTCAGAAGTGACTGCTTTCTTGGCTACCTGCAATCCGCTAAGGTAGAAGGCCTCCTCCGGCACATCTATCGTTAGCTCAGCTTTGTTTTTCTCGAGGCCGAACTTCGTCTTGTCGACCTCCGGAATACGGACCGAGATCACATTAAGGATCTTTTCGTTTTCATCCTCAAGCACTTTCTCGACCGAGACGTCATAGATCAGGGTTCGGCCGGCAAGAGGATGGTTATAGTCGACCTGGACTCGACCGGCGCCAACTGCTCGCACGACCGCAGGTCTCCCGTCAAGTTCGATCCGTTCCCCAGGAAGTGGGGTTTCCTTGTCGCGAAAGCGTCTCAGAGGCACAAGCTTCATCTTCGAAGGGTCTCTTGCTCCATAGCCTTTCTCCGGAGGCAATTCTACCGTGGTTTGCTTTCCGATATCAACTCCGACCAGAGAATCTTCAAGGCCTTTCGGCAACCAGCCTTCGCCTAGTATGATAAACCGGGGCCCGTACGTTGAGTCTTCTCTGTGAAGACGAGCGTCTTTTGCGACCGCGTCGTAGGTAGTGTCTACGGTTTCTCCGCTCTCCTTCACTTTGAGAGTGAAGTTGACCAATAGGAAGTCGCCCGGTTTCACCGGCATAGTCTCAGTTCATCCTCGCGGGAAGTCTTGCCAATGTCTTCCGTGCCGCCTCTAACGCTTCTGCAATATTTGCCTTGAAGCCAAGGTCATGAGAGGCGGAGGCTATCGCGCTTACGGTCGACATTATCTCTGGAGATCCAACGTTGCCCATGACTCCAATTCGGAACATTTTTCCTTTCCATCTCTCTAGGCTTCCACCCAGGTCTATCCCATATTTTATCCGTATCAGTTCTCGCAACTTCCCGTCGTCTATGCCTTCTGGGCACGCCACGGCGGCCACAGTGTGGGATCGCGATTCTGCCTCCGCCATCAGGTCGAGTCCGAGTGCTTCCATCGAGTTGTAAACCGCTTCTGCGCATATTCTGTGCCTCTCGTATCGTGATTGCAGTCCTTCCTCCAGAATCATGTCGCAGGCTTCGTTGAGTGCGTAGAAGAGCGATACCGCAGGGGTGAAGGGTGTGTAGCCGCTCTCCAGGAATTTCCTGTACATGGGGAGGTCCAGGTAGAAGGACCGGTGATGCTTCTTAGACTCGATCTTCTCCCAGGCCTTCTGGCTGACGGTCACGAAGGATAGTCCGGGGGGGCACATCAAGCATTTCTGGCTCGCTGTCACACACATATCGACGCTCCAATCATCGACGGGCAGCTTGTCTCCGCCGAGGATCGAAATGGCATCGACTATGAGGAGAATGTCCTCGTCGGCACAGAGCTTGCCAAGTTCTTGGAGGCTCCTCACGGTCACGCCGGTGGAAGTCTCGTTGTAGACAACTGCCAACGCCTTTGAGTCAGGGTTGGCTTTAATGGTCTTCCTAAAGTCGTCTGTACGCGGTGCTTTGCCCCATTCTGAGTTAATCGTGACCGGCGTACCTCCATAGGCTTTGACGGCTTCGGCGAGTCGTTCGCTGAAGAAGCCATTGACGTTGATTATGATCTTGTCTCCATCATCTGTGATATTCTGTAGCGCGCATTCGGTTGCTCCAGTTCCCGAGGTTGTGAGGACGAATAGGTCCCCTTTGGTCTCGAATACCTTCTTGGTCTTTGTAAGAACCTGCGACATTAACTGTTTGAATTCTGGGCCCCTATGGCCTATGAGGGGCTTCAGCATCGCCCTCATGACTCTGGGGGGAACGTTGGTGGGACCCGGCAGCATGATTAGTTTCTGGGTCTCACTCACAGAGTAACCCAACTGGATGTTGAGCGCGACCGGAGGACTGGTTCTTTTAAGGCTTAGCTCTCGGCCTTGGCAGAAAAGATCTTGGTGGTGATAACTCTGCTGTCAGACTTTGGTCTAAGCGATCCTTACGTCGCGCAGATGAAGGGCGTGATCCGCTCGACGGCATCTGGAGCAGAAATTATCGACATTTCTCACGGAGTTGAGAAACACAACATCGGTGTTGGCTCGTATCTACTGGAGACCACAGCGCCCTTCTTCCCGGATGGATCGATACATGTTGCTGTTGTGGATCCCGGCGTCGGCGGATCAAGACTCCCAATCGCTGTCGTTTGTGAACGGGGCGTCTTGGTAGGTCCCGACAACGGTCTTCTTGCCAGGACTGCCCACAAGCTAGGCTTCCAAGCGGCATACAGGATACAGAATAGCCAGTTCAGTAGGGATAGAGTCTCCTCGACTTTTCACGGGAGAGACGTATTTGTCTACACAGCCGCCAAAATTGCTCAAGGACGAGAGCCGAGTGAGGTGGGAGCGAAGCTTGCAGCTATCGTAAAGCTGGACATTCCAGATGCGAGTTTTTCGAAGAATCTGATAACTTGTAGCGTGCTCTACGTCGATTCTTTCGGCAATGTCGTGACCAATATTTCCACACCCAACGTAGAACAGTTCGGTTTTCGACAAGGAGCATCTTTCAAGATCTCGGCGGGCAGAGGCGAAGGACAGCAAGAAGGTCTGGTTACGAAGTCGTATTTCGATATCCCATCCGATCAGCTCGGTATCCTGTTAGGAAGCCAGGGCTACTTAGAACTCGCGATGAGAGAGGCGAGTGCGGCTGAAAGGCTTCGGGTAAAGCATATGGATCGTCTGGAGATCCGATTTAGCTAGGTTTGTCACTCTTCGATATGTCTCTTAAGCGCTCGTCGCCATCGATCTCCTTCAAGTATCGAGCGACAGATTTCGGAAGGAGTTCTTGCCAGCGGCCTCCTTTCAATAATCTTCTTCGGACCTCCGTCGCTGTGAACGTTCTCCGGTTGAACATCGGAATCCGCTCGACCCTGAGTCCTGCTTCCTTTAGAAGTCTGAATGTTAGCGGCTCGTTAGTGTAAACAACATCGAAGCTAGGAGTCTGCGATAATAGGTGAGAGACCCATACTTTGTGAAACTCGTCGTCTGGGAGAGGAATTACAGTATAGCGGTCCGCTGGGATTCTTGCCTCCTTGAGAGCTAATCGTATCATTGTAACTCGCTCTCCGGCAGTAAACGGGTTGTCGATGGTATGGCTATGCTGGGCGCTGCCCACCACCATAGTCAGCTCGTCGACTCTTCCAAGAATATACTTCACTGCCTGTAAATGGCCTAGGTGAAACGGTTGGAAGCGTCCAACGTAGAGCCCCGTGGTCAATCGGTTTTCTCCGTCGGATTCCAGAGAACTCTTTGATCGATTTGACTACCACGAATTGGCACGCCTTCTCGATCTAACAAGTTTTGCTTCGTGATCGTCCCCGTTCGATCGAGACTACCACACAAGCCATAGTTGCCTATCGTTAGGTCGCCATTGACAACCCTCTGGCAGGGGACGAAAAGAGGCCATGGATTCGAAGCAACGGCTCCACCCACGGCCCTCGGTGCAGATCCTAGATGCTTTGATATGAGGCCGTAGGTTGTCACCCTGCCTCTGGGGATCTGTTCAAGGACCCGGTATACGCGTCGCTGAAATTTCGAGATCATATCCGTGTTGAGCGTAACGGGTCGTGAGATGCTGTGCCCGTCGAATAGACGAACCATTTCATGTGTCAGGTAATGCTTCCCTAGCGTCGGCTCAACAGCACTGATTTTTCTCAAATAGTCAGCGAGGTACGCCCGAACCATCTTTGAGCTGGCTCCGAAGGCCGACGCGACCAGCTTGTCTCGTTCGTCGGTTAGGCAACCGAACCAATTGTTTCGAGACAACTCCGTTGAAAGTTTGAACTCCTCCAAGATTGAACTCGGCCAGCTCGAAAGCTCTCTTTAAGGGTGAGGTCGGCTGAGTCCGAGAAAATGCTTGAGATAGACGGTAGTTTCGGCGAAGGTGGTGGACAGATTCTTCGATCCTGCCTGGCGCTTTCAGGAGTCTTGGGAAAGGAGGTTCGCATCTTCAATATTAGGGCGGGAAGGTCCGAGCCTGGCTTGAAAGCTCAGCACCTCACAGGCGCCAAAGCTCTTGAAACTATATGCAACGCTTCTTCCCAAGGTCTGGATATCGGGTCAACCGAGTTCGTCTTCAGACCCGGTCGGATTGAAGGAGGTTCTTTCAGTTTCGATGTCGGAACCGCTGGTAGCATTACCTTGGTCTTGCAGGCCCTGATGCCTCTTCTTCCATTCGCTCCTGGGAAGATGAGTATAGAAGTTCGCGGTGGTACGGACGTGAATTGGAGCCCTCCGATCGACTATCTCAGGCTGATCACGATTCCTGTGCTTGCAAACATGGGATTCACGATGTCACTCGAGGTCACCAACCGTGGACACTATCCGAGAGGCGGGGGAATTGTTAGAGTCAGCTCGACTCCATCTGGACCATTGAAGCCGATTGAGCGCGTGGAGAGGGGGAGCATCAGTCTGATCGTTGGGGTAAGCCATGCAGTAAAACTGCCTAGACACGTGGCCGAGAGACAGGCGTGGGCCGCGGTTCAGGTGATTAAGGACCGTGGATTGCCGAATCCTGAAATCGAGATTGAGAATTCAGAGGATGGCGCTCATCTGGGTCTTGGCACTGGAATAGTCCTATGCGCGAGAGCAGAGGCTGGCGCCATCTTGGGAGGCGACTGTTTAGGCGAGAGAGGTAGACGCGCTGAAGAGGTAGGGCAGGTCGCAGGACAGCGACTCGTCGAGGAAATCGAAAGCAGAAGTTTTCTGGATAGACATATGGGAGATATGATCGTCCCCTACCTGGCACTGGCCGATGGAGTGTCTGATGTTTCAGTATCTCAAATCACTCAGCATACTCTGACAAATGTGAAGGTGGCTGAATGGGTCACGGGGGTACCCTTCGACCAGGTTGGCGAGCTGGGAAAGCCGGGCAGGCTGAGAGTCAGAGGGCTCGGCCTAAAGCCAAGCCAGGTTGTCGCTTCTCCCAAAGAGTCGCGCCTGACGCCAAATCTCTGACGTATAGCACTCGATGGTACGGAATCTGCGTGTCGCCGTCCTCTAACATGAACCATCCCTTGCCAAGGCGAGAGATGGTCGAAACTCTAATGCCTATTTGATCGTCAGGAGCCCCACGGTGTCTATAGACCAGCTCGATCTGAGAGGAGTTTCCCGGTCCACGAAGCAGGCGCGACAGTAACGACCGGAGCGGGTGCTCGCGCATCTCAGTCGATATTGGAAATCTCCGATATCAACTTGTCCGATCCGAATTGAGGGCTGGAGCGTAGGTCTAAATCCAGACAATTTCCGTTCAAGCGCGAAAACACCGATGACCCTGAGCGCCGCATCGAGAGTCATTCAAAAACAGACGGTCACGTCAGTCCCTCTAGAGACTGCTTGGCAGAGCTGGACCACCTCTGAAGGAGTAACCAGCTTCTTTGCGCCCCAGGCGAACATTGAGCCCAAGGTGAGAGGGTTCTACGAGCTGTTCTTTGACTTGAAGGCTCCGAGAGGATTTCAGGGAACCGAAGGTTGCAGGGTCTTGAGTATCGATCCTCCAAGGAGTCTCGCGTTCGAGTTTCTTGCACCACCAAAGTTTCCGAATGTGCGAAGAGTACGCACACGTGTCGACGTTCTGTTTGAAGAGGTTCTGAGTGGGGGTCTCGTCAAAGTTAGTCTTGCTCATTCAGGGTTCGTGGAGGGGGAGGAGTGGGACGAGTGTTTCGACTTTTTCAGCTGGTCTTGGGATATCGTGCTCGGAAGGTTTCAGTACCGATTTACTGTGGGACCAGTAGATTGGAGCCGTCCCTATGTGCCTCGCGGAGTAGGAGATCGTCCACTACGAAAGCTTCGAGATCGTGACGCGGTATAGGCGCGCTTCCTTCTAGGAGACATTGAAAGGTTGCGGTCGACGCTACATTTATAGCAACAGGGCACCGCACCCGCGATTCAGTGAAACTTATGAGTGAAGAGGGCTTCATGCCGGGCGCGACAACGGTCGGAGTTGTTTGTAAGGATGGGGCGATACTCGCCTCGGAGCGACGATATTCGTATGGTACTTTTGTAATGAGCAAGGTTGCCAAGAAGGTCTTCAAGATTACGGACAATATTGGAGTTGGTTGTGCGGGAATAATCGGAGATATGCAGGTTCTCGCACGAGAGGCTAATGCCTACATGAGTATCTTCCGTTATGAGCGTGGGAGGTCTGGTACGGTGAAGAATACAGCGAAGCTCTTCGCTTCGTTGCTTTCGAGCAGGCGGCTGTTTCCTTACCTGGCACAGACAATAATCGCGGGGATTGACGATGGCAATCCCGAACTGTTCGTCCTGGACCCAATAGGCTCGGTTCTGGGGGACAAGTTCGCAGCAGTTGGTACCGGCGCAGAAATCGCGATGGGAGTCCTTGAGTCGGAATATCGCGAGGGGCTGTCCGTTGAAGAGGCAAAGCCTCTGATACTTAGAGCGATAAGGTCGGCCATCGCCCGGGACATTTCGAGCGGCGACGGTGTCGACCTCATGATCATAACGCACGATGGGATAAAGGAAGAGTCAGAAAAGCTCAGATAGACGCCAGCGAGAAACTCCGTTATATTATCCGCCCTCAGACAGTCGTCGGCTGACTTTCGTGCTGAACAAGAAAGACCTCGCCACTATTCAGAAACAACTGACGCACTTTGATGAAGTTCGGGAGGAGATCTTGAGCTTATCAAGGGCTGCAACCAGGCTCGCTGGGTCGACAATCCTAGACATTCATCGGGGCGATCTGGACTCAGCGGCAAACGGGATCGCCAAGGTCGAACAAACCCTGAACAAGATCGACTCACTGTCAAACCATTTCTCAGAGTTTAAGACTTCTCAAGGAGTGGTCGTCGCCTTTCAAGAGTACGTGGAGGCTACGACCCTTCGAACGTTTGCCGAAACCGACAGGATCCCATCAATTTCAGAGCTAAGGTCTGATCATAGGAGCTACATTCTTGGACTCTTGGACGCGATCGGCGAATTTCGCCGAATGGCCCTAAACTGTCTTCGAAGAGGAGACTTGAAAAAGGCAGAAAAACTGCTTGATGGGATGGAAGGGATCTACGATGATCTGCAAACCTTGGACCATACATCGATCGTACCCACATTCAGGGTCAAGATGGACGCTGCCCGGCGGATAATCGAGTCTACGAGAGGCGATGTTGTCACGGAAGTGCGGCGCTTCTCTCTTGAAGAGGCGCTGAACAG
>WNEX01000863.1_pt1 | contig 14770 bp, 12 predicted proteins | sample 5399841 | NCBI WGS metagenome assembly WNEX01 (sample SAMN13153337, study PRJNA577476) | soil metagenome | isolation source: 40 cm grassland meadow soil 2 days after 1st rain plot 5 | place: USA:California | collected 2015-09-18 | reverse complement strand
TGGACTGCACGGTGAAAGATCGTATATTCCTTCTGCGCGAAGTGCTTGCCGTAGGGGGTGCGATAAACGAGCACCGAAAACGGTCCCTCCCCCTTGGGCCGAAGGACGTCGGCACGGAGCAAAACGCCGTCACGCATCGGAATGGCGACATTTTGTTCCAAGCTGAAATCACTGGTCGGAGGCTGCGGTGCAATTGCGCAAGTTAGCGCCGCGATGACGCAGAGAACCTGACAATTGACTCTCATGGAACCCGCCAGAATCCAAGTATTCCTCTGGCCTCAGTGTGTTTGGCCTGAATTGGTGCGCACATTACCTCAAAAACCGCGCCGCGACGTGCCCACCAAAGTGCCGTCCGCTTTCTGGCCAAAGCGAATTCGGGGAATATGCCGTGAGACTTCGCTCCATTGGCCGGAGCATAATTTGTCGCCGGTTTGGGAGAGCCAGCCGCTCTCAAGCACGCGTGTTAAGCGACCTCCCACGGCTGTCTCAGCCTAAATCGGCCATCTCAGGGCTAGCACCGAACTAGCTAACAGAGCTTTCCCGGCGTAACTGCCAGGCAAATTGGAATCAGTATCCGTCGATTTCTCACTGGTCCACCCTACGTCTGGCCAGAGGCCGCCGCGCCGCGTGCTCGTTTGCATTCCGCAGCCAGCGGATCTTCGGGAAACCTGGCCAAGAATTGCTGCACCAACCGCTGCCCGATGCCGGAACGGTCTAGGCGGAGCATCGAAAGCGCGAGTGCGCGCGTATGACTATCCATAGTGGTGTCCGACAAAACAGTCGCCAGCAGCTCTAGAGCGCCCTCTGCGGGTATCGCACCCAGAACCTCGATCGCCCTTCGGATTTTTTTTGTGTCCCTGTGAGAACCGCTGAAGATAAAGGCTCCCAACTCTGGGAGAGTTGACGGGTCCTTAAGAAGTACCAGCTCCTTAATCGCCCGTTGGAGACTGTTGCCGTTCAACTGGGGCAGAGCTTCGGCCAAAACTTCTGCCCGCCGGGCAGCACGGCTCTTGACAAGTACGGCGACGGCGGCTTCCTGCACTCGTGCATCCGCATGTTGCAAGATTGGCGCCAGCCGCTGTAGCAGTTCCGGATCCTTCAACTTGCCGAGCAAATTGCATGCATTCCGCACTACGTACCATCGTTCATTTGTAAGGCGACGACGGACGGCCTCTAAACTGACTTCACCGATCTGCACACAAAGTCGAACGAGAGCCAGGCGATTGATAGCACCGGGTTCCACTTCCAGCCGCTGCAGTACCTTCTCTACGGCATCGGAGCCACTCCAGCGCAGCAGAGTGGCGGCGGTCTTCGTCCAGGCAGAATCCTCGCGACGCTGCAGCGAAATCTCTACGATCCGTTCGATGGAAGATTGGGGGAGAAGATTGTGAACAACCGAGCAGCAGTTTTTGTGCCGGGAAGGATTTGCCTCCGCGGAATGTTGCAGGGCGGAGCCGACGGCCTGTACCGTATCGAAATCCTCATAAGTAGCCGCACTCTTCGACAGAACGGCTAGGCAGTTCGCAACCTGGTAATGGAGAAACTCATTGTAATCCGCCCTTCTCAGAGCCTTTGCTAGTCTTGACGCAGTCTCCCTGATGAATTCAAAAGAAGCTCCAGCCATAGCCCGGATCAGATCTGTCGCCCGGCTCAGCTCCTCTGGGCTTATATCCGACGCTTTCCCATCAAGCAAATCGAAATACTTGATGGCCAGAGCCGTTGTCTGTTCTATCTGGCCTTGGGCCAACTGATCCCGCACATGCTGCATGAGGCGACGAAACTCGACCGCGTCGAAGCGTCGCTGTACCAATAACTGTGCCTGCTTCGCGGCGGGAGGCAGCGCAACCCACTTGAGTTCGTCCTGGATGCGGTCATAAAGATGCTTCGGAAGTGCGTGCTCCTTAATGTGGTCTGCCAATTTCAGGGCCAGGCGTCCGGCCATCTGAGTGGCCTGAAGACTGCGCAGCAAAACCCGCACCACTTCCTCTTGCACTATGATCGCCTCGGGGCCAGTAGGAGCGGACGCGAGGCGATTTGTCGCCCAGTTCAGGGCGGTATCTTCGATGAATTCAGCCGCAACCTGCTCCGAGGGGATACTCCGTACTAGAGGTTGCCGGTCGGAGGGAAAGAGCGAGAGCACGAAATCGGGTCGAAACTCTTGCAGAGCCCTTGCCAGCGCGATGTAAGAATCCCGGGGATTGTACCGTTCGTCGGTCAGGGCGGCTTCGACTGAGCGCTCGATCATAGAAAGACGGTGTTGGGGAGATACGTCACCTCCGCGTTCTCCCACAGCACCCAAGTCCCGCAAAAGGAGCTCTAAATCACCCAATCCGATCCCGGCCCCACCCATCCCGCTCCGCTCTAGCTGCTTCGACCTAAGATAGGATTCCGAGTCTGAATCCAGGGCGACGTCGCCATCCTCGGTTCGGGCTTGATTCTTGGAAGCCGGGATAACGTGCACATTCTCTAACGGATTCTGTTCAAGAAAAGGTCTGGCTCCCCCCTGCCGGTCGATGAGTTTTGCTGGTGTGACCAGCACGGCAATGGCGCGCTTGTAACGAGCCAATGTGATGCCGGCTTCAAACGTCACTGCGCCGATGCCGCGCTTGAGGAATTCATTCTCTAACTGTGACAGTCCACCATCCGTGGTGAGTATCTTGTTCAGCATGATTCGCTGATCGACAAAACCGAGAGTGAACTGCCCGGTCTGTTTGAGAAGTGGAATCAGCGTATCGAAGCTCTGCTGAAGGGGTGCCCCAACGGCACGATGGTCCACGGACCACATTATGGCCGTGCGCACCAGCACCTGCAGGCTTCGCGCGTAGCGCAGGGCCATGACTTTGAATGGGTTCTTCGTCGTCATCTCGGAAAGACCATATCAAGCAACCAAGATGCTTCGTCACAGGCGAGACGGGAAGATTACTAACGTCACCGGCCTAGCCACATCCGTGCGTCTCAGTACTGCAATCAGCTGCATAGTACAGGCTTCTTTCCTCGAGAAGCTTCCGTATTTGCTCATGCTGCTGACCGGTGTCTACGACCGATTCTCCGACCAAAAACCTTGCCGTGAAGAAGGTTTCAAAGTTCGCATCCTTGGCAATGTCCGATTCCCACCGGTCGAGGGTGTAGAACATGGCGCGATCCATGAATTGCTTCCCATACAAGTCGCGTATATCCCATAAGGTATTTTCTAAATTTGATATCTTCGAGTTTGGGTCGATCTTGTACTTCCTGTTAGCAAAACTTGCACAATAGTAATGATGGAACACCCGAAACGCAGTTAAGCGGTGGTTTTCCGGATCGTGTAAGAACTTATGAAATATTGAAGCGAACACATATTGAGCATAGGCGAATGTTATCCCTTCCGGATTATCGATACCCTCGGATGGAATATAGATAGTTTTTTCCTCGTAAATCGTTCCAGGAAAGCCGCCGGCAAACCATCCACAGCGCCCTGCGTGACTTACGCCCAGCGACGGCGCATCTGTCGGCAGATCAAAGCCAAGCTGGGCAAGGTACTGGTGGAAGTCGTTCACGTCCCTAACGAGCCTCTCTTTGCGCGCGGAAGTAAATAATCGGGACTCTTCAAAAACTGCTCGAATGTCGTTAACTTCTTTTGTTTGCGTAGATGATGCCAGCGTTTGCATGGTTTGCGCTTTAGCAATCTCTGCAGTGGCAGCCCGACCGCGTTCCCGCCAACACAGCAGGCAGATTAAGAGCAGAAACCCTGCGGCAGAGATCCACGGCATGACCACCGGTACAAATCCGAAAACCTCATGCATTACTTTGAGCATGCCCGCCCGGTCCATATTCTGATTCCATGTCCGTGGAAAAGCGATGAACCGCGGTAACGGCAAGACCGGTGACTTTTGTGTCCTGCTCTGCTGGGGGTGCGCATAACCGGCCGGCTGGATGTCGCGTAGATTTGTGATAAGGATCACTTCAGACGTTTATTCCCGGGTTCAAACCAGCGGGCCGTTTCCAAGCAAGGTTCGCTGAGGCCGGAGACCGCAATCACAACGTCAGGCCGTCGTTGCCTGTTCCTAGCGATCACGCTTTCTCATGCTCCGCGTTCGAGTTCGAAAGGCAAACTGCGTTGGTTGTGGCCGCGAATTGCTCACCTCTACTGTCGGAAACTTCAATGCGCCCTGTCGCGACTATCAGCATCTGGTGGCAAGCTCTGCAAGACAGGACATTCATTCAGGCCGGCGGGGTGGTCGCTCGTTCATGCCGGGTCTGCTGCTTGCTCAGGCTGCTGGCGGCGAGGATCGGACCCTTGTGCACGACGCTTCCGAGCGGCACGACGTGGTATACCTGCGTGCCGAGCACCTGTTCAGCGAGCAACAGCGCGTATGATCCGGTCGGCACTCGCCAGATGAGAAACAGCCAGCACCGGGTGCAACCTATTCTGGTTGCTTCAGCATCTCAGGTCGCGTTTCAGAGTAGCGTCAACTCCTATGGCGGTAGCCGACCGTTGAGCTTGGCCGCCGCAACGTCCTTCGATGGCCTCGTATCGGCACGACCCCATGATGCACCCGGCGCAGAGTTGCGAGGGGACGGTGGGCGCTTAGAGCAATCAAGGAGGAAAATGCGATGAGAAAGCTGCTGGTGTTGCTCTTGTGGGGACCCACGTTGCTGCTTAGCGCAGGTCGCGTCGCCGCTCAGAACAGCGTCGATGTCCTCGGGAGCGGGCCGCAACCGCCGAACACGACCGGCTGCGCCGTGAACCCAAATTGTATTCCGGCGACGTGGTCCACGACCTCCAATGCGGGGTCGGACATTACCACGCCGATTACCGCGAACTTCGTCTTCGTCCCCAACGGTGGTGCTTTGGCTACCGACTTTCCGACTGCAACGAGGGGGCAAATCTGTCTCGCCGACACCCGTGATCTGACCGGGACCACGCTGTTCGGCCAAATAGCGGCGAACTGTCAGGCGGCCGGCGGCGTTGCTCTCCTCCTCATACGTGACAGCGCAGTGAACGCCCCATCCGCTATTCCGGTATTTGTCATTTCCACCGCCAATGGAGACTTTCTGCGGAATACTGTCGGGTACAACACGACGACTGGAGTCTCCAACTATCCGATTCGAATCAATGTGGCCAAGGCTACTCCCCCCAGCAACCCCACCGGCCAGCACAACTGCCCGAATGGTCAGGCGATCACTGCATACGTTGGCACGGGAACCGCGACTTACACCGCCAATGAAAGTCTGTGTCTGCCTGCGGGGGCAGGTCAGGCTGTCGAGCCCAGCATGATTGTGGACTCGCAGGGCACAATCTATGTCGAGTCCATACGCGGAGTCCCTGGCGGGCTTGATCTGTGGCGTTGGTATCAAGCTAAAGACGGCAAGCCGAAGGCTGACGGATCTCTGCCGTTCAAGTACGAAGGTCAGCCTGATTGCGGCATCTTCGTAACCACTTTCTGCACTACGAGTGGGTTGGCGCCGGGAGGAGGCGATGGCGATGTTGCAGTGAACACTCCGGACTCATCGAACATGAATATTCCAAATCTGGCCGTGGTCAGCCTCACCGCAGCGGAAGTTACCGCCAGCCAGTCCACCAATCGCGCGGATACCTTCAGCACTCCGGATCTGGCTGCGGCCGGGGTTCCCTTCGACGATCGCATGTGGATAGATGCCTTCGACGATCCGAATCACGTCTACATGGAATACCACGATTTTGGAACCACCTCCCAAATCTTTGTGCAACGCTCGAACGATGGAGGCCAGACTTATGATAACGCCGCGAACCAAGCAATTGACGCTGCGACGGAGCCGAGCGCTGGTCCTCCTACGGGCAACGTCGCCGGCCAGATCAAGGTGGACCGTAGTAGTTGTTCAAGCCGCGGCAACCTATACCAGATCTTTGTGGCCCCCGACAACCCGATCGACAACGCACAAAACTCCGCCAAATTCGTCAACGCCGTCTATGTTGCGGTGGCATCGGACGTAAGTCTCACGACACCTACCTACACGTTTAAGGACTACAAGATCTTCAGCTGCGGAGCGGGTTCGACCTGTCCTAGTGGGCTCGGCCTCGCCAATCTGTTTCCGGCGCTCGCGGTAGACAACTTTGGCTACCTGTACGCCGCGTGGTCAGACAACACAGACATCTATTACTCGTACTCGAAGACTCTCGGGACAACCTGGTCTCCGGCCATCAAGGTAACTCAGGGCACGACACAGGCGGATAGGTCGAACGTGTTCCCCTGGGTGGCGGCCGATGCCAACGGCCACGTGGCCATCGCCTGGTATGGTGCTGATGCGGCTGGCAATTCGAACACGATCTCGGCGACCAACACGCACTGGAACGTCTTTGTTGCGGAGAGCGTCAACGGCCACGCGACCGCGCCGGTTTTCACGCTGAGCCAGGCCACCGACCATAGTAACCACACGGGGCAAATCTCAACCGGCGGCCTAACTGGCAGCTCCGACCGCAGCCTTGCTGACTTTTTCCAGATCGCGATTGACCCAACGAACCATCGCGTTAACGTTGCCTACGCTGATAACCATGCGGGCACATCTGTTACGTACTTCACGCGGCAGAAGAAAGCAGCCCGAGGCATCGTCACCAAGGGCCAGTGTGCAGGGCACCAATGACGGCGTACCCGTCACGCACAGTTGTGAATTTGCAGCAGAGCGATGGGCGCTCTCAGAGCGGCACCAAGGAACTGCAACTCATCCGAGATCTTATCGACAGCGATAAGGCGAGAGGACGGCAACGGCCGCAGCACCCGATCCGCACGACACGTGCGGCTAAAGGCAACAAGATAGATTGGACAAGGGGAAATATTCTTCCTTAAGGTATGCGAAATCCCATATTGAAAACGGCCCTAGGCGGCTCAGATTCGGGCTGCTGGTCGCGCGATGGCCAAGAGAATGGAATCCATTAAAACGGGTCAGAACTCGAAATCGGCATTGTCTGTTTTCTAACCGTGACGGCGTGACTAGACGAAAGCTGTGCTGAACGCGACGTGTGTAGGTGCTCGATCAGGTAGCGAGCACTGGGCGATTCTCCCGTGCCGCTCTGCATGAGTTCGTCCAGCGTTTGCTCTGCACCACGCGAATAAAACTTCTTCTGGAGGTAGTTACCAGCTTGCTTGCCCCACTCAGTTCCGAAGCGCTGGTCCAAATTGTGTAGGATTTGGCGGGCGACCATTTCTCCTACGACGTAGCTCTGCAGATAAATAGGATCGGAGCCGTACAATGGGTTAAAGGCCCACACCGCCGTATCGTGCATTTCCACCCCCAGGTATCTGGAATGAATGCGGTTATAAAGACGCACGAGGTCCTGGTCAGGATCGGCATAGGCTTCGAATTCAAAGAGCGAGTCCGCCATCGTATTTCGCAGGTCAAACATTTCCCGTAAGCGGTGTGTTTCCGCAACCAGGCGAGCCTGCTCAGGGGTCAGCCCAAATAGCTCGGTACCAATCTCCGGCCGGTAGAGCATTAGGGCCATGATCTGCGCCAAACCTTCATCGAAAGGCTCGGCATAATTGGCCCGAAGCAGAAAGGATGGTTCGTTCATCATGCTGTAGTGCAGGGCGTGACCGGTTGCATGGAACAGCCGATCAAAGAAGAAGATTCCGGAGTACCGATTCGCCAAAATCCTTACGTCTTTGCTGTAGAGGATCGGATATGCCGCGCCGGCAAAACTCAAATCAGCCAGCTGCATCTCCACAGGCAATTTCTCCAAACGGTATCCAAATTTGGCGGCGAGCTGCCTGGCCTTCATCCAGCCTTGATCTTGAACAAAGCGCGACTGCTCGAAATCATTGGTTAGCGTGGAAAAGTAGAATTCCAAATCCCACGGCTCGACTTGATCCACCTTAAGGTGGTCGCGCACGCGTTCGAGTAATCGGTGGTACTCAGGCTCCGTCTGGCTGCGAATGCTTTCGAACCACTCAAAGACCTTTTCGGTTTCTAATCCCTTTCTGCGTAGCATGAACGTAGAGAAGAGTTCATCGGTATATTGAAATGCAAGCTCGTTCCGCAGCTGGATGGCTTGGCGAATCTTTTCTCCATTTGCCGCACTGATCTGTGCCTGCGCTTTCCACGCTTGCTCGCGTAACTGGCGATTAGGATTGTGGATCACTATCTCCGTCAACTCCGCGCGAGTCAGTTCGCGGTGGCCAATCTTGTAACGTTGAGAATTTTCCCGTCGGGTAATTTCTTCCACGATAGCAGTGAGCTTCGGATCATTGGTGATCTTGGTGTAAGTGGCCTCTTCGAGGAAAAGGTCACGCCGGCGGTTTAGGAGATGGTTGTGGAAGTGTGCTGCCTTCAAAGGTTGCAGGGATTCTTCATCGGTCATGACCGCGCGAATCTTCTCTTGAACTGAGCGGGAGGAAAGCTGTTCATTCCCCATGGCGATTTGGTACTCGGCGCGCCAGTAGTCTGCATACAGCTTCTCCAGTTGTTCTTCTTTGGCGTTGAGCCGCGCGGCAGTAGAATCTTGACCTTGCAACAGCAGTGAGCAGGCCAGCAGGGAAAAAATCGGAAGCGCACAGCACGCTCTCATGGACCATATTGTGCATGGAGAACCATGGATTACCAAAGGTTACCGAAGTTACTGACGAATTCGAAAGTCTCTGTTTCGTCTTCCGGCAGTCTCGTCCTGTTCAGGAATGTGAGTCGCGGGTCCGCATTCTAAACATTCTACGAGTCATAAAGGTCATCCTCATCGGGAAGGTCGACTTGCAGATCGTTGTGTTTGCCTCTAAGCACTCGGCGCCAATCTGTTTTTCTTGCGAGTTGGGAACACCCCTGAGCCACACAACCCGGAATTTTGCCTTTTTGTGATGATGCTGGATCTCAATTGCTTCGCCGGCCGTGACTGCCCCGCGAAATCCGCCCAACCGCACCCCGTGATCAGTGATATCGAGCGTGTGTGCCAAGTGACTCTGGGTACCGCCACTTGGATTAGTGGTCCACACTCGAATCGGCAGGACCGCTTTCGTTCGTTTTCGGTCACGTTTGCCCTTTCTTAACCGTGCCACTTAACCTCGATTCCCCAACTTGGATGAATTGCCTCTCGAGCGTTTCCTGGCACTTCCGACTCGAGTCAGGCCCTCTTATTGGGACTTTGATTTGTGATTTCTTCGCAGATTCCTTGTAATAGCTGTCGCTGTCTCTCATCGATGATGTGGAATTCAAACCCGCAATGGAAACCATATCTATAACGAACCAAGGCGCGCAGGTCCAGCTCTTGCCCACCGGGAACGGGGATCTGGATGGAAACAACATCGTTAACGGCGAGATCGCCTACTATGGTTGCGCCGATTCCGCCCTGACTAAGATCACTGGTGCGCCCCCAAAAATATAGAGGTCCGTCGGAATGGAAGGCAGTGATCGTGATCCGGCGGTCAAATGGCAAACGATCGTGAATGCGTTTGTCAATTCCGACCGACGCTGGCTCACGGCGGTTCTGCTGTGATTGCATTCGCGCTCTCCTAAGCCATAGTTTATCGGCTTTGGTAGAGCGGCTAAACGGTACTGCGGTAATCATGATGACTAACCAAAAGAGTAAAAGCGCGCTCTGAACTAAAACATCCGTTCCATTGTCAACCCGCCAACCCGATGAAATACAGCGGACGTCGGGCTAAGTGACGCGAAGCGAGCATTGACGCTTAGGCGGAGTTATCGGATGGACCTGAATCCTAATTTCGGGGTAGACCGTTGCCGAGCAGGGCCTGTGCGTACACATAATTCATGTTGCCCGAGAGATAGAGGTATTCGTCAATCGAGCCGCTTGCGCTGGGCCGGAAGACGAGCGAAATGGTGCAAGTCTTGCCTACTGGAATGTAGGTGACGCAGGTGTTCTGCAGGATGGCAAAATCTGGCGGTACATCGAAGCGCGATATGTAAAGAGGGACCTGTCCGGTACTGTAGAACGTCACCGTGCGGATCGCGCTGATTCCGCCAACTGTAGTGTCGGGGAAGCCCAGCGGGTTAGGTATAGAGACAACGGCTGCGACCTGGCGGCTCTTCTTCGCACCTGCCGCGAGCCCACCCGATAAGAGGCAAACGATAGCTAGCAATCCCGCACTTCGCATTTCTACTCCGTTTCCCCGAACCGCTCGGGTGCCGACCCGAGCTGCTTAGTTGCACTTGATCTGGTGCTTCGAGATCTCCACTTTCACGACATTGTTCTTATCGATCACCACGTGCAGGGTAGCCCGGTCCATCATGTTCGGGGTCTGTGGGCCTTGCGAAACCAGCTTGATCTTCGTGCCAAAGAACTGCTCCTGCGCTACACCTTTGGTGTTGGTTTCGTTGTGAATGTTTTCATTGGCCACGTAATACACGCCGGTGACCTGCCCATACCCGTTCATGTGGATGGTGGCATTGAACGATGAGTGTGTGTTGCCGTTCGGGTTGGTGGAAAAAGACATCTCCTGATGCAGGGTGCCGTTCAACAGAACAGGCTCACCGTTGCACTCATTGGTGACGATCTGGTCGGTAAGCTGCATGTCGGTAACGACTGCCTGGCCGAACGCTACTGGCGCGCACACCATCATGGCCAGAAATCCGAATGTGAGCGTCAGTACAGCGCGTTTCGTACGATGAAGCATTGAATCCTCCCTAAATTTTCTTGCAGGGCGTTACCCGGAAGACGCGCCCTTTCCCCCACCACGGGGGCCAAAGCCCCGTTACTGCCGAACTCGGCAGCACGGCCAAGGCCGTGCCTTCCCCGCTAACTTCCGCAACCAGTCGTATTGCTGACCACCTGCGCGCTGATATTGCCAGTCGTATCCACCACAATGTGCAGCGACTGCACCAGCGTCAGGCCGGGTGTTGCGCCCTGCGATTTCAAGTCCGACTTCAGCTCGACCGTCAGGTCCGCCGATGAATCGTTATTGTTCGAGCTGTAATCGTCCGAATCGCTCGCCAGGTATGGCGTGCCTGTTTTTTGACCAGCCCCGGTCAGATTGTTGGCAGCCGTCATGGCGAAATGGTTCACGCCACTGTTGTCTGCGCTGACTGAATAAGAAACGTGCACCGTGCCGTTGAGCGCCACCGGCTCGCCGACGGAGCAACTGTTCACCGTCGTCTGATTCGTGACAACAAGGTCATAGCTGTTCGTAACTGGCGTGGATTGCGCCAGCGCCAGCGCCGCACCCAGCAGAATCCCCACCAAAATCGCCACACGCTTGAAACTGCGAAACATGAGTCCTCCCTTACGGTTCTGACTTCCCAACTAGCCAAAGCTTCCAGCTTTTAGCTATTTCGTCCCCCGCAGCTCGGACAATGCGTTTCCACGCTGCGCAAGTAAATCCCGCATTTCTGACAGGGCATGCCCAAGAGCATCCGCCGCGGTCCACTTTTCGGCCCTGTTTTCGTTTCGGCCGCTGATGTCCCCGCAGCGCCGTTGCTTGGGCCCTGGTGAGCCCCGGCGTAGCCCTCTGCAAAACCCTTCTGATAGCCTGCTTCCCGTCCGCTGCTGTAGCCGGACTCGAAGCCCGCCTGATATATTCCGGCGAAAGCTTCCGGCAAGGAGCTGAGCCCGTCTCCCTTGGAGACCGGCAGCGCCAGCGGCAGCGCAGTGTCAGTTTTTTCGTTCGTCTTCATAGAGCTTCTTCCCTACGGCAGCGCCGCAACGGTATAGTTCACGCTGACCGTTACCGTCCCATTGCCATCGATCAACGGCGGACCGAAGTTAACAATCTCAAGATCCAGGTTCTGGATATCCAACGACGGATCCAAGGGGTTGGCCTGGAGGGTTTTCGTCTGGTCGCCGTCCTGGTCAGTGAAACCGCTCGTCAGAACGCTGTCGAACACACAGATGGGGTTAAGACTGTCGTACGAGCCCAGCGTAATCTCAAAACGGCTATGCCCCCCCGCATAACGCTCGTTACCCGCGTTGTACTGAAGCGTGGCGCTTGCGACATTGATCGCTTGCCCCGCCCCGGGGGCGGGAATCAGGATGACCGGGCTTTCCCTAAGGGTCTGCAACTGCGCCGCACTCAGCGTGACCGTGGCCGTCTGCATACCGCCGCTGGTCTGGGCAGAAAGCCCACTCGCCAGAGATACAATAAATAGCGCTATCATTGCTTTGCGCATCTTGTATTTCCTTTCCTTCCTTGCCCAATCCTTCGTTTCTGTTCCCTCGAGCGCGGTGCCGATTCGGTGCCGCGCCGCCGACTTCCTGTTACTGACCTAGTGCCCACCATGCGTTAGGAGCGCCTCCGCCAAACGTGCCGGTCGCGAGCGTCGCCTTAACGGCGTACACGCTGCCTGCCGTGAGGGTGATGGTATTGCCCGTGCTGCTCGCGCTCGTTGAACCGGTGGTGATAACGCACGTTCCCCCAGCCAGCGCGATTCCGGCGCTATCGAAGACCTGGAACGTGACATTCGCTGGCAAGGTCGTACTCAGCCTGCAGAAGAATTTCGGTAATGTCAGCGTTTCTCCCATCAAGATCTCGAAATTGACCTCGGGACCTGTGCCATCACCAGAGTTGCCATTTCCTACCCAGGCGCTAGCCTTGTTCGGCAGAGCGCCGGCGCTCGTGTCTTTGATAAACGTGACTGCCGCGACGGCAGCGCTAGCCGCCGACTGCACAAACGCCGTCGTGGCAATCTGTATCGTATTTGTCCCCGCCGCAGCCGTCGGCGCCGTCGGCGTACCACCCAGCGCCGGCGAAGTAGCCAGCACGATTGCACCCGATCCCGAAGTGCCGTTTGATAGGTCGCCCGCCGAGGCCGTTGTGCCTGCAGTCACGCGACCCTTGACGTCGGTACTGACCTTGGTAAAAGTGCCCGCTGCGCCAACAGAGGCCAAGGTGGTAATTGTCCCGCCACTGGTGCTCACATCGCCGGAGAGGTTTCCCACTCCGATGGCGCTACCACCGTTGCCGACGATGAGCTGCCCTGAGGTGAGACCGGTGCCGGTCACGGTTCCGGCCGCGATGTCCGTGGTAAACGCCAGACTCTTGAGGCCTGCGGCGCTCTGGAATTGAAGGTGATTGTCGCCGGTCGTGAGCCACAGATCGCCTGTGACAGGCGTCGTGGGCACGGCCCCGATGTTCGGAAAATTCAATGCGGCAAAAGCCGACGCCGACGCCGCCAGCATCTGCTTTCCGGTCGTGAAGATGTTTCCACCGCTCAGCAGTGCGAGCGTGTTGGTTGCGCCGTTCACGCCAACCTTGAACTTATTGGCGGTCGAGTCATAGGCAATCGCGCCGTTAGCAGTCGGAGCCGCCCCGCCCGAGACCGGCACAAAATTGGCAGTGATCGTGCCCGTGCCTGTCGGAGACAACGATCCACCGCTATCAACCGTCAAGGCCTGGGTGTTCGCGCTGGCTGTCACGCCGCTCCATGGGACCGAACCTGCACTGCCTGCGGTGAGCGCCGAGGTCGCCGTGCTGGCGTTGCCGCTAATGTTGATCCCCGCCGTACCAGCGCTGATATTGGCTGCAGTCAAGTTTGTCAATCCCGCGCCGCCGCCGCTGAACGAGCCTGTAAATGAGTTACCGGCGTTGCTCAGAGTGACCGCGTTCGTGTAACTGCCGCTTAGCTGGCCGTTGCTCAGGGTATCGTCGCTGAAAGCCAACGTTTTCGTGGTCGTGTTGCTTTGCCGGAATTTCAAGTGGCTGCTTGTTGTGTTGAACCACACGTCGCCTGTGCCCGGCGTTGAAGGATCATTTGCCACTCCGGTACCCACGCTCAGGCCAGCAAGAGTATTGGAGGCCACGAAGGTCTGCTTACTGCCCGCGCCGTAGGTGTTGGCTTGGTTGTTGTAGACCAGGTTACTGGTAGCGGAATCGGTGCCGCTCAATTGCGCAAAGGAGTAGTCATTGCTTTGAGGCGCGACCAAGCCGTTGCGGCCGTTGAACGAGAGCACACCCGTGTTGGCGATGGTGAAAGATCCACCAAGACTCGACGTGCCGCTCACTCCGATTCCGGTTCCGGCGACCACGCCAATGCTGCTGTTCTGCAACGATGAGTTGGGAATATTCGTAACGTTGATGCCGCTAATGTTGGTCAGTCCGGAGCCGTTGCCGGTAAACACGCCGTTCTTATCAATAGAAGCTTTCTCGCTGGGTGTCCCGGAAGTTGGCCCAAACTGGAAGCTGAGGCCGCCATCGGTCCGCGCCTGCAATTGCGCCGTCTGCGGCGTCGTTCCGTCGGTCGAGTTCAACTGCAACGAGTTGGAAGCCTGCGCTCCAGATCCAGTTTTCGGCGCGAGCGTCTGTGTTCCGGTGAAGGTATTCCCACCCGCGAGGTTGGCCTTACCCGCCAAGCTGGTGTTGATGGTAGCTACCTGCCCATCGGTGTAAGCATTGGCCGAGGCCACTGCCGCCGCATCACCAGCTGCGCGCAGCGTTGCTTCCGCGGCTACCGCATTGCTGGTGAACGTATTGGCCGAGGAGAGCGTGGACGCATCGCCTGCGACCCGTGCCGTCGCTTCCGTCGCCACTTTGGAATCGGTGTACGCGTTAGCTGCACTTGCGGTCGCCGTGTCATCGTTCACCATCTTGCAGATGAACAACTGCTGCCCCGGAGTGCCGTTCACCTTCATCAGCATCTCGCCATCGACGCAGGCGTTCGCGCTACCCGAGGTGGGCACCGTTCCGATGGTCGTCTGCACCGGCAAGGTCGCGCCGGCACCGGACAGATCCACCTTCGCGCCGCTGAACGTATTGCTGCCGGTAAAGCTGTTGTTGCCGCTCAGAGTCTCATTGCCGCTGAAAGTCTGCGGCTGCGTCAGGATGTTGGTCTTGGCGTTGTCGGTGTAAGTGTTGGCTGAGGCCAGTGTGGCCACGTCACC
>WNEX01000846.1_pt1 | contig 14790 bp, 12 predicted proteins | sample 5399841 | NCBI WGS metagenome assembly WNEX01 (sample SAMN13153337, study PRJNA577476) | soil metagenome | isolation source: 40 cm grassland meadow soil 2 days after 1st rain plot 5 | place: USA:California | collected 2015-09-18 | reverse complement strand
CCGCCTGCTGGACCAGACCTACGACATCCGTCGGGGAGGATCCGTCCGACGCTCGCCCGAACACCGGAACGCCCACCTGCTCACCCAGCTGTCGCAGCTGTTCCCCAGCCGCCGGCCGATAGGGATCGGCTGCCACCAGCCCCGGCGCCTTTTGCTCGAGCTTCAACCGCCGCGCGAGCTTCGCCGCGGTGGTGGTTTTCCCCGAGCCCTGCAGCCCAACCAACAGGATGACCGTCGGCCCGACGGGTGCGAACTGTAGGAGCGCAGCATGCTGCGCTCCTACTTTGCGCGCCAGATCCTCGTCCGACGCACCCAGCATCCGCGCCAGCTCGTCGTGCACCAGCTTCGCGACCTGCTGACCGGGGCTCACCGATTTCACGGCGATCACCCCGACCGCGCGCTCGCGCACGCGCTCCACGAACCCGGTCGTGACTTCGAAGCTGACGTCGGCCTCGAGCAGGTGGCGCCGGATGTCGCGCAGCGCCTCGGTCACGTCCTGCTCCGAGAGCACTCCCCGACCGGTGAGCCGCTTGAGAGTGGCGGTCAAGCGCTCGGAGAGGGCCGTAAACATAAGCCTACGAAACTACTTAGCGAGTTGCCGGAATCCAAGTGGGGGGATCAACGCGCGGCACGGGTGATCCGAATCGTCGGCACCCGCTTCCAGCCCGCCCAAGCCGCAGGCGCGTCCACCAGCCGCACCACGGGTACGGTGCTCACCAGCAGCTGCTTGATCTGCGATCGCCTGCCCGTGGAACCGCCCGACCGTCGTTTCGCCCAGGCGCTCTCGAGTCCCTTCTTGAAGCGCGCAGCCGCCGCCTTGTTATCCCACAGCGTGTACCACACGAGCGCGTCTCCCCCCGCCCTCCCACCGCGGTTCGCCTTCCTCCGCCCGAGCACCCGGTAGCGGTCGCCATCCCAGCCCGTCGCGAACAAGGCGGCGGCGCTGGTGTCGCCCAGGTGTTGCTCCAACAACAGGCGGATCTCGAACTCGCCCAGCCCGTCCTCGTAGCGCACCGTGTCGGAACCCGGCGACTCGAACGCCAGCGCGTCGGGACGATCCCCGGCCACGTACCGCGCGGGGTGCAGGATCTGCTCGGTGGAGATCGGCATGAGGACGCCGTAGGGTTGCTTCCCCGGGTACTCGTGGTCGAACCAGCGTACGAACTCGGCGCCGCCCAGGTAGGGGAAGATCAGGCTCTCGCGCAGCCACAACGGTGCGCGCCCGAACACCATCATCTGATCCTGCTGCCCGCCGAGCGCCGTCCGCAGGTCCCAGAAGTTTGGCAGGCTTTCGATCTTCTGCTCCGGCATGAGGACCAGGATCTGGGCCAGCGTCGCCTGCCCCTCGAGGATCGCCTGCGCCGCGCTGCGCCGATCGTTCTGACGCTTGAGCTCCACCAGCGAGTCGAGGTTCAAGTACTGGTGCTGCAGCGCGTGCACCAGCTCGTGCGAGATCACGAGACGGGCTTGGCTCGGATCGATGTCGGTGGGGATGTAGAGCGCGTTCGAGTCGGGATCGAAATACCCCGCTACCTGCTCGGTCAGGAGGTCGATCATGGTGCGGCGCAGGTCGAGCGAATCGGGGATCAGGCCGAACAACCGGTACGCGGCCTGCGCGCCCTCGAGCTCGGCGGGCGGGAGGTCGTCGTCGAACTTGTGGATGACATAGTCCCGAACCTGCGCGCGGCTGCGACGCAGCACGACGGGGCGCTGCCGAAACCGCAGGCGGGTGGCGCGTTCGACGGCGGGAATCATCTGCTGCACCGCCTGCTTCAGTTCGACCTCGCTCTGGACTTCCCGCGCCCGCTGCTCACATCCACTGCTCCCCACGGTGGCGGCGACCGCCACCGCGGCGAGGCACGCCCGCGTCACGCTTGCCACTCGATCCCCTTACCGACCGCGACCCCCACGACGCGGGCAACCTCCTGACCGCCCACGACGATGCCCTGGTGCTCCAACTCGGCGCGGAGCAACTGGTCGAGCTCGGCGCGGCGCTCGGCGAGGGTCGACAACGGGCGGGGAGGGGCGGCAGCGGGCGGCACGGTCCCCGTCGCGTCGCCAGCCCCCTTGCCGCCTGTTGCCGCCGCCTGCCGCCCGCTGCCGCCCAACATCCTTTCTATCTCCGCCCCGATCCGCTCCAACATCGGGAAGATGTCCGCCATCAGGTCCTCCGCCGGCTCCTGCGGCGGCCGCTCGTGCGTCAGGCCCCGCCGGATCATGGCGTCCACCTTGCGCCGCTCGCGAATCAGCCGGTCGAGCTCCGGCGACACACGGGCGGTCGCCTGCGCGTGGGCGCAGGCCTCGTCCAGCACGTCGATGGCCTTGTCGGGGCGGGCGCGCTCGGGAACGAACCGGTCGGTGAGGACGATCGCGGCCTTGAGCGCGTCGTCCGTGATCGCGACGGCGTGGTGGCGCTCGAGGCGGGGCCGCCGGGCCACGAGCACTTCCCAGGTCTGAATCGCGTCGAGCTCCTCCACCATGACCGGCTGGAAGCGGCGTTCGAGCGCGGGATCGCCGCGGATCCACTTATCGTACTCGCCCCCCGTGGTCGCGCCGATGATCCGGATGTCGCCACGCACCAGGGCGGGCTTCAGCATGTTGGCCGCGTCCATCGCGGCGCCGAGCGCGGTGCCTTGGCCGATGAGGTTGTGCAGCTCGTCGACGAACAGGATCAGGTCCGGGTCGGCGGACAGCTCGCGCACGAGCTTCCGGATGCGCTCCTCGTACTGGCCGCGGAACGTGGTGCCCGCGAGGAGGGCGACATGGTCGAGCGCGACCACGCGGACGTCCTTCAAGGCCGGAGGCACGTCCCCCGCGGCGACGCGCTGGGCGAGTCCTTCGACGATCGCCGTCTTCCCCACCCCGGCTTTCCCGATCAGGGCGGGATTGTTCTTGCTCTGACGCAGCAGGATGTCCACCACCCGCGCGATCTCGGCGTCGCGACAGCGCACCGGCTCCAGGTCACCACGCCGCGCCTGGGTCGTGAGATTCACCCCCACGCGCTCCAGCACCTCTCCCGAGTCGAACAGCCCTTCGAACGGATCGCTCATTCAGGTCAGGCGGCCCCCAGGAATCGCCGGTACCAGTCATAAATCGCAGGACCGAACACGAAGGCCACCGCGGCTCCCATGGCGAGGAATACCCCGAACGGGACGTGACGCTTCCGTTTCCCCAGGACGAGCAGCGGGACGTACACGAGGCTGCCGAACAGCGCGCCGGCGAAGATCGTCAACAGCACGCCCTTCCAGCCGACGAACGCCCCCACCATCGCCATCATCTTGATGTCGCCACCGCCCATCGCTTCTTCCTTGAAGACCCAGCCGCCCACCAGGCCGACGGCGTACAGCAGCGCGAAGCCGGTGGCGGCACCCAGCACCCCCTCGATGAAGCCCGGCACGCCGGCCGTCAGGGACAGGCCGAGCCCGAGGACGAGTCCGGTCCAGTTGTACTCGTCGGGAATGAGGTAATGGCGCGCATCGGTGATGGCGATGCCGAGGAGGATGGTGCCCAGCACGACGGCCTCGACGAAGCGGGCCGTCGGTCCGTAAGCCAGCATGGCGGCGATCCACAGGATCGCGACGACCGCCTCGATGATGGGGTACTGCATGGAGATCGGGTGACCGCACGAGCGACATCGGCCGTGCAGCAGCAGCCACGAGACCACCGGCACATTGTCCCGCCACGCGATCCGGCGCCCGCAGCGGGGGCAGGTCGACGGCGGGTGAAACAGCGAGCGCTGCTTCTTGTCCTCTTTGGCGAGCCGCAGGATACAGACGTTGAGAAAGCTCCCGAGACAGAGCCCCAGGAGTCCGGCGCCGACGAGCAGGATCGGATCAGCGACCACGCGTCACCTCGTAGAGCAGGATACCCGCCGCGACCGCGACGTTGAGGGACTCGGCGCCCTGGGCCAGCGGGATCGCCACGCGTTGCGCGGCGACGGCGTTGAGCTGCGGGCGGATTCCCGCCCCCTCGTTTCCGACGATCACGGCAATCGGTCCGTCCACCCGTCCCGCTCCTCCCTTTCCCTGTCCCCGGTCGAGCGCCCTATGCAGGGGCACACCATCCGCGGCGCTCGCCCACAGCGTCACGCCGTGTTTCCTCGCCCAGGCGATGAAGCCAGCGTCGTCGAGCGACACGACGAGGTGGCGGAAGGTCGCGCCCATGGCCGCCCGCAGCGCCTTGGGGCTGGTCGGATCGGCCGTGCCCCGCAGCACCACCGTGCCCGCGGCTCCGAGCGCGTGCGCCGTACGGATAAGCGTGCCGACGTTCCCGGGATCCTGTACGCCGTCGATCACCAGCGCCACGGCCCCCGGGCCCGGCGCGAAGTCGCTCGCCGTCCAGCGCCGCGGCTCGATGACGGCGATGATCCCCTGCGGCGTTTCGGTGTCGGCCAGTTGAGCCAGGACGCGCGCGCCGACTTCCTCCACTCCGACGGCGTGCCCTTCGAGCTCCGCGACGAGCGCCGTACCGCGCGCGGTGCGCGCCAAGTCCGGGGCGACCAGGGCCCCCGTGAACGTGACGCCGGCGGCGAGCGCCTCTTCCACGAGCCGTACGCCCTCGATCAGGGCGAGGCCGCGCCGGCCGCGCGCCTTGCGGCGTTGGAGATCACGTATCGTCGATTGCAGATTACTGGCGATGAGTCTCCTCGAGCATTCCCGGCCGCGGCCGAGCATTCAATATGCGAAGAAGCGTAGGACGGGCGCTACGTGAAAATCGCCCTCACGATCGCGGGATCCGATTCGGGCGGCGGCGCCGGGATCCAGGCCGACCTGAAGACGTTCCACCAGTTCGGCGTGTTCGGCACGAGCGTGGTCACCGCCGTCACGGCCCAGAACACGGTCGGGGTCAGGAGCTGGGAGCCGGTCCCGGTCGCACTCGTCACCCGCCAGCTCGACGCGCTCGCCGACGACCTGCCTCCCGCCGCGGTGAAGTCGGGGATGCTCGGCTCCGCCGCCCTGGTCGACGCGGTAGCCGACGGCATCGCGCGGCGGCGGCTCCCGAACTACGTGCTCGACCCCGTGATGGTCGCGACGTCGGGCGATCGCCTGCTCGACCGCGCTGCGGAGCGGCTCATCGTGCGGCGGCTCGTGCCGCTCGCCGCGCTCGTCACTCCGAACCTCGACGAAGCCGCGGTGCTCGTGGGCGGGAGCGTCCGCGGCCCCGACGACATGGAGCGCGCCGGCCGGGCGCTCGTGCAGCTGGGCGCGAGGGCGGCACTCGTGAAGGGCGGTCATCTCGCCGGCGACGTGGTGGTGGACGTGCTGATCGCGGAGGGGATCGTTCGACGCTTCACCCGGCCGCGCCTCGAGACGACCTCGACGCACGGCACCGGCTGCACGCTCTCCGCCGCCGTCGTCGCGGGGCTGGCGCTCGGCCGCCCGCTCGAGCGCGCGGTGGAGGACGCGCTCGACTTCGTGCATCGCGCGATCGCCGCCGCGCCTGGGCTGGGCCAGGGACACGGCCCCCTGAACCACTTCGTGCCCGCGCCGCCGCGGCCGCCGACGGACGGACTGTAAACATGAGGAGGAGAATGGAGTAGAAAGGATGCGAAACGCGAGAGGACGATGACTGCTCCAGTTCGAGTGATCCCTACGGTTGACTCGTGCGCAGCGAGCGAGTCCCACTTCAAGTCGCCAATAACCGGCGGTCACTGAGGCTTCGCGGGTTCGATTACGCTCGTCCGGGGACGTACTTCGTGACGATTCGCCTGCGAGGGAGTGCCCATCTGTTCGGAGAGGTCGTGGCGGGACGCATGCGCCTCAACGCCGCCGGACAGGTCGCACGTCAGTGCTGGCGCGGGATTCCCAAACATTTCTCCACCGTTACGTTGGACACGTTTGTTGTCATGCCAGATCACATGCATGGGATCATCGTAATCGGCAAGAGCCCAGGTGAGCGCAATGTAGGGGCGCAGCATGCTGCGCCCCTACCTCTACGCACGCGACTGTCGGCAACCAGTCAGGACTCCGCACCAGCGTCCGGGTCACTTGGAGCTATCGTGCGCTCTTTCAAATCGGCTGCCACGAAGCGAATCAACGAACTTCGCCATAGTCCGGGCGAACCCGTCTGGCAGCGTAACTACTACGACCGCGTCATCCGCAGCGACGACGCGGCTCATGTACCACAGCACCGCATTCACCAGGCTCCCGCCTTCGACGACGGCCCAGCGTACGATGAGCCGGGCCTGAGTGGATGATCTTCGCAGGGCTCATCATCGATCCCTCCGTGTCGGGACGCCATATTAGTAGCGGTCCCAACCGCGACCACAAGTGACGCCTCGTCCCTTTCTCGCCGCCCGCTGGTCGCACATCATCCTCCTCACCTTCGAGGCTCCGGAAGGCTTGATCCGACGCTCGATCCCGCCGGGTGTCGAGCCCGACCGCTGGAACGGCCGGACGCACGTGAGCGTCGTGGCGCTACAAATGCTCGACGTTCGCATCAAGGGCTGGCGCATTCCCGGGTTCACGGCGCACCCCCAGGTCAACTTTCGCACCTACGTCCGCGTCGCCGGAGAGCCGGGCGTCTGGTTCATCCGCCAGCTCGTGCCGAGCCGGCTGATCGCTGCCATAGGCCGGTTGCGCTATGGCGAGCCGTTCTGGCCCGCGCCGATCCGCAGCCGGGTGGTGGACGAGCCCGGCGAGGTGCGCGCGGAGTATGGAGTGGGGCCCGCCGCGCTCGGCTGGCACGTAAACGTGACGGGCGCGCGCGTCGTACTGGTGCCGCCGCCGAACTCTTCCGAGCACTACTTCATCGAGCGCGGCTTCGCCTGCCGCGCGCGGCCCGATGGCGGGCTTGGCATGTTCCGGGTCGTCCATCCGGCGTGGGCGGTGCGACAGGTCCTCGCCGTCGATTACCGCTTTGACTTCGGGTCCCTCTACGGGGCCGAGTGGGAGTTCCTGAATCGCGCCCAACCGGCCAGTGTGGTATTCGCGGTAGGGTCGGAGGTGGCGGTCTACGCGCCGACGGATTCGAGGGGCACTAGAGACGCCGCAGCACCCCCCTGATGAGCTGCTCGAGCTGACCCGCCACCTGCTTCCCTGCCTCGAGCACCTCGAGATGCGACAGCTTCTGCGCCGACAGACCGGCGGCCACGTTCGTGATGCTCGAGAACCCGAGACAGCGGATGCCTCGGGCCCGCGCCGCGATCACCTCCGGCACCGTGGACATGCCCACCGCATCGGCCCCGATCCGCTGGAGCATGCGGATCTCCGCGGGCGTCTCGAACGAGGGCCCGAGCAGGCCGGCGTAGACGCCCTCTTCCAGCGGGATGCGCTCCGTGCGCGCCACGTCACGGGCCAGCCGGCGGAGCGCCGGGTCGTAGGGATCGCTCATGTCCGGGAAACGCTCGTCTCCCTCCGCCACGGGGCCCACCAGCGGGTTCTTGAACATCAGATTGATGTGGTCTGCGATGAGCATCAGGACGGGCGGGCGGAAGGTGTGGCGGATGCCCCCCGCGGCGTTCGTGACCACGAGCGTGGTGGCGCCCAGTCTCGCGAACACGCGCGTGGGGAGCGCCGCGACCTCGGGCGCGTGCCCCTCATACAAATGAAAGCGTCCGCTCTGCACCACGACCGGCACGCCCTCGAGCGTCCCGCCGACCAGCTCGCCCTTGTGGCCCGGGGCGCCGGGCTCGGGGAAGCCCGGGATCTCCTTGTATGGGATGCGCACGGCGTCGCGCACCGCCTCGGCCACGCCGGCGAGGCCTGAGCCGAGGACGATCGCGACACGCGGCTTGAGCTTCCCGAGTCGTTCCGCGACGACGTCCGCGGCCGCACGGAGTGAACCGCTCCCCGCTCCCTGCTCCCCGCTCCTCACAACAGGATCCCCGCCAGCGTCGCCGACAGGAAGTTGGCCAGCGTCCCCGCGATCATGGCGCGGAACCCGAGCCGGGCGAGATCGTGCTTGCGGTCCGGGACGAGCGCGCCGATGCCGCCGATCTGGATGCCGACCGAGCTGATATTAGCGAAGCCGCACAGCGCGAACGTGGCGATGGTGAACGACACGGGATCGAGCCGTGCTCTCATCGGCCCGAGCTGCGCGTAGGCGAGGAATTCGTTCAGCACCATGCGGGTGCCCAGCAAGCCGCCGATCGTACCGGAGTCGTGCCATGGCACGCCCATCGCGAACGCGATCGGCCGGAAGACCCAGCCGAGCACGGTTTGGATGCTTTCCGGGAACCAGGTGACGTAGCCGTGCACCCAGCCGAATGCGCCGTTGAGCAGCGCGACGAGGGCGACGAACGAGACCAGCATCGCGATGACGTTCAGCATCAAGTGCAATCCGTCAGTGGTACCGCGCGCCGCCGCGTCCACGATGTTCACGTCAGTGCGCGGAATCTCTACGCGAACGCCGCCGAGGGTCTGCGGCGTCTCGGTTTCCGGCTCGATGATCTTCGCCATCATGATGGTGCCGGGCGCCGTCATGATCACCGCGGTGAGCAGATGCCGCGCTTCGATGCCCATGGCGATGTAGGCAGCCATGATCGACCCCGACACATGCGCCATCCCCGCGGTCATGACCGTCATCAGCTCGGAGCGGGTCATTCCCGGGAGAAACGGGCGGATCGTGAGCGGCGCCTCCGTCTGACCCATGAAGATCGAGGCGGCGACGTTGAGACTCTCGGCGCCGCTCGCCCCCATCACCTTGTTCATCAGGACCGCGAATGCCTTGACCACGAGCTGCATCACGCCCAGGTAATAGAGGATCGCGAACAGCGCCGAGACGAAGATGATCGCCGGGAGGACCTGAAAAGCGAAAATCAGACCGAGACTCGAATGCTGCTTCCCGATCTCGCCGAACACGAACTCGGATCCGACGTACGAGAAACTCAGCATCTTGGTGATCGCGTCTCCCAGGGTGCGAAACAACCTCTGGCCGAGCGGCACCAGGAGCACGAAGATCGCGAACGCGAGCTGCAGCCCCACTCCCCACGCCACCACGCGCCAACTGATGGCGCTCCGATTGCGCGACAGCGCGATGCCGATGCCCAGAATGAGGGCGATCCCGAAGATCCCGGTGATCCGTTGCGGAAACGAGCGGGGCGGAGCCTCTGGGGCCTGCGGCACGGCGGCAGGTGGAGCTTGATGCGTCGTGTCGGCCGTGGGCTGCTGGCGCACGGCCCCCTGCACGGTGTTCCACACAAACCTCGGCAGCGTGAACACGGCGAGGGCGCACACGAAGGCGACGCCGAAGGCGATGATGGTCCGCGGGGGGCGCAGCGACATCAGAGAGCCTCCAATTCGCTCTGCACACGAGAGACCAACGCCACCTTCTCGAACTCCGGGAGAAATGCGCTCTCGCACGCATTGAGTACGACGCGCGCGAGGTCCGCCTTGGTCAGGCCCAACACGCTCTGGGCCACGAAATACTCGTCGGTGAGTGAGATGCCGTCCACCACCCGCCCGTCGGTGTTCAACGTGACGACCACGCCCTGGTCGAGATAACGCTTGAACGGATGCTCGGCGAGTGAGGCCACCGTGTGGGTGTGCACGTTCGAGGTGAGACACATCTCGAGCGGGATCTTCCGCTCGATGACGTACTCGAGCAGCGCGGGGTCTTCTCCGAGTCGCGTGCCGTGGCCGATCCGCTGGGCGCCGCACTGGTGCAGCGCCTGGTGGATCGAATCCGGGCCGTCCCCCTCACCGGCGTGACAGGTGCACGCCATGCCGTGCTGCGCCGCGTACTCGAACGCGGCCGCGTGGTCGCGCGCCGGAAAGCCCCGCTCGGCGCCCGCCAGGTCGAACGCCACGACGCCCGCCGTCCGGTAGCCCGCCGCAGCGCGCGCCAGCTCCAGAGACTCCGCGGGCGCCCGCGTGCGGATACCGCACACGACCAGCCCGACCTTGGTGCCCGTCTCCGCTTCACCCCGTTTGATCCCGGCCAGCGGCGCCTCGATCGCCTGCGCCAGGGTGAGCGCGGGGCGGTGCAGCAGCGGTGAGTAGCGCACTTCCACATAGCGCAGCCCTTCCGCCGCCGCATCCAGCACGAACTCGTATGCGATCCGCTCGAGTGCCGCCGCCGTCTGCATGACCGACAGCGTGATCTCGTACTTCTTGAGGTACTCCTCGAGGCTCTTGGCGTGCTTCACGTACAGCGCCTGAGCGAGGCCATCCGGTGTGTCCGCCGGGAGCCGGATGCCCTGCGTCCGCGCCAGCTCGAGCATCGTGGCGGGGCGGAGGCAGCCGTCCAGATGCACGTGCAGCTCCGCTTTCGGCCAAGTACGCAGCGCCTCCTTCGTGAGGCGGGGCGTGCCCTGGCGGGCGCTCACCACCACGCGGAAGATGGCGCCCCCCTCGCCCACCGGATCGCCCGCGTCCACCGGCCGGCCGACGCCGTCGGTCACGTAGGCCACGCCGCGTCCCACGAGGTCGGCGAGCTCGCGGTCGAGCACTTCGACAGCGTCGCGCACCCTCGCCCCCGGCGCCACGCTCACCGGGCGCTCGTTCACGAAGACGCGGATCAGCGGCCACCTCCCACTGCATAGAAGCGGCGGTCGTCCGGGGCCGAGATCGGCTGGCGCAGCACCGCGAGGTACTGGATCAGCGCATCCAGGTCGGTACCGCCCACCTCACCCGACGGCGCGCCCACGAGCATGGTGTAGCCGCTGCCCCCGGCCGCGAGGAAATCGCTCACCGCCACCGTGTAGGTCTGTCCGTCGTCGACGTCCTTGCCGTTCGCGAGGCGCACCTTCTTGAGGCGCCGCCCGGCGGGCTTGCCGGAGTCGTACCACACGACGATCCCGGCGACGTGCGCGTCGGGCCCGTCGCCCGTCAGCGCGTGCTCGAGCGCCTGCTTCAGCACCTTGCCCGACACGGCGAGGCGCATGAGGCGGTTCTGGAACGGCTCGACCCGATACAGGTCGCCGTACGTCGCGAGCCCGGCCGCGACGTCGGTGCGGATCCCGCCGTTGTTGACGAGGGCAACGTCGGACTTGGCGACGTTGCGCTGCGCGTCCGCGATCAGCCGGCCGAGCCCGTATTCGCCGCCGGTCCGCCGCAGTTCCGTCGCGAACCGGGCCACCGGCCGGTCGGTGATCACGGAGACGGACACCTGGCTCAGACGCAGCGCGTCCACGAGGGTGGGGTCCAGGTGTATCCGATCCGCGAACGGGGTCTCGATGCGCGCTCGGACCTCGCGCCGCAGGGCGCCCGCTGCGGTCACCCGCACGAAGTCCACCAGCGCGATCCCCGCCCCGGACGAGCGCGCCTGCACGATCGGAATCCCGTTCACCACCGTGTTGACGAGCGAGTGGGTATGGCCGCTCACGATCAGGTCCACGGAGCCCGAGTCGAGGCTCCGGGCCAGGTCGATGATCTCACCGTGGCAGGCGGCGGGGCCGAGGGGCACCGCCGCGCCGTCGCCGTCGCAGAACGCACCCACGTGCGCCAGGACGATCACGTAGTCCGCCGCGGCCCGCGCCTGCGGCAGCACGCGGCGTACCGCTCGCGCGCCGTCGCCGAAGGCGAGCCCCCGCACGTTCCGCGGCGAGGTGGTCTCGGGCGTCGCCGGCAAAGCGAGCCCGATCACCGCGACTCGCACCCCGCCGCGCTCGATCACCGTAAACGGCTCGGCCCAGTCGGGCCGCGCGGTGCCCGCCGAATCGGTGATATTCGCCGCGAGGAAGTGATAGCGCGCCTCGGCCATCCGGGCGCGCAGCGTGTCCACGGTCCAGTCGAACTCGTGGTTGCCGATCGCCGCGGCGTCGATCCCGAACGCGTTCAGCGCGGCGATCGCAGGTCGGCCGAAGTTGAAGTTGGAAACCGGAGTCCCCTGCATCTCGTCCCCGGCATCGAGCCGGATCGTGGTGCAGAAACACCCCCGCGCGAGGCTGTCGAGCCACGGCTTGAGCGCCGCCGCGCCGCCCACGGGCCGCCCGGCGGACCAGGGCCACACCTGCGGCTCGAGCGCCCCGTGGAAATCGTTGATCGCCAGCACCCGGAGCAGCGTGCTGTCGGGCCGTGGCACGACGACCGCGGACGGCGTGAACGCCTGCCGCAGGGCCGCGCGGGCCTCGGCCGGCCCCAGGGACCAGCTGGGCGAGTACACACTCTGCGCGATCAGACGCGCGCGTATCCGGATCTCCGCCGCGAGCAGGTCTCGGATCGACTCGCCCCGGTCGTACACGACGCGAGCGCCCTGGAGCATGCTGTAGCCGCCGCCACCCGATTGGCGGTAGCTGCTCAGCGCCAGCGTGAGGCTGTCCGCCGCGGCGACGGCGCGACCGCGGAACGCGAGCCCGCGAATGCGCTGCCCCGGGGCTTGCGTCAAGTCGATCGTGTATGTCACGCCGCTCACGACGTCGAAGTTGAAGCCCGGCACGCTGTCGTTGATCAGCGGCGCGCCCGGCTGATATGTGCGGAAATAGCGGGCCGACTGCTCCAGATAGGCCCTGAGCTGGCTGCCGGAGATGCGCACCGCCCGCAGCGTGTTCTCGTACGGGTACACGCCCGTCACGTCGCGTTCGCGCACCTCACCTTCCGGAAGGCCCGCGCCCAGGTCGAAATCGGCCGCGGCCGAGAGATCGGCCCCGGCGCGGCGTCGCTGCACCTCGTTGATGAGGTCGAGAAGCGGGGTGTCCTCGACGCGCCCATAGCGCGCGGAGAAACCCGGCCCGGCGGTGCCGAGCGGGGTCGCCGCCCAAGCGCGGGCGCGCTCGTGCGCCGCCGTGAAGCGCCGCACGAACCGCGGCTGCTCGGCGACCGTGGCGAGCGGCATCAGCTCCGGGCGCATCGATACCACCCGGTACGCACTCGCCTCCTTGACGAGGGAAACGTGCACGACCGCGAGACTGAGCGCGAAGTTCCGGGGCTGGACGAAGTGCACGCCGTTCACGACGTAGTCGCGCATCTCCTTGTGGCTGTGTCCCACGATCACGAGGTCCGGTCGCGGTGCCGGGAGCGGGATGCTCGCGAGCCCGAGCGCCGCGTTTTCGGCGCCCACGCCCGCCGTGTCGTAGGAAGACGGCTCATTGAGACCGCTATGGATCAGCACGACTTTGAGATCGACGCCGGCGAGATCCAGCCGGCGCATGGCGGGGGGTGCAGCCTCCGCGATCGGCCGCACCCGGACTCGACCGCCTACCTGGCTCCGGTCCCAGACCATCACGCCAGGCGTCGTGAAGCCGGTGATCCCGATCTTCACGCCACCGCGCGTGACGACGACGTGGGGAGGGTACACCAGCGTGTCGCTCGCGCCCTTGAAGATGTTGGCGGAGACGTAATGGTACGTGGCGTCTCCCGTGGCGCGCGCCAGCACCGCCGTCCCGAAGTCGAATTCGTGATTGCCGGGAGTGGCCGCGTCGTACTGCATCGCGTTGAGCGCGTCTACCACGGGGTGGGGGCGTTGTGAATCGCGCTCGGCGAAGTATGCGGCGAACAGGTTGCCTTCGATCAGGTCGCCCGCGTCCACCAGCACGACTTGCTCCGGGTATTGCGCCCGCAGCGTCTCGACCATAGTCGCGGCGCGCGACAGTCCCCCCGGCGCCGCGGCGTCGCGCACGTAGTCCCAGCCGAGCACCCGGCCATGCACATCCGTGGTGGCGACGATCACGACGTGGACGGTATCGGAAACGGGGGACGCGAGCGGGGGGGCGGGTTGCTGAACGGCGAGCACCGTCAAGAGCAGATACATAGTGCGCTGAAAATTGCGGAGGGCGCGCGCGTTGCGCTACCTTGCACGACCGATATGACGGAACCGGTGAGTCACCGCGTGCTCGTCGTCGAGAGCGCGTGCGCACGCCTGCCTGAGGCCCGAGGCCGATGCGTCTGATGGTCGTCCGGCACGCCATCGCCGAAGATCGCGGAGTGTACGCACGGACGCACACGGACGACGCGGGCCGGCCCCTCACGTCCGAGGGACGGCGCAAGATGGAGCGGGTCGCCCTGGGGCTAAAAGAGCTCGTTCCCGCGCTGGACCTCCTGGCCGCCAGCCCCTTCACGCGGGCCGTCGACACCGCGGAGATCATCGCCGCCGCGTACGGCGAGGTACGAGTGGAGCGCGTCGCCGAGCTGGCGCCGGGCGCCGGTATCGATCGCGGACTCGGCTGGCTCGCGGGTCAGCAGGCGCGCGGTTCGGTGGCGATCGTCGGCCATGAGCCCGATCTGGGGCGGCTGGTCTGCGCGCTCCTCGCCTCGACCAACGGCCCGTTCCTCGAGCTCCGCAAGGGCGCCGCGTGCCTGCTCGAGTTCCCGGGCGCGGTGGCGCGCGGAGCCGCGACACTCGATTGGTTTCTCGGTCCCAAGTATCTGCGACGCCTGGGGGAGCGCGCGTGACGCGCCGCCCGGAGGCCTCCTCACCGCACCGGCGCGCGGCCGTGACACGCGTGGATTCGTGTCCGCTCCGATGCAAACCCACCACAACCCATTGCCCCAGGAGGGGAGACAGCCAATGACGTTTTCCATGCGTCGGGCGCTCGGGGCGGCCGTCGTGGCCGCCGCGGCGAGCGCTGTCCAGCTCGCAGCGCAGGCCAGTCAAGCACCGCAGGTGACGGTCGGCGGCCTGGTCTACACACAGTACGTCTACCAGCTGAAGGACACAGCCAATCATCTCAACAGCTTCGACATCACGCGCGCGTACATCAACGTGCTCGGAAGATTCTCGGGCGGCGTTACGACGCGGGTCACGGGCGACATCTACCGCAACCCGAGCGACAGCTCTCTCAGCTATCGCCTCAAGTACGCCTTCGCGACCTACACGCCGCAGGGCAGCCCGCTCACCTTCAAGGTCGGCCAGATCCACACCCCCTGGCTCGACTGGGAAGAGGCGCTGTGGGACTACCGCGTGCAAGGGACG
>WNEX01000844.1_pt1 | contig 14807 bp, 15 predicted proteins | sample 5399841 | NCBI WGS metagenome assembly WNEX01 (sample SAMN13153337, study PRJNA577476) | soil metagenome | isolation source: 40 cm grassland meadow soil 2 days after 1st rain plot 5 | place: USA:California | collected 2015-09-18 | reverse complement strand
CTCCTGACAGGCACGAACCAACACGCGAGCGCATCGCAAGCTGGCGGCAATATGGAGGGCAAAGAGGTGCGGTTTGGAATTGCGAGCTCTGCGCTTTTCGCTGTGGTCACTACGGACGCGAGCTGCGGGGCGGTAAACAGCATGCATGATTCGTATACGCCGCTCGGCGGAATGGTGCCACTGATCAACATCATGCTCGGCGAGGTCGTCTTCGGAGGCGTTGGCGCCGGGCTTTACGGAATCTTTGTTTTTGTCGTCCTCGCTGTATTCATCGCCGGCTTGATGGTGGGACGCACACCCGAATATCTGGGTAAGAAAATCGAATCGTACGACGTCAAGATGGCCATGCTAGCTGTCCTTATCCTGACGTTCACGATTTTGGGTTTCTCCGCCCTTGCGGTTATTAAACCATTCGGGACCGCAGGTATTTCCAATTCCGGACCGCACGGACTGTCGCAAATCCTATACGCGTACGTTTCGTCGACCGGGAACAACGGGTCGGCTTTCGCGGGAATCAACGCAAACACGCTGTGGTACAACTCCAGCACTGGGATTGCGCAGTTGCTTGGCCGATTCTTCATGATCATTCCGATCATGGCCATCGCGGGAAATCTAGCCAAGAAGAAAACGGTCCCGGAATCGGCAGGGACTTTTCCGGTAACCGGACCGCTGTTTGCCACATTGCTGGTCTCCACAATTGTGATTGTCGGAGCGCTGACATTTTTTCCTGCCCTGAGCCTCGGACCAATCCTGGAACATCTGCTTATGGCCGCAGGAAAGGTTTTCTGAGGAACTATGACGACATCTGGTCAGGGCAAAGGCAAGGCTCTTGGTGAGAAGAAGATCGTGATTGGCGCGATTCTGGATTCGTTCGCGAAGCTGAATCCTCGCACGATGGTGAAGAGTCCGGTCATGTTCGTCGTGGAAGTGGGTGCTGTGCTTACGACACTGCAATTGGTGAGAGACACTTGGCGTCACACTGGCGCTTTCGGCTTCGGTTTGCAGATTACATTGTGGCTGTGGTTTACGGTGTTGTTTGCGAACTTTGCTGAGGCGATGGCCGAGGGCCGCGGAAAGGCTCAAGCGGAGACGCTTCGGAAGGCGCGGGCGGAGACCCAAGCGCATCGTTTGCGCACTGATGGTTCTACAGAGACAGTGCCCAGCTCAAAGCTGCGCTCCGGCGATGTTGTGGTCGTAAGTGCGGGCGAGTTCATTCCGGGGGATGGGGAAGTAATCGAAGGAGTGGCTTCGGTCGATGAATCCGCGATAACGGGAGAGTCCGCTCCGGTCATTCGAGAGTCGGGCGGAGATCGTTCCGCAGTGACCGGCGGAACGCGGGTGCTTTCCGACGAGATCAAAGTGCGCATCACCTCGAATCCCGGCGATACATTCTTAGACCGTATGATCAAGCTGGTCGAAGGCGCTTCGCGCCAAAAAACTCCGAATGAGATCGCGTTGAACATTCTGTTGGCGGGATTGACCATCATTTTCTTGCTGGCGGTGATTACGCTACAGCCATTCGCAATTTATTCCGGAGCACCTCAAAGTGTCTTCGTATTGGTCTCGCTGTTAGTCTGCCTTATCCCCACGACAATCGGCGGTCTGCTGTCGGCAATCGGCATCGCTGGTATGGATCGCATGATTCAAAGAAATGTGATTGCCTTGTCGGGGCGTGCGGTTGAAGCGTCAGGAGACGTAGACGTGCTCTTGCTAGATAAAACCGGCACGATCACCCTCGGCAACCGCCAAGCCACAACATTTCTGCCTTGTCCGAATGTCGCCGAAGCCAACCTCGCGAACGCGGCGCAGCTTGCCTCGCTTGCCGATGAAACGCCCGAGGGTCGTTCTATCGTTGTCCTCGCTAAAGAAAAATATGGCCTGCGCGGACGGGAGTTCGGTAATCGCAACCCGACTTTCATTCCCTTTTCGGCTCAAACGCGAATGTCCGGCGTCGACTTCGATGGGTTGCAAATCCGCAAAGGTGCTCCGGAAGCGATAGCGAAATATATCGCGGAGCGTGGCAACCAAGTGCCAAACGAAACCCAGCAGTGCGTCTCCGACATTTCCAATGGAGGCGGCACGCCCCTCTTGGTGGCTGAGAATGGGCGCGTGCTCGGGGTGATCGCCCTGACAGACATCGTCAAGGGCGGAATGCGTGAGCGTTTCGACCATCTCCGCGCGATGGGCATTCGCACCATGATGATTACCGGTGACAACCCGCTGACTGCGGCGGCAATCGCGCGTCAGGCCGGCGTGGATGATTTCCTGGCAGAAGCACGGCCGGAGGACAAGATGGCGCTGATCAGACGCGAACAGGCCAGGGGCAAGCTTGTGGCGATGACCGGCGACGGCACCAACGATGCCCCGGCGCTCGCACAAGCTGATGTTGGCGTGGCGATGAACACCGGGACTCAAGCCGCAAAGGAAGCCGGCAACATGGTGGATCTCGACTCGAACCCGACGAAGCTGATTGAAATCGTTGAGATTGGCAAGCAGCTGCTCATTACGCGGGGCGCGCTGACGACGTTTTCAGTGGCAAACGATGTGGCCAAATATTTCGCGATTATTCCGGCAATGTTCGCGGGAGCCTTTCCGCAACTCAGCGTACTGAATGTCATGAGGCTAGCAACACCGCAGTCGGCGATTCTCTCCGCCGTCGTTTTCAACGCGCTGATCATCATCGCGCTGATTCCCTTGGCGCTCCGAGGCGTCAAGTACCGGCCTGCGGGTGCCGCGGCGCTGCTGCGGCGGAATTTACTCATGTATGGGCTGGGCGGTGTGGTTGCGCCATTTATCGGGATAAAACTGATCGATCTTCTGATCTCTTACTTCCATTTTGCGTGAGACTTGCACATGAAAAATAACCTACGAATCGCGATCCTTTTCACCCTGATAACGACGGTGCTATTTGGCTTCATTTATCCGCTCGCGGTCACCGGTCTGGCACAGCTCGTTTTCCCGTCACAGGCAAATGGCAGTCTGATCGTCAACGAAGGCCGTATTGTGGGTTCAAGCCTCATTGGGCAGCCATTTTCGTCGCCGGGCTATTTTCATACTCGACCATCGAACGCCGGTACCGGGTACGACGCCGCGCAGTCGTCGGGTTCAAATTTAGCGCCAACCAATCACCTGCTCCTTGAGCGGGTAAAAGGTGATGCCGAGAAAATGCGTGCTGAAAACCCAAGTGCGCCGATTCCAGTAGACCTGGTCACCGCTTCGGGCTCCGGACTTGACCCAGAAATTTCACCGGCGGCAGCTGAGTTCCAAGTGGCTCGCGTAGCTAGAGAACGAAGAATGCCCGAAGCGGACCTTCGCGGTCTGGTTCAGAAACATACTTTGGGAAGACAGTTTGGCTTCCTGGGGGAGCCGCGCGTGCGGGTTCTGGAGCTTAATTTGGACCTGGACGCGGTCCATCCGCCGCACTAGAACGTCAAGCTTTTCGCATCGTAGCGTTGGCAGGGGCGTCAGTAAGCGGCTGGAATCGATAGCCCACCCATGGCTCCGTAACGATGTATTTCGGCCGAGCAGGATTCGCCTCAATCTTTTTCCGCAATTGATTAATCACCACGCGTAGGCTCTCGCTTTCATCGCCGTAGTCTGGTCCCCAAACCGCCTGCAATAGGCGCCGGTGCGTTAAGGGCTTCCCCTGGTTTGTAACCAAGTGTTTCAGAACCTCGTACTCTTTGGGCGTCAAATGAACACTTTGGTCGCGCACTGTAACCTGACGGCTCGCAAAATCAATTGTCAGATCCTTCGACACAAATGAGGGAAGCGCATCCGTCGGCGCATAACGGCGAAGAGCGGCGCGAATACGTGCGAGCAGCTCCTCGATACCAAACGGTTTCACAACGTAGTCGTCCGCTCCGGCGTCCAGGGCCGCGACCTTGTCGCGCTCAGCATTGCGCACCGTTAGCATGATAATCGGCGTATCGGAACCTCGGCGAATCTCGCGGCAAGCCTCCATGCCTCCCATTCCGGGCATGTTCACGTCCAGCAGGATCAGATCGGGGCGTCCTTTGCGAAGCGACTCGAGAGCTTCTTCGCCCGTCTTTGCCTCGGTAATCACATAACCCCGCGCTGTAAGGGTTGAACGCAAGACCCTGCGAATCTGCGGCTCGTCGTCAACAACGAGAATGTTAGCTGCGTTCACCGAGGTTCCTTCGGACCGTGATCCACAGGCAAGGTGAAAGAAAACACCGAACCATGTCCCAACTGACTAGTGACGCTGATGCTGCCTTGTTGTGCCGCAATCAGGGCTTTGGCAATTGGCAGACCCATACCCGTGCCGCGAACTAGATATCGTTGATCCTTGCCACGATAAAACTTATCGAAAATCATGGTCTGCTCGAAGCCATCGATTCCGGCGCCTCGGTCCGCGACACTTGTCGTCACAGTATCTCCTGTGAGCTCCGAGGTAATCGTAATCGGCTGCTCTTTCGGAGAATACAAGTTCGCATTGTCAATCAACTGCACCAAAGCTTCTTTCGCGCGTTCGAGGTCTGCACGGACCGGCGGGAGATCCGGAGCAATGCGTACCTCCACTTGGCGTGTGGAAAGTGCGGCTTTGCAATGTGCCAATGAAGCTTCGATGATTTCATCGATCGGCACGGCCGTTACATCGAGCGTGATTTCCCCAGCTTCGAGCTTGGCCATTTCTGCGGCTTCGGCGACCAGATGGTTCAGTCGATCGCATTCTTCATTAATTATGGTCAAGAGTTCGATAGCATTTGAATCGGCAGAGGTCAGCAGGCTCGTTACAGCGGCCTTCATCGAGGTCAATGGGGTACGAAAATCGTGCGTGATGGAATCCAGCAGGGCTGATTTCAGACGCTCGCCCTGACGGTCTGCCTCCGTTTGCCCAAGCTGTTCAACAGCCCGCGCCCGTTCGATGGCGATGGCGACTAATGTGCTCACGGCTTCCACGGATTGACGGGAGAGCCTTGCTCCTGAAATGCCCAGGCTGGCAATGGGACGCACTCCGAGCCGCACGGGAATGAAGTACTGGTTGTGTTCTGCATCTAGCGTGACCTCATCATTCAAGAAGGCCGCCTTCATTTTTTGTTCATCAAGATGCGCCGCACCGTAGCCTGAACGATAGAACTTATCCTTCTGCGGCAGAAACAGCTCGGATGCTCCCGCCTCAAAGCTTTGGACGATATAGTCGGGTATCGCGTTCATCAGTTGGATTACGTTGCCTTCGCCCAGCAACTGCCGGCTGAAACCGTACAAGCGCTCAACTTCTCGCCTGCGTCGGTGAGCTTCATCCGCTTCCTTGTGAATTCGCGACGAAAGCTGACTTCCGGTAATTGCCGTGACCAGGAACGCGAGCAGTGCCACCCAGTTTTGCGGATCCGCGATCGTAAATGTTCCTACAGGAGGCAAAAAGAAATAATTGAACGACAGCATCGCGAGCACCGACATGAACGCGGACACCGCCATACCCCACACTGCCGAAACTGCTAAAATGGCCAGCAGAAACGATAAAGCGACTGTGGTTTGGTTTACGTGTACAACGTAGCGATAGAAAATAATGATGCCGGCGAGCACGACTAGCGACACGGCTACTCCCGCAATGCGCCCGCCGAGGAATCTTTGCATCGTTAGATTCTAGCCCAACCCATCAGCTCGCAGCGGATCGATCCTTGCCCAAAAAGCCTGAAGAATGGCTGGAGGTCGCTTCTCCCCCGGAGAAAACGAGAGGTGTGTTTAAGCTGTTTCTAGGATACGCTCCCGGCGTCGGGAAGACCTTCAGCATGTTGAGCGAGGCCCTGCGGCGCCGCAGCCGTGGCGAGGACGTGGTCATCGGCTTCATTGAGACGCACGGCCGCAAAGGGATCGAAGAACTTGCCGAGCAAATGGACGCGGTTCCCCGCAAAAAAATCGAATACAAAGGCACTATTTTTGAAGAGATGGATGTGGACGCAATTCTCGCGCGTCGACCGGCCGTCGCGCTAGTGGATGAGCTCGCCCACACGAATATCCCAGGGAGCAAACACCGCAAGCGTTACGAAGACGTGCAGGAGCTCTTGGCGGCAAATACCGATGTGCTTTCGACACTCAATATTCAGCACATCGAAAGTATCGCGCCTGTAGTCCGCTCGATCACGGGCATCGTTGTGCGTGAGACCGTTCCAGATTGGGTGCCACTAACGGCGTCCGAAACCGTAATGGTCGATCTAACGCCCGAAGCCCTGCAAAACCGGATGAAGCGTGGAGATGTTTACAGCACCGAAAAAGTCGAGCGATCGCTCAAAAATTTCTTTCGTCGCGGCAACTTGATTGCGTTGCGCGAACTGGCGCTTCGCCAAGTGGCCGAGCAGGTGGATCGCAGTCTCGAATCGTACATGGAGTCGCAGGATATCCGCAAAAACTGGGGAGTCCGCGAGCGCATGGCCGTCTGCGTTTCCTCGAATCCGGCTGGGCAGTACCTAATCGCCCGCGGCGCAAGAATGGCGCGGCGCATGGATGCCGAATTGTACGTGGTCCACGTTGACCGCGAGTTCGGCCCAAAGGAATCCAACCAGAACGCATTGACCGCCAACTTGCGCTTCGCGGAAAGTCTCGGCGCAACGGTTGTCCGCTTGAAAGGGAAAAGCGTCGCGGACACGGTCGCTGATTTCGTTCGCTCCAAGCACATCACACAAGTGATCTTCGGCCGCGCACCCATGCGCGATTGGCGCAAATATTTGTACCTCTCCGCCGTGCACCGCTTCCTGCGTGAATCTCCCGCCGTGGACGTCCATATCGTCACCCAAGAGGCCGAAGACTAAAGCTCATGTGCTCATGTTTTGTCCGGCCTAGGAACGGGTTCCCCTCAAAAACTTGGAAACAATTTGAGAACAATAACCGGCGAAAAACGTCATAAACCGTGTTGCAGGCAAAGTCATAGATTAGACAATTTAGCTATTTATGGTTCACCTTGAGGATAGGACGACACACAAAACGGTCATGGAGACTTACGGGCGATTCTCGGCATTAACCCAACGCTTGGAGGTGCGAGTTCTGCCCCGGGGTTTTGCCAATGAAAAACGCGGTTGCGCGAGCCGGCGGTGCCACCCTTGAGGCTCTTTTTATTTTTTATTGCCGCCTTTTGCCGCCGCGAAAATCGCTAAGTTATTAGAAGGAAACAGGTAACTGGAGCGGGCGATGGGAATCGAAATCATCGCCGAACGCTGCTAAGTTATTGAATCAACTGAGTGACCGGCTCCAATTTGGGTCCAACTGGGTCCAAAATTGAGGCCACTTTCTCAACCGCCTCTCTGTGAGCATCTCCTACCACGTGCCCGTAGATGCCGAGCGTGGTTCGCGCGTCAGAGTGGCGCAACTGCCGTTGTGCTACTGCCGGTGTCGCTCCCCCATCAAGCAACAGACTCGTATGGGTGTGTCTGAATGCGTGGAGGCCGCACCGTGGAATCCCCAATTTGTTGAGGATGGGCCACAAGCGATACTCCACTACTTTGTTGGAAGAGGGAGGCCGGTTGTTGCGCGTAACGAACAAAAACCCGCCAGGGTTTGGTTTCCACTCGTTACGGTAGATGCGGAGAACTTCCGCGAGTGTTTCGGGAATCGGGAGAACGGTCTCACTCGCTTGACTCTTGGCGGTCTTGATCTGACCGTACCAGGCCGACCGGCTTACCTTGATGAGTTTGTGACCGAGGTCGATATCCTCCCACTTCAAACCGAGGACTTCACCAGCACGAAGGCCGTCCAGAGTGAGGATGTAGAAAAGCGTCCGCCAGGGGTTGCGAGCGGTTGCGAGAATCAACCGCAGATGCTCCAAGGTGAAACGCGGTGCTTCGTACTTCAATCCACGCTTTGGAAGAGCCAACTTTCTGACTTCGATTTGTTCGCAGGTGTAACCCCAGTCCTTCGCCGTGTTCAGCATTGAAGAGAGTGTTCCTAAAACGTTCAGCATGGTTTTGCGGGACACGCCCGCTTCGGAAACGCGCGTCACAAAACTTTGCTGGTTCTCTACTCCGAACTGGTCGAGTCTGAGTGCGCCGAGGTGTGGAACGATGTAGCACTTTAGATGAGAATTCACGGTGCGTATGGATGAAGGCTCCTGCTTAGAAAGAACTTCCGTTTTCCATCGCTCGATGAACTCACCTAGAGTCGCTATTCTACCGGGACGGTAGCCAACCGCATTGATTCGCGCAAGGTGTTGCTCCATGCATCGCTCGGCCAGCCGCTTTGTGGGGAACTCCTTTTTGCTGCCCAGAACGATGGACGTGCGCTTGCGAAAAACTTTGCCGTCAGAGCCGATCACATCTTCCCGGTATCTACCAATCCACACCGGATTCTCTCCTCTCAAAAAAACACTGCCCGTTTGGTAACGCTTTCGAGCCAATGAACCTCCTTGGCTCGTTGTTCGTTGCCCTTGGGGAGAGAGCGTATCCTCGGGAAACCGTTTGAGCAATGAATCTATTTTGCTAGTACCGACCTCGACGGGTCTCAACTCCGTGACGCCGGCCGGACCTCGGAAGAGGTCGTAGCGTCCAGGCGGAAGGGTGTCGAGGATTTCGCTCATTAGAACGCGCCGATAATCCTCACTGTGGAAGCCCGCGCGACAAGCGCGGCGAACTCGCTCTCAGACAAACTCTCAAATTCCGCTTCGTCCAAAACGACAGTTTCGTTGCGCTCGCGCTCCCCGCGCGGTTGAAACGAAGTCCAGCCACACGACAGACACACGACTTCGCCGCCGACTTCCTCGGTGTCATGCAAACCACATTTCGGACACTCTTTTCTCATCTGCTTCTCCCGCGGTTCAAAGTCATCCTGAAAAAGTCGCGGTCCAGAGCGACGGAAGGACTGACAACGTTGTGCGTTGCAACCCCTTCGCTGCTCGGATTGAGCACGTCTCTCCATTCCCTCTTGCCGTCCGCTGCGTGAGCAAACTTATGCAGTTCTATCCCCGCGAGTGTCCCGCCAAAGTGGATGAAGCCTAACTGCTTCGCTGCGTACTTGGCCGCGTAGAACGCCGCCGCTTGTTCGGGGTTGAACGGTCTGATTTCGCTCCGTCCGAATCGTCGGAAGGCTTCGCTCCACCAAAATTTTCTTGTTTGCCCTTCGACGCCAGTTACCAGAAGATGGCAGTGATAGCGTCCACCCATCCGCCCAAACTCTTCCGCGAGAAGCCACCCGATCTGTTTGCCACCCACTGCCGCTTGAATGTCAGCAAGCCATGCCTCGATTCGCGTTACGGCCAGGTCACGAACGATAGCTTCCCTGAAAGTGAGTGTGACAAACCAATCCCACAGAGCGAGGGTGGAGATGAACTCTCCGTATGCTTCGGGAAGGGCCGCTCTTTGCTGGCTTCTCCTTCCCCATTCTTCCTGTCGCATTCGATGATCTGTGAGAGTCATTCCCGTTCCCCTTAGAACCCCGTCTGCACACACTCGTGGCTACAAGGATGGTGTGGGTCGTTGCCCTAACTCCCCCCATCCCCCCGCCCTTCCCCCGCGCAAAACCGGCGCGGGGGAAGGGAGCGAGTTTATTCCGCTCCGGCTGCAAGCGAGCTTCCGAACAAATCCATTTGGAAGCGGAAGCCGTGCTTGCTTCGCAGATGACGCAATCCACCGATCTGCGTCCGCGTCACGCGGAAGCACAGACCACAAACGAACGCGCGAGGTGAACCTCCGCAACTCGGATAAAGCGGAGAAAGTAGGCCGGGGAGTCCAGCCGTATGCGTCTCGGGTCGTTCTCCAACGTTGCCCGAACTTTGCTCGAACTCCCCAACCGTCTCGCTAAACGTGCGGGTTCCCGCCGACTTGTGCCGTTTTCCCGCATCGCTTGAATTTTGTGCTGTACCCCTAGCTTGACTCCCGCTGCACAGGTCACAGCTCTCCTGCACCATGCCGTTGATAGTGCAATGCAGACGGCAACGGCGGTTGCCCGTTTCAGCGGCGAAACGGGAAATGCGTCCTGTATTACTCGTGAGTGAACTAACGTTGGATAAAACTTCGTGCGGGCTGGAATTGCGGCTTGCGTTTCTTACGAATTGGTGTAAGCTTTCCATGTTCACTTTTTCGCCAGGCAGTTACCGCGTCCAACGGCTGTCTGGCGTTTTTGTTTCTCAGTCCCTCGGAGAAAATCCTCGAATCCCCGACCCCGCTCGACGCAAGTTCGGCACGAACCACGTCCAGATCAAAATCGCCACGATCACCAACAGACCAACAAGGAGCATCCACTTCGACATTTGCCTTAGCTCTCCTTGAGAACCTTTCGAAACTTCAGCGCGAAGTACGCGGTAGCGCCAACGGCGCCCACAGCCAGCACCACATAGACACCGTGCTCTAACTTTTTAAGGAAGTCTTCGGACCCGATTTCGCCGAAGAACGGCAACCGCAGCGCAATACTGTCGGGATACGCTTTCTGACTTTTGAGGTCGTCGTCTTGTTGGCTTACAGCTTGAGTTTGTGCGACAGCAACCGTAGCGGGGTCCGCGTCCGGCCCGAGGGCTTGCGCGGTTTCGTTCTGTAAGTCTTCGTGTAAATTATTAAGTTGCCACGGGTCAACGTGGCCGGTGAAGGCGCTGTAAACGGTGCCCACCGTCTTTGAAAGAATTGTGTCGGTCAAGGACATGAGCTATTCCTCCTCGCCGTCCGATTCGGGGACAGGCTCGGATGCCTCCAGCCCCAGTTCCCTTTTTAATCCAGAAATTTCGGCTTCCAACTTCCTTTCAGCGGTTGCATTCCAAGCCCACCAGCCTTTTTTTTCGCCGCACAATTCTGCTTCCAATGTGGCCAAACGCGACACTTTCTCGCATGTCACTTCATCGCCGATTTGTTTTCGAAGCGAATCCCTAACTTTTTGAAATTCCTCGCGCGGGAGTTGTGATCCCCGTTCGACCGACAGGAGTTCGCGCACACAACGATGTTGTTCTGTGATTATTTCCGTCTCCTGTGGGTCTGCGAGACGGTTGGCTTTTTCGAGTAGGGCTTTCATACGCCGGTTCCGGCCAGGTGCGGCCTGCTCACCATCAGAACTACCTTGCTGCTCGTTTCGCTTTTGGATCGCAGCTTCGATGGCATCATCAATTAGGCGGGTGAGGAAGGCGGAAATTTCTTGCGTTCGCAGCAATCCTGCGGGGTCCGGTTCCGGGGCCGATTCGGAGGGGTCGCCTAGCATAGGGCGAAAGAGTTGTCGGCGGCCCTCATCGCTGAGCTTGTACTCGCGTGGCCTTTGGTCTGCCCTGCGCTCGACCAATCCCTGTGCAACGCATCGCTCTAACATCTCCGTGACCGTAGATGCCCGACTGTCGAGGTCAATCGAAGCCGCCTTCGCTGTGACGGGTTCGATCTGCCTGCCGAGGTATTCAATCAGTCCGCGTTTGGTCAATGGCACTTGCTCAAGTGTGGCTTCTTTTGGCATTCCTCACCTTCCCAAATAGTCCAAAAATCGAGCCCAAAAAAGAAAAAGGGCTCGGAATTCACCTGAGGAAAGCAAGGGGTACTTGCTGCCTCACGATGTATTCCGAGCCCTTCCCTTCGGGATTTTCCGAAGGTCCTTACGGCTACTGAGTTAAGCCGACGCTCCCGAAACAGACCGAGCGATTCGTAAAAGGCCCAACAAGAAACGGCAACCCCATATATGGGGTATGCTGTAATAATACCACAAGCCCCCCAAAAATGTCAAGAAAAATCCTGCCGAAATGAAACGGATGAGGAAGGAACCTAAAGAAGTGGACCTTTCAATCCCCCGAAAAATCAGGGACGCGCCGTGCAAACACGTCCCTTCCCTACACACTCGCTATGCCGAGTGCCCAACCAACCTACACCATGAGCAGCAGCAAATCAACCGGACTAAAGTTCTAAAGTTCTAGAACTCTCCCCGGAAGTGCGAGCAAGAGAGGATGGTTAGGGCTTGTGGCGCAGGACGGCCACCAGTCCCGTGAGTGCGCCGCGATGATGCCGACGAGTGCGGCGAGCAGGGGGAAAATGAGGCCAGTCACCCAGCGCGTCCTCGCCTCGAACCTGCGGGCCTTCTCCTCGTGGATGAGCGTGCGGACGTGGCTGCGCCCCTGAGAAGAGAGCCAATACACGAACTCGGAGGGGCCTATTTGGGTTCGCATCCACATGCCGTCCTCCATGCGGGCTGGGAGCGCCACGTCGTATCTCTCGGCCTCCTCGATGGTGAGCCTGCTGAGCGTGGTCTCTATCTCGTAGTCGTACTCCTTCATGTCGGACCACAGGGAGAACTCCAGGCTCTCGAAGTCCTCGTGCGAAGCCTTTTCCTCCCGCAGCTTCGCGGTCTCTCTGCGGTGCTGCCTCTGGAGCTTGCTGCGCGCCCGGCGCAATCGCCACAGTTCGAACATGACGGAGGAGATACTAGCTCAAGCCGACATCGGCGGGAAGGTCCTATCAAAGGGCACCGCAACTTTTTTGGGGCCAACTTGGGTCCAAAACTCGGGCCAACTGGCCCCATTTTCAAGTCTTAGCAGCGTAAGGGCAACTGAATCAACGAGGTTTCTGGAGCGGGCGATGGGAATCGAACCCACGTCCGAAGCTTGGGAAGCTTCTATACTGCCATTGTACGACGCCCGCTTGATTCGGTACTTCGTCATTATACCCAAGAACGGACGCACCCGTACAGATGCAATTCCGCGGTCAGGGTGGCGCTTGTTTGGCGTATTCTCAAAACTCTCCATAGGCTTGACGGCCTCCAGGGCCGGGAGTGTCGCGTTTTCTGCCTTGCGATATAATTTGGCGATGGGTATTTTGCGGCGGCTTTCACGCTGGATGGGCTTTGAGGACAATATGACTCACATTGTTGCAGGGGATATGGCTCCCGAATTCTCTCTGAAATCGTTGGACCAGAAGCAGTATTCGCTTCGTTCACTGCTTGAGCGCGGCCCGGTGGTAGCCGCCTTCTTCAAGATCTCCTGCCCCGTCTGCCAATTCACGTTCCCTTTTCTGGAACGCCTCCACCAGCAGTACGGCTCTGGCGGCGCAACCTTCCTAGGGATTTCCCAGGACGATGCGCGCGCCACGAAAAGCTTTGCTTCCGAGTACGGCGTCACGTTCCAGGTGGTTCTCGATGAGGACGGTTATACTGTCTCGAACGCATATGGCCTGACCAACGTTCCAACGATTTTCCTAATAGAGACCGACGGAAAAGTGAAGGTCAGCTCGATGGGTTTTGACAAAAAGGACTTGGAGACGATCGCCAGTCAACTCGCCGAGCGGCGAAAGATCGCTCTTACCCCGCTGTTTCGCTCCGACGAAGTCGTTCCCGCCAATAAACCTGGATGAAGCTCCAAGAATTAGGTCCGGTTCGGACCTGAAGCGTTTACCGTTTTTTAATTGACACGCACGCGAAAGCAGAAACGAACGGTCTTTAATTCTTTGGCTCTAAACCCGCATTCCCGGGAATCGCTTGCCCTAGTCTACGGCAGTTTCGAGCCATTGTTTCTTATGCTTCTCGGGGCGTTTACGTTTGTCGGGAATCACACGTGTAGCGGCCGGTGCGATGCCAGACTTTCGCGCAACGCGACGTGCCTCTTTACCCGCGTCAATCGCCTTTTTCTTCCGCCGCTTCATTTTCGACGCAAGGTTATCCTATCCCTGCTGCGGAAGAAAGCATGTTGAAGCACGACCGTCGGTGTCATGGACGTTGATGCCCGATGTATGAAACAAGGTGTTAAGACGCTAAAAATTGAACAGAAGCTGCAGTTCAATCTTGCGGTTCGCCGTGGAAGACGAAAACGGCCCACCTGCCAGACTGTTGGACTGGCCGAACAATGGTGAACTCAGATTGCCAATCGGATTGTTCAGGTTCACTCTGTTGAAGATGTTCCGCGCGTTGACGCTGAAGGTGAGGTTGTAGCGGTTATCCGACGGATTGCCGCCGAACATTCCTCCCCCATGTTCGTGTGGCACGCGGCCAAAGGTGCCTCCGCGTGGGCCGCCGCCTCCGCCAGCCGTTTCCTTTTTCTCTCCAAAACCGAACGTTTTGCTGAACCGCATGTTCAGAGCAAACCGGGCCGGTCCTGTCTCTTCGTTAATGGGAATACCAACTTGCCCGGGCTGCGTCACCAGATTGAAGCAGCCATAGGGCGTGGATACGACTCCGGAATTACCGCAAGTCCCAACGGTTGGGCGCGCGTTGAACGTATTGATCCCGTATAAATCCTGGCCAGTCGTGATATTGAAAGGAGAACCTGATTGCGCGACCAAAAACGGGCTCGCCCGAAGCCCCCAGGGCATGCTGATAGAACCGCCAACGAATGCGCGATGCCGCACGTCGAACGATGCCCGGCCATAGTCCTCGTCAATGCCGCAAGGTGTTCCTGAGAGGAGGCCCGGAGCTCCGCAGGGAATGGATGGGATATAGCTGGCGCCAGAAGTGTCGCTGTGCGAGTAGTTCAACGTGTAATAGCCCCACAAAGAGAGCCTTGTTCCCATTTGCACCCGGCTGTTCACGATGAGCTGATTCTGCTTGAAGATTCCGCCAGACGCGTATTCGTATGTAATCTGCGGCGTCGTAGGCGGGACTGCAGGACTCGGGACATACTTCGTATAAAACTGGTGGACTCCGCGGGAATTGAGGTATGTAACCGACAGGTTGGCATACTTGCTCAGTTGGCGTTCGACGGTTGCCCCGCCCTGCATGACGTACGGCGTGCGCAGCTGTAAATTAGGGACGTAAATGACTTGCGGCGTGGCATTCGCCTGCGACTGCACCTGAGTCGTGTCGTCGGGGTCAAAGAAGCTCGGGTTCTGAACTAAGAACTGCTGCTGAACGATGCCGTTCTGCAGTTGCTGCTGCAAAGCGAGGTCAGAAGTAAAGCGGTCATAGAAAATGCCGTA
>WNEX01000843.1_pt1 | contig 14808 bp, 13 predicted proteins | sample 5399841 | NCBI WGS metagenome assembly WNEX01 (sample SAMN13153337, study PRJNA577476) | soil metagenome | isolation source: 40 cm grassland meadow soil 2 days after 1st rain plot 5 | place: USA:California | collected 2015-09-18 | reverse complement strand
GATTGCTCCGGTCACGTGATAAGGAGCTTCCCGACACTAGTAGTGTTCATGGCGGGAGGCACCTTGACCGAGGCGAGCGGCGGAACAGCCCCGGCTCTGCAAACGGGGGGAAAAGGTGTCTGGAGCCATACCACGGACAATACCTATGCGTTTCGCTTCAAAGACTTCACGTTCAACACGTCGAACGTGTTTACGGGCTGGGTGATCATTACCGGAGAAACAACCGTGGATTCGACAGGAAACGCCAATGCGGGGCCTGCAACCGTCCAGATCTATGATCCAAACGGCAACTTACTTGTAAGTCTCTGTGCTGAGGCTGCCGGCACGAGATTCGTGCTCTGACCGTCTGACCATGATCCCGGGGTTTTGGCGCGTTCCATCCGCGCCAAACCTCATCATGCTTTCAATCAGTGATGACAATGCATCATTTGAGCTTCGGCACTAATTACTCAGTCGTCATTCGAGCTTCGCTATTTTTCGTATCCGTATAGATCCTGCCGGCGATGAGCCAACGACTCCACCCGGCTCCGGACCGAGAGTACAAGTTCTTCAGACATATCGGCGTAAATAAGTTCTTCGCGGTCCGCGGATGCCCCCGCAATCACCACGCCGCGGGGATCGATGATCGCGGAACTGCCACAAAACCATAAGTCATCGTCTTTGCCGACGCGGTTTGATGCAACGACGTAGCTCTGGTTTTCGATCGCGCGTGCCATGGCGATCGTGCGAAAATGTTCGACTCGCGGAAAGGGCCAGGCAGAGGAAATAAGAAAAGCGCCGACGTTCTGCTCCGTGGCGAGTTTGCGGTACATTTCGGGAAAGCGAAGGTCGTAGCAGATGCTGAAGCCAAAATGCAGACCGCCGAGTTCAAATGTTGCGAAGCAATCACCCGGAGCAAAGCACGCCTGTTCTTCGACGGGTGGGACCGCATACAGATGAGTCTTGCGATACTTTCCAGCGATATCGCCGCGCGAATCGATGAGAACCTGGGAGTTGTAAATTGACGACCCGTCCCGCTCCGAAACGCCGCTGACGATCGCAATTGAAAACTCCCTGGCGGTTTCTTGAAGCCCGGGAAGAAATCCACTGTTCCAATGATTGGCGTGCACACGGATTACGGGCATTGAATAGCCGGTATCAGTCATCTCTGGAAACACGATCAGCTCGGCGCCCGCCTCTTTGGCGCGGCGAGAAAACTCACGAACCTTGAGAAGATTCGCCTCAGGATCGCCGAGCAGGCACGAGATCTGGGCAACTGCAACTTTCATTTGATCCTACAAACTCATCATAAATGGCGCTGTCATCTTGAGCGAAGCGCCTGCCAAGCCATAGCTTTATGCGACGGCTGGAAACATCTCTGTCTATCCTATGGAAGATTTGTCCAGAAATGATCCGAGATTTTTCGCTTCGCTCAGAATGACAGTGTGAGTGGCTTGCAAAACGACAGACGACGCCAACACTAGGCTGCAATCGATCTGCGGTAGCCGAAAAATTGGCGTTTCTTAATCATGTGCACGACTTCCGGTGGAACCATTTGCTCCCAGCTGCTGTCTCCAGATTGCAGTTTGGTCAGCACATCAGGCGGATGAATTCGCAAATACTCGGGATGATAGTCGCCAATCTCCTGAACGTATTGGTTGTCGATTAAATATTGGAACAACGAGCGAAGATTCGGTGCGACTTCGATTTGCGTGGCGGTGATGATCTTGCCGCTCGCTTCGTCAATCATTGGATAAACGTAAAGCTTTAATCCTCCCTTAAACATACGGCCAAGCGCTTCCAAAATTCCGCCTTCCAACTTGGTGTAATATTTTTCGTTGAAAATCTGGATCAAACTGGGGACGCCCATGACAAGTCCAATTGGCTTGTTCGTGTAACGAAAAAGATATCCTGCGAGTCGGTAATATTCGCCGAACCTCGAGATTAAAACAGTTCGTCCGAGTGCGCCGAGAATATCCACGCGCGCGAGGAAATCGGGGTGATCAAGCTGTCCTCCGGCGAGCAAATGTTCGAGCGTCATCTCCATGAGCACTATGAGATCGTCTTCCGAACAACCCGATTGCGCTAGAAACACGCGGCGCGCGCCATCCAGCATGTCGTTCGTGGCGTAGGTCACCGGTCGAAAACTCCCGCGCTCAACCAGGATCGCCTTTTTGTAGAAGACTTCGGCAGGCTGAACCGTCTCGCCATCCGCCTTGAACATCACGGCATTCGTCAGACCCTGGCTGACCAACTGCAAACTCATCAATCTGTTATCAACGTTTTGAAAAAGGGGCCCGGAAAATTTGATCATGTCCACTTCAATTCGTCCCGGAGCGAGATTTTCCTGAAGCGATGAAATCAATTTTTCCGGCTGGCGATCATAAAATGCGCCGTGAAGAAGATTCACCCCAATCACCCCAAGGGCTTCCTGTTGTTCCACGTTTCCTTCGTCGAGCAAGCGAACGTGGATGATAATCTGGCTCGGTTGCGCGCGCGGCTGGGATTGAAATCGCACTCCGAGCCAGCCATGCGATTCATTGCGCTCTTTGAAACTGCGCGCCGCAACAGTGTCAGCGAAGACAAAAAATGTTTTCTCGTTGCCGAATTTTCGGTCAAGGCGCTCGATGAGAAGATCGTATTCATGGTCGAGCATTTTCTGGAGACGAACACGACTGACGTAGCGATTCGCTCTTCCATAAATTGCATCGCTGAATGTCATGTCGTAGGCAGACATGGTCTTGGCGATGGTGCCGGCTCCGCCGCCGACGCGAAAGAATCGGCGCGCTACTTCCTGGCCAGCGCCAATCTCGGCGAAGGTCCCATACTTGGCCGAATCCAGATTGATGCGGAGCGCCTTTTCGTCGGTAGCGATCTCCATCTCTGGATCCATACAATTTCTGTAACGGCAATTTCCGATCGCGCAAACTTACACGGATTGAGCCGCGCGCGACAAAAGCGGCAGAGCACTGCCGCACTCCAAAGCACTTCGTGCGAAACTCCGTAGCGACTACAGCAGCCGCACTCGCTCGGCGTTCTTTGCTGGAATCCAACCGCGCAGGTTGTTTGGTAGCGCTGCGTAGATCCAGTCGCCGCGCGTGCTCAGGATTTTGACTTCGCTTCCGGGAGGCAATGCCAAAACGCTGTTCGCTGTGTCGGCGGTCGCGAGCCGTGCTTGGACATCTTTGCCTGTCACAACAGCAAGCGCGCTGCCTTTACTGCCGCGCTCAAGTTGCCAAGTCGCAACGATCCCTCCGGCAGAGATTAGAAGCATCACAAGCAGCAAGGTGAGCGTCGCACGCGACCGGCGACGGGTGAAAACTAACGCTGCTAAACAAAAAGCTGCGATCCAAAAAGCAACGGCTGCAGTGACGGTGTACTGATTTACGCTCACAAATTCCAAATAACGCTCAAGCCGGCCTGGTTGCAGCTCCAGCGCATGCGCTTCGTCGCGCGCGATCTGCAAATTGGCCGTGGCCTCGGGATGATGCGGCTCCAGGACGAGCGCGCGTTCGTAATTCAAAACCGCGCGTCCAAAATCGCCCGTGCGGAAGTAGGCGTTGCCGAGATCATAAAACACATTCGCGCTCCATTGCCCGGCGCGAACCAGTGTCTCGTAGCCAGAGATCGCTTCCTTGAAATGACCTTGGGCGTATTCCTGGTTTGCTTTTGCAAATTCGACATCTGCTTGACCCAATACTGAGGAGGTCGCGAGCGCGCAAAAAAGAAAAGCAATCTGGAATGCGCGTGCCTTCATTTTAAATTCTCAATCAACCCCAGCACTTCGCGGCGATTTTCCGGCGAGATCGTTGTCCCGCCGTTATGTGCTCCGCTGTATTGCCATTCGTCACTTTGCTCGAATAGACGCCGCAGCTGGTCGCGCGAGTCGCTGTTCAGTTTGAAAGTGTCGGCCGCAGTTTCTGCGTCCACCGCGTTCGGATCAATCCCGCCGCTGCGTGACGCCAACGCAGTTTTTACGCGAACGACTCTGGAGGCTTCGGCATAATATTCTCGCGGTGATGCGGCGTTACGACGCAATTTGTGCATTAGCTCAGCCGCTTCGTGCTGCAGCGCAGCGATGCGCCGCGCCTCGCGGTTACCGATTCTTGTCTGACGAATTTTCCAACCCACGAACGCGATCAGGGCGAGGAACGGGACCAACTGCGCCGTCCAAAAAATCGGGCGCGTGTAGAGCGGCGCGAATGATTCTGCCGTTGCTGGCCGATCGGTCAGCTGATACAAAATATCCTGCGGTTTTGTCGTAGGCTGAGTCGCGGAACCGACGCGACTTGCTGCAGCCGGAGACGGTGACCCCGGCTGAGCCGAGGGTACATTCGCCGCAGCCACTCCGCCCTGAACACTAATTGCAATCGGTTCGCTGCGGAGTGCCACATATTGCTCTTTCGCTGGATCGAAATACGAAAATGCTAGCACTGGCACAGTTTGCTTTTTCTCATTGGGCGAAAACACCGTGTCAAAAGTTTTTGTGCCACTGATACCGACCTCGTCGTCCTGCTTGAACTTCGAGGACGGCGGATACTTGTGCCAGCCCCGTTCGTCTTCGACCACTGGCGCATTGACGCGGTCAAAGTTGCCGCGGCCCGAAATTGTGGTTGTGACGGTGATCGGATCGCCTACCTGCACACTTTTGGGTTTTGCGTCCGTTGTCATTGCAAAATTCCCAATTGCGCCCGAAAAACTCGGCGGCGCATTCGGTGGCAACGGTTTTACTTCGAGCGCAACGGGCTCGCTCTTGATCTCTACCTCGCGGCGCTCACCCATTTTGGCGAAGGGATTACTGAAGAATGGATCAGAGAACGGATCATCGAGATCGAACAGGTCGAACGGCGAGCGCCCACGGGATCGCGGCGCACTTCGTGCTCGAGGGACTATGACTTGTGCCTTGGCCGTGACCGGTCCAATCTCGAATTTTCCGGCGCGCGCCGCAGCGATTGCGGTCTTATATGTGACCACATCATAAGGTCTGCCATTGAGCGTTTCCGTAGTTTGTCCGGATTGTTGTAATTTCTGGGCGGTAAAACCTTGTCCGGTGATTTCAGGTGGCTCGATAAGTCTAGGACGAATGCGTGGGTCGAATCCCATCCGGATCTGAACAGGAACAATCTCGCCGACGTACGCAACCTTCTTCGGCACAATCAATTCGGCAAAAAGCAGGTCGCGTGCGCTGACCGGCTGGCTTTGGGCGCCACGACTCGGCCGCGCGCCAGAGGAACGGCCTGCGGAGTCTGCAACATTTAAAACCAATTCCGGAGTCTTTAACAACTTTCCGCCGGCACGGACTGTTTGCGGCGGAATGGTGAATCTGCCGGCTTGAAGCGGCAGGACCGTGTAATTGTAGGTGACGCTCGAATTAGTTGTAAAATTGTGTATTTCGAACTGTCGCGATGTGCCGGTGGCGTGAATCTCCAAGCCATCGATTGAAATTTCTTCCGGCGGTCTCGCATCTCCGGGGCCAGTTACCTTAATCTGTAGCTCAACCGTTTCGCCGACAGCGACCTCCGAATTGCTCAACACCGCCGTGACACTCGGAGAATCGGCAAACGTGGAGCTAGCGGCGAGAATCGCAGCGACTGTCCCAATCAGAAATGCGCGTCCCATTTTCAATCAAACCTCGAACATCAAACCTTAAATTTCCAGTCACCAGTCGTTATAGACACGACGCCTTACTTTGCGTTCATCAAGTTGGACTCGCGCCTCTTCATCTTTCATCGATTCAAGCAACGCGAGAGCCTGGCGTTCGCTCATCTGACCCTCTTTTTCCGCTTCGGTCTCCGCAATCTGCGCGTTTTTGTCCGGTGACTGCTGCGATTTGTCTTCTCCTGCCCCTTTCACATCTCCGGCGAATTTCTTTTGGGGAGATTCTCCCGGAGTAACAGATGGTGTCGCATTTTCGTCCTCTCCTTCTCCCGGCGAGGGCGAGGGGGACTCATTTTCTCCTTCCCCTGGGGTCGGTGATTCTTCAGCTTGGCGTTCCCCAGGCGACGGTGAAGGCTGGTTGGCCTGCTGCTTTTCCGCGCCTGGCGACGGAGAAGGGCTCTCGCTGGGCTGTTGCTGCTGTTTCTTTTGTGGCTCGTTCTTCGCCTGAGCCTGGTCGTTTTGCTTTTCCTGCGCCTGCTGTTTGTCGCCGCTCGATTGGTCTTGTGGCTGTCGATCTTGCGATTGCTGCTGCTGATCCTTTTTGTCTTGCTGACCTTGCTGCTGTTGTTGCTGATTCTGCTGCTGCTGATCCTGTTGATCCCGCTGTTGCTGCTGATCCTGCTTCTGGTCTTGCTGTTGCTGTTTCTGTTGATTCTGTTGCGACTGTTTCTGCTGCTGCTGATCTTGATTTTTTTGCTGTTTCTGTTTGTCCTTTTGCGGCGGCGACGGAGAAGGGGAGGGCTGCTGTTGCGATTTCTTGTTTTTTAGCTCCTCGATTTTCTTTTTAACGTAATCGTAGTTATCCTTGGCCTCCTTGTTTTGCGGGTCCAGTTTGAGCGTTTGTTCATAATGGTCGAGCGCGTTCGTCCAATCGCTGAGCTTCTTATCGTCAGTTTTCTCATTTTCGCCCCGCTGATAAAGCGTATTGCCAAGATTGTAATGGCCCTTGCTCTGCAATCCAGTATCACGCGTAAGCAATGCCTGACTGAATGATTCCAGCGCTTTACTGTAATCCTTTAATTTGTAAGCGGCCGTGCCAGAATCGAACTGGAGCTTGTCCTCGGCGGACGTTTCTGGATGCGATTTCAACGTCTGCTGAAACTGGCTGTATGCGTCTTCGAATTTACCCTGGCGATATGCGTCGATTCCCGGCGCCGCAGCAAACGCGAATGAAGAAAGTAACATTAGTAAAGCGGCGGTTGCGCCTGCAGTTGAGATAGGTCCGCCTGCAGCGCTGTGCGTAGCATCCTGCACCGGCGCAGGGACCGAGTGCCGTACCCGCACCCGTTTCCGCTCGGAAACAAGCATCGATAACGCCAGAGCAATTAATGCCGCGCCCAGCGGCCATTCGTAACGCTCAATAGAACGGCGCGACAGACGCACATCCATTTCAGCAGCTTGCATCTTTGTCAGTGCTTCACTTTGAATTTGCCGCATCGTGCGGGGCCCGTTTTCCAAATGAACATAAAATCCGCCCGTGGCTTGCGCGATTTCGCCCAAGCGTTTGTCGTCCAGTTTTGATTTAACGACTTGACCGGCCGAGTCCTTCACGAAGGCCGTTTGGCCATCGTCTCCCGTAACCGGAATTAACGAGCCCTGCGGTGTTCCGACGCCCACGGTGAAAATTCGCACGCCCGCATCGGCTGCTTCTTTCGCCGTCTTTATCGCATCGCCGCTCAATTCCTCGCCGTCGGTAAAGATGATGAGCGCGCGATTCCCTGTTGCGCTTTTGCCGAAGCTCTGCATTGCGAGAGCAATGGCACTGGAAATATTGGTGCCGCCCTCGGGAATCGATTTCGTGTCCAGATCATTGATGGCCTCAACTACAGCATCGTAATCAATCGTAAGTGGGGCTTGCAAAAAAGCGCGCCCGGCAAAGGCGATGAGACCGACACGATCGCCTTGGAGTTCATTGATTAAATCCTGCACCGCAAGCTTGACACGTTCGAGGCGATTGGGCTGGACGTCGTTGGAAAGCATGCTCCGCGATGTGTCCACCGCAATAAGCAAATCGAGCCCTTTGCGCTTTACATCCTCAAAAGTATAGCCCCAGCGCGGTTGCGCGAGACTGACAATGGCCAGGAAAAGTCCAAGCAACTGGAGAGCAAACTTTATAATGCGCCGCGGCCGATTCACCGTCCCGGCAAGCTGCGACAGCAAACGAGCCGAAACGAACTCTTGCAGTCGCCTCAGCCCACGCCGCTCGGCACGGACAAAGAGCGCAACCAGCAGCGGGATGAGCAACAATCCCCAAAGCCATTCTGGTGCACCAAAGCTCATGAAATCATCAAGTCGTTGAATCGCTAAGTCGTTAAATAGGAACGTTCACGGCAACTTTTTCCAGATTGTTTGGGATAACAAAATCTGCGCCAGCAGCAACCCGCATCCGCTCATGAGACATAATGGAAATAGATCACGGTATTGCTGATATTTCTTTACGCTGACCGTGGATTTTTCCAGCTTGTCTATGTCGTCGTAGATCTGTTCGAGCGACTTTGTGTCAGTCGCCCGGAAAAATTTCCCGTCCGCGATTTTTGCAACCTCCTTCAGTCCAGTTTCGTTAAACTCTACGCGTTGATTTTCGTACAGAACATTGCCCAGAGCATCCGTTAACGGCCCTCGACTAGTGAAGATCGGCGCCGGTGCAATTCCGTTGATGCCGGCCCCAATAGCGTAGAAGTGAATCTTTAATGCTTTGACTGCTTCGGCAGCAGTGTTTGGCGGAACTTTGCCCGCATTATTTTCGCCGTCAGTTAATAATACCAGCACCCGACTTTTGGAACGTTTGTCATTGAGCCGATTGGCGGCGGCGGCCATCGCCGATCCAATCGCGGTGCCATCTTCGACGAGGCCGATTCGGACTCGATCCAGATTTTGAAAAAGCCAATCGTGGTCCAGCGTCATCGGGCTCACGACGTACGGCCGACCAGCGAACGCAATGATGCCGATTCGATCGTTCGGCCGCCCTTCGATAAATTTGCGTGTGACTTCGCGGATCGCATCCACTCGTGTCGCTTCTTGTCCGCCAATCGTGAAGTCTTTCGTCAGCATCGACCCGGAGACATCAAGTACGAGCATGATGTCGATCCCACTCGCCTCGATCTGAGTAAGACTCTTGCCGAGCTGCGGGCGCGCAAGCCCAACGACGAAAATCGCAAGCGAAGCGAGCAATAACGTTCGCAGAATCTTACCCGCACGCGCGGCGCTTTGTTTTCCAATTGCCCGGAGACTCGCTGTTGACGAATAAGTCAACGCCGCAGCTGGTCCGCGTTTGCCACGCAGATACGCCAGCAACGGGATCGCCAGCAGTAAGAGAAGCAGCCACGGGTGCGCAAAGGTCAATGCGCTATTCGCAGGCCACCAATCAAACAGTCGCAAGTTGTCCTCCCTTCACGAAACGGATCGCTTCTTGCAGTAGCAATTCGCTATCCGAAGTTGTCGCTTCGTATCGTGCGAACTTAATCAGGTCACACCGATTCAAAAAATCTTCGAGCAATGATTTTTCCTCACTGGAGAAAGATGCTGCTTTTGCAAGGGCAGTCAGAAATTCTATGGAAGTTTGTCGGGTTGCCGGCAGGCCGTGCTGCTGCGTCACGTATTTTCGCAAAATATCAGACACACGGATGCTGAACAGATATGGGCTCATCCTTTCAATTTCGCGGCTAATTCGTTCGAGCTCTTCGAGCGCGATATCCCCCGGCAATTTCGGCGGCGCGGGGGGTTTGCGGCGCTTCGCGAACAGCCACAAGATCACGCCAACAAGCGAAAGCGCCGCAAAGACAATCACAAAAACCAACCACGGAGGAATCAATGAATAATCCACCGGCGGCGCAATGTCGTGGAACTCTTCGGCGCCTAATACCAAAAGGGCCGGAGTCAAACAGTACTGGAGCGATGGGAAATAACGCGAATTCATCTCGTATTACTTCGGCACTCCATTACTTCTTCCGCTTGCCTTTATCGAACGCCAATCCGGCGTTCGCGTTGTTTGAAGAAGGATCGCAGCGCCGGGAGATAATCTTCGTTCGTTTTCAGTGAGATCGCGTCAATGTTGTTTCGACGAAGTATTCGTGCGAGCTCGGCGGCCCTTTCATCCGCGAGCTGCGCAAAGCGCGTACGCGTTCCACGCTCGCTGGTATTGATTTCGAGTTGCTCACCCGTCTCCGCGTCTTCCAGCATGATGATTCCGATGTTCGGCAAAAGTTTTTCTCGCTCATCGTGAATGTGGATTGCGACGAAATCGTGCCGCTGCCCACTCACTGCGAGCGCCCGTGAGAAATCAGGCGTCTGAAAATCTGAGATGAAAAAAACGACAGCGCGCCGCGTGACGATCTTATTCAGGTAATCAAGCGCCAGCGCCGGGTCCGTCCCGCGGCCCTGCGGTTGGAAAAAAAGAATCTCGCGGATTAGCCGGAGCGTGTGAGACCGGCCTTTTTTCGGTGGAATAAAAAGTTCGACGCGATCGGTGAAAAGGATCAGGCCAACCTTGTCGTTGTTCCTGATCGCGCTGAAGGCGAGCAAACAGGCAACTTCCGCGGCCAGCTCGCGCTTGGATTGCGTTGTGCTCCCAAAATTTCCTGAGGCACTGACATCCACGACCAGCATCACTGTCAGCTCGCGTTCCTCTGTGAATTTTTTCACGAACGCGGTGCCCATTCGCGCTGTGACGTTCCAATCGATTGCACGGATCTCATCGCCCGGCTGATATTCGCGTACATCTTCAAAATTCATGCCGCGTCCTTTGAAAACACTGTGGTAATCCCCGGCGAACGCCGTCTCGACCAAACCGCGCGTCCTGATCTCGAGCGTACGGATCTTTTTGAGAATCTCAGGGGCGTCCACAGCTACGTCGAATCAAGGAACAGGCAGCCCCGCGAATATCCGCTCGATAATTGTCTCACTGGTGACCGCTTCCGCCTCGGCTTCGTAACTTATTATGATGCGATGCCGTAACACATCGGGGCCGATGCTTTTCACGTCCTGCGGGGTAACGTAACCGCGACCGTTCAGGAACGCGTGCGCCCGCGCGCCGAGCGCAAGATAGATGGTCGCACGCGGCGACGCGCCGTATCGAATCAGACCTTCCAGACGCAGATTGTACGCCGCCGGCTCTCGCGTCGCCCACACAACATCGACGATGTAATCCTTCACGCGGTCGTCGATGTAAATGCTGTTAACTACGTTGCGCGCCGCGATGATTTGACTCGGATCAATCACAGGGTCCACTCGCAAATCCGGTGCGGAGGTCGCCATCAAATCGAGAATGTTTCGCTCCTCGGATTTCTGCGGATAACCGATGTGCAATTTGAACATGAAGCGATCCAGCTGCGCTTCGGGCAATTGGTAAGTTCCTTCCTGCTCTATCGGGTTTTGTGTCGCCAAAACCAGGAATGGATCGGAAAGAGGATATGTTTTTTCGCCGATCGTGACCTGCCGTTCCTGCATCGCCTCCAGCAATGCGCTCTGAACTTTGGCCGGTGCGCGATTGATTTCGTCGGCCAGGATCAAATTGGAAAAAATCGGACCGAGCTTGGTCGTGAACTCACCGGTGCGCGGATTGTAGATGAGTGTGCCTATTAAATCTGCCGGCAGAAGGTCTGGCGTAAATTGCAGCCGCTGAAAGCCGGTTTGGATGCATGCAGCCATTGTTTTCACGGTGAGCGTCTTGGCCAGCCCGGGAACGCCCTCGAGCAGGAGATGACCATTGGCGAGGAGACCCAATAGAAGACGATCCACCAAATACTTCTGGCCCACCACAACGTGTCCGACTTGCTGGCGGAGCGCCGGAATCCATTGGCCCAGCTCCCGCACTTCCTGCGTAATTTCCTGCGTCGATTTCATACGGTCTGGTGAGACACGCAATGGTTGGAGAATGTTCGATCAAACGTGCTCACAGGCCATTCGTGCAAGAACACCAATCTCTCGCGGCGCCGAAATGATTCAAGGTTCCCGATGTAACCTCCTGTGGCGCTGAAGAAACGTGCTAAAAGTTGAAGGACCAATGTCAGTTCTCCACAAACCGCGGTACCGAGCGATTTTGCTTCTCGCTTTAGCCGCCGTGGCGATGCCGATGCTGGCGTGGATCGCGCGGAATGATGTTCCGTATCGGCAAAAACCGGAGTAATTGATTGTCAGGTGCCACGAGCAAATGTGTGCGCCTATTTCGCTCGAACACGCAAGGTTCCGGCGACACTTTTCGCGCGGGGACGCAGGCTTATCATTATTGGCAGTCCGAGATACGGCTCTGCTTTGCGAATGCGAGTTTCGAGATAGCGACGATATGTTTCATTCGTCAAGCGAGGATCATTTACGAAGAGGACAAATTCCGGTGCCTGGAGGGGCGAGCTCCCGCGACCCCGTTTCAACATTTGGATTGGATGCGGCCGTTGTGGCGTCGCTGGAGCTCCGGCCTCCATTACCGGATCTTGTTTGCCGCTCCTTGTTTGCACTGCATAAAATAATTTCAAGCGTTTGCCTCTCACCAACGGCGGCGGATTGGCTTGAAACGCCTGTCGCAGCAATCGGTTCAGGATTCCGGTGCCAATGCGTTGCTGAGCTGCCCGCTGGATTGTCTCTATCGATGCAAACAACTTCTCGACATTTTCTTTAGTCAGCGCCGACACGGTCAGCACCGGCGCATGTTCAAGGAAGAAAATTCTCGCACGCGTTTCTTCGGCAAGCTGCCTTACCGCCTCTTTTTCTCTGCGTCTCGGTCTCACTAGATCCCATTTGTTCAACACAACGATCGCTGGTTTCCGCGCCTGTTGAATCAATCCCGCGATCCGTTTGTCCTGCGCTGTTACGCCCATCGTGAGATCCACCATGAGGATACATAGATCCGCGCGGCGAATGCTGCGCTCTGCGCGCATAACGCTGAAAACCTCGACCGAACTCGAATGTTTTCCGCGCCGGCGAATTCCCGCTGTGTCGATGAAAACGAACTTTCGCCCATTGCGCTCGTACAGAATGTCAACGGCATCGCGCGTTGTTCCGGGCAGTTCGCTGACAATCGCGCGCTCGCCGCGAACAATGGAATTAATGAGAGAAGATTTACCGACGTTTGGTCGGCCGACGATCGCCACTGCCAATGGAGGTTCGAAGGTTGAAGTCTGATGTTTGATATCGGCCGGAGTAACCGGTGAGGGGAGACGCCGCTCGATTTCTGTTAACAACTTCGAGATTCCGCGATCATGTTCTGCACTAATCGAAACGCTCGGCTCGAGACCTAACGAATCGAATTCTGCCGCCAGCGGCTCGTGCTTGTCGTGATCAACCTTATTAATTACGAGCACGACCGGTTTTTGCGATTTGCGCAGTGTGCCCGCCAAGTCTTCATCGACCGGCGACAAGCCTTCTTTTGCATCGACAACGAACAGTACAAGATCGCTCTCGCGCAGCGCTTCTTCTGCGGCGAGGCGTACTTGGGCGCTCAGCTCGCGTCCGCCGACGCCGAAGATTCCGCCGGTATCCCACACTGTGAATGGGCGTGCGCCGCGATTGCAAATTGCAGAAATCCGGTCGCGTGTGATTCCCGCTTGATCATGAACAATAGCGATCTTTCGACCGACCAGGCGATTGAACAGGGCGGACTTACCCACGTTTGGCCGGCCGACGATCGCGACATTTGGCAGCGCGCTCGTCTCATTCACTACCGGCGGCCGCATTTACGATTTCGCTGGATGCGCATGGCCTGCAGCCTGCAATTGCCTGACGCCATCTGTGACGTAAACGATCCCGGAGACCGCAGTGAAAAAGCCAGCCGCGATCACAACGTACAGCAGCGGGAGCAGGTGCAGTTGCAGCATAACCCAGCCGATCGCGACCATCTGCAAAACGGTCGCTACTTTTCCGGTCCAGTTCGGTTTCACGTGCACTTTTCCAATTAGCAAATACAAGACGCCTGCGCCGACGAAGAGAATCGCGTCACGCGAAATCACAAGGACCGGGAACCAGGTCGGAAAGCTGCCGTAATCGGGGTCGAGCTCGCTCCAGTTGCTAATGCTTAAGGTAATGATGGCGCTGAGCAACAAGCCTTTATCGGCAATTGGATCGAGAATGACTCCCAGCGAACTGCGCTGATTGTAGTGCCGCGCAACGTATCCGTCCAAGCCGTCACTTACGGCAGCCAATATGAAAATGATGATCGCAGTGAAACGTTGCCATTCCAGTGGCTGCCCGCGCCTGACGCTCTCGCCGTAATAAATCGCCATCGTCACAAAGGCGGGGATCATCAAAATCCGGACAATGGTGATTTTGTTGGCCGTGGTCATAAAGGCGCGGACGTAAAGCAATTGTAGGGCGTTTGATTCGCTCGCGCCAGTGAGCTCACCCTTCGGGCTTTCCGTCTACGTCGTTCGGCGCCCGCCGGCTCTGTTCTATGAAACGCCAATTCCCTTGCTTGGCGTCTGGCACAGACGCCCTACAAATTTACCGCGCTGTTTCCGCGCTCCGAATCCAGCTTCGGCAGATGAGAACTACGCTGCTGCAGCTGCCGTGTGCCGGCCTTCGGCAGATTCATCAATCATCTTTCGGTTGAACGCTGGAATGTCGTCGAGTTTGCGACTGGAAACCAAGCCGTTGTCCACGACCACTTCCTCATCCAACCAGCGTGCTCCCGCGTTGCGCATATCGACCTGAATCGCCGGCCACGACGTCATTTTTCTGCCGCGAACAAGATCCGCACTGATCAGCACCTGCGGACCATGACAGATGGCCGCCACCGGTTTGTGTTCCCGGAAAAAGTGCCGCGCAAATTCAAGCGCGTTCTGGTCTACTCGAAGTACGTCCGGATTAAACAGACCGCCGGGGATCATAAGCGCATCGAACGCCTCAGGGCGTCCGTCTTTCACCGTCAGATCGACATCGAATTTGTCGCCCTTATCTGCGTGATTCATGCCTTGAATCTTTCCCGGCTTCATCGAGCCCCTCGCGTGGCTTTGTCATTTCCACCTGTTCAAAACCATCCGCCACGAGGATGGCCGCTTTCTTTCCGTCGAGTTTTCGTGCCATAAGATTTCCCTCCCGTTGATGTTGATGAGTTCGGTCATGAAAATTGACCGTACTTAAGCTAGGAAGCCCACCGGAAGATTGGATGTAATTCGAGAAGAATCCTCAGCGCTTGCGCGCAGCTGCGCCGAGCTTTTCCTGAGAAGGAATTGTAAATCCTTCAAT
>WNEX01000837.1_pt1 | contig 14861 bp, 10 predicted proteins | sample 5399841 | NCBI WGS metagenome assembly WNEX01 (sample SAMN13153337, study PRJNA577476) | soil metagenome | isolation source: 40 cm grassland meadow soil 2 days after 1st rain plot 5 | place: USA:California | collected 2015-09-18 | reverse complement strand
CGAGTACACGACCGCCTTCCAGCAATCCCCGGATGGCGTATGCGAGCGTGTGTAGCAGCGGCTGCTCGGGATCCGTCAAGCAGCACCAAGGCAGCCAGCCGTTCTCAGTCTGGAGGTCGGCGGCGGCATGCAGGCTGCGGGCGGCGGCAGCGCTGAACCTGCGTTCATCCAGTCGGGCACCCGCCTCCGCAAGCGCCCAGGCGGTGCGGGTGTTGTAGAGCGTCGAGTCCGCTCGGGCGAAGCGCGAGTTGTCGCTGCGCCAACGTCCGTCGGGGTCGAGCGTCGCCACCAGGTAGCGGGCGGCGCGGCGGGCCGCATCGGCAAAGCTACCCTGCCCCGTCTCGTCGAATGCGGCGAGCCAGCCAAGGAGCACCTGGCCGGTGTTGAACACGGCCGGTGATTCTGGTTCACCGATCGTTCCGCCGCGGACCGCGCCCGTGGGCAGCTGGATCTCGATCTCCCATCGCGCCGCGCGCTCGGCGCGGACCGCGAGCTCCGGACGTCCGAGGCGCCGGGCAGCGGCATACAGCGTGGGGATGATGTAGCCCGTGGTCTCGGGATAACAGGGTTGCCACCCCCGGCGCCCGTAATGCGAATGTCGTACGAGGCTGTAGCCCCGCGAGAGGCCTCCGTCGGGCGTCGCGTCCTGGGCCCGGAGCAGCCAATCGATCGCCGCCACCAGATGAGGCTCGTGCGTCGGATCCGCCGGATAGCTCCGCAGCCACTCGCGCCATCCCTCGGCTAACGCCGTCGGGTTGAGGAGCGGATGAGCGCGGATGGCGCGCAGCCGGTGCTTGAGGGAGGTCTGGAAACGTGGGGGCGCCACCGAGCCTCTGAGAATTTCGACCACGGTGATCAGTTCGCAAAGTGTGTACCGCATTGGGAGGCGCGCTCTCGCGACGCCAGGGCTGCTTTCGACGTCACAGGCGTGGCGCAGACGCAACGGCCGGCCGGGGTCTGGACCACCGCGGCGGCATGGCGGTGACGGACCGTCGGGCGCGCCGCGTGGCACCGGCCATGCGTCAGGGAGGGCTGGAGGCATTCGCCCATCATGAAACTGTTGCCGCTGGACACGCCCGAACGGATCGAGCTCGTCGCCGGTTGGCTGGGCAAGCCCGAAAATTACAAATGGCTGGACTTCGGAAACGGCGTCCAGCGCGTCACGCCGGTCACGCTCAGGATCATGAGCCAGCGGGACATCCATGTGTTCCGGATCTACACGGCCGGGGATGAGGACGCGCCGGCGGGGGTCGTGGGCCTGACCAACGTCGATCGGAACTTCAAGACCGCCTCGCTCTGGGCGGTGCTCGGCAACAAGCGATACGGCGGGCATACGACCGAGGCGGCTCACCACATGCTCACGCTGGCGTTTACCGAGCTCGGGCTCCACGCCGTGAACGCGTGGACGGTCGAGACAAACATCCCGGCGCAGCGCTGCCTCGAGCAGCTCCACTTTCGCTACATCGGCCGGCAGCGGCAGTGTCACTATATCGACGGCCGTGCGCTCGATCGCCTCCTCTTCGACCTGCTCGCGACCGAACACCGGGACGTGCCACATGCCGGACTCGAACACACTAGCGCAACAGATCTCCGCCCTGTTCGCTGAGAAGATGCACCTGCAGGTTCCGTCGCTCGACACGGATCTGATCAACACCGGGCTGGTGGACTCGCTCATGTTCGTAGGATTCCTGGCTCAACTGGAGCAGGAGTTTGGCATTCAACTGTCGCTGCAAGATCTCGAGCTCGATCGCTTCCGCACGGTGACGCGCATCGCCGCGTTCGTTGCGACCAAGGTTCAGAACGGCACTCGAGTCCTGCCTCGGTAGCTCCACATCGTGGCTGCGACACTAAAGTGTTGCATGCGCGCTACGCACTTGCCTGCCATCCCCGATTCTCTTATCGTGGCGCAGTTCGCGCAGGACACTCTAACGTCGCGGTCCTAGGACCTCGACGCCGCGCGCAAGCTGAGGCGGCTTGGGTGCAATCGCTGGAGGTCTAGAGGGAGGGACCGCACGCCCAACCTCGACGGTGATTCACCCAAGCCGTCTTCCTGTCGAGCATGCCGCAAAAGCGCCCCTCAGTGCCGCAAAAACACCCTAGCGTGGCAGCGCCATTCCGCGATACGTGTGCATGCCACGGTTATCCTCCATCCATACCTACCACGACGAGTGATCGATGACCGGGCCTTCGGAAGTCGAGATCCTGCTGGTCGAGGACAACCCGAGCGATGTGGAGCTGACCCTGCGCGCCCTCAAGGCCCGCAATCTCGCGAATCAGGTGTTCGTCGCCCGCGACGGGGCCGAGGCGCTGGAATTCTTCTTCGGCGAGCAGGGCCATCCGCTGCGCGATTTCGGGGTCACGCCGCGCGTGATTCTGCTCGACCTGAAGCTCCCCAAAGTGGACGGGCTGGAGGTCCTGCGGCGACTCAAGAGCGACGAGCGCACGCGCCCGTTGCCGGTCGTGGTGCTCACCTCGTCCAAGGAAGAGCCCGACATCACGGCGGCGTACCGGCTGGGCGCCAACAGCTACATCGTCAAACCCGTGGACTTCGAGGCCTTCGCGCGCGCCGTTTCCGAGGTGGGGCTCTACTGGCTGCTCTTGAACGAGCAGCCGCGCTGAGACGATGCCGGACCTGGTGCGCGTCTTGATGGTCGAGGACGTCGCCGACGACGCCGCGCTGATCGAGCGGGAGCTGCGCCGGGCCGGCATCAGGGGGGCGACCCGCCGGGTCGACTCCGAGCCGGCGTACCGGGAGGCGCTCCAGACCTTCGCCCCCGACATCATCCTCACGGACCACTCCTTGCCCACGTTCGGCGCCGCCGACGCGCTGCGCATCGCGCTCCTCGAGGCGCCGGACACGCCCGTCATCGTCGTGACGGGCAGCCTCGACGAAGAAACCGCGGCGGAGTACATCAAGGCCGGCGCCGCCGACTACGTCGTCAAGCACCACCTCGAGCGGGTGGGCCCCGCCGTGATGCGCGCCCTCGATCTGCGGCGCGCGCGGACCGAGCAGGCCCGCGCGGAAGAGGCCCGTCGCCAGGGCGAGGAGCGCTTTCGCGCGCTGATCGAGCACGGTGCGGACGCGGTCGCCCTCGTCGCCCCCGACGGGACCGTCCTCTTCGCCAGCCACTCGATCGAGCGCCTGCTCGGCTTCGCGCCGGCCGAGCTGGTGGGTCATCCCGGGTTCGAGCGGGTGCATCCCAACGACGTGCCGCGGGTCCATGCCGCCCTGCGCCACATCATCGCGAGCCCGGGCACCCCGGCCGGCCTGGAGCTCCGCTGGTGTCACAAGGACGGCTCGTGGCGCCATATCGACGCGGTCGCGGTCGACCGCCTCGCCGAGCCTGCGGTGGGCGCCATCGTGCTGAACTTCCGCGACGTCACGGAGCGCCGCACCGCCGAAGCGGCGCTGCGGGAGTCCGAGGAACGGTACCGCACGCTGGTCGAGGGGGTGCGGGACATCATCTTCGCGCTCTCTCCCGAAGGCACGATCGCCTCCCTCAACCCCGCGTTCGCGACGATCACCGGCTGGCGGCGCGAGCAATGGGTGGGCCAGCCGTTCGAGGGACTGGTGCACCCGGAGGATCTGCCGCTCGCGCTCGAGCTGCTCGGGCGGGTGGTGCGCGGCGAGCTCCGCCCCGCCAGCCAGTTCCGCGTCCGCACCGCCAAAGGCGACTTCCGCGTCGGAGAGTTTTCCGCGACTCCTCAGCTCTACGAGGGCCGGCTCGTCGGCATCCTGGGCATCGGGCGCGACGTCACGGAGCGCGTCCAGCTCGAGCAGCAGCTGCGCCAGGCCCAGAAGATGGAAGCGGTCGGCCGCCTGGCGGGCGGCATTGCCCACGACTTCAACAACATCCTCACGGCCATCACCGGCTACGCGGATCTCCTGCTCGAGGACCTCGGCGCCACCGATCCCCGTCGTCAGGACGCCGATGAGATCCACAAGGCCGCCGATCGCGCCGCCGGGCTGACCCGCCAGCTGCTGGCGTTCAGCCGCCAGCAGGTCCTGCAGCCGACCGTGCTCGAGGTCAACACGCTGGTCAGCGACCTGGAGAAGATGCTGCGCCGCCTCCTGGGCGAAGACGTCGCGCTCAGCACGCGGCTCGCACCCACCACGGGGCGGGTCAAGGCCGATCCCGGCCAGCTCGAGCAAGTAATCATGAACCTGGCCGTGAACGCCCGCGACGCGATGCCGAACGGGGGCAAGCTCACCCTGGAGACGGCCAACGTGGATCTGGACGACGCGTACGCCGCCGACCACTACCCCGCACGCGCGGGACCGTTTGTGATGCTCGCGGTCTCGGACACCGGCATTGGGATGAGCGAAGAAACCCAGGCCCACATGTTCGAGCCGTTCTTCACGACCAAGGAGAAAGGCAAGGGCACGGGGTTGGGGCTCGCCACCGTGTACGGCATCATCAAGCAGAGCGGTGGATTCATCTGGGTGTACAGCGAGGTCGGCCAAGGCACCACCTTCAAGCTCTACCTGCCGCGCGTCGAGGAGCTGGCCGAGCGCGCGTCCGAGCCCGCGCAACTGCCGGCGCGCCCCCCGCGCGGAACGGAGACGGTCCTGGTGGTCGAGGACGAGGCGCCGGTGCGGAGCGTCGCCCGTCAGGTGCTCGAACGCCACGGCTATACCGTGCTCGAAGCCCCCAGCGCGGAAGCCGCGCTGGACCTCGCCGCCCGGTACTCGGGCGCCATCCACCTCCTTCTCACGGACGTCGTCATGCCTGGCCTCAACGGCCGCCAACTCGCCAGCAGGCTGGCGGACCTGCGTCCCGACGCCCGGGTGATCTTCATGTCGGGCTACACCGACGAGGCCGTCACACGGCACGGCGTGCTCGAGCCCGGCTCCGCCTACGTGCAGAAGCCGTTCACGCCGGATGCTATCGTCCGGAGGGTGCGGGAGGTGCTCGACCGGTGAGCGCGGCCCCGGCCGGCGGCCCCCGCCAGCCGACCCGCATCCGCGCGGACGAACGCACCCGCCTGTTGCCGGTCGTCATCCTCACCTCGTCGCGCAAGGAGCGGGACGTGCTCTCGCCCCGGCGACCCGTCGCCTGAGACCGGGGGCGGCCAGCGGGGGTGACGCGCGTCACGTCCCGCACCGGGGAGTTGCTCCGAGGTGGCCGCCGGGTGAGTATTGGTGCCCCTGAGAATGACCACCACAAAGTCCGCCGCACCCGTGGTCCGCGACGCCGATGCCGAGCTCGAGGCGTTGTTCGCGGCGATCAACGACGTCATCCTCGTGCTCGACGCCGAGGGTCGCTACGTCAAGATCGCTCCCACCAACCCGTCCCTGCTGTACCGCCCGGCCGCCGAGCTGCTCGGCAAGACCCTGCGGGAAGTATTCGATGGCGCGCAGGCGGAGCAATTCATGGAGTACATCCGTACCGCCCTCCAGACCCGGACGACGGTCCACTTTGAGTACAGCCTGCCGATCGGGGGCCGCGAGGTCTGGTTTTCCGGGGCGATCTCGCCCATGAGCCGCGATCAGGTGGTCCTGGTCGGCCGGGACATGACCGAGCGACGGCTCGCCGAGCGGGAGCTGCGTGAGACCCTGTCGTTGCTCAACGCGACGTTCGAATCCACGGCCGACGGGATCCTGGTGGTGGACCTGGCGGGGCGCATTGTCAGCTTCAACCGCACGTTCGCGGAGCTGTGGCGGATCCCCGACTCCATCCTCGAGGCCAAGGACAGCGCCCAAACGCTCGCGTTCGTGCTGGAGCAGCTCGCGGACCCCCAGGGATTCCTGAGCAAGATACGCGAGCTGTATGCGCGCCCCGACGCGTCCAGCTTCGACGTCCTGACCTTCAAGGACGGCCGTATCTATGAGCGCTTCTCCCAGCCCCAGCGGATCGCCGGGAAGAGCGTCGGCCGCGTGTGGAGCTTCCGCGACGTCACCGAATCGAAGCGGGCCGAGCAGATTCAGCTCGCCACGTACCGGATCTCGGAGGCCGCCCACGCGGCGCGCACGCTGCAGGACCTGTTCGCCGCCATCCACGGGATCGTGGGAGAGCTGATGCCCGCGAAGAACTTCTACATCGCGCTCTACGACCCCGCGGACGACCTCCTCACCTTCCCGTACCACGTGGACGAGTACGACAGCGACTTCCCGTCCAAGAAGCCCGGCAAGGGATTGACCGAATACGTGCTCAGGACCGGCCAGCCGTTGCTGGTCACGCCGGAGTTACACGCGGAGCTCGAGCGCCGCGGCGAAGTCGAGCTGATCGGGCCGCCCTCGATCGACTGGGTCGGCGTCCCGTTGAAGATCGGCGATCGCGCCATCGGCGTGCTCGCCGCGCAAACCTACGCCCCCGGCGTCCGGTACCGCGACACGGAGAAGCACGTCCTGCAGTTTGTCTCCACGCAGGTCGCCATGGCGATCGAGCGGAAGCGGACCGAGGAACAGCTGCACGAGAGCGAGCGGAAGTACCGGCTGTTGTTCGAGACCAATCCCGAGCCGATGTTCGTGTACGATTTCGACACGCTGCGCATCCTGGCCGTGAATGGGGCTGCCGTCGTCCGGTACGGACACACGGAGCCCGAGTTCCTGCAACTCACGCTTCGTGATATTCGCCCGCCGGAGGAGCAGGCCCGGCTCGACGAAGAGCTGGCACAGCGGTCCGCCGACGGTGCCGTGCGCACCGGAGTCCGTCACTGGACCAAACAGGGCAAGCGATTCGACGTGGATCTCATCGCGCGGCCGCTCGAGTTCGCCGGCCGCCGCGCCCGGCTCGTGCTGGCCCGTGATGTGAGCGCGCAGCGCCAGCTCGAGGAGCAGCTGCGCCAATCGCAGAAGATGGAAGCCGTGGGGCAGCTGGCGGGCGGCATCGCCCACGACTTCAACAACCTGCTCACGGCCATCCTGGGGTCGACCCAGCTGCTGCTGCACAGCACCCCGCCTGGCGACCCGCGGCGCGAGGACGCGGAGGAAATCCGGCATGCGGGGCTGCGGGCCGCCGAGCTCACGCGGCAGCTGCTGGCATTCAGCCGTCGGCAGGTGCTCGCTCCCAAGGTGCTCGACCTCAACGCCGTGGTCGCGAACGTGGATCGCATGCTGCGGCGGCTGCTCGGCGAAGACGTCGAGCTCGTCACGTCGCTCCAGCCCGCCGCGGGCGCGGTCAATGCCGACCCCGGGCAGCTCGAGCAGGTGCTCCTGAACCTCGCCGTCAATGCCCGCGATGCCATGCCCGGCGGCGGGCGGCTGAGCATCGGGACGACCCGCGTCACGTTCCAGGAGGAGCCCGCCGAGCGGCGCCACCGCATGCCCGCCGGCGACTACGTCTGCCTGGCGGTCGCGGACACCGGTGTCGGCATGGATGAGACGACCCAAGCACATCTGTTCGAGCCGTTCTTCACGACCAAGGAAGTCGGCAAGGGCACCGGCCTCGGGCTCGCCACGGTGTACGGCATCGTCAAGCAGAGCGGCGGCTATATCTGGGTCTACAGCGAGGTGGGGCACGGCACGACCGTCAAGGTCTACCTCCCGCGCGTGCCGGGTGTCGCCGAGGCGCCGGCGCCCGCGGCCGAGCCCAAGCCCGTGCGCGGGGGCGACGAGACGGTGCTCCTGGTCGAAGACGCGGCCCCCGTGCGCGCGCTGGCCCGCCGGATCCTCGAAGCCCGCGGCTACCGGGTGCTCGACGCACCCGACGGGCCATCCGCGCTGGACCTCTCCGCCCGCCACGGGGGCGGGATCGATATCCTGGTGACCGACGTCGTGATGCCCGGGATGAGCGGCCGAGAGCTCGCCGAGCGGTTGGCCCCCGAGCGGGCCAGGATGAAGGTGCTCTACACGTCCGGCTTCACCGATGACGCGATGGTCCGCCAGGGCGTTCTGAACGCCGGTGTCGCGTTCCTCCAGAAGCCGTTCGTGCCGGACACGCTCGCGCGGAAGGTGAGAGAAGTGCTGGACGGCTAGGGCGGGCCACGGCTATTGCCGGTCCAGGATCTCCCTGATCCGAGTCAGCAAGTCCGACTCCGTCCACGGCTTGTGAAGGAGCGGAGCCGACGGATCGAGACTCGCGGCGCGCTCGGGGTCCGAGTAGCCGCTGGCGAACAGGAACGGCGTGGTGTGACCCGCTCGACGCGCGGCGTCGTACAGCGCGTGCCCTCCCAGGCGCGGCATGACGAGATCTGAGAACACGAGCTGCACGCCCGTCGCTTGGCGCAGGGCCTCGAGTGCCTCGAGGCCATCCGCCGCGGTGACGATCTGGTATCCCGCCGCTTCGAGGATGCGCTTGGCGGAGCGGCGCAGCTGGTCGTCGTCCTCCACGACCAGCACCGTTTCGCGGCCGCCGCGAACCTCGGCCACACCGGCGCGGGGGCGCACCGCCACGGCCACCCCGTCGGCGATGGGGAAGTAAATCCGGAATCGCGTGCCCTTCCCCGGCTCGCTGTCCACCTCGATACCGCCGCCGTGCTGCTTCACCAGGCCGTACACCGTCGCCAGCCCCAGGCCCGTTCCCTTCCCGGGCGGCTTGGTCGTGAAAAACGGTTCGAAGATGCGCGCCTGCGTCTCCTCGTCCATCCCGATCCCGGTGTCGCCGACGGCGAGGCACACGTGCTCGCCAGCCCGGACCGCGCCACACACGAGACGTTGATCCTCGGTGAGGTGCGCGTGGCTGGTCTCGATCCGCAACACGCCGCCGTCCGGCATCGCATCCCGCGCGTTGGTCGCGAGATTGAAGAGAATCTGCTCCGCGGCAAGGACATCGGCGCGCACTTCGGGGAACTCGTCTCCCCCCGACATCACGATCTCGACGTCGGCAGGCAGAATGCGCCGCAAGAAGCCGGACAGATCGGAGATCAGCCCGCCCAAGTTGACCGGTTGGAGATCGAGTCTGGAACGGCGCGCGAAGCCGAGCAGCTCCTTCACCATCACGCGGCCCCGCAGGGCCGCCGACATCACGTCGCGCAGGTCGGCGTGGGCATCCGCCTGGCCGGACGGCAGCACCTTCGCGACGAGCTGGGCGTTCGCGAGGATGATGGTGAGCAGGTTGTTGAAATCGTGCGCGATGCCACCGGTGAGCTGGCCGATCGCCTCCATCTTCTGAGACTGCCGCAGCTGCTCCTCCAGCGCGCGCCGCTCCGTCACGTCCTCCGCGATCGTTTCGAAGCAGTCGATGGCGCCGTCGGGCCGTCGCACCGCACGGCCGGAGAGCCGCACCAGGATCTCGCCACCGTCCCGGCGCCTCCACAGCACTTCGATCCCCTCGACGACATCGTCCGAATCGAAGCGCGCGAGAATCCGCCGGCGCTCTTCCGAGTCTGCGTACACGTCGGCCCCGAGATCGACGGCCAGCAGCTGCTCCTTGGACTCGTAGCCGAGCATCCGCACCAGTGCGGCGTTGACGGTGAGGAACCGCCCCTCGACGGAAGACCGGTAGATGGCGTAGGCCGCGTGCTGCACCAGGGCGCGGTGGCTCTCCTCCGACTGACGCAGCGCGGCCTCCGCGCGGCACCGCTCGGTGATGTCGGTCCCGACGCCGATCACGCCCGCCACCGCCCCCTCGGCGTCGCGGACCGGCGAATACCACGCTTCGAACACGACGCCGAAGACCTCGACGGTCGATGAAAACATCTCCCCCGTGAGGGCGCGCCGCACATCCGCGAGCGCTTGCGGCAGGTCTGCGAACAACTCGAACGCCGAGCGGCCGATGAGGAGGGCGGGCCGCACGCCGACGGCGTCGAGGCCCCGCCCCTCGACCATCGTGAACACCCCGTCGCGATCGAGCGCGAACAGCACGAGGGGCGCCCCGGCGATGACCGTCCGCAGCCGCTCCTTGTTCTCGCGCAGCGCGCGCTCCTGGCGCCGTCGCTCGGTGACGTCGCGGGCGTTGACGATCAGCTGGGCGGCGTCCCCGGGGCCCACGCGCGCCTGGCCCACCGCTTCGAGCACCCGCCACGAGCCGTCCTGCGCCCGGAACCGGAACTGCGCCGCCTGGGGCACTCCGGGGGCGCGGATCGCGCCCGCCAGGGCCTCGGCGACGACCGGAATGTCCTCCCGATGGACGTAGTCGAACGCGTTGCGCTCGAGCAGCTCCCCCGGCGCGTAGCCGAGCACTCGCTCCACGGACGGGCTGGCGTAGCGGAACACCCCGTTCTCGCCCACGATCGTGACGATGTCCGACGCGTTCTCGATCAGCGATCGGAAGTGCTCCTCGCTCCGTCGCAACGCCTCCTCGGAGTGGGCGCGGTTGATCGCGGTGGCCAGGACGTTCGCCACCGCTTGGAGGAAGTGCGTGTCGTGGATCGTGAACTCGCGGGGCGCCGCGGTATGCACGCCCAGGATTCCGAACGGGCGGCCCTTGCCGTGCACCAGCACGCTGAGGCTCGATACCACGCCATGCGCCGCCAAGAGCGGCGCGCTGCCGAATCGGGCATCCGTGGCCAGGTCCTCGACCACGACCGGCCCGGTCGAGCGAAGCACATACCCGGGGTGCGAGTCCGCATCCGCAGTCAACACCGTGCGCCCGACGGCGCCGTCACGCCAACCGACACCGCCACGCAGCAGCAGCGTGCGGCTCTCGGGACGAAGCTCGAGCACGCTCGCGAACGGCACCTCGAGCACGCGGGCCACGATCGCCACGGCGCCGGCGATCAGCTCGTCGGGCGGGGCGCCGGCCAGCGCGCGCTGGCCGACGTGGGCCACGGCTTCCTGCTGGCGGGCCGTGGCGCGCAGCTGCGCCTCCGTCCGCGACAACTGCTCGTCGCGAACGGCGTCGTCCTGCCGCAGCAGCTTGAACCGGCTCGTGCTCACGTCTAATGATGCCCGAGTGTGATCTGGGGTAATGCTGCCCGAACTGCGCGCCCTAACCTTGCACCCGGCGACCGCCTTTTCCATTATCGTCTTCACAGGAGACCTGTGCCCTGCATCACCACCAGCCCAACTAGGCCCGAGGCAATGACATACCACGAACCGCCATGAGCCAGTACCCCGTCCTCAAGGACCTGGCGATCATCTTCGCCGTCTCCCTCCTGGTCATCCTGCTATTCCACCGAATCAAGCTCCCTGCCCTGCCGGGGTTCATCGTCGCGGGCGTGCTGCTCGGACCCAACGCGCTCGGCCTGGTCTCGGACGCGCACCAGGTCGAGAGCCTCGCGGAAGTCGGCGTCATCCTCTTGCTTTTTACCATCGGTATCGAGTTCTCGCTGAGCCGCCTTCGAGAGATGGGGCGGCAGGTCGTCACGGGGGGGGGCGCCCAGGTGGGCCTCACCGTCGCGCTCGGTGCCGGGCTCGCCATGGCGCTGCATGTCAACTGGCGGGTATCGCTGCTCCTGGGCTGCCTCGTCGCGCTCTCCAGCACCGCCATCGTCCTCAAGGGACTCACCGATAAGGGCGAGATCGATGCTCCCCACGGACGGCTCGCGACCGGCGTGCTGATCTTCCAGGACTTGTGCGTCGTGCCGATGATGCTGATCCTCCCGTTTCTCGCCGGACGGTCCGGCGGCGGCGCCGGGGCGCTGCTCCTCGCGCTCGGCAAGGCGGTGCTCGTCGTCATCGGGGTGCTGGTGCTCGCCCGGACCGTGGTGCCGCGCGCCCTCGCCGAGATCCTCAAGACCCGAAGTCGGGAGTTGTTCCTGATCGCGGTCATCCTGATCGGGACGCTCACCGCCCTGGGAACGGCGGCGGCGGGGGCATCGCTCGCCCTGGGCGCCTTCCTGGCGGGACTCGTGATCTCGGAGTCCGACTACGGCCACCAGGCGATGGCCGAGCTGCTGCCGTTCCGTGACGTCTTTATCTCTCTGTTCTTCGTCGCGGTCGGTATGCTCGTACAGGTCGAGTTCCTGCGCGACCACCCGGCGCTTGCCCTGGCCGGTGTCGTGGGCGTAATGGGGGGGAAAGCCCTGCTGGCGGCCGGCGGTCCGCTCCTCCTGGGCTACTCGGGACGGGTGGCACTGCTTGCCGGCCTCACCGTCTCCCAGATCGGCGAGTTCTCATTCGTGCTGGCGCGCGAGGGCCGCGGGACGGGGCTGCTTTCGGAGAACCTCTACCAGACGTTTCTCGCCGTGGCCGTGCTGACGATGCTGGTCACACCGTTTCTGCTGCAGGGCGGCCCAGCGCTGCTCGACCGGCTGGAGCGGCTGGTCCCGCTCGACCGTCTCCTGCCAGGGCTCCGCCCCGGGGCGATCGCGGCGGCCGACCCGCCGCTCACCGACCACGTCATTGTCGCCGGGTACGGCCTCAATGGGCGCAACCTCGCGGCCGCCCTGCGGTCCATCCAGGCGCCGTACCTCATCGTCGAGCTCAACGCGCAGACCGTCCACCAGGCCCGCGCGCGCGGCGAGCCTGCCTTCTACGGCGATGCCACGCGCGAAGAGATTCTGCGCGCCCTCGGCGCGGAGCGTGCCCGAATGCTCGTCGTCGCGATCTCCGACCCCGCGGCCACTCGCCGCATGGTGCGCGTGGGGCGAAGCCTCAACGCCGGCATCCACATCATCGCGCGCACCCGCTATGTGACGGAGATCCCCGAGCTCAGCCGGCTCGGAGCGGACGTCGTCATCCCCGAGGAGTTTGAGACCTCGATCGAGATCTTCGCCCGCGTGCTGGCCCACTACAGTGTCCCCCGCCCCGACATCCAGCGCCTGGTGGAACAGATCCGCTCGTCGCACTACGAGGCACTCCGCGGCGGCGACGGAGTCGGGGGCCTGAGCCTCGGCGCGGTGGCCGGCATCCCGCAGATGGCGGTGGAGCGGCTGCGCCTCGCCCCAGACTCGCCCCTCGTCGGCCAGACCCTCGCCGCGACCGGTCTGCGTACCCAGACCGGCGCGTTGGTGCTCGCGGTCGGTCGGGGCGGCGACGAGATCGCGACGCCCGGTCCACAGTTCCGCCTCGCCGCCGATGATGTTCTCGTTGTGGTGGGCCAGCCACCTCAGCTGCGGGCGGCGGCTCTCCTGGTAGCCGGCAAGAGTGCTGCTAACGCGCCACAATAGTGTTGATGGATGTTGCGTTGCCACAACGACACCGAATAAATGGCGAAAACGTAAGAAAATTGGGCACTATCTCGCGAGTGTGTGCTCACTTTCGTATGTACTAGCTTGTCTGCAATCAGCTTACAATAGCACAAGCCCCAAACAACTCACGTAAGTGACGCAACCGCAACATGTTTCATTTCCTGACCGACGCCTGAAAACCGACCACTGATACATTTCCGCCATGCCAATCCCCCCCCTGTACGGCCATGAGGGGATCCGACACCGGCTGGTAGGCGCGATTGCCTCCGGCCGGTTGCCACAAGCGCTCCTGTTTGAAGGCCCGCCAGGGGTGGGGAAGCAGCGGCTGGCCCTGTGGTTGGCGCAGGCGCTGTTGTGCGAAGCGGGAAAGGGAGAACCCTGCGGGAAGTGTCAGCCCTGCAAGCTGGTGCTCAACCTGTCGCACCCGGACGTGCACTGGTTCGTGCCGCTCGAGCTGTCCAAGAAGGGCGGCGACGCGGACAAGCAGGTGGAGCTGGTCGAGGAAGCGCTCGGGGAGGAGATGGCGGCGCGGCGCCAGCAGCCGCTTTACGAGCCGGCCTCGGGTTTGGCGAGCCATGGGATCGCCGCCGTCCGCCTGCTGCTTCGCCGCCTGGCGCTGACGCCGGCGCTCGCCCGGCGAAAGGTGTTCGTGATTGGCGATGCCGACCGTTTGGTGCCGCAGACGGGAGCGGAAGCGGCCGCGAACGCGTTACTGAAGGCATTGGAGGAGCCGCCAGCGGACGCGACGTTCATTCTGACGACCGCCGCGCCGGAGTCGCTGCTCCCGACGATTCTGTCTCGCGTAGTGCGCGTCCGAGTGGCACGATTGGCCGACAGCGTCGTGACAGCATTCGCGCAGCATGAGCTCGGCGTGACTGGGCAACGCGAGTTGGCGCAACGAGTTGCGGTGGCGGACGGGCGCATAGGCAGGCTCCTTGCAGATGGGAACGGTCGCGCGAGGGGTGTGGAAGCCGGCGAGCGGTTCCGCAGCGCCGTGGAAGGCGGTCCGGCACGCCGCTACGAGTTCGCCCTCGGCCTGCAGCCGTTTCAGGCGCGGGGCGGGTTCACGGAGATGCTGGACGGGCTGCTGGAGCAATTACGCGAGCAGGCCCGTTCCGGCGGCGAGACGGAGAAGGTGGTGGCGGCGATTTCGCAGGTGCTGGCGGCGCGCAGCCTGGCGCAGGGCAACGTGAACCCACAGCTCGTGGCGGCCGTATTGGCCGACGACCTGGCGGAGCGGGCATGAACCTGTCGCATGTGGACGAGGCCGGCCGGGCGCGAATGGTGGACGTGGGCGACAAGCCCGTCACCGTGCGCACGGCGGTGGCGGAAGGCGCGATCCGGATGTCGCGCGAGGCGTTTCGGCTTGTGGCGGAGCAGCACGTGGCCAAGGGCGACGTCTTGGCGGTGAGCGAGGTGGCAGGGACGCTGGCCGCGAAGCGGACGGCCGAGCTGATCCCGCTGTGCCACCCGCTGGGCCTCGACCACGTGGAGATCGCCGCGACGCTGGACGACCAGCTCCCGGGAGTGCGGGTGCGGGCCGCCGCGAAGGCGGTCGGGCGGACGGGCGTGGAAATGGAGGCGCTGACCGCCGTGTCGGTCGCTCTGCTGACGGTTTACGACATGGTGAAGGCGGCGGACCGGGCGATGGAGATCGAGAAGGTCCGACTGCTCGAGAAGACGGGCGGCACCCGCGGCGACTGGCGGCGCGACGCGGCTGATTGACGGCGAATTGATGGGGCGGTGCCAGGGTGAGACCGCCTGGACTTACAAGAGAGGGCTATGCACACGACAACCCAGAAACTGATGCTGCAGGGAGGGCTCATTCTCCTTGGCGCTCTGGTTGTGAGCAGCATCGGCGGTTGGGCTCGACGCGCCACTGCCGACGACCAGCCGGCGCCGCTCAC
>WNEX01000835.1_pt1 | contig 14872 bp, 13 predicted proteins | sample 5399841 | NCBI WGS metagenome assembly WNEX01 (sample SAMN13153337, study PRJNA577476) | soil metagenome | isolation source: 40 cm grassland meadow soil 2 days after 1st rain plot 5 | place: USA:California | collected 2015-09-18 | reverse complement strand
CTTGGATCCCGTCCCGACCCGCTGGGGGTACGCCGTGTTCGGCCGCATCCTGCAGGGGATGGATGTGATCGAGAGGATCGGCGAGGTAGCCACGGGCTCCTTTGGGCCCTTCAAGGCGGATGCGCCGCTGAAGCCGATCGTGATCGAGAAGATGGAGATCCTCGCGCCGGGGGCGACCGCGGTGGCGCCGCTCGTGACTCCGGTCACGCCTCCCCGGCAGGACACCATCCTCTCGCCCAAGTAGCCTGCGTGGCGCGTCTCCTCGTGTCGGACGTGCATCTCGATGCCGCGGCGCCCGAGGCCACGGAGCAGTTCCTCGACTTTCTCGCCCGCCAGGCGCGGGAGGCCGAGGCGCTCTACATCCTCGGTGACCTGTTCGAGGCCTGGGTGGGCGATGACGATCAGGATCCCGAGAAGGAGCGGGTTTGCTTGGGCCTGCGCGCGCTTACCAAGCGCGGCGTCGCCTGCTTCGCGCTGCGCGGCAACCGTGATTTCCTGCTGGGAAGGGGCTTCGGCGAGCGCAGCGGCTGCCGGCTGCTCGGCGATCCGGTCATTGCCGAGCTCGATGGGGAGCCAGTGCTGCTCACCCACGGCGATACGCTCTGCACCGACGATCACTCGTACCAGGAGCTCCGTAGCGCGGTGCGTAGCCCCGACTGGCAGCGTCGCTTCCTTGCTCTGCCGCTCGGCGTTCGCGAGACCTTGAGCCGCGAGGCGCGCGCCGGCAGCGCCCGCCACATCGCGCGCGCGGTCCCCTACATCATGGACGTGAACGAAGGCGCGGTGGCCGCGGCCTTCCGCGCGGCGCGGGTGCGGCGCATGATCCACGGGCACACGCACCGCCCCGGCGTGCACGAGATGCGCATCGACGGCGCGCCGGCCGAGCGGATCGTGCTCGGCGCCTGGTACGAGCAGGGGAGCTACCTCAGCTGCGAGCAGGGAAAATACCAGCTGCACGCGCTGCCGCGCCCGGCTTGAGCGGCGGCAGCGCCGCGTGCAGGTGCGCGGTCGCGTCAGTTCTGTGACGGAGGCGGTGTGTCGCCGCCCGGCGGTCCGCTGTGGCCGAAATGCTCGTGCATCATCTCGTGGTGCATCATCTCGTGGTGCAACTCCTGCAGCGTCTGGAACTTCTTCAGCTGCGCCTCGGATAGCACCGGCGCGAGTTTCTGCAGGGTCTCCTGCTGAATCTGCTGGTGGAGCGCCTTCATCTGCTCCCAGTCGGGTTTCGTGCCCGAGGCCTTGGCCTGCTCGTGCGCGGCCCGGATCTTGGCGTGCTCGGCCTCGAGCACCGCCTGCACCTGGGCCTTCTGCGCGTCGGTGAGGTCGAGAAGCGTGGCGAGCTTGTCGAGATGCGCCGCGGCGTTCGGCGGCGGAGCGGTCGGCGTCTGGGCACAGAGCGCGCCGCCCCACAGCAGGGCGAGGGCAAACATAGTGGCTTTCATCGGGGGTCTCCTTGACTCAAGTGTGGCGGGTCTAAAGTCCGCGTGCGGGCATGTCGGTCCCGTTAGGGTACTTCATAGCTAACGGGCTAGCCCCGCCCCCGACGGTGAGCAATCGTGAGCGAGTGTGACGGGGCTCAGCGTGCGGTAAGGCCGTGCCGGCGCGTGCGACGAGCCGTGCCTCCCGTGCGGTGCGCGGCTCTTGTCAGCCCACAGCGGCCCGCGGCAGCAGCAGCTCCGCTTCGAGTCCCCCGGCCGCGAGGTTGCGCAGGCTGAGCGTGCCGCCATGGGCCTGCGCGATGTCGCGCGCGATGGTGAGCCCGAGCCCAGTCCCGCCGCTGTCGCGGTTGCGCGAGGACTCGAGGCGGTAGAAGGGCTCGAACACGCGCTCGAGCTCCGCATCCGGAATGCCCGGACCCGCATCGCGCACCCGGATCGCCACCACCGGACCGTCCTCGAGCTCGATGTCGGCGCGCGAGCCGAACTTGATGGCGTTGGCGACCAGGTTGGTGAGGCAGCGCTTGAGCGCCTGCGGCTTAGCTGGGAGCGGCTCGCCGGCGCGGCCCGCCACGCTCACCTTCCCGCCCATGTCGGCGAACTCCTCGCGCACCTTGTCGACGAGCGCGTTGAGGTCCACGGGCGCCGCCGGCTCGCCGTCCTCGACGCCCCGGAACAGCGCCAGCGCCTCGCGCACCATGGCCTCCATCTCGTCGAGCTCGCGACCGATGCGCGCCTCGAGCGGCGGGTTGTCGAGCGTCTCCACCTGCAGGCGCAGCCGGGTGAGGGGTGTCTTCAGGTCGTGCGACATCGCGGCGAGCACCCGCGTGCGGCTGTCGAGGTAGCGGCGGAGCCGATCCTGCATGGTGTTGAAAGCACGCGCCGCATGGCGGAGCTCGCGCGCGCCGAGCTCGGGAAGCGGCTCCGTGCGCGCGTCGCGGCCGACGCGGTCGGCCGCCCGGGCCAGCGCCGAGAGCGGCCGGGTGATGCTGCGCGCCGTGACGTAGAGCACGATCACGAGGATGAGCACCAGCAGCGTCAGGTTGAACAACAGGTGCCGCGGCAGCGACACGACGCGGGACATGCGGATCACCCTGAAGGGCACCGTGCCGCCGTCGGGCAGGCGCACGCTCACATCGTAGCGCTGCGCGCCCGGCCCCCGGGGAGCTACCTCGTGCGCTCCGAGAAAGGGCGCCGACACTGCAATCGCCGGCGGCGCCGCGGCCGGCGTGGCGCGCACCTCGACCGCGTAGCCCGGACCGAGCGCCGCGCGCACCTGATCCCGGAGGCTCCGGTCGAAGTCCGTCAGCACTGGCAGAGGAATGAAGCTGTGCGGGCCGGGCTCGGGGCCGCGCTCGGGGCCACCGGGTGCTCCGGGCGGCGGGTGTGCCGGGTCACCCGGCGGCATGAGCGGCCAATGCAGTCGCTCGGATGGCGCCGCCAAGAGCCTCTCGACCGCCCCGGCGCGCTCGGCGGGGCTCAAGGGCTGGAGCATCAGAGTGGTCTCCGCCACCCGGCGCGCCCACTCGCGCACGCTCCACTGCTGTACGAAGCGCTCGTGCTCCTGGGCGATGAGAAAGAGCGCCGCTACCTCCGCGAGGACCACGGCGCAGATCGTGGCGGCGAGCAGCCGTCCGAAGAGTGATTGCGGCCAGAGCGGGAGGCGCATCGTCGCAGAGCCGGAGCCTCAGTCGGACGCCACCGCGACGCCGACCACGTAGCCCTCGCCGTAGACGGTCTTGATGATCTGCGGCGCGCGCGCGTCGTCGCCGAGGATCTGCCGCAGGCGGCTGACGCGCACGTCGATGCTGCGATCGAAGGGATCGGCGTCGCGGCCGCGCAGCAGCTCCGTCAGCTGGGCACGGCTCAGCACGCGGTTGCCGGCCGCGAGCAGTATCGCGAGCAGTCGGTACTCGGCGCCGCTGAGCGCGACCTCCCGGCCGGAGGTCTCTTTCAGGGTGCGGGTGACCGTGTCGAGCCGCCAGCCGCCGAAGGAGAAGCCGCGGACGCTCTCGGGGCTCGGATCTCGGGGCGCGTGAGCGGTGCGGCGCAGGATCGCCTTGATCCGTCCGAGGAGCTCGCGTGGATTGAAGGGCTTCGGCAGGTAATCATCCGCGCCGAGCTCGAGCCCGACGATGCGGTCGACGTCCTCGCCGCGCGCGGTCAGCATGATGATCGGCACCTGCGAGCGGCTGCGGAGCTCGCGGCAGAGCGTCAGCCCATCCTCCCCCGGCAACATCAGATCGAGCACCAGCAGATCCACGTGCGAGCGCTCCATGACGCGGCGCATTTCCTTTCCGTCCGCGACGGCGGTGGTGCGGAAATCGTGCTTCTCGAGATACTGGGCCAGCAGGCCGCGGATCTCGCGATCGTCGTCGACGATGAGAAGATGGGGGCGCTCGCTCATCTTGGCTTCGCGGGCCGGCTGCGCCCGAGGATACTTCCGCCATGGAGTTCCTGACAGCGAATGCGGGCGCGAGTTTGTAAGCGACTGTAGGCCTGGTGCTGCAGCAGGCTTCAGACCTCTGGCGCCCGCTCGAGGGGGCCCGAGTGAAAACGCAGCAGCCGGTCGGCGGTTGTCGCGAGCTGCGCCTCGCGCGAGGCGAGCGCCTCGAGGCGGCTCCGCCACTCCTGCGGGGCGGCCGTGCGCGCGAAGTCGATGTACAGCTCGAAGTGGCGCGCCTCGGAGGCCGAGAGCTCCTCGTACAGCCGCTCGAGCGGCGGCGGCACGTGCGGGGCGAGGAGCGCAAAGCGCTCCGCCGAGCGCGCCTCGATCAGCGCCGCGGCGAGCAGCAGATCGAGCTTGCGGTCGGGCTCGCCGCTGCGCAACACCGAGCGCAGTCCATGCGCGTAGCGGCCGGGGCGCTGCCGCGCGAACGCGACCCCGAGTGCGCCGAGGGCCTTCTGCACCTGCTCGAAGTGCCTGAGCTCCTCGCGCGCCAGGCGCGAGAGCGCGAGCGCGAGACGAGTGTCCTCGGCGTACGCGAACATGAGCGCGAGCGCGCTCGAGGCGGCTTTCTTCTCGCAGTTGGCGTGATCGAGCAGCAGCTCCGGCAGATGGCTCAGCGCGTCCTCGACCCACGCCGGCGGGGTGGGCGCCTCGAGGATCCAGGCGCGGTCCGCCGCGAGCGGCGCGGGAGCGGCCGCAGCGCTCATCCCGAGATCCCGCGCGCCAGCCACGCATCGAGCGTGTGCTGCAGCGCCTCGGCCGCCTCCTCCGCCGTCGCGATGCGATCCGCCGGCGTCTTCGCCAGCAGCCGCTCGAGGAGCGGCTGCACGACCTCGAACTGCGCCGGCAGCTGCGGGATCGGCTCCTTGCGGTGCTTGTAGACGATCGCCATCGGGTTCTCGGCGCGGTAGGGCTTGCGGCCGGTGAGCATCTCGAAGAGGATGACGCCGAGGCTGTAGAGGTCGCTGCGCGCATCGAGCGCCTCGGCGTGGCCCTGCTCCGGGCTCATGTAGTGCGGCGTGCCGAAGATGGTGCCGCTGTCGGTGAGGTCGAGCGCCAGCGCCAGGTCCTTGGAGAGGCCGAAGTCGATCAGGGCGACGCTGCCGTCGTGGCGCAGCATGATGTTGCCGGGCTTGAGATCCCGATGCAGCACTCCCGCGCCGTGGACGGCGGCGAGCGAGCGAGCGATCGCGGCCGCGAGCCGCAGCGCCTCTCGCGGTGCGAGCGACGCGCGCATCCGCCGGCGCAGATCGCCGAGCTCGAAGTACTCCATCACGAGCCACGCATGCTCGTCGCTGACCCCGAGGTCATGCAGGCGCACCACCGCCGTGCTGTTGATGCGCTGGGCGAGCTCGTACTCCTGCAGGAAGCGCTGGAACATGTCGACGGGCTGGCTCTCCTCGTCCTGGCGGTCGCGCGCGACCTTGAGCGCCACCAGCCTCCCGGCGCGCTCGCTCTCGCCGACGAAGAGATCGCTCGTGGGGCCCGACGCCAGGCGGCGGATGAAGCGATAGCCGCGGATGAAGGCGTCGCCGAAGCGCTGGGTCTCGCGTCCCGCGCGGCTGCTGCGCCAGACGGCCCGGGCCAGCGCCTGACGCTGCTCCGCCGCCACCAGCACCTGCGCGAAGGTGTCCCGCTCGAGCTCCTCGCGGCTCAAGGTGTAGGCCCCGAGCGCGCACGCCTCGCGCGCCGCCGAGAGGTCCGCATCGGTGAGCAGCACGAGCGGCGCAAAGCCGGCGCGGCTCGCGAGCTCGCGCGCCCAGTTGAGGCCACGGCCGCCGGGCCAGGAGTCCGCCAGCAGCACCGCATCGAAACCCTGGGCCAGGAACTCCGGCGCCAGCGCTCCCTGCGAGACGGGGCTGTGCACGGTGAGCTGCGCCTGCGGCCGCCATGAGGCGAGCCGCTCCCGGATATAATCGCAGCGGCCCGCGTCTTCCTCGATCAACAGCAATCGCATCACGCGGAATTACAGCACGCGCGCACCGCGGCCGCCATGGAGCGCCTCGAGGGCGCGCGCCGCATCCGCGGCCAGCTTAAGTCCAATCACCAGATCCCCGACGTTGGTGCCGGTGGGACCCAGGTGCACCAGATCGCCGCTCGCGGCGAGCGCGGGCGCGGAATCCGCCTTCTCGAGGCCGCGCTCCGCGTCGAGCTCCGCGAGCGCGATCCGCGCGCAAGTGTCGGCGTCCACGAGGGCGCCCGCGTCCTCGGTGACGCCGTCGCTCCCGTCGGTGCCGGCGGCCAGCAGCATCAGCTCCGGGCGGCCCGCGATGAGGCGCGCCGCTGCCAGCGCGAGGTGCTGGTTGCGCCCGCCGCGCCCGGGATGCGGCGGCAGCATCACGGTCGACTCGCCACCCCAGACGTGCAGCTGCGCCGTGCCCGTGTGCAGCTCGTGCGCGAAGCGGGCCGCGAGCCCCACGGCCTCTCCCGCGAAGCGCCGCCCCGGCGGGTGCACGGTGAGGCCTCGCGCGGCGGCCGCCACCGCGACCGCCGCCACCGCCTGATCGACCGAGGCCACCACCTGCCGCTCGACGCGATCGTCGCCCTCCGCCGCGGGGCCCATGAGTCCTGAGCCGATGACCCGCGGGTCGTCGTCCGGCACGTCCGAGATGAACAGCGCCCGCGCCGGACGGCCGCGCAACCGCGCCGCGAGTCGCCCCCCCTTGATGCGCGACAGCGCCGCCCGCCGGCGGTTCAACTCGCCGATGGCGAGCCCTTCGGCGAAGGCCCGGCGCGTCAGCGCCTCGAGGTCGGGGAGCGTGACGCCGGCCTCCGGCACCTCGACGAGGCTCGAGGCGCCGCCGGAGATGAGAAACAGCGGCTCGACCTCGCCCGGGAGGCTCTCCACCCACGCGAGCAGCCGCCCGCCGGCCGCGAGCGAGCGCTCATCCGGCACCGGATGGGCGCCGATGAGGACTTCGGCGCCGAGACGGGTGATCTCCGGGGAGAGGGGAGCATCGCGCGTGATGAGGAGCGCGCGCTCGATGGCGCCGCCGAGCGCATCGTATGCGCCGAGCGCCATGGACTCGGCGGCCTTGCCGACCCCGGCCAGCCACACGGGAGCCGCGGGGTGTTGGGGCCTCGCGAGCGCCTCGCGCACACAGCGCCGCCCCTCGACGCGCCGCAGGCCCGTCTCGAGGAGGGCGAGCAGCAGCGCGCGGCGCGGGTCGCCGCCGTCCGGGAGCTCACCGGGGTCCCTGGGAAATCGCGCGTCTTGTCGCACGGCAGGCGCTCACTCGGCACGGCGGGCGCGATTTTCCGGGGTGGTTTCAGCTGCCGCGGACGACTTTGAGCTTGCCGCGCCGCTCGCGGCGCGCGTGCTTCGCCGCATCCGAGCGCTCCAGCTGCAGCCGCCCGAGATATTCGGGCGTGACGTCTCCGGTCACGTATTCGCCCGAGAAGCAGGAGGTGTCGAACTCCTCGATGCGCGCATCCTCGTGCTTGCAGGCTGCGATCAGGTCGGTGAGGTCCTGGTACACCAGCCAGTCCGCGCCGATGAGGCGCGCCACCTCCTCCACCGTGCGGCCGCTCGCGACCAGCTCGCTCGCCGCCGGCATGTCGATCCCGTAGACGTTCGGGAAGCGCACGGGAGGGGCGGCGGAGGCGAAGTACACCTTCTTCGCGCCGGCTTCGCGGGCGAGCTCGATGATCTGCGCCGAAGTCGTGCCGCGGACGATCGAGTCGTCGATCAGCAGCACCGTCTTGCCGCGGAACTCGAGATCGATGGCGTTGAGCTTGCGCCGCACCGACTTCTCCCGCTCGTCCTGCCCGGGCATGATGAAGGTGCGGCCGATGTAGCGGTTCTTGATGAAGCCCTCGCGGTACTTGACGGAGAGGCGCTGCGCGAGCTGCAGGGCGCTGGTGCGGCTGGTGTCCGGGACCGGGATGACCACGTCGATGTCGTGCCTGGGGCGCTCGCGCAGGATCTTGTCCGCCAGGCGATCGCCCATGCGCATGCGGGCGCGGTAGACGGAGATGTTGTCGATCTTCGAGTCGGGGCGCGCGAAGTACACGTACTCGAAGATGCAGGGGGTGTGGCGCGGCGTCGCGACGCACTGCTGCGTGTGGAGCCGGCCCTGCTCGTCGATGAACACCGCCTCCCCCGGCGTCACGTCGCGCACCAGGCGGAACGAGAGGGCGTCGAGCGCCACGCTCTCGGAAGCGAGCATCCATTCGGTGCCGCGCGCGGTGCTGCGCTCGCCCAGCACCAGCGGGCGGATGCCGTTCGGGTCGCGAAAGCCGAGGATGCCGTGGCCGATGATCATCGCCACCACGGCGTAGCCGCCGCGGCAGCGGCGGTACACCGCGGTGAGCGCGGCGAACACGTCCGCGGGCGTCACGCGAGCGGTGCCGACCCGCTGCAGCTCGGAAGCGAAGACGTTCAGCAGCACCTCGGAATCCGAGGTGGTGTTGAGGTGACGGCGGTCCTCGCGGATCAGGATCTCCGCGAGCTCGGTGGCGTTGGTGAGGTTGCCGTTGTGCCCGAGGCAGATGCCGTAGGGCGCGTTGACGTAGAACGGCTGCGCCTCGGAGGCGCTGTCGCAGCCGGCGGTCGGATAGCGCACGTGGCCGATGCCGACGTTGCCCTTGAGCTCGAGCATGTGATGCTGCTGGAAGACGTCGCGCACGAGTCCGCTGCCCTTGCGCACGTAGAGCTCGCCCTCGCCGCAGGTGGTGATGCCGGCGGCGTCCTGGCCACGGTGCTGCAGCACCGTCAGAGCGTCATAGAGACGCTGGTTGACGGCGCCCACTCCGACGATGCCGACGATCCCGCACATGTGTGACTTCAGCTCCTCAGACCCGCACCCGCACTTCGCCCGCGTGCCGCACCACCACCATCGGCGGCTCGCCCACGAGCTTGCGCAGCCCGTTCGCGACCGAGGCCCCGTAGGGGATGAGCCGCGAGTGGCTCCACCAGTACTCGTCCTCGAGCTTGAGGAGCTGGCCGAGGATCACGAACACTCCGAGCAGCACCGCGCCCCGCAGCAAACCGAAGACGAAACCGAGCAACCGATCCATGCCGCTGAACATCGACAGCCGCACGAAATGTGCGAGGGTCGCGCCGATGCCGGCGCCGAGGAGCAGCACCAGCACGACGATGATCACGCGCGCCGCCCACGGCCGCACCCCGGAGTCGGACATGAGTCCCCCGAGGTGCGGCGCGATGAGATCCGTGAAGTGCCAGGCGAGAAACAGCGCGATGACCCAGGCGGCGAACGCGATCACCTCGCGCAGGAATCCTCGCCAGGCGCCGACGATCGCGGAAGCGATGACGGCAACGATCACCAGGTAGTCGGTCAGATTCATCGCAACCCGTCGCGGGCGCACCTGTCGAGCGCGGCGCGGATTGTACAAGAGCGGCGCACGCCTTGCCCGAGGCGCACATCACGCGCCCCGCGGCGCTACTTCGGCACGATCGCGCCACTGTGACCTGCCGCATGCAACTGCGCGGCGAGCTGTGTTGCGGCCGTGCGGTCCTGCCCGGGTCCGACTCGCACCCGGTACAGCCGCCGCCCGGAGCTCTCCTGCGAGACGCTCACCTTGAAGCCCCGCGCCCTCACCTGGCGCGCCAGTCGCTCGGCGTTCGCGTGTTGCGCGAAGCTGCCGAGCTGCACGACCCACCCTCCCGGGCCGCCCTCGCCGCTCGCCGCGCCCGAGGCTGCGGGCGTTGTCACCCGCTTCGCCGGCGGCGGCGCGGAAGGCTCCGGCGGCGGCGCGCCCTGGGGCGCCGCCGCAGCCTTGTCCGCCAGCGTTGCCCGGTCCGCCGCGGCGGGTCGTGTCTCTCGCGGCGCGGCCTCGACGGGCGGGGCAGACGCCGGCGCCGCCTCGAGAGGGACGGGCGGCTCGGGTGCGGCGCGCTCGGCGTCGGCGTTGCGCGGATGAGCCTCGTCCGAGAGGTTGATGGTGTAGGAACGTAATGGCGCACCTTCCCCGGAGGGCGTGACGGCCGCCGTGTGCGGCGCGGACCGGATCGGGCCGGTCAACACCTCGGGCACCAACAGCACGATCAGCGCCACGAGAATGATTGCGCCCGTCAGCCGTTCTTTCACTTAGCTCCCCTCACGATGGGGGCGAAACCGCGAAAGCCAAGCGCGGTGCACCGCCGCGCGGGCGTTACGGACGCCGCGCTGGCTGCGGGCTGGCACTTAGTATATCCGAAGCCATTCGAGCGCCGGCCCCACGGTGTGGACTGATCCGAAGACGACGACCCGGTCTCCGGGCCGTGCCGCCGCGCGCGCGAGCTCGCAGCCCGCCGTGACGGAGTCGGCGAGCTGGATCTCGCTCCGCGGCCGCCCGAGCCGCTCCGCGAGCTGCCCGGCGCTGCTGCCGCGCGCACCGGGCAGCGTGCACACGATCCAGTGATCGATGAGGCCGGCGAGCGCCGCGGCGATTCCCCCGGCGTCCTTGTCCGCGAGCACTCCGATGACCGCGAAGGTCCGTGCCCGCGGGCGCTCCCCGCGCTCGGCGCCCGGCATCGCTCGCTCGCGCAGCTGCCTCGAGAGCACCTCGGCCGCAGGCGGGTTGTGCGCAATATCGAGGATCCACTCCACCTCGCCCGGCACCACCTGGAAGCGCCCGGGGAGCCGCACCGCGCGCAGCGCGCGGCTCACCGCACCCTCCTCGAGCGGCGCGAGGCGCGCGGCGAGACGGCGGACCGCCGCCCGCGAGCCTGCCTCGCGCGCGAGCGCCTCGACGGCGGCGAGGGCCGTGGCGGCGTTGCGATACTGGATGGAGCCGGCGAGCGCCGACGGCGGGAGCGCGCGCAGTGCCAGCTCGAGCCCTTCGTAGTCCCAGCTCTCCCCGCGCAGCCGCCAGCTGAAATCGCGCTCCGCGATCACCGCTCGCGCCCCGAGCGACTCGATCGCGGCCGCGACGCTCGCGGGCATCTCCGGGGTGCCGAGCACCGCGGGGCGCCCCGCGCGGAAGATGCCCGCTTTCTCGGCGCCGATGAGGTCGAGCGTGCCGCCGAGCCAGTCGCTGTGATCGAAGCCGACGGAAACCAGCACCGCGACATCGGCCGCCACGAGGTTGGTGGCATCGAGGCGCCCCCCGAGCCCCACCTCGAGGAGCGCCACATCGACCGCACGGTCCGCGAAGATCGCGAGCGCCGCCAGCGTGTTGTATTCGAAGAAGGTGAGCGTGGTCGCCCCGCGCGCCGCCTCGATGCGCTCGAACGCCGCGATCAGCTCGGAATCGGCGGCCTCGCGGCCCTCGAGGCGGATGCGCTCGTTGTACTTCAGCAGGTGCGGCGAGGTGAACATGCCGGTCGCGGCTCCGAGCGCCCCGAAGAGCGCCTCGAGGTGCGCCACGACCGAGCCCTTGCCGTTGGTGCCGGCCACGGTGATCACCGGGAACTCGGGCGCCTCGATCCCGAGCGCGCGCGCCACGGCGGCCACGCGCGTCAGCTCGAGGTCGATGCTCTTCGGATGCACCGCCTCCTGCAGCGTGAGCCACTCGGCGAGCGTGCGCATGGGGGCTGATGTGCGCAGCCGGCGCGGCCTTCAGGCGGCGGCCGCCGGGAGCTTCAGCAGCAGCCGCAGCAGCGCCGCGATCCGGTCGCCCATCTCGCGGCGGTCGACGATCATGTCGAGCGCGCCGTGCTCGAGCAGGAACTCGCTGCGCTGAAAGCCCTCGGGCAGCGTCTCGCGCACGGTCTGCTGGATGACCCGCGGGCCCGCAAAACCGATGAGCGCGCGCGGCTCGGCGAGGTTCAGGTCGCCGAGCAGCGCGAGGCTCGCCGACACGCCGCCGGTGGTCGGATCGGTCAGCACCGAGATGAAGGGCAGGTGCGCCTGCGCCAGGCGCGAGAGCGCCGCCGCGGTCTTCGCCATCTGCAGCAGCGAATACAGCGCCTCCTGCATGCGCGCCCCGCCGCTCGCGGAGAAGCACACGAGCGGCCGCCGCTCCTGGATGCAGTAGTCCACGGCGCGCTTGAAGCGCTCGCCGACCACCGATCCCATCGAGCCGCCGAGGAACTGGAACTCGAACGCGCAACTCACCACCGGCAGGCCGTGCAGCGTGCCCGCGAGCACCACCAGCGCATCGCTCTCGCCGGTCGCCTTCTGCGCCTGGGCGAGGCGGTCGCGGTAGCGCTTGCTGTCGCGGAACTTGAGCGGATCCTCCGGGGAGATGGTGGCGCCGATCTCGGACGTCGTACCGGGATCGAGGAAGCGCTCGAGGCGCTCGCGCGCGCCGATGCGCATGTGGTGACTGCACTTGGGGCAGACATAGAGGTTGCGCTCGAGCTCGGCGCGATAGAGCACCGCATCGCAGGCCGGGCACTTGATCCACAGTCCCTCCGGGACCGAGCGCGAGCGCCGCTCGGTCTTGATACGGGAGGGCATGATCTTGTCGAACCAGGACATTCTTAGCGCGCCCACACGGGCTCGAGGCCGAATCCTGCGATCATAGCCGATCGGACCCCGTGCCCCTCGTGCCCGGGCGCCGCCGGCAGCCCGAACGCTTCCCCGTAGCGCACCGACATGAGATAGAGGCCCGCGGCAGGCGCCGTGGCGGCGTTACGGGTGCGGTCGCGCCCGTCCAGCACCTCGCCGGCAAAGGAAGGGGGCGCCTCGGCCTTGCCGATGGCGATGAGAAGTCCCGCGATGTTGCGCATCATGTGGTGGAGGAACGCGTTCGCGGTCGCCTCGATGAGGATCCAGTCGCCGCGGCGCTCGACGGTCAGGCGCTCCATGCGCCGGATCGGCGATCGGGCCTGGCATTCCGAGGAGCGGAAGGCGCTGAAGTCGTGCTCGCCGTGCAGCATGGCGGCCGCCTGCGCCATGCGCTCCTCATCGAGCGGCCGGTGCACCCACGCGGCACGGTGTGCAGTGAGCGCCGAGCGGGCCGTGCGGTTCAGGATCAGGTAACGATAGGTGCGCGCCTCGGCGCAGTAGCGCGCGTGGAAGTGCGCCGGCACCGGCACCGCCCACGAGAGGCTCACGTCGACGGGCAGCCCGCTGTTGGCTCCGAGGACCCAGCCGCGCCCGCTCCGCAGCGCATGCGTGTCGAAGTGCGCCACCTGACCGAAGGCGTGCACGCCGGCGTCCGTGCGCCCGGCGCACGTGAGGGCTACGGGCTCGGCTGCGACGCTGCCGAGGGCGCGCTCGGCGATCGCCTGGACGGTCGGCCGCTTGGCCTGCGCCTGCCAGCCCGCGTAGGCGAAGCCGTCGTACTCGATCCCGACGGCGATCCTCTCCATGCGCGCTGCACCCGCAACGAAAACCGGCCGGTTCTTCGCGGCCACGGGCCGCGGTTCTTCTTAGCCGCCGGCGCGAAAGTCCACTACCCCGGCAGCGACTCCATCAGGCGCTGCGCTTCCTGCTTCTGCGCCGCCGAGCCTTCCGCGAGCACTTCCTCGAGAATGTTGCGCGCGCCGTCCGGGTCGCCCATGTCCATGTAGGCCCGGGCCAGATCGAGCTTGGTGCCGACCTCGCTCATGGTGACCGGCTCGAGGTCCGGGAGCGCCAGGTCCTCCGAAGACAGTCGCTGCGTGGCGGCGAACGCGGTGTCCGGCACGCTGGCCGTGCCGACGTCGACGTCGATGTGCCCGCCGTTGGCCGCGTGGCTGCCGGTGGCGTCGCCGACGTCGAGATCCACTCCCCCGCCGTGCAGTGACGGGTGCGTGCTGCTCGCCTCGCCGATGTCGACATCGACCGAGTGCGCCCCGAGCGCCGCGAGGCGCGAGGTCGCCGAGGCGTCCTGCAGGGCGAGGCTCGTCTGCGTGAGCGCCGCTTCGAGCTCGTCCTGGTCGAACTGCCAGGCACCGGTCTGACCGTGCTCGTCTTTCTTGGCGCGCCGCTGCGCGTCATCCATGACCTTACGGGAGCGCTCGTCGAGGCCCGCCACCAGCGTGGGATCCCCCGCCGCGGCCGCCAGTCCCGGCTGTTCCACCGTGTCGACCTGCCCCACATCGAGCCCGAGGTCATCGAGGGCGAGCTCCGCGGTCTGCTCGGTGCTCTTGAGCGCCGTCTCCACTTTCTGACGTATGGTGGGCTGATCCTGCGTGAACGTCGGCTGCTCGACGGTCGGCGCGTCGACCTCGGTGGTGGTGGAAAGGTCCTGACGCAGGCGCGCGGTCATCTGGCGCGTCGTTCCGGTGGCGCCGAGGCCCCCGAGCGCGGCGTTGCGGTCGGTGACATTGGTCGGCGAGTCCGCCTGATCGCCCATGGCCGCGCCGATGTCCAGATCCACGGTCCCCTGCCCGTCGGCTGTGCCCGGCTCGCCGAGCAGATCGAAGTCCACGCGGCTCTGTCCGCCTTCGAGGTCGAGGTCCACGCCCCCGGCCATCGCGCCGCTCACCGCGCCGGTGCCCGAGAACAACGGATCCTCGGGCGCGAGCTGCTTGCCCATGATGAGGATCTTCTCCCACTCGCCGGGGGCCGCTTCGTCGCGGCTGTCGGCGAGCTCCCGGGCCGTCTGCAGGAACTGCTCCTTGTTCCCCCACACGAAGAACACTTCGAGGAGCTTCAGCCTCAGATCGCGCCGCGCGGGCTCGCGGCCGATCGCGATGCGGATCAGATCCGCGGCCTGGTCGTACAGGCCGTACGCCATGTGGAAGTCGGCCTCGGCGAGGGGGTCGCCCTGGTCGAGGTTGATCGCGGTCTCGCTGCTGATCGTCTCGTCGGCGGTGACATGCCGGGCTGGCGCCGCCTCGGCCGCTCCGAGCGAGAGGCGCGGCCGCTCGTGCGTGCCGGATTCCTCGACGACGAAGCCCGGCTCGCGGGAGGCGGGCTCGGTCGCGCGCATCGGCGGCTCGCCCGATGCGAATCCGCGGGAAGCGAACCCGCGGCTCGGCGGCGAGGCCTCCACGGCTTCGGCGCCCGCGACGGCGAGGCGCCCGAGGGAGTCATCGAACTGCGCCGCGCGCTGCGCACGCACGAAGCGCGCGGCGATCACTCCGACGACCGCGAGCATCACGAGCGCGAGCGCCCACCAGTAGCCCTCCAGCGTGTCGAGGAGCGACTCACCGGCGGCGCTCTCGGGC
>WNEX01000829.1_pt1 | contig 14889 bp, 14 predicted proteins | sample 5399841 | NCBI WGS metagenome assembly WNEX01 (sample SAMN13153337, study PRJNA577476) | soil metagenome | isolation source: 40 cm grassland meadow soil 2 days after 1st rain plot 5 | place: USA:California | collected 2015-09-18 | reverse complement strand
GGCTACAAATACAAAGGGAAGCCGCTGAAGGAAATGCCCGCGCTGGCCGAAGAATACGAGCACGTGACACCTGAATATAAGACGCTTCCGGGATGGAACGTTCCCACCTACGGCTTGAAGGATCACGCGAAGCTGCCCAAAGCGGCGCTGGACTACTTGCGGTTCATTTCCGATTTTCTGCAGGTGGAAATTGGGATGATTTCCACGGGACCGGAGCGCGACGCCACGATCGTGCCGGCAGGAACGCTTTTGTCGAAGTGGCTGTAAGAAATCTACAAGAAGACAATAACTGGTGACTCGTGCGCCTGTGTATTGGGTGTCGTGCGTAACTGGAATGCTCACCTTTGAAGAAGCACGCCGAAAAGTAATCGAACAGGTCGGAAAGATGCGAGGACCGCGCGAGCGTGCGACTGTGGCCGTGTGGGATGCCCTCGGACTTGTTCTGGTGCAAGAAATTAAAACGGATCGCGAGTATCCGCCGTTTGACCGTTCCACGCGCGATGGCTATGCCGTGCGTTCGAGCGAGGTCAAGCCGGGGACGCAGCTTAAATGCGCCGGAGAGATCAAAGCAGGAGACTCAGTGACCGAAGCGCTGGCGCCCGGCACGTGCATACAGATCATGACCGGCGCAGCGGTTCCTGCTGGCGCTGATGCCGTGGTCATGATTGAGTATACGCAACGCAAGGGCGAACTCGTTCGTTTCGAACGAGGCGCCCAGTCCTGGCAAAACATTGTTCGGCGGGGAAGCGAGGCAAGCGCCAGGCAGACCATTCTGACGCCCGGCATGCGTATGGGATTCGCGGAGCTGGCGTTAGCCGCGCAAGTCGGCGCAACACAACTGCAGTGCGCGAAGCGGCCGCGCGTAGCCATCTTGTCCACGGGCGACGAGGTTGTGCTCATCGATCAGCCACCGGGACCTTTTCAGATCCGCAACAGCAACAGCGTTTCTCTCGCGGCGCAAGTCCGAATCGCCGGAGGCGACCCGGTTGTGCTGGGGAATGCCGCGGACCGCGTGGAAGATTTAGGAGAAAAAATCGAGCGCGGATTAAAAGAGGACGCACTGGTTCTGACTGGCGGCGTCTCGATGGGCAAGTACGATCTTGTCGAAAGCGTGCTGAAAGCGCTGGGGGCAGAGTTTTTCTTTGACGCAGTAGCCATCCGTCCGGGGAAGCCGGCCGTCTTCGCGATCTGTCAAGGTAAGCCGGTGTTCGGATTGCCGGGGAATCCCGTGTCTACCATGGTCACGTTTCAATTGTTTGTGACTCCTGCGATCGATTTGCTGAGCGGCGCAGACGCACACCCGTTGCCGTTGGTGGAAGCGCGGTTGGCGGAACCGTTGAACGAAAGGCCCGGCCTGACCCATTTTCTGCCCGCGCGCATCGAATGGCATGGCGCGGAACCGCAAGTGAGCGCATTGAAATGGCAAGGCTCGGGCGATATTGCCGCATTGGCAGGAGCCAACTGTTTCCTGGTGGTTCCAGCAGAACGGGAAAAGAGCGCATCTGGGGAGCGAGTTTCGGTGCTATTTGAGAAAGGATATCGTCTAGATTGGCATAAACCGGAGATCTATGGCCAAGCTCTCACACTACGGCGCGAAAGGCGAAGTGCGAATGGTGGATGTGTCGGCCAAAGCGGTGACCACCCGAATGGCCGGCGCCCAAGGTTTCGTGAGAATGAAGCCCAGCGTGGTGCAGGCGGTACGCCGCCTCAAAAATCCCAAGGGTGACCCGCTGGAAGTGGCCCGAATCGCCGGAATTGCTGCTGCCAAGCGCACCGCGGAGTGGATACCTCTTTGTCATCCTCTCCCCCTCACGCACATTGATGTGACCGCACGCCTGTGCAAGAATGGCGTGGAAGTGCGATCCGCAGTGACTACGGCAGCGCAGACAGGTGTGGAAATGGAAGCGCTGGTCGCCGTAGCCGCCGCAGCCCTCACGGTTTACGACATGTGTAAAGCCCTCGACAAAGGGATGGAAATCACGGACATCGTGCTCGTCGAAAAAACTGGCGGAAAGAGCGGCGACTTCCACGGGAAACCGGCTAGGGAGAGGCGCGTGCGATGACCACCTCGCACGGCAAATCGGCGGTCAGATTGCTGCTTGCGGACGATAATCCGATGGTGCGCGACTTGATTGTGAAGGGTCTGGAACCCTTCTGCGAAGTGGAAGTGTGCAAAGACGGCGCGGACGCCTTGCTCAAAGTGGTTGACTCTCCCCCGGACGTCATTCTTTCCGACTATAAAATGCCAGTGTTGGACGGTCGGCAGCTCTTCGAAAAGCTGCGCGCACGCGACTCAACGCGCCACATCCCATTTTTGTTCATGGCCAGCCGCCCTGACATTGAAGAGCGTTTGAGGCCGCTGGTGGACGGCGTCGAGGACTTCATCACCAAGCCCTTCCTGGTGAAGGACCTTGTGCGAATCGCGAAAAAAGTCATCGACCGCTTGCACCTCGAGAAGCTCCAGAAGAGCGCCTCTCGTCCCGGCGTCATCCAGGGACGCCTGGAAGAGATGAGCATGATTGACCTGATGCAGTCGCTTGAGATGGGACAAAAATCCTGCCGGCTGATCGTGCGCAATAATGGCGTGCAAGGAGAGCTCTATTTTACAGGCGGCCAATGCCGCGATGCCAAAGTGGGCAAGGTAGATGGCGACGACGCGGTTTATAAAGTCGTGCTATGGTCCGCGGGAGATTTTGAGATCGACTTCAATGCGGCCAACGCTTCCAAACGGACGACTACGACAAAGAACACCACGGGCCTGCTGATGGAAGCCATGCGGCTTATGGACGAAGCCAATCGCGATCAAGATCCGGTAGCAACGCAGTAACTCTGCCGTAGAATCCCTCCTCATGCGCGTAGCCGTTCTCACCATCAGCGATAGCGTGGCCAAAGGCGAGCGCGAGGACCGCTCCGGTCCGGCTGTGGTGGCTGCTTGTCGCGGACTGGGCTGGGAAGTCACACTAGAATCGGCGATTTCCGATGATCCCGCTGGAATTCGTCAACAATTACGGGACCTTGCGGATTCCGGGCGCGTGGACGTTTTACTGACCACCGGCGGAACCGGCATTGGCCCGCGCGACAATACTCCCGAAGCGACGCAAGCCATTGCCGACCGCATTGTCCCTGGCCTTTCCGAAGAGATGCGCCGCAAAGGCTTGGAGCACACGCCGACCGCCGTCCTTTCCCGCGGAACCGCTGCGGTAAGACGCACGACCCTCATCGTCAACTTGCCAGGCAGCCCCAAAGGCGCGGCCGAATCCCTCGAGGCCGTGGCGCATCTGGTGCCTCACGCTGTAAAGGTTCTCCACGGCGCCCGCCACGATTAAAGCGGCAAAATTCCCGCTAATAAGCCAATCTTCGGTTGACCGATTCTCGAATCGCGTCAACAATGTTTGCACCATGACGCAAAAATTAGCGGAGAAGAAATTGGCTGTTTTAGGAGTGGGCAAGCTCGGCGGGATTTTGCTGCGCGCGTATGTGAAGCAGGAGCTTTTTTCGCCGAAGCGCGTAACCGCGACGGTGGCCCATCCGGAAAAAGCTGCCGCTCTAACGAAAGAAATTGGCGTCACGGTGAGGACCGAAAATCGCAAGGCCGTGCAAGGCGCGGACATTGTGTTACTGTGTGTCAAGCCTAAGGTAGTAGCCGAAGTGTTGCAGGAGATTGCTCCAGAGCTTCAAGAGAAGACGCTGGTGATTTCCGTCGCGGCATCCGTGCCGACGAGCTACATCGAGCAGCACCTGGGCGCGAAAATTCCTGTAGTGCGCGTGATGCCGAACACGCCTTCGACTGTCGGCTGCGGTATGACAGGGATTTGCCGAGGAGCGCACGCAGGGGCTGAGCACTTAGAAATAGCGCGCACAATGTTCGATGCTGTGGGACGCACTGTCGTCGTGGACGAGAAGAACATGGACGCCGTGACAGGGCTTTCTGCAAGCGGCCCTGCGTTTGCCTATATCATCCTCGAATCGCTTGCGGAAGCCGGCGTCAAAGTCGGTTTGCCTCGCGACGTTGCGACTTTGCTCGCCGCGCAAACCATGAAGGGTGCGGCAAGCGTTGTACTGGAAACAGGGGATCACCCTGCACTCTTGAAAGACGCCGTCACCACACCCGCGGGCTGCACCATTGATGGAATCCTCGAGCTCGAAGAAGGCAAGCTGCGCGTAACACTGATCAAGGCCGTAGTGAAAGCCACCAGCCGCGCCGGCGAACTGCTCTTCGAGAAGTAAGCAACTCCCAAGAATCAAAATTAGTGATAGGATGCTGCGCGTGGAGGAGCCGTGCCCAAAGCATATCTTCCCGTTTTGATTTATGCCGCTCTTGTGGCGGCGTTTCCCGTGGTGACCTTGCTCTTTGCCAAGTTAATCCGGCCCGCATCCACGTCGTTTGGCGCGAAACTGAAACCGTACGAATGCGGAGTCCCCTCCGAGGGCACCTCCCGCGGAAGATACTCCGTCCGTTTTTACATTATCGCCATGCTGTTCGTGGTGTTTGACGTGGAAACGATGTTCCTGATTCCGTGGGCCATCCTGTACCGCGGCTGGGTGATGGCGCACATGGGCCTGTTTGCGCTCGTTTCGATGTTCGTGTTCCTCGGAATTCTGCTGATCGGATACGTGTGGCTGTACAAAAAGGGCGCGCTGGAGTGGGCGTGACCGCCGGGATTCATCAGGGTCCGGTGCTTTCGATTTGCTTTCCATGTTCTTGTGATTGACTAGGTTTTTGCCGTGTGTTAGAAACGCGGGCGATTAAAGTTTGAATGCTTGGTCTTCGTTCAATGCGGCCGGTGCGGAAATCCCTGCGCTCCGGTAGCAAGAAACGGACCGCAGCTCGTATTGCGCAGGATCTATGGCCGACGAACCCAAGGAAAAGCCGCCTTCTCCCGTGCCCGCGGGCGATAAGCCCGCGAGCAGTCCTGCAGCCATTCCACCCTCTACACCTTCCGCCGCAGCGCCGACAGGCGTAACTCCTCCAAAACCCGCCGTGCCCGTGCCTCCCAAACCGCCTGTGCAGTTGCAGACGCCGCTCAATAACGAACTGGTCGGCCGGATTCGCGCTAAATTTGGATCAGCCCTCGTGGAAGCGATTGAAGATCGCAAACAAGCAATTCTCACCGTGGAATGCGGGAAGCTGGCGGAAGTTGCTCAATATTTGCGCGATGAAGAAAAGTTTGACCTGCTTTCCGATTTGACCGCTGTGGATTGGCCGAAGCGCGAGAAACGTCTCGACGTGGTGCTCAACCTTTATTCCTTTGCGAAGAACGAACGCTTGCGTGTCAAAGCACGTGCCGCAGATGGCGAACAAGTCCCGAGCGTCGCGGGCGTTTGGCCCACCGCAAATTGGTTGGAGCGCGAAGCCTTCGACATGTTTGGAATTGTTTTTACCGGGCATCCCAATCTGACGCGCATTCTTTTGCCCGACGAGTGGCAGGGCTATCCATTGCGCAAAGACTACGACATCATCGAGCAGGATACCAGTTGGGTGAAGGACAACCTGGGCATTGAAAGCGGGCAATAACGGGCATGGCCATGGACACCACTACGGATTCGCGCGATAAGCAGCAAACGCTGCTCGGCGCTGACGAACTCGTCCTCAACATGGGGCCGCAGCACCCCTCCACGCACGGCGTGCTGCGCGTGAAGCTCAAGCTCGATGGCGAACGGGTAATCGGCTCCGAATGCATGATCGGGTATCTGCACCGGGGCGTGGAGAAGATTGCGGAGCACCGCACGTATCAGCAGTTCGCTCCCTACGTCGACCGCATGGATTACGTCGCGGCGGTCAGCAACGGCCTCGGATACTGCGAAGCGATCGAAAAATTGTTGATGGTGGAGGCGCCGCCGCGCGCGAAGGTCATTCGCACCATCCTTACGGAGCTTCAGCGCATTGCCAGCCACTTGTTGTGGCTGGGGACGCACGCGCTGGACATCGGCGCGCTCACGCCGCTCTTCTATTGCTTCCGCGAACGCGAAGAAATCCTGAAGATTTTCGAGAAATATTGCGGCGCGCGCCTGACCACGCACGCGTTTCGCATCGGCGGGCTGCAGTACGACGCATACGACACGCTCGAGAAAGAGGTCGAGCGTTTTTGCAAAGCCTTCGAACCGCGCATCAAGGACTACGAAGACTTGCTGACGCAAAACCGCATCTGGTTGGGTCGAACCAAAGGAGTGGGAATTTTGACGGCGGCGGACGCTATCGCCCTGGGCGCAACCGGCCCGGTGCTGCGCGCCAGCGGCGTGAAGTGGGACATTCGCAAAGCCATGCCCTACGCGGCATACGATCAATACAAGTTTGAGATTCCCGTGGGCAGCACCGGCGACACCTACGACCGGTATATGGTGCGCATGGAAGAGATGCGTCAGTCGCGGCTGATTTGCCTGCAGGCCATCGAAAACATTCCCACCGGGCCGATTCTTGCGAAAGTCGGAAAAGTGCTGAAGCCGCCGCCGGGCGAGGTGTATCACGCCATTGAAGCGCCAAAGGGAGAACTGGGCTACTACGTCATCAGCGACGGAACCGTGCAGCCGTACCGCGTCCGTATTCGTCCGCCGTCCTTCGTGAATTTGCAGGCTTTCGACAAGATGGCTCGGGGACACTTAGTGGCGGACGTTGTGGCCATCATTGGAACGCTCGACATCGTTCTGGGCGAAGTGGATCGGTAGCGGCGGGTCTACCCCGCTGCAAGTCGCGGCGTAGGGCGCAATGAGCATGCGCGGTTTATAGGGGTGACAGGTCACTAATGCAAGCTGTTACGCAAGCCACGATGGAATTCGTCAAGCAATATTGGGCTCCGCTCGTCTGCGGCCTGGTCATCGTTGGCGTTCTTCCGCTTATCGTCGGCTATGTCGTTCTCGTGGAGCGCAAGATCATGGCCGACATGCAGGCGCGGCTCGGGCCCATGCGTGTAGGTCCCCACGGCTTGTTGCAACCCATCGCGGATGCCGTGAAACTCCTCATCAAGGAAGACATTATTCCCGAGGACGCGGACAAACTCGTCTTCTGGCTCGCGCCCGTACTCTCCGTTGCGGCAGCGTTACTGGCCATAGCCGGGCTCGCGATCGGCCCGGCCTTCCAAATCGCGAAAGACGTCAACATCGGAATCCTTTTTGTCGTCGGCGTCAGCGCCATGGGAATTTTCGGAATCGTTCTGGGCGGCTGGGCGTCGAACAGCCATTATTCGCTCATCGGCGCTCTTCGCAGTTCCGCGCAACTGGTGAGCTACGAAACCGCGGCCGGTATGGCGCTGGTCTGCGGGTTGCTCTTCGCCGGCTCATTGAATATCACGTCGATCGTCCAAGCGCAGTACGATCAGGGTGTTTGGTTTGGATTGCTTGCCCCGGTCGCATTCTTCACGTATTTGGTGGCATCGATTGCGGAAACCAATCGCGCGCCGTTTGATTTGCCGGAAGCGGAGTCCGAGCTGGTTGCCGGTTACATGACCGAATTCAGCGGCTTCCGTTGGTCGCTCTATTTCTTGGCGGAATACACAAACATGATTGTGGTGGCGTCCGTCGCAACCACCTTATTTCTCGGGGGCTGGCTGCGGCCTTTCCCGAGAACGACCTGGCTCAGCTTCATCGATTTCTTTCCGCCGCTTCTAATGGTCGGAATTGGCGTCTACTGCCTCATGCGCACGCCGAAGCAGCCCGTGCGCGTCCAGCAAACGTTCATGTTGGCCGTAGCGGGCTTATGTTTTGCAGTGGCTTTAGTCCTTGTAGCACCGATGCTTGTGCCTGCGGTGAAACCGCTCCATGACGGCATTTTGGGGGCATTCTGGTTCATCTTCAAAGTGAGCTTGTACATTTACTTCTTCATGTGGCTGCGCTTCACCCTCCCGCGCTACCGATTCGACCAGTTGATGCGCCTCGGCTGGCATTTCCTGATTCCGTTGTCCATCATCAACGTGCTCTTGATCGGCATTGCGATGATCGTGGGGACGTACTTCCACCTGCAGGGTTGGTCGCTCCTCCTCACGACCATTCCCGCCTCCATCATCGCGCTGATCATTGCGCTTTTCATTTTGGCTACGGAGCAAAAAAGCGAGCCGCAAAAGTCCAGCGCCGCTCCGGATTCCTATGCTTGATCAGGTCATCTTTTACTTTTTTGCCGCCATCGCGGTCATCAGTGCGATCCTGACGGTCACGCGCCGCAACGTTGTCCACAGCGCGATTTTTCTGATTACCGCGCTCCTCGCCACCGCCGGAATCTTTCTCCAACTCCGCGCGGAATTTCTCTTCATCGTGCAAATCATTCTCTACGTCGGCGGCATCATGGTGCTGTTCGTTTTCGTAATTATGCTGGTCAATCTGGACGTCGCAGTGCGCCAGTTGCGGTTTGCACGGCAAAAATGGGTTGCCTTGCTCATCTCCCTCGCCCTCGCGGCGCAGGTCGGCCTAATGCTCTGGTCCACCGGCAAAATGCCTGGCCAGGGAGTGCCGGTCCTTGCGGCAGTGCCTGCGGACAAGCTGCCACTCAATTCCGAAGCAGTGGCCAAGAGTCTTTTCGAAACCTATCTCTTGCCTTTCGAAATCGCTTCGGTCTTGTTGCTCGTAGCTATGATCGGCGCTGTGGTCATGGCAAAAAAGAGGACATAGGAATTCATGCTCCCGATCGGACATTACCTGTTTCTCGGCCTCGCGCTCTTCATAATCGGTGTGATTGGCGTGGTCACTCGTCGCAATGTCATCGTTATCCTGATGTCCATCGAGCTGATTTTGAACGCCGTGAACATTAATCTCGTTGCCTTTTCGCGCCTGTACGGCGACGTGGCCGGCCAGGTTTTCGCCCTTTTCATCATCGCGGATGCCGCCGCAGAAGCGGCTGTGGGGCTCGGAATCATCATCGCTTTTTTCCGGAACGGCGAAACGGTTCTGGAAGACGAAATGGATTTACTGAAGTGGTAGAACGAATGCGCAACGAAATCCAAATGACGACGCAAGAAAATCAAATCGCATGACGCCGGCGGGGTATTTCCTCGAGCATCTGTGGCTCATCCCGCTGTTTCCGCTGGTGACCGCAGCTGTGATGCTTTTCATAGGCCGGCGCCTCCCCAACGCCACCGTCAGTGTCCTCTGCGTCGGCAGCGTGGGATTGTCGTTCGTTTTTGCCTTGGGCGCGGTGACGCAACTACTCTCCGCCGATCCCGAATACCGCGTCGCCCAGCACATCCTTTTTGAATGGCTCACTCCCGGCCAAATGCAGTTGACCACCGGCCACTTGATTCGCTTCACTGCCGACTGGGGCTACCTCCTCGACCCGCTTTCTTCCGTCATGGTGCTCGTCGTCACCGGCGTCGGTTTCCTCATTCACATCTACTCCGTCGGCTACATGGGCCACGAAGGCGGCTACTACCGCTTCTTCGGCTACATGAACCTGTTCATGTTCTCCATGCTGATGCTTGTCCTCGCGAACAACCTGCTTCTCATGTTTGTCGGCTGGGAAGGCGTGGGCCTCTGCAGCTACTTGCTGATCGGTTTTTATTTCCTGAAGAAGTCCGCTTCCGACGCCGGCAAAAAAGCGTTCATCGTCAACCGCATCGGTGACGCGGGCTTCATTCTCGGCATCTTGCTGACCGCCGTCACCTTCGGCACCATTCGTTTCACTTCCGCGGGGCTAACGAATGTCGCGGCGGACTCCGGCATCAGGCAGGCTCTGGAAGCCGTCCTCGGCACGCATGCGCTGGCCGCCGGAGCTCCCGTCTTTACCACCATTGCGCTTTTGCTCTTCGTCGGTGCATGCGGAAAATCCGCGCAAATTCCTCTCTACGTCTGGCTCCCCGACGCCATGGAGGGCCCCACGCCTGTCAGCGCATTAATCCACGCGGCCACCATGGTCACCGCCGGCGTTTACATGGTCGTGCGCATGAACGCCATCTACCAGCTCGCTCCGCTGGCGATGAACGTTGTCGCCGTCGTCGGCATGGTCACCGCGATTTTTGCAGCCTCCATGGCGCTGGTGCAGAACGACATCAAGAAAGTCCTCGCCTACTCCACCATCAGCCAGCTCGGTTACATGTTTCTCGCGCTTGGCGCAGGCGCTTTTGCCGCCGGCATTTTCCACCTCATGACCCACGCCTTCTTCAAAGCGCTTTTGTTCCTCGGTGCGGGCAGCGTCATTCACGCCATGTCCGGCGAACAGGACATTCAAAAAATGGGCGGCCTGTGGGAAAAGATCCCGGTAACGGCGAAGACGTTCTACGTAGCAGCACTCGCCATCGCCGGCATCCCTCCTCTCGCGGGGTTCTTCAGCAAAGACGAAATTCTAGGTCACGCGTTCGAGACACATCCCGGGTTATGGGCCGTCGGTTTAGCTACCGCAGGTATGACCGCGTTTTACATGTTTCGCCTGGTGTTCCTTACATTTTTTGGATACACACGCGCCGACGATCATGCTCAACGCCACATTCACGAATCGCCGCAAACAATGACCATTCCCCTGATCATTCTCGCCGTGCTCTCCGTTATTGGTGGATGGATTGGTCTGCCAGCTTTTCTTGGCGGCAACCAGTTCGAGAAATTTCTCAAGCCCGTTATGCCTCGCGTAGGGTTGGAAGCAGAAGCCGCGAAGGCAGTTCCGCAGACGTCGCCAACAGAATATTTTCTGATGTTTGCCTCCATTGCCATTGCGGTAGCCGGCATCTGGCTCGCGTATGAGTTCTACCGCACCAAGCGATTCGCTCCCGAATGGGTTGCGCGGAAGATGAGCGGTTTCTACAGGGTGGTTTTCCACAAATACTACATCGACGAAATTTACGACGCCCTCTTCGTGAACCGCACCAAGGATCTCGGCACGCTGCTCGGCCAGTTCGACGCCAAAGTCATCGACGGCGTCGGCGTCAACGGCGCCGGATGGCTCGCGCGCTTCGGCTCGACGCTCTCCATGTGGTGGGACAAGTGGATCATCGACGGGCTGCTCAACTTCGGCGCCAAGCTGACGCAACTCCTCAGCTTCCCCATCCGCTTCCTGCAAACGGGCACGTTTTCCAGTTACGCGCTGTTGATCCTTGTGGGGCTGGCGATTCTTCTGGCGTATTACGAACAACACCTCCATGTAGTTCTGCGCGGAGCGCGCTGAGAGGCGGAGCATGGACTTTTTTGCGAATCACATCTTGACGGTAGTTCTCTTCACGCCGCTTCTGGGCGCGATCCTCATGCTGCTCATTCCCCGCGAAGCGGAGACGGCGCATAAGATCGCCGGCAACATCTTCGGCGTGTTAGGTTTTCTCGTTTCGATTCCCCTGATCCGTTGGTGGAACCCCGGCGCGGCCAGGTTCTCGTTCGAGGAAAACCTCTCTTGGATTCCCTCCATCGGCGCGCGCTATCACCTCGGCATTGACGGCATCAGCCTGCTCCTCGTCATGCTCACCACCTTCCTCGGCATGATCGCCATCCTTTCTTCCTGGAGCGCCATCCACATGCGCACCAAGGAATACTACATCCTGCTTCTGCTCCTGCAGACCGGCATGATCGGCGTGTTCGTCTCGCTCGACTTTTTCCTCTTTTACGTTTTCTGGGAAGTGATGCTTGTTCCCATGTACTTCCTCATCGGCGTTTGGGGAAGCGACCGCCGTCTCTACGCCGCCATCAAATTTTTCCTGTACACCCTGGCGGGTTCGGTAGTCATGCTGCTCGCCATTCTGGCGCTGTACTTCTACGCGCCGGTTGCGGCGGGCGCGACGCGCACGTTCGATGTTCCCACTCTGCTCGATGCTGCACAGAAATTCTCCGATCCATTGAAAGTCTGGCTCTTCTGGGGCTTCTTCTTCGCCTTCGCCATCAAAGTGCCCATGTTCCCGTTCCACACCTGGCTTCCCGACGCACACACGGAAGCGCCCACGGCCGGCTCCGTCATTCTGGCCGGCGTCTTGCTGAAAATGGGCACCTACGGCTTCATTCGTTTCTCGCTGCCTCTCTTGCCCGGCGAAGGGCCCATGCGCTCGCGCATCATCCAAATCGTCATCGTGCTCTCTTTGGTCGGCATCGTCTACGGCGCGCTCGTCTGCCTCATGCAAAAAGACATGAAGCGCCTCATCGCCTACAGTTCCGTCAGTCATCTGGCTTTTTGCACCCTCGGAATTTTCGCGCTCACGCCCAACGGCCTCGCCGGCAGCGTCCTTCAGCAGATTAATCACGGCATCTCCACCGGCGCGCTCTTCTTGATCGTTGGTGTGCTCTACGAACGCCGGCACACGCGCCTGATTTCCGAGTTCGGCGGTCTGGCCACGCCGATGCCGAATTTTGCCGCCGTCTATCTCATCGTCAGCCTTAGCTCGCTCGGAATGCCGCTCCTGAACGGTTTCATCGGAGAGTTCACGATTCTCCAGGGCGCTTTTCAGGTCAGCAAAGCCTGGGCGGCCTGGGGCACGCTTGGCGTGATTCTGGGCGCCGCCTACTTGCTCTGGCTCTATCAGCGCGTCATGTTCGGTTCCGTCACCAATCCCGCGAACGAGCATTTGCCCGACCTGAATCTCCGCGAAATGGTCTGTCTCGTCCCGCTTATTGTTCTGGCCTTCTGGATTGGCATCTATCCGAAGCCGTTTTTCTCCATCATTGAGAAGCCCGTGCAGAGAATCGTCGAGCAGGTGAATCCCGGCTTCTATCAGCAGGCACGCGCGAAGCTGCCACCCGCGCCAACTCCTCCTGTGGTAGCGGAGGCGAAATAAGCCGCCCCAACGCCTATGCACATTCCCATCCTCAGCGCGTTTATGGATTACCTCCAGGGAGAGGGCCATCTCATTCTTCCTGAGATTGAACTGACTCTCTTCGGTTTGGGCATTCTTCTGATTGATTTCACGCTGGGCGTCAAAGAACGCTATCTGAACGCCGGGCTCGCACTTTTAGGCACGGCCTTCAGCGCCTACACAGTCTGGCGACTGCGCATACCGGTGGCCGCGAATGGTCCGCTGTCTGGGTTTCACGACTCCGTCATCGTCGATCCTTTCTTTCTTTTCTTCGCCGCGCTCTTTCTTGCCGCTACAGCCCTGGTCATCCTGCTTTCGGTGAAATTCCTCGAAATCGAACACGAGCAGGAAGGCGAATACTACGCGCTGCTGCTCTTCGCCTGCGTCGGCATGATGTTCATGGCTTCCGGCTACGATCTCATCGTCATGTTCCTCGGCCTCGAAACCATGGCCCTCAGCTTCTACGTCCTCACTGGCTTCCTCCGCCGCGAAAAGCGTTCGAATGAAGCCTCCTTGAAATATGTCCTCCTCGGCGCGTTCAGCTCCGGGATTCTGGCTTACGGTTTTTCCATTCTCTACGGCCTTACCGGAACTACGAACATCTCCCAAATTGCCTTCGCGCTGAATCCCAACAGCCGCCTCGCCAGTGTGATCGCCCAGATTCAGGAACCAGGCGCGATCGGCGCCGCGACGCGGGAGTACCTTTCGGAGGTCTATCCCGCCGCGTTGCATATCGATCCTTATCTGTTAACCCATCAGCTGCCCGTTCTTGCGGCTGCGGCTTTCGTCCTCGTGGCCGTGGGAATGTTTTTCAAGGTCGCTGCCGTGCCATTTCACCAGTGGGCGCCGGACGTTTACGAAGGCGCGCCCACGCCGGTCACCATCTTCGTCAGCGTCGCCTCCAAGACCGCGAGTTTCGCCCTCCTTCTCCGGCTCTTCCTTGTTGTGTTTGGAGCGTCGCAGGTGAATTGGATGTATCTCGTCGCAGGCATTGCCATAGCCTCGCTCACTTGGGGCAACCTCGCTGCATTAACGCAGACCAACGTAAAGCGCCTGCTCGCTTACTCTTCCATTTCCCACGTCGGCTACGTGCTGATGGCGTTAGTGGCTTGGGACGAAAAGACAAAGACATTGTCGGAAACCGCGAAAACAGGAATTGCGTATTACTTGTTTGCGTACATCTTCATGACCGCCGGTGCTTTTGCCGTCCTTATCGTCATGCGGCAGAAGGGTCTCATCGGCGAAGAACTTGAAGATCTGAACGGCTTGTACCACCGCAGCCCCGCCGCCGCCGTGCTGCTCCTCATCTTCATGCTTTCGCTCGCCGGGATTCCTCCCACCGCAGGCTTCATGGGTAAGTACTTCATCTTCCTTTCGCTCATCGAAACGCACCATCCCGTGCTCGCCGTCTTCGCCGTGCTCTACATCGTTCCCGCGCTCTACTACTACTTCCGCATCGTCGTCCACGCCTGGCTCAAGGCTCCCGGGGAAGCCCCGCGGCCAGTCATGAGCAACGCGCAAGCCGTCGCGCTCAGCATAGCTGCGTTTGTCACCCTCGCCGCCGGGTTGTATCCTGAGCCGTTCACCAAGCTCGCTCAATATGCCTTCGGACGATAAACCGGAAGAAAAGCCCTCGACACCTATTGGCATAAGAATGTCCCGCAATATCTCCGGGTCTGCACTCGCCCTCGAATTGCCATTCACTTTGGTCGGCCCCATCGCCGTCGCCGCCGCCATCGGCTATTTCCTCGACCTCCGTCTGCACTCGAAGCCATGGCTCACGATAATCCTCGGGGCTATAGGTTTCTTTGCCGGTGTCCGCGAAGTCTTGCGCCGCCTTCCCGCCGGCAACGGAAATAATTAGGCTGCGCAAAATGCCGCGAAGTGATATGGAGTGCGGCAGCTCTGCTGCCGCTTTTCTTCCCTGGTTGCGCTCTAAATTGCGCGAGGTCCAATACAGTGGCCAATTCAATCCCTGGCGCCCAAACCGAACGCCGCATCAGCTGGCTCACTCTTTTTTTTGGCTTCAGCGCCGCGGCCATTGCCGCCACCCTCCGCCACAATCTCTGGGCTGCTGGCTTGGCCATCGGCGCCATTCTAGGTTGGCTCAATTTCCGCTGGCTGAGGCGCGCCCTGGACGCCCTCGTAGTGCTTTCCACCGCCCAGGAGGGCCGGGAAAAGCCCAAAGTGCCCGTCACCACCTACCTCG
>WNEX01001522.1_pt1 | contig 14898 bp, 18 predicted proteins | sample 5399841 | NCBI WGS metagenome assembly WNEX01 (sample SAMN13153337, study PRJNA577476) | soil metagenome | isolation source: 40 cm grassland meadow soil 2 days after 1st rain plot 5 | place: USA:California | collected 2015-09-18 | reverse complement strand
GGTTGCTCTCGGCCGCATCGCGACGGCTCAGCTCGAAGCGATCGATGCTGATGCGTCCCACCTCCGCGGGATTCGCCATCCTGCTTCCGGCGGCGCGAAGCTTTTTCGCAAGCAAATCGCCGAGGTCGTGAAGAAATTAAGCTAACGAAGTTGTCGTTCAGCCAATTGGAACAGGATCGTCTTTACCGTTTCTGAAACGGAATCGTTGGCTGAGACTTTCATCAGGTTGTCCATCAGTTCGGTCGACGGTTCGTAAGCGGCGTTCAATTTTTTGAAATCTTCCAAACGCGCGTCGGAGATTTCGTCGGTACTCTTGTCGCGCGCTTTCAGCCTGCGCTCGATCTCGGGAAGATCGACATCGAGTTCGACGATTTCCCATCGCGCGTTCGCTTTGCTGCTTTCGTCGCGTAGCAATTCGCGGTGTGCCCGGCTCGAAAACGTAGCGTCGAGAACAGCGCGTTGAATGAGAAACCGGAACTGCTTTTGTAGATTGGGACCACGTCCAGATAAATTTCGGGAGCGAGCCGCCGGTTCAGCTTCAGTTCGCGCTCGCAAAAATGGCGGCGTTTTTCCAGGGTGCTGAAGTCGAGAAAGCCAAGGCTGAGCGGTTTTTTTACTTTGAAAACAAACGGTGACGCAATGAAGACCCAAGAAATGTGGGTCTCCATCGAGCGGACTTCACCTGGCCGATGAGCATACGATGCTGGTGATTCGAGAAAATCGACGAGCCCCCGTGATTGTCGATCTTGCATGGATGTTGGTCGCATCGTTCTGAAACATAAGGCGATTACGACACCACCACGAATGCGCCGGCGTGCGAAACTTTTACGTATGCCTACATGCGAAGTTTGCGAAAACCAATATGACAAGGCCTTCGAGGTGGTGGTGGGCGGAAAGCATCACACGTTCGACAGCTTTGAGTGCGCGATCCACGCTCTGGCGCCGGTCTGCCCGCACTGCGGCTGCAAAGTCGTCGGACACGGCGTGGAGCAGGACAGCAGCATTTATTGCTGCGTCCATTGCGCCCGCGCGGCCGGCAAAACCGGTTTGAAAGATCGCGTCTGATTCCGCGTCGAATTCGGTCCGTTATTGCGGCGACGTTTCGGGACCAGGAGTAACGCTTCCGGGCTGGTGATGTTGGAACCAGCGGCGATGGCGCGCCTCCATGTCTTTCAGGCGCTGCTGTTGCTCCGGCGTGAGATTCGGCGCGATCTCGCGGTGTGCTTCGGCAATCGTCTCGCGGACTCGGCGGCCGGTGTCGCCTCGAATTTCTTCGAGCTTGGTCCCCGTTTTCTCAATGATCGGCGAAATCTTGGTCATCTGCTCGTCCGTCAATCGAAGGTGCCATTGTAAACGGCTCTTCATCGCCTGAGCGGCAAACCCGTGACGATGTGCGCCGAAGAAGTAATGGGCTGTGGTCGCGCTCACGAACACGCCGGTGGCGCCGCCGGCCAGGAAAACCAGGACGAAACCGGCGATCAATTTCCATTTCAGCGCGCTACTCATTGTGCAACCTCATCTTGAATGACTGAATCGGCGATGGCGAACTCGTTCCCGGCGGCGACGCTTGCATCGTCGTTCCGGTTGAACTCGACCCAGGCGCCGCCGGTCGCCAAAATAATCACCGCCGCAGCCGCAAGCGCGACCCGGCGCAGAAGCGCGCCGAACGCCGCGCCGTTTCCATTCCGACGCGAAAGCGCGGCCACGCGGGTGTCGAAACCAAGCGGCATTTCCGCCGGCGTCTGGTCTTTTTCTTTGGCGGCAGCGCGCAGCAACCGATCAAGGCTTGTCCTGAGCGAAGTCGAAGGATCGAGATCCTTCATAGGGTCCTCCCCGCTCCGATTTTTGCGAGCTGTGCTTTCATTTTCCGCCGGGCCCGAAACGCGCGGACTTTAATCGCGGCCGTGCCCAAACCCGTGATCTTGTGAATTTCTTCGACGGAACGGCCTTGCAAGTAAAGCAAATCAATAACGAGGCGTTCGACCGGCTTGAGCAGCTGAAGCAAATGTTCGACCAGCTGGCGCGACGCCAATTGCCGGTCGGGCGCGAGTTCGTCGGACGAGCTGGCAAGGTTCTCCACGACGGCCTGCTCCTCTTCGCTCAGATCGGCATGGCGCAGCTCCGGACGCACTTTCTCGGCTTCGATCTGACTGAGGCAGGTGTTAACGGCAATGCGCGAGACCCAGTGCTCGAGCGGCACTTTACCGGAAAATTGGGAAAGCTTTTGAAAAACTTTGATGAAAATCATTTGGCAAAGATCCTCTTCACTAGTTCGTCGCGGTCGATGCGAGCGGACCATTTTCGCGACAAGCGGGTAGAGACGGCGAACCAATTCCCGAGCCGCTTCATCATCGTGCCGCAGGGCAGCCTGAACCAGCTCAGCAGGGTCGAGATCAGCCATGTCGCCGTCGAGATCGTATCCACACTACTGACAGAGACGGGCGTGGATGGGTTGCGGTTACAGACAAAAACACCAAATCCCAGGCTCCAAGCACCAGGGAAGCGGCAATTGGGGTCTTGGAGCATGGAATTTCTTTGATCATGGGAGATTGGCTCTGGGATTTTCGAGGCGAGCGGGATCCTGCGCTACTTGGAAATAAAAATTGTAACCGCCCGGCGGGCCGAGCAGTCACGTCCTATGAAACAGTCTTAACCATAGAAATGAACACAAATATGAAACGAAACTTACTTACATTCGCTGCTGTCGGCGCGATCGCGCTTGGCGGTTACGCTTTCGCCCAAGGCCATGGCGGATTCGCCGGAGGCCACGGCGGCTGGCAAGGTCAGGGATTCGCGATGGGACATTTGACCAAGGCCTTGAACCTGACGGCCGAGCAACAGTCGAAGGTTCAACCGCTGATCGATCAGGCGCGGCCGCAGATCGTTGCCATTCACAAGGACGCGATGGATAAAACCCATGCGGTTATCGACAAAACGATGTCGCAGATCCGTCCGATCCTGACGTCGGACCAACAGAAGAAATTCGACGACCTGCAAAAAGCGCGGCAGGACATGCGCAACGCGATGCAAGAACTGCACAACGCGATGACTGAATAACTTCAGGGGTCATAAGGGAGGGAAAATGGCGGCGGCCGGAAACGGTCTGCCGCCATTTTGGCAAGCTGCGGGATTTCTGTAGCGGCCGCCGTCTCGGCGGCTTGGCGTGCGCGTAATTGCCGCTGGGGACAGCGGCCTCTACAGTTCCACAAAAGCGCGTGAAATTGTTTCATTCACCTCGAATCGAACCCTTCCTCGCCAAGATCGACAACCGGCGGCTGCGCGAGATTCAGCGGCGGTATGCGGGCTCAAGCGATCGATACGCAAAGTATGCCGACGTCGAACACTGGCTGAAGATCAACCTTCCGCGAGTCCAAGAACTGAAATTGGATCGCTCACCGCCGAAACAGATTCTCGATCTTGGATGCGGCGCCGGTTTTTTTCTATTTCTCGCCAAACAGTTCGGTCACCAGTGCCTCGGCCTCGATGTGGGAGATTTCCTGCTTTCCAACGAGTTAATTGAGCTCTTTGGCTTGGAGCGCGTTACCGGGAGAATCAGAGCGTTTCAGCCGTTGCCGGATTTTGGGCGCAAGTTCGATTTGATCACGGCTTTTTCCGCTGCGTTCAATCGGAGCGAAGACGAATCCCGCGGCTGGAATCCAGAAGAATGGAATTTTTTTTTGGACGACGTGGATCGATATCTCAGGCTTGATGGCCAAATCTTGCTCGAGATCAACTCCGGCAAAGAGAAACGCTACTTTCCGGCGGAAGTCCGCGACTTTTTATTGAAGCGCGGTGCGCGCGTTGACGGCGAGCGCGTTTACTTGAGGTTGTAGCCGCGCCGCTTATTTCTGTCATTCCGACCGAAGTGGAGGAATCTCTAGATGTTTCTGTGGTTTAACTGATCCGGAAATAATAAGAGATGTCTTCCCGCAACCGCGGGACGCGACATGACAAAGTGGCCAGGCGCTCCCTAGGAACGCTTCCGCAACGAAAAAAGGAAGAGCACGATCGCGAGCGCGGCCAAGACTGCCGCCACTACGAATCCGGCGGTCGAGAGTTCCATGCGATGATGGAAATTCATTTTCATCCGCGCGGCCAGGCCGAGCAGGAAGAAAAGCAGCGCGGTATAAATCAAAATTACGCTGATCCCCTTTTCGTCGTCGGCTTTCATCAACAACCTATTCGCAATTGAATCCGCGATTTGGCGGCAAAATTCAAGCTCGCTTATTTTCCTGACTGGCTGGCCACCACGGTTTTCAGATCGCTGATGCTGCCGTCGGTGAAAATGATCAGGTTGCCATGGCCAGAACAAGGCACATCAAGCAGCCGAGGAGCACCTTCATCGTGCTGACTTTAAGAAGCAGCCGTTTCCGGCGCCAATCCGAAATTAGCAGGAGCATTCGTTTCAATGCTCAAATCGAACAACGGCTGACGATAGCGCGCGCGCAGTTGTTCGAGTTTCATCGCAACGTCGCGACCGTAATTCGAAATTTCGAAAATCGAAATCCGAAAGTTAGTTTGTCTTAGTCGTGAGTTTCTCCGGCGCCGTCACCCATTTGCCGCCGGGCGAAGTGAGGATCGGCAATTCTTCCATCATGAACTGCGTTTTGCCGAGGGCGCCGATCATCTTGGTGCCGGTGGCGCGATACCACCATGCGCTCATCTCCTCGCCGGTGTGGCAACCCCAGCTTTGGATGTAGGCGTTGCGCGCGAAGATCCAGCCATTGATTTGGCGCAGCTGCGACTCGTGCAGGAACGATTTGGAGGCGCTGTCCACGTTGCTGCTGTAATCGAACATGAAGCAGGCCCGGTTCGAGTGGCCGAAATATTCAAAGCCCGCCACTTTCTGGCGTTTGCGATCTATTCCCTTGTTTAAATAATTGATGACGTCGTCGCCATTCCGGAACCAAACCAGATTGAGATTGAATTTGTCGCGCACGGATTCGATGAAAGCGATCAGGTCCTGGTGTTCCTGCGGTGCGCGATCGAGATAACCTTGCTTGTAAATCAGCCAGGTGATGGGCGCATTTGGCCCGAGACCATCACGCAGTTGTTCCGTTCGCAATCGCGCAGCCCGGACAAAATTGGCCCACCAATGATCGTGCGGTTGGGCTTTATATTGCTCCCATTCCTTTAATGAAGGCCCGCCGACGACGATAATCCATTCGCCTTTGGGGACGTTGTCGCCCGCTTTGGCTCCCTGGGCCAGGATCGAGAGCGACGCAATGAGGAGGAAGCGTTTCATCGAATTCGAGGGGAAGCAGTATTTATGCAGGAAACGAAAATCTGCAACTCTCGCGCTCACTCCGCCTCGTCCCGAACCAAATCCTCCCAGGTCTGCCTTTTTCTGATCAATGCGAGCTGACCGCCCCGCACCAGCGCTTCCGCGGGCAGCGGGCGCGAATTATAATTCGACGCCATCACGAATCCGTACGCGCCTGCACTCATGATCGCGAGCAGATCACCTTCGTGAACTTCGGGCATCTCGCGGTCGAGCGCAAAAAAATCGCCCGATTCACAAACCGGCCCCACAATGTCGACCTTCTCCATTCCACCCTCACCTGCCGCTTCGCGACTTCCTCTCCCTAGCCAGGGAGAGGATGGAGGTGAGGGTCGAATCTTCTCCTCCACCGGGACGATCTCGTGATAACTGCGATAAAGCGACGGCCGGATCAGGTCGTTCATTCCGGCATCGACGATTACGAACTTTTTGACGCTGGATTCCTTGATGTAACGGACGCGCGTGAGCAAGATACCAGCGTTGCCGACAAGGAAGCGACCCGGTTCGACCAAAATGCGAACATCGAGGTCGCGCACCGGCGGTACAATCGCGTCAGCGTAATCGCGGACACTGAAAGCGGACGATTCGCCGCTGTGATCGTGCCACCACTTACCTGATCCGCTTTCCAAGGCGCGGCGGTAAATGATTCCCATCCCCCCGCCGATGCTGAAGAATTTGATTCCGTATCGCGACTTCAGTTGCCTAACGAGCGGAGCGACTTTCCCGATAGCGTCGGCGAAGGGCGCCGATTCGGTGATCTGCGAACCGATGTGCATCTGGACGCCAACGATGTCGATGTTCCGCATTTTTGCGGCGCGCTCATAGACTGCCGGGGCCTGACCGAGCGCGATGCCGAATTTGTTCTCATGCGATCCGGTCGCGATGTATTCGTGCGTGTGAGGATCGACATTGGGATTGACCCGCAGCGCGATCGGCGCGCGCAACTTCTTCGCGCCGGCGATTTTGTCGATGTATTCCAGCTCGGCTTCGCTCTCGACGTTAAAGCTATAAACGCCTTGGTCGATCGCATACTCTATTTCGTCGCGCGCTTTGCCGACACCGGCGAAGGTGCATTTTGTGGGATCGGCCCCGGCTTTGATTGCGCGGAAAAGTTCGCCGCCGGAAACAATATCGAATCCTGCGCCGGCTTCCGCGAGCAGTTTCAAAACTGCACGATTAGAATTCGCTTTGACCGCGTAGCAGACGAGATGATCGAACGGCGCGAGCGCGGCGTTGAGGCGATCGAAGTGATCGAGAATCGTGCCCGCGCTATAAATATAGAGAGGCGTGCCGAAGCTCTCCGCCGCCCGCGCAAGATCGATATCTTCGCAGTAGAGCTTCCCGTCGCGATACCGAAACGAATGCACGATCAATTGTAGCCGCTTCGCTCGGCGAAGCGAGAACACCACCAATCGGGCGGCGGCTACATTCGCTCGACCGCTTGGGAAATTCATCCAGTGATGAAAATCGAAGACCTCGGGACAGAGTAATCGCGCGGCTGGACAGTCTCGGGCGGTTGGATTACGAGTGCGCTACAGGCGAACATGGACGTGACCAGGCTTTACTTCCTCATCTTCGGAGCGCTCACGATTCTTGGCGGCGTTATCGGCTACGTGAAAGCCGGCAGTGTCCCATCTATCATCGCCGGAGCGATTACGGGGGTCTTGCTGCTCGTCGCCGGAGCGCTGCTGCCGGAACATCGCGCCGCCGGATTGGCCGCCGCTTTTATTGTTTCTCTTTTACTCGCGGCTCAATTCGCGCCGAAATTTATTCGCACCGGTAAAGTGATGCCCGCCGGCCTGATGTCGATCTTGAGTGTGATCGGTATCGTTGTCGCAGTTGTCGCGTGGTTGAAAAAGTAATCGCGTGGCAAAACTTCGTCTGAGTACGTTGCGAAGGGTGGTCCTCCTTCTGGCGGCAGCGATTTTCGCGGTGATTCTGTATCGCTGGATTTCGCAGGAGCGATTGCAGTACTTCGCGCCCCGGGAGACTCCGACGACAACTTCGCCAACGCCTGAGCCAACTCCAACGCGGCCGCCGCCTATCGCCGGGAAGCTCGACACCGGCCGTTTGTTCAACGGTATCACCCTTCATCCAAGCGTTGAAACAATGCCCGGATCGGACGCATCGACCGAACGCGCCGATCCGGAGAGTTATGTCCTGGATTTGAAATTGAATGCGCGCGTTCCGACACCGAATCGAACACTGGAGGAGCTGGCAAAAATAACGCCACGATTGCCGGGGTTGTTGCCGGGTCTGGCCGCGATGGCTGGTCCCGAGTCGGTTTCGCCGCTTTTTACCGAGCTTTACAATACCAAGATCAGAATGCTTCGTGAAAATCTTGTCCGGCTGGACCTGCTTCTCTCGCGTCACAATTTTTTCGATTGCCAGACTGTCTTGCAATTGCAGAATCCGCAGAGCCATCGCAAGGCGCTGTTGTTGCAAGCCGACATGGATGTCGATGCGGACGGTTCTGATGGCGACCGGATGCCGATTGGCACGGGGGCGCCGACCAACTTCAAACCGTTCACCAGTTTCAAGTGGGCAAAGAAAACGCCGGCACCCAATCCTTATCTTGTCGGAACCGAAGAAAGATTGAAACGCACGGAAGATGAATTTGCCGCCAGAACCACTGCACCGGAGCGCAAGCGCGACCTGCGGAATGCAATCACCCAATTGCGCGCGGAAGTCGCGACGCTCAAGAAATTCAGTTTCCTCATCGGCACGACCGATCCCTACATTGTCATTCCAGGTGCGTTCACGCATGGACACGACGCCGCTAAAACGGGCGATTACGCGCTCGTGATTTTTGGCGACGGAATTTATCCGGCAATTGTGGGGGACATTGGGCCGAACGATAAAGTTGGCGAAGCCTCGTTTCGGATTGCGAAACAGATTAATCCACAGGCGACGCCGTATAACCGTCCGGTGAGCGACCTGAAAGTGACGTATCTGATTTTTCCGGGAACAGCCGATCCGCAGTTTGGTCCGCCGGATTTGGAAAAACTTTCGGCGCGCTGTCAGAAATTGGTTGACGAAATCGGCGGCTCGACGGTGCCGCTGCATCAGTGGGAAAACATTATTCCGCCGCCGCCGACTCCAACGCCGTCACCCACGCCAACCGTTTCGCCATCGCCGACCGCGACAACTTCTCCGGCGCCGAGCACGAGCGTGACGGCTTCACCTTCGGCGACGTTCGCATTTCCGATCTCGAGCCCGACCCCGCACAAGTAAACACGGCTGCGGCGCGCGCGAAGCGCGTTCTTCTAATGCAGTTGCATGCTGCATTCATGGGGGGTGAAGGACAATGAAGTCTGTCGCAAAACGCTGGTGGTTTTGGCTACTCATCGTCATCGCGGTGGCGTTCGTGATCGTGCACGCGTATCTCGCGCTCTGGGTACGGGATTACGTCAATCGCAAGCTCTCTGAGATTCCGGGCTACCGCGCGCATGTGGCCGCAGTCACGCTGCATCTCTGGCGCGGAGCGTATCAGATCCACAACATCGACATCAAAAAAACGAGCGGCAAAGTTCCGGTCCCCTTTTTTTCCGCGCCGCTGGTCGATCTTTCAGTGCAATGGCATGCGCTCATCTTCGAGCATGCCGCCGTTGGCAATATCGAGATTTACCGGGCAAAAATGAATTTGGTGAATGGCCCGACGCCGGACACGCGGCAGACCGAGGTGGACGCTCCGTGGGCGCAAAAAATCAAGCAACTCTACCCGCTCAAGATCAATCGCTTCGCCGTTCACAACGGCGAGCTCCATTATCGCGATTTCAGCAAGGAGCCGAGCGTCGATGTGATGGCGGATCGCGTCCAAATGGTGGCGGTGAACCTGACGAACAGCAAAAAGCTTTCGAAAAATTTAATCGCTGACATTCGAATGGAAGGCCGGCCGTTGCGGGAAGGCAACGCGCGCGCCCAAATTTCGCTCGACCCGTACGCATCACGGCCGACCTTCGCAGTCAATTTGGAAGTGGCCGATGTGCCGCTGCCGAAATTGAACGATTTCGCCAAAGCCTACGGCGGCTTCACTTTCAAAGAGGGCACCTTCAAGATGGCGATGGAGGCGAACGCAAAAAACGGCGGCTATCAGGGATACGTCGAACCGGTATTCGATCACATGGTCATCTTCAATGAGCAGAGCATGCAAAACCCGGCGACATTTGTCTGGGAGGCGATCCTCGGAGCGCTCACACAAATTATTCGCAATTATCCGAAAGATCGCTTTGGCACCAAAGTACCATTTTCCGGCACGTTCGAGCATCCGACGCCCGATATTATCGCGACGATCTTCAATGCCTTTCGAAATGCGTTCGTCCAGGCGTTCGAAGGAAAATTAGAGAACTGGAAGAAAGTTCCAAAAGTCGAGCCGGAGAAAAAGCAGTAGTCTCGCTTGCGGGATTTAGGTGGCTGCCCCGCTTGGATTCGAACCGCGTAAAAAGCTTCGCTTCACGCGGTTTAGCCATGTCAAATTATCGACGTGTTTTATGTCTACGTTCTGCACTCTCTCGCAGATAACGGTTTTTACATCGGTTACTCAACGGATTTGAAAAAGCGATTAGCACAGCACAAACAAGGTGCAGCGATTGCAACTCGACATCGTGGACCGTGGAAACTGATCTATTACGAAGCCTATATTGAGCAGGCTGATGCGAAGGGTCGCGAAAGATACCTGAAGAGCGGAGGCGGACGTCGCTTTCTTCGTCACCAACTACAGAATTATCTTCACCGATTTGGACGTGGCACAGCCACGTGAGGCCGTAGGCCTTTTACGTGGCTGCCCCGCTTGGATTCGAACCAAGAATAACGCCTCCAAAGGGCGCTGTGTTACCGTTACACCACAGGGCAAAGTTCGGCGATGTGATCGCTGACTTAAGCTGCCAACGGTAGCGCGCTCGATTGCGCGCGCAATTATTCGCCGTCTGGTTTCGGCAGACGGATGTCGACGGTTGTGCCTTTGCCGACAACGCTGCGAACGGAAATTTTACCGCCGTGCGCCTCGACAATCGCTTTTGCCACTGCGAGCCCGACACCGTTTGCATGCGAGTCGCCGTAACGTTCGAAAGGTTCGAACAATGTCGGTATCAGCTCGGGCGCGATTCCGGCGCCGGTATCGGAAATTCGCAGTGCCACCTGGTTTTCCACGGCATCGATCGTAACCGTGAGAAAGCCGCCGCCCGGCATCGCATGCATCGCATTCTCGATCACGTTGCCGATTGCGCGGGCGAATCTTCCAAGGTCGATGTCGATGTTGCCCTGGTAGCGGATGTGTTTGACGAACTCGATGTTTTTGCTCGGGAGAAGATGGAGGGATTGGCGATTCAGTTCGTCGAGCAGTCGCCAGATTGATACATTTTGCTTAGCTCGCGCAAATGCCCATCGGCCGATTCGGTCGCGATCAAGTCGGAACAGCAACGCGCAATACAAACCGGGTTTTTCAAGTCATGGATCATCGCATCGGCGAGTGCACCGGCCACACGGAGTCGTTCTGCCCGCACGGTTTCACGCATGAAATGGGTGTTGGCGCTGCGGACGCGTGTGGTGATCGCGCGTAGAAAATTCATGTGCAAGCGGCTCGGCGAAAGCTTAAGAATCTCCTGCAAGGTGTCTTCGGTAAGCGCTCCGATTAGTGCCGGCTCGACCGCTGTCGCAGTGGTTGAATGCGGCTCGCCCGCTAACAGCGCAGTCGCGCCAAAGAAATTGCCCTGATCAACGTAGTCGAGGATTTCGTGGTCGACCCCGTCTGCCGCCTTCGCAATTTTGACGCAGCCCTGGCCAACTAGATAAAGCGAATCGCCTCGTTCTCCTTCGCGGAAAATTACTTCACCGGGTTTCTTTCGCAGGACGCCAATTCTCGGCGCGATTTGCTCGATGATCTCGACGTCGACGCTTTCGAATAGGCGATTCTCGTAGAATCGCTCAATGGCGCGGGCCCGGGCCGTCGCTTTCACTCGATAAATCAGCCTGCAATGGATGAGCCATCCGGCAATGCCCCGCCAAGTCGGGCGTATTTCAAACTTTCTAAAACGGCCCGGACATGATCGACAATCTCTTCAGGCGCGAGCGGCTTTCGCAGAAATCCCGCAATGCCGGCTTTCATCAAACGATCGAGGCGATCGCCTCGAATGAAACCGGTGCAAAGAACGACTGGTATATCGGCTCGAATTTCGCGCAGCCGATGAAAGGTTTCTTCGCCGTCCATGAAGGGCATCGTCAGATCGAGCAGAACCAATTGGAACGCCTGCGGCTGCCGCCGAAAGAGATCGAGCGCTTCAAATCCCGATTGCGCGGTCACGACGTGGCAACCTGATTCGCTCAGCAGTCGCTTGATCAAAACCAGCGCCATCTGTTCATCATCGACAACGAGGACGGTCGACTTGGCGCGCGGCATTTCGCGGATCTTCGTTGGTTTCAGGAACGATGTGAGCTCGGGATGCATGAGCACTTTTTGATCAGTGCCCCCAGCCTGCTCGGCCAATTGCGCGGCGACCGCTTCCGCGCGATCAATGCTCGAGCGCAGCATGTTCAAATATTGCTCCGAGCCTTCGCTGCCTTCCCACAAGTTGCCGATCTCCGCGCTGGTGCCGGAAATAATCTGCAACAAGTTGTTCAGTTCACTGGTCGCTTTCGAGACCGATTCCTTCGAAATGGACTTGCGCGGGGTGCGCGGCGACTTGCCTTCGGCGTTCACGCTGCCTTTTGCAGCATTCGCGATGCCTTTTCTAATAGAAATTATAAGGAGGAAGTGCGCCAACATGACGCGCCCCAACCGGCCTTGGTTGGATCAAATCTCATTCGCAATCGGCCAGAATCGCTTTATATTCTTAGTCCTGTTTATGAACGAGCTTCGTGTCGAAAACCTCCACATCGCCATCGGCGATCAGCAGATCGTGCGCGGTCTGAGTCTCGCCGTGCCTCGTGGTGAGGTGCACGCCGTCATGGGCCCAAACGGTTCCGGCAAAAGCACGCTCGCCAAGGTGATGGCTGGTCATCCCGATTATCAGGTCACCAAAGGCAAAATCACCATGGACGGCGAAGATCTCCTGGCGCTTGAGCCTGACGATCGCGCCCGCAAAGGTCTTTTCCTCGCGTTCCAGTATCCAAGCGAAATTCCGGGGGTGACGATTGCGAATTTTCTCCGCGCTGCGTTAGCAGCGCGCTTGCCGGAAGGCGAAGAACTCGAAGCGACTGATTACTACGCGAAGCTTTACGAAAAAATGGAACTTCTCGGAATGGATCGCTCGTTCACGTCGCGTGCGGTCAACGAAGGTTTCTCCGGCGGTGAAAAAAAGCGAACTGAGATTCTGCAGCTGGCGATGCTCGAGCCGAAGTACGGGGTCTTAGATGAAACCGACAGCGGACTAGACATCGACGCGCTCAAGACGGTCGCCCACGGCGTGAATACGTTGCGCGGCTCGAATATCGGGATACTTTTAATTACCCACTACCAGCGCATCCTAAATTACATCGTTCCCGACCACGTGCACGTGATGGTGCAGGGCCGAATCGTGCGCAGCGGCGGAAAGGATCTGGCGCTCGAGCTAGAGGAACGAGGTTACGATTGGGCGCGCGCGGGAGCGGATGAGCCAGTGCTAACAAGATAAGATCGACAACCACCGACAGCGACAATGAAAACTGAAAACAAAGCCGTCGATATCGATCGCAACAGAGGCGATTTTGCTTATCCGGAAGTTCACATCCGAGACGCGGGCCGCGGTTTGAGTGAAAAGACCATCCACTACATCTCCGATGTTAAAGAAGATCCGGATTGGGTTCGCGAATTTCGCCTTCGCGGCCTGAAAACATTTCTCGAAAAACCGCTACCGACGCACTGGGCAAGCAAAGATCTGGAGGCGATCGACTTCGATAAAATCCGTTACTACCTCGCGCCCGGCTCCGGGGCCAAACGCAGTTGGGAGGAAGTGCCGGAGGACATCAAACGCACGTTCGAGCGGCTTGGCATTCCCGAGCAGGAACGAAAATTCCTCGCCGGAGTCGAAGCCCAGTTCGATAGCGAGGCGGTTTACTCAAACATCAAGAAAGCAGTCGGCGAGCAGGGCGTCATTTTTGTCGGTTCGACCGAGGGCCTGAAAAATCATCCGGAAATTTTCCGGAAATGGTTCGGCAAAGTGATTCCGATCGGCGACAACAAATTCAGCGCGCTCAATTCGGCGGTGTTTAGCGGCGGCTCGTTCATTTACATCCCGCCTGGCGTGAAAGTGAAACATCCGCTCCAGGCTTATTTCCGGATCAACGCCGAAAGCTTCGGCCAGTTCGAGCGCACGCTCATCATTGCGGATGAAGGCAGCGAAGTTACTTACATGGAAGGCTGCACCGCGCCCAAATTCGAAACCGTTGCATTACACAGCGCCGTGGTTGAGCTCGTCGCGCTCAAAGGCGCCAAGCTCCAATACATCACCGTGCAGAATTGGTCGTCCAACGTTTTCAACTTGGTGACGAAACGCGGACTCGCGCACGAAAACGCCGAAATCAAATGGATCGACTGCAATATCGGGTCGCGGCTGACGATGAAATATCCCGGCGTGGTGTTGAAAGGTCGCAAAGCGCGTGGCGAAGTTCTCTCGATCGCGCTCGCCGGTAACGGCCAGCATCAGGATACCGGCGCAAAAATGATCCACGCTGCAGATGAGACGACTTCGAACATCATTTCGAAATCGATCTCCATCGGCACCGGTCGCGCGACCTATCGCGGACTCGTTCACGTGCCGAAGCACTTGAAGCATTGCAAGAACAACACCGAGTGTGACGCGCTCCTGATCAATGCCACCAGCCGGACCGACACCTATCCGGCGATTACTGTCCGCGGCACCGGCAATTCAGTTCAACACGAAGCCAGTGTCAGTCAGGTGAGCGCCGAACAAATCTTTTATATGCAACAGCGCGGTTTGACCGAAGCGCAGGCGATGAGTTTGAGCGTGAACGGATTCGTCAACGATCTCGTCCGCCAGTTTCCGATGGAATACTCGGTCGAGCTGAAACGATTGATCGAGCTCGAGATGGAGGGCTCGGTCGGATAACTTTTTCACGTCAATAATTTTGATGAACCGGCGGTCTGCGGACCGCCGTTCTTATCTACGATCGACAATGTCGTTAACCACCCACAGAGAGCTGCAAGAAACCGAATCAATTCTGTCCGGTCTGCGGGATTCACACGAATTGCCTGATTGGTTTCGCGATCAGCAGCATGCCGCCTGGGAAAAATTTGAATCGATTCCGCGACCCACGCGAAAAGATCAGGCTTGGCGATTTTCCAATGTCGATCTTCTTGATCTGGCACCGTTCAAGTTCACCCCCGAACTTTCGGACGACGATCGCCGCAACGTTTTGCAATACTCGCGCGGATTGGATGAATTCTCCGGCCGCATGATTTTTGCCGGTGATCAGCTGATCGAGCGCAATATTGTTTCGGAAAAGTTGAAGAAACGCGGCGTCATTTTCCAGCCGCTCGAACGCGCAATGGTAGAGCACGCCGATCTCTTCCGAAAATATTTCATGTCGACCGAGGCTTCTCTCGGTTCGGCAAAGTTCGCGGCGCTTCATCAAGCGCTCGTTTCATCCGGCACGTTTCTGTTCGTCCCGCGGGGCGTCGAAAT
>WNEX01000806.1_pt1 | contig 15074 bp, 12 predicted proteins | sample 5399841 | NCBI WGS metagenome assembly WNEX01 (sample SAMN13153337, study PRJNA577476) | soil metagenome | isolation source: 40 cm grassland meadow soil 2 days after 1st rain plot 5 | place: USA:California | collected 2015-09-18 | reverse complement strand
GTCGTAGTCGTCGTTGTCGTGGTAGTCGTCGTCGTGGTCGTGGTGGTCGTGATGCTCGTCGTCGTGACCGGCGTCTTCGTGATGGTGAACGTGTCGAAGGTGTTGCCGAACTCATCGATGGCGTTCACCGTGAGCGTCGTGTCGAGCGAGAGGCGCACCGAGGTGTAGGAGAAGGTCGCGAAGCTGCAGAAGTTCGTGCCCGACGGACCGTTGGTGCAGTCGTTCGCGAGCCAGTAGCAGATGGTCTTGCTGCCTAAGAACGGCTGGCGGTAGGGCTGCCCGTTGCCGTCGATCTGGGCGCGGCCATCGAGCGTGGCACCGCCGCCGCCCGTCATGATGTAGGTGGTACCGAGACCGTCCTGACCCGATGAGCCGTTGGTCAGGTAGTCGTCGATGTACTTCGTCCGCTCGTAGATGTGGTCGTGTCCGTCGAACACGATGTCGACGCCGTACTGCTCGAAGAGCGGCCCCCACTGGTTGCGGACGTTCGGGTCGCTGCCGATCGAGGCGAGCCCGCTCGCGCACGAGTAGGGCGTCTGGTGCAGGAAGACGAACTTCCACTTCCGGGTCGTCGCCGCCAGGTCGCTCGCCAGCCAGGCGCGCTGCGTCGCGTTGGTGGGCGCGTTGGCGTCGAGCACGATGAAGTGGGCGTCGCCGTCGTCGAACGAGTAGTAGCGCTCCTGCTCGGTGCCGTTGCGCGGCACGGCGAACATCTTGATCTCAACCGAGTTCGCCCAGTTCGAGGCGCCGACATTGTTCACGTCGTGGTTGCCGAGCGTCGGGAAGAAGGTGACGCGCTTCATCGGGTTCGTGTAGTAAGCGAGCGCGTTGCTGTCCCAGTCGGACTGCGTGCCGTTCTGGTAGGCGTTGTCGCCGACCGTGACGATCATCTGCGGGTCGGCCGCGTCCTGGAGGTTGGAGACCGACTGCTCGTGGCTGCTGGCCTGGCCCCAGTCGCCGATCACCGTGAAGAAGAGGTCGGTCGGGTCGCTCGGGTCCTTCAGGGTCGTGAAGTAGGGACCCGACGCACCGGTGTCCTGCACGGTGAGGCCGTTGACCTTCAGGCGATAGTAGTACCGCGTGCCCGAGAAGAGACCACTCAGGCCGACGATGTGACAGGTGCCGGCCGAGCCGATCTCGCAGCTGCCCGCCTGTGCCACCGTCCGGCTGAAGCCGAGAGCAGGCGTGGGGCCGTACTCGACGGTGCTGTCGCCCGCGGTGTCCGTCCACCAGGCGATCGTCATGGTGCTGGTGAGCGCGTCCGGGTTCTCGATGATGGGACCGCGCGTGATCGTGACGGCCGAGGCTCGGCCCGAGACGACGAGCGCTGCGGCGAGCACGAGAAGGGTCTTCGCTCTTATCAAGCAGTCTCCCTCGAGAGGCCGGAGCCGGACATGAACGGATGTGCGCCGCTGGGGCGCGCGACCATACACCGGCGACCCGAGGGGAGGGAAGGCGAAAGGCGCACGCGGACGCATGACAGCGTGAAGGGCGCAAACCGGTCGCCGGCCAGCCAGTGCCGTGGGCCGATCGGCGCTGCGTCTTTTCCGCAAGCATGTCGGTCACCTGCGTGATCTTCCCGACGCAGCGTGCTGGCGTCACGTCCGGCGCCGTGACCGACCTTGCGCCGAGCCTCGCAGCGGCCTAATTTCCCGCGAGCCGGATCGGAGCTTCGAGCGACGCCCGCCGAGCCGGCGATGTGAGCAGACGAGCCGCGTGGCCATGGCGAAGCGGACGGAACGATCGGCCGAGCTTCAGGAGCCGCGGGTTCGTCGCGACCCCCACCGGGCGCCCGCCGCCCCCGATCCGCTGGAGACGCTCGCCCGTGACTGGGCGAACGACGCGCTGGCGGGCGCGGAGCTCTATCGGACGGTGGCGGAGACGGCGACGGACGCGATCGTCACGATCGACGAGAACAGCACGATCCTCTTTGCCAACCGGGCGGTCGAGCGGACTTTCGGCTACGCGCGAGAGGCGCTCATCGGACAGCCCTTGACGATCCTCATGCCCGAGGATCTGCGCCGGTGCCATCGCGACGCGATGCAGCGCTACCTCCGGACGGCCAGGAGGCAGGTCCCGTGGGAGGCCTTCGAGGTGCCCGGCCTGCACAAGGAGGGGCGCCCCATCCCGCTCGAGGTCTCGCTCGGCCACTTCACCCAGGGCGGCCGGCACTTCTTCACCGGCATCATGCGGGACCTGACCGCGCGCAAGCGGAGCGAGCGGCGCCTGGTCGTGCAGCATGCGGCGACGCGCATCCTGGCCGAGGCGGCGACGCTCGGCGACGCGACTCCACGCCTCCTCCAAGCCATCGCCGAGACGCTCGGATGGCAGGCGGGCGCGATCTGGACGGTCGACCGGCCGCGGCAGGCGCTCCGCTGCGTCGAGGTGTGGCACGCCCCCTCCGCTGCCGTGCGCGAGTTCGAGGCGATGTCGCGGCGCATCACACTGGCGCAGGGGGAGGGACTCCCGGGGCGCGTCTGGGCCACCGGCGAACCAGCCTGGGTCTGCGACGTCGCGGATGACGCCAACTTTCCGCGCGCGGCCACGGCACGCAGGGAGGGATTGCACGGCGCCTTCGCCTTCCCGATCCGGCTCGCAGGCGAGGTGCTCGGCGTCGTCGAGTTCTTCAGCCGCGAGATCGAGCAGCCCGACCCCGAGCTCCTGCAGATGACCGAGGCGATCGGCAGCCAGATCGGCCAGTTCATGGAGCGCCGGCGGGCGGAGGAGGCAGCGCGCGAGAGCCACGCGCTCGTGCAGGCGGTCATCGAGGGCGCGACCGACGCGGTCTTCGTGAAGGACGTCGAGGGACGCTATCTGATGATCAACTCGGCGGGCGCCGCAGCGCTCGGGCGGACCGTCGACGACGTCATCGGGAAGGACGACACCCAGCTGCTGCCCCCCGCGACGGCCGCCGCGCTCCAGGCCGACGACCGCACCGTCGTGACCTCGGGGAGCACCCGGACGTTCGAGGACGTCATCACCACCGCCGCCGGCGCGCGCACCTATCTCACCACCAAGGGCCCGTACCGCGACCCCGCCGGCAACGTCGTCGGCGTCATCGGCATCGGGCGGGACATCACCGAGCGGAGCGACCTCCTCGCCAGCGAGCAGGCGGCGCGGGCGGCGGCGGAGGCCGCCGAGCGGCGCGCCGCGTTCCTCGCCGAGGGAGAGCGGCTCCTGGCCTCCTCGCTCGACTTCGAGACGACGCTCTCGACCCTCGCGCGCCTGGCCGTGCCCGAGCTGGCCGACTGGTGCTCGGTGGACGTGCTCGAGGCCGACGGCTCCGTCCGGCGGATCACGGTGGCGCACGCGGATCCGGCGAAGGCGGAGATCGCACGCCAGCTCGAGGTGTATCCACCCGACCCGGCCGGCCGTCATCCCCGGACGCGCGTCCTACGCACCGGCCGCGCCGAGCTGATCCCCGAGATCACGGAGGCCGGCCTGGCGGGGGCGGCGGGCAACCCGGAGCACTTCGAAGTCATGCGTCAGCTCGGCTACCGCTCGTGCATGATCGTGCCGCTCGTCGCACGCGGGCGGTCGCTGGGCGCGATGACGTTCGTCACCGCGGAGTCGGGTCGCCGCTACGGCCCGGCGGACCTGGCGCTCGCCCAGGAGCTGGCCGCACGCGCCGCGCTGGCCGTCGACAATGCACGCCTCTACCGCGAGGCGCAGGAAGCGCTCGCGCAGGCCGAGCGCGCCAACCGCGCCAAGGACGAGTTCCTGGCCACGGTCTCGCACGAGCTGCGCACGCCGCTCGCGGCGGTGCTCCTGTGGACGCGGCTCATGGCCCGCGGCTCGCTCGATGACGCGAAGAAGGCGCGAGCCCTCGAGCTGATCGAGCGGAACGCGAAGCTCCAGGCGCAGCTCGTCGAGGATCTGCTCGACGTCTCGCGCATCATCAGCGGCAAGCTCCGCGTGGAGGTCCGGCCGATGGACCTCGCGGCCGCGGTGGACGCGGCGCTCGATGCGATCCGCCCCGCCGCCGACGCCAAGGCCATCCGCATCGAATCGTCCCTCGACCCGGCGGCGGCGTTCGTGGCGGGAGACCCGGCGCGGCTCCAGCAGGTGGTGTGGAACCTCCTGTCCAACGCCATCAAGTTCACGCCCAAGGGCGGATGCGTCGACGTCCGCCTCCGGCGGGCCGAGTCGCACGTCGAGCTCACCGTGAGCGATACGGGCGAGGGCATCAGCGCGGACTTCCTGCCGTACGTCTTCGAGCGGTTCCGACAGGCCGACAGCACGACCACGCGAGCGCACTCCGGCCTCGGCCTCGGGCTGGGGATCGTGCGCCACCTCGTGGAGCTGCACGGCGGGACGGTTCGGGCAGAGAGCGCCGGCCCCGGCCACGGCGCGACCTTCACCGTCTGCCTGCCTCTGCCGGCGGTGCGCGGGGCCTACGCGTGTCCCGAGCCGGCGGCCGCGGCCGAGGTCGTGCTCGACGAGCTCCCCGCGCTCGACGGTGTCCGCGTGCTCGTGGTCGACGATGAGCCGGATGCGCGCACGGCGCTGGCGCTGATCCTGCAGCAGCGGCAGGCGACCGTCACGGCCGTGGGCTCGGTCGCCGAGGCGATCGACGTGTTCGAGCACGAGCCGCCCGACGTGCTCCTGAGCGACATCGCGATGCCCGGCGAGGACGGGCTCACGCTCATTCGTCGCGTGCGCGGCCTGCCCCGCGGGCGCGGCGGGGGCGTGCCCGCGGCGGCGCTCACGGCCTACGCCTCGCGCGATGACCGCACGCGGGTGCTGCTCGCGGGATACCAGACGTATCTGATGAAGCCGGTCGATCCGGCCGAGCTGCTGGCGGTGATCGCCAACCTCGCCGGCCGGACCGGGACGGCCTGAGCGCGGTATGACGAGGACCCTGCGCACCGAGACGGCCGACGGGGTCCGTTCGATCGTCCTCTGCCGAGCCGGCGAGTACAACACGATCACGCCGGAGCTGCGCGACGAGCTGGCGCAGGCGATCGACGAGGCCGACGCCGACCGCGACGTCCACGTCATCCTGCTGCGCGCGGAGGGTCCGGCGTTCTGCGCCGGGTATGGGCTCGACTGGGCGATCGAGGCCGAGGCCGGGGAGCGCGCCGCCGCGCAGGCGGGATCGAGGCGCGTCTGGGACTCGGTTGCCGACCTGCAGATGATGGGCCGCTTCGTCGAGACCTACCTGAAGCTCTGGTACGCGCGGAAGCCGACGATCGCTGCCGTGCAGGGCTGGTGCATCGGCGGGGGCACGGACATGGTCCTCTGCGCCGACCTGATCGTCGCCGGCGAGGGCGCTCGCTTCGGGTATCCACCGTCTCGCGTCTGGGGTACACCGACCACCGCGATGTGGGTCTACCGGCTAGGGTTCGAGCGCGCGAAGCGCTACCTGCTGACGGGCGACGAGATCCCGGCGCGCAAGGCGGCCGAGATCGGACTCGTCCTCGAGGTGGTGCCCGACGCCGACCTCCAGGCGCATGCCTTCGCGCTCGCGCGCCGCATGGCGCAGGTGCCGGTGAGCCAGCTGGTCATGCTGAAGCTGCTCGTCAACCAGACGGCCGAGAACATGGGCCTCGCCGCGAGCCGGACGCTGGGCACGCTCTTCGACGGCGTCGCCCGCCACACGCAAGAGGGGCTCGACTTCGTCCGGCGCGCCGGGGAGGTGGGCTTCCGCCAAGCCGTGCGCGAGCGCGACGACCCGTTCGGCGACTACGGCAGCCGCAAGCGGTAGTCTGCCGCGGATGGCGCGGCGCGCGATCCTCGGCGATCTCTACCACCTTCTGCTGACGGCCTCATGGCCGCGGCTCCTGGGACTGCTGGCGCTCGCCTACGTCGCGGCAAACGCGCTCTTCGCGCTCGGCTACCTGCTCGAGCCCGGCGCGCTCGAGAATGCGCGGCCCGGGTCGTTCGCCGACGCCTTCTTCTTCAGCGTGCAGACCATGGCGACGATCGGCTACGGACGGATGGTGCCGCGGACGTTCCTGGCGAACGCCCTCGTCACGCTGGAGACCCTGACGGGACTCCTGGCGCTCGCCATGGTCACGGGCCTCGTCTTCGCGAAGTTCTCACGCCCGACGGCGCGCGTGCTCTTCAGCCGCGTGGCCGTCATCGGTCGCCGGGATGGTGCCCGCGCGTTCATGTTCCGCATGGCGAACGAGCGCGGCAACAACATCGCCGAGGCGCAGGTGCACGTGGCGCTCGCGCGCCAGGAAGTCACCGCGGAAGGCGAATCCGTCCGCCGCTTCCACGACCTCGAGCTCTCGCGGCGCCTGAATCCCATCTTCCCCAACACCTGGACGGTGATCCATCCGATCACGGAGGTGAGTCCCTTGCACGGCGCGACGGCGGACTCGCTCGCGACAAGCGAGGCGCGGATCGTCGTCTCGGTGATCGGCCTCGACGAGAGCTACGCACAGACCGTGCACGCGCGCCATTCGTACGCGGTGCGGGACATCGTCTGGAACGCCCGGTTCGCCGACGTCGTCGTGCGCGAGCCGGGCGGCGAGGTGCACATCGACTACGCGCGCTTCCACGATGTCGTGCCGGCGGATCGGGCGACGTCAGTGCGCCGCTCGGGCGCACCTTGACGCGCCCGCCGGTCTTGCGTCGGTGCTTCCGCGCGGCTACTTCACGGCGAACATGAGCCCGTCGATCGCGACCACGCTCTCGGACGTCAGCTTGCCGGACGTCGACGGGCGCGAGGTCCGGCTCGGGTCGTTCTGGGAGTCCGGGCCGGCGGTCCTCGTCTTCTTGCGGCACTACGGCTGAATCTTCTGCCGCGAGCACGTCGCGCAGTTGCGCGCGCACGAGGAGGCTTCCGCGCCGCGGGCGCCCGCCTGGCGGCGGTCGGGCTCGGCGAGCGCGAGTACGCGCGCGCGTTCCGCGAGGAGACGGGGATCGCGTTCCCGCTCCTGATCGACGCGGAGCGCCGGGCGTACCAGGCGGCCGGGCTGCGGAAGGCGTCGCTGGTCCACCTGCTCCGGCGGGACAACGCGACGGCAAGGACGCGTGCGCGCCAGGCCGGGCATCGCCAGCACCGTCTCGGCCAGAACCCGTTTCAGCTCGGCGGCAGCTTCGTGTTCGCTCCGGGTAACCTCGTCCGCTTCGCGCACGTGAGCGCGACCTTCGGCGACAACGCCGCTCCGGACGCGCTGCTGGCGGCGGTGCGGGGCGGGTAGGTCTCGGGTGTAATGACGCACGTAGGGCCACAATGAGTCACCCGTCGAGGTCCAGCCGCGTCGAGTAGACCTCCGGACAAGGGGTCGAAGGCGGCTTCACCCGCTGCCTCGCGATCGGTCAGTCCCTTGCCTGCCTTGCGTTGGCACCGGAACGGTACACACCAACCGACCGCCGGAGTGGAACGTCGTGATTCCGTGGAGGGCTCGCTCGCCGCAGGTACGGACGCGGCCGCTCATCGATGTCGACGAGGCCGTGGCGGCGCCAGCCGATGGCGGCAAGCCAGGTGCGCGGGCGGACAACCGGCGGCGCGCCGGGCGCGGTCGCGACCGCCTGGCGCCAACCGTCGAACCACAGCGCCGACGAGCAGGGGTCCAGCCCGCGTTCTCCCTCGCAGTGCTTCCAGCGATTCCGAAGCACATAAACGATCGCGTGGCGCACTGCCCGCGGGGTGGTGAGTGCCCGGGCGTGATAGCGATCCCCCCACACGGCCCCGTGCCGGCCGAGCGCACGGTTCACCGCGCGTGCCACGCGGATGGCGAGACCCCGGACGCCGCGGCCGAGCGCCCGGCGCTCATCGGCCTCGACGAGGAGATGGAGATGATCGTCCTGCACGCTGAAGTGGAGGAGGCGGAAGTCGGCGCCGGAGGAAGCGGCGAGGGCGCGGCGGACGGACGGGAACACCCGGTCGGCGCGCAGGCAGCGGACGGCCGGCCCCGTGCGGAGCGTCACGTGCACGGGATGCGCCGCGCAGTGCGTGGGGCGCGCAACGTGCGGAACGCCGGGGCGGCGGCCCGGGGCGGGCTTGCGACCGGCGCCTGCGCGATGTCCTCCCCAGGAGCGCGGGGCGGGGAAGGACAGCTGGTGCAAGAGGTGCGCCATCTTGAATCGGCGGTTATGTTAGCAGTCTACCTACCATGTGTCAAGCCCCGTCACGGCGTCCTTCAGATCGACGAGATCAACCTGCAGCGCCCGCCGGTTCGGCTCGTCGCTTCGCGTTGACTCGAGGCCGGCGTTCTCTGGCGGCGCCTCGCGAACGATCTCGCACGTTGCGGGTCTTGCCGTCACGGGCCACTCTTCTTACCTGCGCCCTGACGGTGTCTTGGAGGTCCCGCGAAATCCCAAACGCCGCTACAGGCCCCTGGAGGGCGCCCTGTGGCCATTCTCTTCCCGCTGAAGTCGCGCCTGCGCCGCCGCTCGGACCCGTCGCATCGGCCCGCGCCGTGCGTTAGCATCCGGGTCCCATGGACGCGCCCCCCCGCTCCAATGCCCCGCCGCTCATCCAGATCCGCGACGTCTCGCGCCGCTACGTCCGCGGCGTGGACGAGGTGCATGCGCTCGAGCACGTCTCGCTGGACATCCCGGCCGGGCACTTCGTCGGCTTCATGGGACCGTCGGGCTCCGGGAAGTCGACGCTCCTGAACCTCGTCTCCGGGATCGACCGGCCGAGCGAGGGGGACGTCCTGGTCGCGGGCCAGCGGCTGAACGACCTCTCCGAGGACGAGCTGGCGCGGTGGCGCGCGCGCCACGTCGGGCTGATCTTCCAGTTCTTCAACCTGATCCCGGTGCTGTCCGCGCGGGACAACGTCGCGCTGCCGCTGCTCCTCACCAAGCTCGACAAGGCCGAGCGCATCCGGCGCGCCGACACGGCGCTCCGCGTCGTCGGCCTCGAGGAGCGGCTCGACCACTACCCGCGCACGCTGTCGGGCGGCGAGCAGCAGCGGGTGGCGATCGCGCGCGCGATCGTCACCGACCCCGACCTGATCGTGGCCGACGAGCCAACCGGGGACCTCGACGCGCGCAACGCCGAGGCGATCCTGGACCTGCTGCGCCAGCTCCGGCAGCACTTCGGCAAGACGGTGGTGATGGTCACGCACGACCCGCGCGCGCTCCGCTTCGTCGATGACGCGTATCACCTCGACAAGGGCGTGCTGCTCGAGGGCGAGGACGCGGTGCGTGCCCGGGAAGCGATCCGGGTGTCGGCGGGCGCCGGGGGAGCACGGGCACCGCGGTGAAGTACGCCCGTCTCGTCCTCGCCAACCTCGGGCGCAACAAGCTGCGCACGGCGCTCACCGGCGGCGCGATCATGCTGGCGGTGCTGCTCGTCTGCGTGCTGCTCACCATGCCGGCGGGGCTCGATGCCTTCCTCAACAACATCGCCAGCAACACGCGCATCTCGGTGCACAACAAGGCGGGCCTCGTCTACGCCATGCCGTACGCCTTCACGCGCAAGGTGCGGCAGATCGACGGGGTGGCCGCGGCCTGCGCGTTCGTGTGGTTCGGCGGCGCGTTCGAGGAGGCGGGGCGGGTGACGTTCCCGAACTTCGCGGTCGAGGTCGAGCACGTCGGCGCGGTCTATCCCGACTACGACGTCCCCGCGCAGCAGCTCGCCGACTTCCAGCGCTACCGCGACGGCGCCATCGTGGGTCGCCAGACGATGCGCCGGTACGGCTGGAAGATCGGCGACCGCGTGACCCTGCGCAGCACCGTGTGGCCGGTGAACCTCGACTTCCGCATCGTGGGCGAGATCCCGAACGAGCGCTCCCCGCTCCTCTGGATGAACCGCAACTACCTCGACGAGGCGCTGAAGGCCCAGGGCCGTCCCGGCCTCGGCATCACCACCCTCATCTGGGTGCGGGCCGCCGACCCGGATCGCGTGAACGCCATCATGCGGGCGGTGGACGAGCTGTCCCGCAACAGCGACGCCGAGACCGCCTCGGAGACCGAGAAGAGCTTCTTCTCGAGCTTCTTCGGCTCCCTCAAGGGGTTCGTGACCATCATCCTCGTCGTGACCGGCCTGGTCGCCCTCTGCATCGTGTTCATCGCCGCCAACACGGCCTCCATGGGGGTGCGCGAGCGGGCGGGGGAGCTGGCGGTCCTGAAGGCGATCGGCTTCGGCCGGCGAGTGATCTTCGGCACGCTGCTCGCGGAGGCCACCGTGCTGTCGATGGTGGCGGGCCTCGGCGGCGTATTGCTGACGATCGCCCTGACCGACGCGCTCCATACCTTCGCGGGCTGGAACCCGTCGCTCGGCCCGCTCGGCGCCTTCATCGTGACGGCGTCGGTCATCGTCCAGGGCGTCTTCCTCTCGCTCTTCGTCGGCATGCTGGCCGGCGTCGTGCCGGCCTTCGGCGCGGCGCGGAAGCCCGTGGTCGCGACCCTGCACGAGGTCTTCTAGGCATGCCGCTCCCGCTCTCCTACAGCCTGCGCAACGTACGGGCGCGGCGCGGCCGGACGCTCATGACCGCAGGCGTGATCGCGCTCGTCGTGGTCGCGTGCAGCCTTTTTATGGGGCTCATCTCGAGCCTCAAGCACACGCTCGTCTCGACCGGCGATCCGCGCAACATCGTCGTCATGCGCAAGGGCTCGGACAACGACGGGTCGAGCCAGCTCACGCTCGAGGCCTACCAGGCGATCCGCTTCTTCGACGGCATCGCGCGCGACGCGCACGACGAACCGCTCGCCTCGCCGGAGCTGGTGGTGCAGCCCTTCTTCCGCACCCGCGAGGGAGGGCGCGAGAACGTCCTCGTGCGCGGGGTCGAGCCGGTGGCGCTCGCCGTGCACGACAACGTGCGCCTCGTGGAGGGCCGGATGCTCATGCCGAGCTCCGGCGAGGCGATCGTCGGACGCGGGGTGGTCGGCCGCTACGCCGGCGCCGCGCTCGGCGATCAGCTCGAGTTCGGGCGCGGGCGCTGGCACGTGGTCGGCGTCTTCGACGCGGGCGGGTCGTCGTTCGAGAGCGAGGTGTGGGTGGACGTGCGCGAGCTCGCCAACGACGCCAAGCGGCCGTTTCCGTACTCCGCGGTCCGCATCCGCGTGGCGACGCCGGAGCAGATCGAGCCGCTCATCCGCCGGATCGAGGACGACCCGCGCTTCGCCCTCGGGGCCGAGCGCGAGACCGCGTACTACGCCAAGCAGTCGGAGTCGGCCAACACGCTCTACGTGCTGGTGGTCGGGATCGCGGTGCTCGCCGGCATCGGCGCGGGGTTCGGGGCGGCCAACAACATGTATGCGGCCGTGCAGGCGCGTACGGCCGAGATCGGCACGCTGCGCGCCCTCGGCTTCTCGCGTGCCGCGATCCTGACGTCGTTCCAGGTCGAGGCGCTGGCGGTGGCCGGGCTGGGGTTCGTGCTCGGCGCGGTCTGTGCGCTCGTGCTGTCGGCGTGCCTGCGCGTGCTCCTCGGCGGCATCGGCTTCGGTGCCGCCACCTTCACCATCAATGTGATCACGCTGAACGTGAGCGCGGCCGATCTCGTGGCCGCGCTCGTGCTGGCGCTCGTGATCGGGACGGCAGGCGGATTCGGGCCTGCCTGGCGTGCCGCCCGCTTGCGTCCGATCGAGGCCTTGCGCAAGGCGTAGGGAAGACCGTGGCGACCAACCCGCAGGACGAGAAGCTGCGTGCCGAGCTCGCCTCGCTGCGTCTCGACCGTGGCCCGGCGGCGGCGCCGGCGAAGCCTCGCCGCCAGCGCCGCTGGGCGCTGCCCGCGGTGATCGCGGTCGTGCTGGTGGCGGCCCTCGCCGCCTGGCGCCTCGTCGCCGGACGCGCCGTGCCGGTGACGGTGGTGTACGCGACCCTGGCCGCCTCCGGACAGGCCGGCCCCGCGCCCGTCCTGTCGGGCTCGGGCTATATCGTCACCGGGGACCGCTACGTCTCGATCGGCGTGCGCGTGCCCGGGCGGATCGAGCGCTACTTCGTCGAGGAGGGGCAAACGGTGCACCGTGGCGACGCGCTCGTGCAGCTCGACGACCGGGACTACCGGGCTGCGGTGGCGCGCACCGAGGCGCAGCTCGCGGTGGCGCGCGCGAACCTGGACCTCGCGGAGGCCGAGCTGCGACGCAACCGGGCGCTGCGCCGCAACGGCGTCGTGTCGGCGCAGGAGCTCGACGTGCAGGAGAACAAGGCGAGCGTGGCACGCGCGACGGTGGCGCAGCTCGAAGCCGAGCTGGCGCAGGCGCGCGTCAACCTGGAGTACACCGTCCTCCGCGCGCCGACCGACGGCGTGATCCTGGCGAAGCTGAAGGAGGTGGGGGAGATCGCCGTCCCGGGCGGCTTCGCCGGCTCGGGCGACCTGGTACGCATGGCCAACCTGACCGACATCCGCGCCGAGGTGGACGTGAACGAGGCGGATTTGAACCGCATCCACCTGGGCCAGCGCGCCCAGGTCACGCCCGACGCCTATCCCGACGCGCGCTACCCGGCCGCGGTCGTGAAGCTCTACCCGCAGGTCGACCGGCAGAAGGGCACGCTCAAGGTCGAGGTGCACGTGCTCGAGCCCGACGCGCGGCTGCTGCCCGACATGAGCGCGCGCATCACGTTCCTGGCGGACCCGGCGCCGGCGGCCGAGGTGGAGCCGCCGGCCGTGCTCGTCCCGGCGAGCGCACTGCGCCGCGACGCGGCCGGGAACACCTTTGTGTGGGTGGTGCGCGACGGGCGGGCGCGGCAGGCAGCCGTCGAGACGGCGGGCGAGGTGGGCGATCGCATCCGCATCGCGAAGGGGCTCAGCGGTGGCGAGGCGATCGTGGTCGGCACGCCGCCGGCGCGTGACGGGGCGCGGGTGAGAATCGCCGATGCGGGGGCGTAGGGCTCCTTGGGACGCCTCCGCGCGGCGCGGTGAGAACCGCGACGCGTCCGCTAGCCTCTGGGCGTGGACGCCGAACGCCTGCCCTGGGTTTGGAATTACGACATTGGCGAAGATCGGTTCCGCCGAGTGCTCGCGGACGAGCATACGATCGGAGTCTCGACCAACGGTGGGCGGCCGTACGGCTTCTCGAGTACGCCCCGTACGCGGAGCGCACGCCGCTGCCGCTCGGCGAGCCCGTCTCGACGGTGCGCGAGGTGCTCCGGTCCTTCGCCCGGGCTCGTCCTCGATGGCGAGGCGCCGCCGGCCATCCCCGAGGACGGGGCGCGGGCGGTGCGCATCGCCGAGGCCTGCCACCGCTCGGCGGGGAGCGCCGCGCCGGTCACAGTCAGCGGGCTAGACGGCTGACCGTGCTCCGCAGGCGAACGGTTTACGGCGGGTGTCATCGGGGATCCGCAGGGCGGGGCAGAGCGCGGGGCGTTGCTCGCTGCGTCGTGACAGAAGCGCGGTCTTTGAGATAAACGACCGCCAATATCGTTCGGGTCCCTTGCGCATCTCTATGGGGACACCTGATTGGAGGCTTGGACGATGACGCGCCGGGAATGGTCGTGGTGCCACGCCGCCGGGACGTTCGCCTCGAGCCCCGCCCGCGCCTCGTCGGCGAAGGCGAGATCACGGGCGGAGAAGGAGAAGTCCATGGGCCGGCGGCTTACTACGAGAGGCGGCGGTGGGCCAACACGACATCCCGGCCGGCCGCATGGCGCCTCAAGGGGTCGAGTCGCTCTGTCCGGCCGCCCCGTGCTCACGTCTAGATCCCGCGCCGGGACACGCCGAACCTTGACCGAGCCGTTGTCCATATGGAACTGGGGACAGCGATGAAGACTATCAGACTGCTGGCTACCGTGTGGCTCGTCGGCTTCACGGTCGGTTGCGCGTCGATCTCCTACAAGCCGTCGCTGTCGCTCGGCACGAGCCCGTCGTCCGTGCACGCGCGCGTCCAGATGAACGAACTCGTCGACGCGAGCCCGCCCGACGAGAAGGAGAAGAAGTTTGCCGGCTTCGCCGCGACCGAGCCCGGGACGCTCGCCGGCGACCTCGCGACGGAAGTGACGAACGCCCTCCTCACCGACTTCAACAACAACCAGGTGTTCGACACGATCCAGAAGCGTATGAACGACGCGGGTAAGCTGGCGGCGCGGGCCGATACGCGCTAGCTAGACGGCTGACCGTGCTCCGGAGGAATCACCTTCACACCCTTGCCGTTACGCCGCGCCCCGGCTTGCGCTTGACGTTCGTCCACCTCCGGCGGCTTGCCGCTGACGGAGCGTGAAACTCATCGACCACGTTCTCCCGGTCGAACTCCGCCGTCAGGCGAGCGAGTTCGTCCGCGGAGCGGGCAGCGCGGAGCCGCTTGTTGCTCGGATGGTCCTGTCGAAGGGCCACTCGCTCGGCGCGACCGGCGTCGCCGGCATCTTCGAGGTCACGTCGCATCTCCGTGGCTCCGCCGGCGAGCGGCAGGTCGAGGGCGCCAAGGTCGGGCTCTCGCACGTGATCGGCCTCGGCTCGGCGTGCACGATCAACGTGCTCGGGCTGTAAGCCGGTCGGTGATTCCGACGACCTCTGACCGTGTCGCGCAACGAGTCGTTTCGCTACGCTACGCGTGAAACCTCAGAGGGGGCCTCCTACCACCTCACTACGGGGGGGTCGGACAGCAGCCCGCCCCCTTCTCCTCATTCGTCCGCAGGTCGAGGATCGCACCATCCGGGGGAAGTCCTCCAAGGTCGATCGGCGTACGCCCGCAGGAAGTCACACCCGTACAGAGCACCTGGCCGGCGGGCGGCACCCTGCAATTCACGAGATCGTCCCACGACTTGCTCAGCTGCGTCTCGGCCTTGCATTCGGGCGGAATGCTCGCGCACTGGATGTGGCTTGCGCTGCCGATGTACGTTGGGGCCGTGCACCCACCGATCAACTGATCCTGGCAGTCATAGAAGTTGACTTGCGCGTCGCCGGAGGCCTGGCAGCCACAGTCCGTCGGATTGGTCGGGTCACAGCCGCACCGCTGCGAGGTCTGCTCCACGGCCCTCGCCCACTTGATGCCCGATGTTCCGACGACGGGATGACAATTTCCGTCCGCCAGGTCACACGAGGCGCAGGGGCCACACGCGACGGGGTCACAGGTGTGGCCACCGGGCTGACACTGCTCGCACGGCCCACAGGTGAGGTTGACGCACCGCCCGCTCTGGCAGTTGGTGCAGGAGGCACACCCCGAATCGTCGCTGCACCCGCAGCTGCAGTCGGACAGGCATGCCTGTTGGAGGACGTTGATGCAGGGAGCATTGG
>WNEX01000793.1_pt1 | contig 15180 bp, 7 predicted proteins | sample 5399841 | NCBI WGS metagenome assembly WNEX01 (sample SAMN13153337, study PRJNA577476) | soil metagenome | isolation source: 40 cm grassland meadow soil 2 days after 1st rain plot 5 | place: USA:California | collected 2015-09-18 | reverse complement strand
AGGTTTCCCAAAAGATCGGCCTCTCCAAGCCCGGCAAAGGTCTCGGCATCGCTCTCGCGGACTACGACCGCGACGGGCACATTGATCTCTTCGTCGCCAACGACTCCATGGTCGAATTTCTTTATCACAACAGAGGCGACGGCACGTTCGAAGAAGTCGGCCTTCTTTCTGAAGTCGCCGTTGACGGCGACGGGCGGACGTACGCCGGCATGGGCGTCGATTTCGCGGATTACAACAACGATGGCTTTCCCGATCTCATCATCACCGACCTCGCCAACCAGCGCTATGCCCTTTATCTCAACAGCCACGACTCTACGTTTTCTTACGCCAGCTTTATTTCAGGCGTGGCCCGCGCCACCATGACGCACTCCGGTTGGGGGGTTCGCTTCCTCGATTACGACAATGACGGCTGGAAGGATCTCCTCATCGCCCAGGGCCACGACCTCGACACCGTCGAGCTTAGTTATCCCAATCTTCACTATCGCGAACCGATGCTTCTTCTCCGCAACACTGGCAAGGAGTTCGTAGACGTTTCCGCTGCCTCAGGCGCGGTTTTTAGCCAGCCATGGCTCAGCCGGGGCATGGCGATCGGCGACATCGACAATGACGGTCGCCTCGATGCCGTGGTCACCACCAACGACGGCCCCGTACACATCCTTCACAACGAAACACCCACACAAAATCACTGGCTCTTGCTGAAGCTCGTCGGCCACAAGAGCAATCGCGACGCCATCGGCGCTGAAGTCAAACTCGTCACCGCAAAAGGCCAGCAATTCGCCACGGTTTCCACTGCTGGCAGCTACCTTTCTTCCAGCGACAAGCGCGTCCACTTCGGCCTCGGTTCCGAGCCTCCCGTACAGTCTATCGAGATTCGCTGGCCCAGTGGCATCCAGCAAACTCTAAAGAACGTCCACGCCGATCAATTTCTTACTGTCGACGAACCCCTTCCCGCGGCCGCACAAAAATGAACATACGCAGCGCCCCGCGCCGCCTTATGCCACCTCCTATCTTTATTGTTTTCTTGCTTTGTTGCCTGGCGACCGCTCACTTTGCTCTCAGCCAGCAGTCCTCGCAGTCCGCTCCCGATAAATCGCAGAATGCTCCGTTGCCTCGCCCTTCTGGCATGTCCACGGGTGGTATTCATGCGCCCATCAAAGATGCCCATGCCCGCCCCATCACCGCCGGCGGTTTCGTCGATGGCGCTCCTATCGTCTTCACCAATATTACGCATCCAGCCGGCCTCGACAAGTTTCGCCATCGCTCTGGCTCGCCGGAAAAATCCACCATCATCGAAGCTCCCGGCTCAGGCGTCGCCGTTCTTGATTACGACAACGACGGCTGGCTCGACATTTATCTGCTAAATGGCTCGACCGTTGCTGCCACCAAGGGCGCCGAGCCCGCGCCACGCGCCATGCTATTCCACAACAATCACAACGGCACCTTCACCGATGTCACTGACAAAGCCGGGGTCTCCAACGATCGCTGGGGATTCGGCGTTGCAGTCGCCGATTACGACAATGACGGCTGGCCAGACATCTACGTCTCAAATTTCGGCAAGAACCGCCTCTACCACAACAATCACGACGGCACGTTCACGGATGTTGCCGAAAAGGCTGGTGTCGCTCTTGGGGGGTGGTCCACTGGCGCGACTTGGGGCGATTACGACCGGGACGGCATGCTCGACCTCTTCGTCCCCGGCTACGTTCACTACGATCTCGACCATCCTATCCTGGCCGGGAAGCGTGGCGTTCCCGAAGGAGCTTGCCAATACCGCGGCGTGAACGTTTTTTGTGGACCCCTGGGTCTCCTTGGCGAAGGCGATCATCTCTTTCATAACAACGGCGACGGGACCTTCACCGATGTGAGTGTCAAAGCCGTTGTCGCCGATCGCGAAGGCCGCTACGGCTTCGCTTCCGTCTTTGCTGACATTGACGACGATGGCTGGCCTGACCTCATCGTTGCCAACGATTCCACGCCGAATTATCTGTATCGCAATCGCCGCGACGGCACCTTCGACGACGTTAGCTACATGAGCGGCTTCGCCCTTAATGAAGAAGGCCGCGCCCAAGCCTCCATGGGCATCGCCTTGGGCGACTACAATCACTCCGGCCGTCTCGGCTTGTTCATCACGACCTTTTCCGACGACTACAAAACTCTTTATCGCAACGACGGCGACTCGAGCTTCACCGACGTCTCCTTCAAAGCCGGTCTCGGAAGCCCGACGATACCGTTCCTTGGCTGGGGCGCCGGCTTTCTCGATTACGACAACGACGGCCTGCTCGACCTCTTCATCGCCAATGGTCACGTTTATCCCATTGCCGACCAGCGCGACTGGGGCACCACTTGGGCGCAGCGTCCGCAGCTTTTCCGCAATCTCGACGGGGCAAAGTTTCAGGAGGTTCCGCCCGCCCCCGGCAGCGGCCTCGCCTCCGTAGTCTGCGCGCGCGGGGCTGCTTTCGGTGACCTCTTCAACGACGGCCACATCGACGTCGTCCTCAACAACCTCGATTCGCCCCCCACGTTGCTTCGCAACATGGTTCGCAACTGCAATCACTGGGTCGCTCTCAAGCTGGTAGGGGTGGGGCTTGCTCCGACCGTCCGGGCAAACGCAAGCAATACTAGTGGGGCTCCAGCCCATGAAACCCAGGTTTACAAATCCTCCCGCGACGCCATTGGCGCCAAAGTATTCCTCACTGCTGGCGGCGTTCGCCAACGCGCCGACGTTTTCAGCGGTGCCAGCTACGCCTCTGCTTCCGACTCGCGTATCCATTTCGGCCTCGGCTCCGCTTCTAAAGTCGACAAGATCGAAATCCTCTGGCCCAGCGGCCTTCGCGAAGAAGTCACCCTCCCCTGCATCGATTGCATCGTCCAAATCACGGAAGGTAAGGGCGCCGCAACCGTCGCGACACGCTGACCCTTCGCCCGGGGACCAGAGCGATACGAGTCAGGCATCTGGACAAACTCGTAGCGCTGCAAACGCTCCCAAAATTGGGCGAAACTGCGCATTGGCCAAGTGAAGGCCGTATTGATTAGGCCACCGCTGCGTGCTACGCTCGGCAACCTGCAGGGGTGAATGGTCATGCGAGCGGTTCAGGGGCCCTTCCGAACCAGAGGTTTTGGAGTCTTTGAAGTAGACCTGCGCGCAGCGGAATTGCGGAAGCATGGTGTTCGAATCAAGCTGCAAGAGCAGCCTTTCCAGATTCTTTCTCTCCTTTTGGAACATCCCGGAGAAGTGGTGACCCGCGAGGAACTGCGGGGAAAACTTTGGCCGGCCCATACGTTTGTGGATTTCGATCGCAGCTTGAACAAGGCCATGACTAAATTGCGAGCGGCGCTGGGAGATTCCGCCGACAGCCCTAGGTATGTCGAGACGATTCCGCGTCACGGTTACCGATTCCTTGCTCCAGTTTACTTGCCACCTTCGGAAGCGATCCACGAAAGCGCCACGAGGAACGAGTTCCAAGACGACCCTTTTGCAGGAACTGGAAAGAACGGCGCACACAAGGGGAACGAGGGCCCGATCCGGATAGTGGACTTGCATACTCCTTCGGGGAAACGTCGCTTCTATGGGTTAGTTGCCGCCGTTGCAATAGCGGTTGTGGGAGCCGGCATTTATCTGCGTGTTTCGCATCCGGTCGTGCTGAGCGGTTCGTCCAACGCGATTAACCCGCGCAGGTCCGTGGCGGTGCTCGGCTTTACGAATCTTTCCGGAGACCCGAAAGAAGCTTGGCTCTCGACGGCGTTTTCCGACTGGCTCACCACGGAGCTTTCCGCCGGTGGCCAACTCCGGACTCTTCCGGCAGAAAGCATCGCGCGCATGAAAGCTGAGCTCTCCCTGAACGACATGGAGAGTCTGGGGCGTGGGAATCTGCAGCAAATTCACAGGAATCTGGGCACGGACTTGGTGATTGCGGGCTCATACGCTTCGCTGGCAACAAATCCCAGCCGGCAGATCCGCCTCGATTTGCGGCTCTTCGATACACAGAGCGGCGAAACATTGTATGCAGATTCGGAGACCGGCTCACAGGAAAACCTTTTTGACTTGGTTTCCCGAGCCGGCGAAAAGCTGCGAGCCAACCTTGGCATTCGAAGGATCACGAAAGAGGAAGCTGTGGAAGTAGCAACGGCTCTCCCGTCGAACGCGGGGGCAGCGCGCTTGTACGCCGAAGGGCTTTCCAAGGTACGCGTGTTCGACGCCCTTTCTGCCCGGGATTCGCTGGTCAAAGCCATCGCCGCAGAACCCAACTACGCGCTTTCGCACGCCGCGCTGGCCACGGCATGGAGCCAGTTGGGATATGACGAGAACGCCAGGACGGAAGCAAAGAAGGCCTTTGATCTCTCATCCAACTTGCCTCGCGCCGAGCGCCTGTTGGTCGAGGCCCGCTACCGTGAAACGTCGCACGAATGGGACAAAGCTATTGAAATCTATCGGGCCCTTTTTGAATTTTTCCCCGACAACCTCGATTACGGAATTGCCCTGGCCAGCGTGCAGGTCAGCGGAGGAAGGGGAAATGATGCTCTGGAGACTCTCGGCCATTTGCGTGAGTTGTCTCCGCCTCAGAGGGACGACCCGCGCATCGATTTGGAAGAAGATCACGCTGTCGAGTCTGTGGGCGATTTTAAGAGCTTGCTATCGTCCGCCATGAGAGCGGCGGAGAAAGCAAAGGCCGCCGGGGCGTCCCTGCTCCAGGCAAGGGCGCTGACGGATCAAGGCTGGGCCCTTGAAAATCTTGCCGAACCTGACGGAGTCGAAGCCGTTGTTCGCGACGCGGAGCGGCTCTATCTTGCTGCGCACGACCAGCGCGGCGTAGCGACCGCAGCCACCGTGGGCGGGATCGCCCTCCAGATGCAAGGCGACTACCAAGGCGCCAAGAAACACTATGAAAAATCTCTAGCCATCTACCAGCAGATTGGCTACAGATTTGGGGTGGCGAACGAACGCGATAACTTTGGCGATGTCTACCTGGCATTGGGAGACCTTGCCGCAGCCCAGAAAAGCTACGAGGAATCGCTGAAAACCTATCTCGAGATCGGGCATATTGACGGACAGGCTTTGGCCGAAGCGGGATTAGGAGAAGTGTTCTTGCGGCAGGGAATTACAGCGGAATCGAAGAAAATGCTCGAAGAATCCTTGGGGATTTGCCGGCGAATTGGCGATCGAAGCAAGGAAGGCGCGGCCCTGTCCGGCTTGGGGCGGCTGCTGCAAATCGAAGGAGATGCCGAGACCGCGTGGAAGGATGAAACGGAGGCCAAAGCGATTTTCGACAAGATTGGGGACAAGTCCCAATCTGCCCAAATGCAAGTCCATCTCGCCGAATTGCTGTTGGATCAGGACAAGAACGAAGAAGCTGCGGTCCAGGCCAAACAGGCAGCCGAGCTCTTCGAGAAGACGAAAGCAGACAAAGACGCGGCGGCGGCATATCTCGCTCTTTCGCGGGCCTTGCTCGCGCAAGGAAAGCTAACGGACGCTCGGAATTACGAGGAACGAGCCATGGCAACCGCAAAGAAGTCGCGCAATGAAGAGCTTGAGCTCTTTGCGGGGATTGCTGCGGCACGAATCCAAGCGGCTTCGGGGAAACCCGCGGACAGGAACGACTCCATGCGACAGGTTCGCGAAGTGATTGTGCGGGCGACAACGGCAACATTTACTGGCATCGCCCTTGAGGCGCGGCTCGCGCTGGGAGAGATGGAGCTGAATTCCGCCAACAAGACGGCCGGAATGACGCATTTGCAGGCTTTGGAGAAGGATGCCGCGAGTGGAGGTTTCGGACTCCTGGCGCGCAAGGCCGACGCAGCTTTGCGAATGGGGCGGGAACAGGCGTCACTTCACAACAACAAATGCAGGTCCTTGGAAATCACACCATGAAATCACGAACTTTATCCTTCGAACGTGTTGTTCTGCCTCTGTTCTTTATTCTCGTCTGTGCGGGGGCGACGATGTCTGGACCTACATCTGAGACTCCCAAGGCAGCAGAGCCGAAAACCAGGTTAGCCATTATCGGCCTCGATCACGACCACGTGTGGGGATTGCTCAGGGATCTCGCCGGAGAGCCGAATGCCGAACTCGTTGCCATAGCTGACGCGCACCAAGCACTGGTAGATCAAGCCAGGGCTCAAGTTCCGCCAACTGTGAAGTTTTATTCCGATTACGTAGAGATGTTGGATGAAATGAAGCCGGATGGCGTCATCGTCACCACGGAAAACGACCGGCATCTGGAGATCCTGCGCGAGTGCGCGAAGCGGCACATCCACTATTCGACGGAAAAACCGATGGCGACGAACGCCGCCGACGCGCGCGAAATGGAACGGCTGGCGAACCAGGCAGGCATTAAGGTGATGGTGAACTACTGGAATGCGTGGGTTGCTCCGACGCACGAACTGTATCATCGCGTGCATGACCATCTGTTAGGACCCGTCCAAAGAATCATCGTGCAGTATGGCCACCAGGGCCCGAAGGAGATCGGCGTGTCAAAATATTTTGCCGACTGGCTCTACGACCCGGTCAAAAACGGCGGCGGTGCTGTCATGGATTTTGGCTGCTATGGAGCGGAGTGGGCTGTGTGGCTCAAAGGGCGGCCAACGCGCGTTTCGGCTGTTACACAGAAGCTAAAAATAGAGCAGCACAATGCAGTGGATGACGATGCCACAATCGTTCTGGATTATCCCGATGGGGCCGCAATTATCGAAGCTTCCTGGGATTGGCCTTACAGCATGGGGCAAGCGCAGGTATTCGGACCAAAAGGCAGCCTGCTCGCAACGCGAAACGACTTGTTCTTCCGTTCGCCTGCTGACAATGCCTCCAAGGTAGGATTGGAAGGCGAGCGTATTGCACTCGATCCTGCGCCGAAAGCGACAAGCAACCCGATCTCGTACTTTGTGGACTGCATTCGAAACAACAAGCCGATCGAAGATCCACTTTCCATGAAACTGAATGTGCAGGTCATGGAAATCCTGGATGCTGCGCGCGAGTCCGCACGAACAGGGAAGCAACAGGAGCTGCGCTGACCACGGCCCTGGAACAAAGCATTGTCGGCTTTGTTTCAGTTGCCCAATGTCGTTCCTTCCTTACGACTGGGGCTTTCACCCAAAAGGGCTGATAGAAGGTACACTCTCTCCGGTAAACCCTGTGCAAATCATGGGGAAGAGGAGTGGATGAACATGATTGTGTACGCGCTTGCCGCTCGTCGGGTCAAACCAACCTTGTGGTCTCGCCACTTGATCCTCCCGCTCCTGTTTCTTATTCTTTGTTTCCCAAGCGTAGCTGCCGCGCAATGGAATCCCTTGAATCCGGTTGTCAGCGTGCAAAAAGAGCCAGACGGAGTGCGGTTTACTCTGCAAAAAGGCGATTTGCGTCTTCAGGTGTGCTCCGACTCGATTATCCGAGTGCGCTATTCGCCTGGGAAATCGGTCCCGGTTCATCCTGATCTTGTCGTGATCAAGAGCAGTTGGCCCGCCACGAAATGGGAGATGCAGTCTTCCGGTGAGAGCGTCGTGCTGAACACAGCGCAAATCAAAGCCGTCATCTCGCGCAAGGATAGCAGCGTCACGTTTCAGGATGGCGCGGGCAAGACCTTGTTCCAGCAAACCGAAGTCACCATGACGCCTGTGGTTGTGAACGGGGAGCAGACCTACCATGCAGAGCTTTTCTCGAAACTCTGGGGTTCGCATGAATCTTTTTATGGTCTCGGGCAGCACCAGGCGGGCGTGTGGAACTATCGTGGTGAAGCAGTGGACATTTCGCAAGACAACACCAACATTGGCATACCTTTCTTTCTGTCCAGCAACGGGTATGGAATCTTCTGGAACAACGCCTCGCGGAGCCGCTTCAACAACCGGTTTCTCAGCGCGCTTTATCTCAGCTCGGAGGTGGCCGATGAGATGGACTATTACTTTCTTTACGGGCCGGAATTTGACCGCATCATTGCCGGATACCGCGAGCTAACCGGCCCGGCTCCGCTTTACGGCAAGTGGGCCTACGGTTTCTGGCAGTGCAAAAACAAATACAACACACAGGAAGAGTTGCTTGGAGTTGCGCACAAATACCGCGAGCTCCGTATTCCCGCCGACAACATCGTGCAGGACTGGTTCTGGTGGTACACCATGGGCGAGCCTGTGTTCGATAAGTCGCGCTATCCCGATCCTCCCGGAATGGTGGACGATCTTCACAAGAACAATTTTCACTTGATGATTTCGGTGTGGCCTTACTTTCGTCCCGGATCGAAAACCTACGACGACATGGACCAGCGCGGATTTTTCATTGATAGGACAAAAGTGCAGTCCTTTCATCCTCCGCGGATGGCTTTGTATGATGCGTTTAATCCCGACGCGCGAAAATACTATTGGAATTTGATGGATCAGGCGCTTTTCAAAATTGGCGTTGATGCCTGGTGGCTGGACACAACCGAGCCGGAGACCGAGGATCGCGAGACAAATATTCTGGTGACCAACAAAACGTATCTCGGGAACGGTGCGAGATACGCGAATGCGTTTCCGCTGATGACCACACAAGGCGTCTATCAGGGGCAACGCGGCGAATCGGATAAGAAGCGCGTGTTTATCCTTTCTCGCTCCGCGTTTGCCGGGACGCAACGCAATGCCGCTGCGGCTTGGTCCGGAGACATAAACTCCGACTGGATATTCTTCAAGAAGCAGGTTCCTGCGGGACTGAACTATTCTATTTCCGGGCTGCCGTATTGGACGACGGACATCGGCGGATTTGTCTCCGGCAATCCGGACGACCCGGAATATCGCGAATTGTTCATCCGCTGGTTTCAGTTCGGAACGTTCAATCCGATTCTTCGCGTGCACGGAACGCGCTCCACGAACCAGAACGAATTGTGGTCCTATGGCCCCGAAGCGCAGAAGATCCTGACGAGCTACGACACGCTACGCTATCGCTTGCTTCCGTACATCTATTCCCTCGCTTGGATGACGACGAGCCAGGGCTATACGCCGATGCGCGGATTGATCATGGATTTCCGCACGGATGAGCACTCCGCGACGATCGGGGACCAATTTATGTTTGGGCCAGCCTTACTGGTGAGTCCTGTAACCGATCCAATCGTCAGTTCGCGCCAAGTGTATTTGCCCAAAGCGAAGTGGTACGACTTTTGGACTGGCAGTTCTGTGGACGGACCGCTGATGATGGACGCAGCAGCCCCCATCGATAAGCTTCCCTTGTTTGTGCGCGCTGGTTCCATTGTGCCGATGGGGCCAGAAAAAGAATGGTCCACTGAAAAACCGGAAGATCCTATTGAATTGCGCATCTATCGCGAAGCGGAAGGGGATTTCACCCTCTACGAAGATGAAAACGACGGCTACAACTATGAAAAGGGAGTGTATGCGACGATTCCGTTTCACTGGGACGATGCGAAGCAAACGTTGACCATTGGCGAACGGAAAGGGGCTTTTCCGGGAATGTTGACCGAGCGGCGTTTTCACATTGTATTTGTTGGCAAAGGTCACGGCGCTGGAGTGACTGCCGAGAGCAAGCCAGACAAAGTGGTGAGCTACTCCGGGAAGCAGTTGGTGGTCACGCCATAACCGCGGGGCAGAGGTTGCCTAGTTAGGGATCGGCGCGCCCGGACGCACCACTCTAATGAGGTGGTCTGCGAACGCCGTGTGCATGTCGGGGATTTCAATCTTTGGCATGTGGCAGGTGATGCAGTCTTTGGTTGCAACTGGGCATGCGGCTCCGGGATGATCTTTCTCCGGCTTGGCAGTGGGCGAGTTGACGTGGCACGCCAGGCACTTTGAATCGAAGTTGCTGGTTTCTTTAGAGAGCGGCTCGTGGGGATTGTGGCATGCAATGCAAGTAAGTCGTGCATCTCCGCTTCCCCAGCATCGGCTGCTCAACAGACGATAAGCCTGTGCGCGAACGTTCGCGATGCCCGCCATGTGAGTCAGTTTTACATCCCACCAAGTGCCATGGCAGGACCCGCAAAAATCGACAGAATCTCCCGGGCTCAAACTCCCAGGGTTGAAAATCAATTGCCGGCCTTCTTCGTCCCCGATTCCTTGCTGCAGTTGACTGGCTTCCATCGCCTGCATGTGCTTTAGACCCGGTCCGTGACAGGCTTCGCAAGTCACGCCCAAAGCGGCTTTGCTCGTATCAAGTTGTGCGCCGAGGTTCGCTCCGAGGCTGTGGCAGGAGAAGCAGCGCAAAAGCTCGGAGTTATCCACAGGACGAGACGTGGCTTCTTCAAGGTCGCGAGGGGAAAGCAGTGCGCGTGTCGGGGTAAAGTGCAGGTTCTGCAGCGAACTGAAATACGTCACGCGGCTTTCGCGGTAAGCGCCGTCCTGCAGAAAAAGATAAGACTGCCCCAGCTTGCCCGTTCCAAAGGCCCAGACCAAATCCGCGATGATGCTGCGAGCACCGTCTGTAACTATGAGTTGAGGCGCACCTTTGTTGGGCTTGATTTGGTAGAGGTACTTTCCATTCCGGAAAGCCAGATCAGTTCGCCCATGGAGCACTTCCGCATCGGCGGCCGGCATGAGGGTGCGAGCCATTGGCGTAGCTTCTTGGGAAGCTGTGATGCGTGAATGACATTTCGCGCAGGCCGCATTGCCTGCAAACTGTTTCAGGTTTGCAGGCTTGCGACGCGGCCACCAACCAGGTTCGGCGAGGTGGTCATCCGTGGAGAGTTGCGCGTGCACAAAAGCAGGCATGACCGCCATGAAAAGAATCGAAAGAATAAGCATTGGCACTGCGGGGGGAAATTGCCTGCCAGTTGAGCTAGCGCGCGTCATGGAAGGAATCCAGTCTATAGTTCTCATGGAAGGGTAATGCCCGTCAATTCTTCAAGGTGAGACCTGACGCGGGAGGCGAACTTCAAGGGTGCTGCGGAGTCGGTTTTGCGCTTTCAGTCCGGTTTGGACCGACGTCTGCTGCATTGTGAGCGCCGTAAGCCTGATTTCCGGTCTTGCTTCTTTGTTGTTCTGCAAGAGCGTTGAGGTGCGCAAAAATGGTGCGTTCTTCCTCGGCTTTTTCCGGGAGCTTGGCGCGGACATAGGCTTTGGCGAGATTGAAGTGCACTTCCGGGCTTCCAGGTGAAAGCCGGCTGGCGGATTCGAGTTCGCGAACGGCTGTCTCGTTCTGTCCAAGGTCGAAGGAAGCGCGTCCCCAGAGGTAGTGCGCTTCAGTCGAGTCCGCCGCAATTTGTGCGGCCCGTTGCGCGAGGGGGAGCGCCTCCGCGGGTTGCCGGCGTTTCAAGGCCAAGGACGCCAATCGCAGATAAGGCAACTCGCTCTGAGGCGAAATTTTCAATTCTTCGCGAATCTGTTTTTCCGCTTCGTCGTAGCGGGAAAGCGCAAGAAGAGCGGTTCCGAACGCGTAATGAAGAAAAGGTATTCCGGGATATTCTTTGAGAATCAGCTCAAATTTGGTAAACGCCAGGTCGTACTTGCTGTTCTGGAGGAGTGCGGCGACTTCGCCCGCAGTTTCGATAAGCGAGTTCTTCGCGGGCTCGATTTGCTCCGGCAGCAACCGCCTGCGAAGCAAGGCCACTCCGAGGACCAATTGAACTTCCTTATCGAGGGGACTCGAAGCCGTTTCCGGAGCCAGCGTTTGCATGGCTCTTTCAAACTGGCCATCCAGATTGAGAAGCGTTGCGAGCCGCAATCTCGCGACGCGCACCGACCCTGCGGAACCGCCGAAGCCTAGTTCTTCGCCACGCTCCAGATGAATGAGAGCGTTCTTGAAATCGCGAGTTTCAAACTCACTCAGGCCCATGACCGCCCAAGCCGTTCCGAAAGCAGGCTTTCGTTCTAAGAAGATCTTGAGGGAAGCGATCGCTTCGGGATAGCGCGCCGTCGAAAAGCAGAGCATCGCCAGATTCCAACGGCCGTCGTCCCACTCCGGGCGGAGCTGCAGGGCTTTTTGGTAGGCCTCTATTGCTTTCGACGCGTTTCCAGCTTGCTGTGCTTCGGCTGCCTGGCGTGAGAGTTCGTCAAAGCCTTCGCCGGCGCCTGTGTTCACTTGCGTCGCTGTGGCCTGTACTCTTGAAGAATTATTCAAAAAGCTTTGTTGCCCATATAGCCGAACTATTCGTTTTTCAGATTTGGTTTTTTCAGGAGCCAGTTTTTCGGCTGCGGCTAATTCCTGCACAGATCTTTCGTCGTTTCTCAAAGCTTTTAGTGCTTGCCCCAGTGCCCGATGTGCTTCCGAAGAATCAGGAACCAACTTCACAGCCTCTTCCGCCGAGCGAACGGCCTCTTGGGGACGCCGCATTCGAAGGAGCACGCGGCTCATCTCCACACGAACCAAGCCACTCTCCGGCGAGACGCGCGTTTCATCGCGAAGTTCTCGCGCGGCATCCTTAAGCCGATCTGCGGAGAAGAGTGCGCGCCCGTACGCATAATGGATATACGGCACGTTGGGATGGTCCTTTAGCAGGGCAAGCAACTTTTCGAGCGCTTTGGCGGTGTCATTCCGAACCAGACTCACTCCCACCTCGCCTGCTGCTTGAACTAAAGCATCGCGCGAGGCGTCGATTTCCTCGGGCAAAAGCGGAACCCGCAGCACGGCCAGCCCCAGCGCGGTTTTCACTTGAACAGAAACATGATTTTGCCCGAAGGCTGTAACCAGCAGGTGCGTGGCTTCGTCGAAACTCCCGCTTCGAATCAGCAGCAGCGATAAATGGTATTTCGCGACGCGCGTTAGTTCGGGATCGTCGCCCTCTGCGAGGCTCATTCCTTTTTTTAAATGTTCGAGTGAATTTGCATAATCTTTGATTTCAAACTCGCACAACCCTAGAAAACTCCAGCCAGGTCCCGCGCCGGGAGCAAGTTGCACTAGGCCTTGAAATGAGCGAATTGCTTCGGCATATTGGTCGCTGTCGTATTGCAACGTTCCCAGGTACCACCAGCCTTCGCTCCATTCCGGACGAAGCTCCAAAGCTTGTTTGTAATCGCGAATCGCATCGCCGGATCTGCCCGATTCGCGCGCCGCCGCGGCTGATTTGACAAGGCTTTCGAAAGTTGAAGGCGCGTCCTGCGAGGGGAATCTGCCGTAAAGGGTCTGAATGCTAAGCAGGGAAGCAAAGACGAGCACAAACGGCCTGAAAGTTCGACGAGAGAGAAACGCAGGCCGCAAGAGATGGGCTCCGCGCGCGGGACTTTCACACCTTGCAGCGACGCAATTGTATTTGTTCTTCATCTGAGGCCCGGCCCCAAAACCTTCATCAATCTCTCATTTTACGACTGTCCCTCGTGTTATGGTGCTGTACTATGCGGCCCAAATTCCGTGGACCCGGGCGTGGTGATCAATCTTCTTCTTCTTCTCGGCGAAAGTTTCTAGAACAGCTTTCTTTTCTCGCCGGTGCTTTTACCGCTCCGCTATTTCCCTTTGGGCACGCGGTAGCGTCTCCCGGTATTTTCGCGTTTGAGGAAATACCTCCCGAAAAAAGCGGAATTACCTGGGTCCACACCGCGGGCAAATCTCCCGAGAAATACCTGCCAGAAACCAGCGGGGCCGGCTGCGCTTTTCTGGATTACGACAACGATGGCTGGATGGACATTTATTTAATCAACAGCGGCAAATGCGATTTCTACAGTCCTGTACGGGCGCTGCGCAACGCGCTCTATCGCAACAATCGCGACGGCACGTTCACTGACGTCACCGAGAAAGCCCGTGTGCCTGGTGGCGGCTACGGCATGGGCATCGCCGTGGGGGACTACGACGGCGACGGCTCTTCCGACCTTTACGTGACTCAATACGGGCGAAACATCCTTTATCACAACAACGGGGATGGAACTTTCACTGATGTAACCGAGCGTGCCGGCGTCGGTGTTCCCGGATGGAGCTCCAGCGCGGTATGGTTCGACTACGACAATGACGGCCGGCTCGACCTCTTTGTCTGCCAGTTTGCCGAGTTCAATAAATCACTCAGCTGCGGCATCGACCCGGACGGAACGCATCACTATTGCATTCCACGCATCTTCAAGCCTCGGCCAAGCACTCTGTTTCACAACAATGGCGACGGCACGTTTTCGGATGTCAGCCGGGAAACGGGCATTGCCGCACATCTCGGCAAAGCCTGGGGCGTTGTGGCCACCGACATAAACAATGACGGTCGCATGGACCTGTTTGTGGCCAACGACACCGTGGCCAATTTCCTGTTTGCCAATCGCGGCGGACGCTTCGAGGAGATCGGCCTTTCCGCAGACGTGGCTTACAGCGCCGATGGACGCGCTCGTTCGGGCATGGGTGTGGACTCCGCGGACTTCAACGAAGATGGTTGGATGGACCTGTTCGTCGCCAACATTGACGAGGAAATCTTCTCTCTTTATCAAAATAAGAAGGACGAAACCTTTGATGATGTTTCCATGCTTCTCGGCATTGGCATGTCCACGCGCTGGATGAGTGGTTGGGGCCTTAAATTCTTCGACTACGACAACGACGGTAATCTGGACCTTATGACGGTCAATGGCTTTCCCGACGACCTCGTTGAGCAGCTCTCCAAACAGGTGACCTACAAAGAGTTGCCTTTGCTCTTTCGCAACGAGGGAAAGACTTTTAAAGACGTCAGCGCGCAAAGCGGACCTTTTTTCTCCAAATCATTTCCTGCGAGAGGCCTGGCGCTTGGGGATTTCAATAACGATGGAGCCGTCGATGTTCTTATTTCCAATAACGATGCAGCTCCTGTTTTGCTGCGCAACAACGCAGGCAAGCAAGGGCATTGGCTTGGTGTTCATTTGATAGGGCAAAAGTGCAACCGTGATGCTGTCGGCGCCCGCATCACCTATCAATCGGGCGATTTGCGCCGCAGCCGCATGAAGGTTGGCGGGGGCAGCTTCCTATCTGCGCACGATCCGCGCATCGTGCTCGGAGTCGGAAGCCGCACAAAGCTGGACTGGCTCGAAGTGAAGTGGCCGCTTCCGAGCGGTGCCGTCGAGCGCTTCACCAGCCTTCCAGTGGACCGTTACATAACGATTGCAGAGGGCAAGGGGAAATGGGAGTAGAACTCGCCCGAAACATCCTCAGCGCTTAAGAGCGAGAGCCTGCGGAGCTCCTCTGCTGACGCGAGGAAACCGGGCCGGTGGACGCGCGAATTATCAATTCCGGTTCTATGGGGATTTCCGGCATGTATTCGCCCCGTCCTTCGATGAGATCAACCACGGTCTGCGCTGCGATTTGCCCCATCCGCAGGAGCGGTTGTCTCACTGTAGTCAGGGGAGGAT
>WNEX01000790.1_pt1 | contig 15195 bp, 16 predicted proteins | sample 5399841 | NCBI WGS metagenome assembly WNEX01 (sample SAMN13153337, study PRJNA577476) | soil metagenome | isolation source: 40 cm grassland meadow soil 2 days after 1st rain plot 5 | place: USA:California | collected 2015-09-18 | reverse complement strand
CGCATCAATGGCGTGCCGTTCACGGTGGTCGGCTCGATGGACATGAAGTTTTCCGACAGCTGCTATTTCAATTGTGACGACGAGTCCGCTTTTGTCCCCTACACATCCGCCAGCGACCTGTGGGACACAAAGTATTCCAGCGTGATGGTCTTCGAGCCGGTTGCTCCGGTTTTCGAAGCGCAAGCGATACAGCAATTCCGCACGGCCATCGCCAATCGCCAGCACTTTTCGCCGAACGACAAGCGCGCCATCACCATGTTTGGACGCGAAGAATTCAAGCCCGTCATGGAAGGCATCACCATTGGCATCGAAGCGCTACTCTTCTTTATCGGCGCCATGACGCTGGGCATCGGCGGCGTGGGCGTGATGAATATCATGCTGGTTTCGGTCGAAGAGCGCGTTCGGGAAATTGGTCTGCGACGCGCGCTGGGCGCGAGGAAATCACACATTCGCTCGCAGTTTTTGCTGGAGGCGCTGGTGATGACGCTTGCGGCTGGGGCCATCGGGATGCTGTTATCCTGGGCGCTCACCTCCCTGATTGGCACGCTTCCGTTTCTCGGGCCTGCTTACGAAGATGAATCAGGCAAAGTGGACATTCACTTGACGCTGTCTCTTTTCACTATGGCTCTTTCCACAATCGCACTGGTCCTTGTCGGCGTGATTAGCGGCTGGCTCCCCGCTATGCAAGCGGCCAAGCTCGATCCTGTGGAAGCCCTCCGCTACGAATAAGAAGCTTTTAGTTGTTAGTTCCAAGTATTGAGGAAAAGAGCCAATCTAAGAACGGGAAGTAGAAGCGAGCGCCTTGGGATGATGACGATGGGCAACGCCTCCGAGACTGAAGACCAAGAACCAAAAACTAAGAGCCAAGGCCAAGAATTGCTTTCTTAGCTCTGGCCGAGGATTGAGTCAAAGTAGGCGAGCATTTCAGGCGAATCCCATTGCTGAGGGCCGTAGAACTTGCGCGCGATTTTTCCATTGCGGTCGATGACGTAAGTGTCAGGAAATACAGGAGTGCCGTAATCGAGCGCAACTTTCCGTGTAGGTTCGCGGAAGGTGGGGAAAACCACTCCCTGATCCTTCAGGAACTTTTGGTAGGCATCGCGATCTTCATCCACGCTCACGCCGAGCACCAGCGCGTTGCGCGATTCAATGTATTCTTGCAGCTTGTTCAGCGAGGACGTTTCTTCCACGCATGGCGGGCACCAGGTGGCCCAGAAATTCAGGACCACGACCTTGCCTCGCAAATCGCTGAGACGGCCTGGCTTGCCGCCGATGTCCGTGGCGAAGTCTTCCGCCTTCTTGCCCGCAACGGTGGGCTCGCCTTGCCGGTACATCGGGCGCGCGAAAAGAACGAAGACGAGGGCGATGAATCCAACCACGCCCCAAGCCGCCATTTTTCTTAGCAATCCCATCAAGTAATATGGTAGCGCATTCCTACAGAGCCGGAAACCGGTTCCAGCTCCAACAAACATGGCGAGCGACAATGCCAACCTGTCCGAGGTGAAGCAGCCTGTCATGGCTTCCGCGCCGCACGTTGTCACCGCCATTGTTCCTGCACGCAATGAGGAAGCCATGATAGCTGCCTGCATCGAGTCATTGGCGCGCCAGCCGGAGATTGCGCAAATCCTGGTGGTCAACGACCAATCTTCGGACGCAACCGCCGACGTGGTGCGCCGGTGCATGAAGGAAATCTCCAATCTTCGCCTTCTCGAAACAAAGGAGTTGCCCGACGGCTGGGTGGGAAAAAATCATGCCCTTTGGGTTGGCGTTCAGCAGGCCACAAGTCCGTGGCTTTTATTCACCGACGCGGACGCAAAGCATGCTCCCAACTCCGTGGCCCGCGCGCTGCAAATTGCACGAGAGCAAAAGACCGCACTGGTCTCCTTTTCTCCCGAGCAAATCAGCCGCAACTGGTACGAAAAAGCTCTCATTCCCTTCATCTATCTGCGGCTGGCGAAGAGATTCTCGTATGATCGAGTGAACGATCCTGCTTCGCCGGTAGCCGCGGCGAACGGGCAATTTCTGCTGATCCGCCGCGATGCGTACGATGCCATTGACGGCCACCGCGGCGTGGCTGGCGAAGTTCTGGAAGACGTCGCGATTGCGTTGCGCGTCAAGCAGGCGGGCCACCGGATTTGGTTCGGCTCCGGCAACGGCCTGGTGCAAACACGGATGTACACTTCGTTCAGCGCGATGTGGGAAGGCTGGAAGAAAAATCTTTACCGCCTGATAGGCGGAACGCCATGGGCGGTTGTCCGCGAAATGGAATCCACACTTCCCTGGATTCCTTTCCTGTTGATCTTGCTTGGCCTGAAGTTCCCGTTCTTGATTTTCCTTGGCGTGCTGTTCTTGATTATGCGCCAGACCATTTACGGCCTTGAACTCGCGCATAACCATTACCCGTTTTCCTTCATCTTTTATTACCTCCCTGCAGCCTTTTTATATGCCGGCGTGCTCTGGGCGTCCTACCGGGGCCACATGAGGGGCCGAATCGCCTGGAAGGGCAGGGAATACTCCATCGGCGCCCCGGAATCTGTAAAATAGCTAGTGGCAAAGACATGGTCCTCCTAACACGAAAAATCGAGTTTTCGGCCTCGCACCGCTATCACAACCCGAATTTTTCGGCCGAGGAAAATCATCGAGTCTTTGGGAAGTGCAACAACCCGCATGGCCACGGGCACAACTACACGCTGGAAGTGACCGTGGCCGGCGAGCCGGATCCGGTGACCGGCATGGTGCTGGATCTGAAGGAATTGAAAGAAATTCTCGAACGCGAAGTGATGCAGCGCATGGATCACCGCCACCTGAATTACGAAGTGCCGGAACTGGCGGGACAAATTCCTACCTGCGAGAACATTGCGCGGGTTATCTGGAACCTGCTGGAGCCGAAAATCACGCAAGGAAAGTTGCACCGCGTGCGGCTCTACGAATCGCCGGATCTTTTCGCCGACTGCTATCGGAATGGCGCGAGTGGGACAGGGAATTGAGGAACAGGAACTGAGAATGAAAAAAGATGCGCCCCATATCGAACTTGGCCGCCGATACCGGTTCGCCGCCTCGCATCGGCTGCACAGCCCGCAACTGAGCGAGTCAGAGAATTACCGTGTTTTTGGGAAATGCAACAATCCCTACGGGCACGGTCACAACTACGTTTTGGAAGTCAGCCTTTCTGGGAAGGTCGATCCTGCGACAGGCATGATCGCCAATCTTGGGGATTTGGATGCGTTCGTCGAGCGTCACGTGCTGGAAGAATTCGACCATCATTCACTCAACGAAGATGTCGCCGCGTTTTGCGAAAGAGTCCCGACGACGGAAAATCTTTGCATCGAAATCTTCCGCCGCATGCAGAAGTTTCCGCATGCCAAACTCGAACGCGTGCGCATCCAAGAGACAGGCAATAACAGCTTTGAATATGCGGGAAACACGGAGGGAATCCACTCGTGACGAAGCCAACTGAAGAAATCCTGCTGAACGACAGGAACGATGGCAAAGGACTTGACGCGAAGACGATCGCCTGTCACGTCCGCGAGATGATCAAGATTATCGGCGAAGATCCCAATCGTGAGGGCCTGCGGAAGACGCCGGAACGTTTTGAAAAGGCCTTCAAGTTTCTCACGAGCGGCTATCACCAGAATATTGATCACGTGCTGAACGGCGCGACGTTTAGCGTCGCTTATGACGAGATGGTCATCGTCAAGGACATCGAATTCTTCAGCCTCTGCGAGCATCACCTCCTGCCGTTCTTTGGCAAAGCGCACGTCGCATATCTCCCGGATAAGCGTGTCCTCGGACTCAGCAAGATCGCCCGCCTGGTGAACATGTACGCGCGGCGCCTGCAAATTCAGGAGCGCTTGACCAGCCAGATTGCCGAGGCGATTCAAGAAAAGATTGTTCCGCAAGGTGTGGGTGTCATCATCGAAGCGCGCCACCTGTGCATGCAGATGCGCGGCGTGGAGAAACAGTGCGGCCAGGCGGTGACCAGCTCGATGCTCGGTGCTTTCCGCCACGACAAGCAGACGCGTGATGAGTTCCTGTCCCTCGTCAGCCAGAAAGGAGCCTGACGAACCGCCATTTCGGCGCTGGATTCGCGCTCCGCTGGCGCCTACAGTCCATCACAATGGCCACCGACCAGGTTCCCGTCATTCTTGAAAAATCTTCGTCTGTGGTCTCCTCGCCTCCTCTGGAGCGGCGGCACCGCATTACCGTCGTCCTTTGCTTTCTTGCCATTTACCTCATTTGGGGATCCACCTATCTGGCCATTCGTTATGCAGTGGAAGGCATTCCGCCTCTCTACACCGCGGGCTTCCGGCATCTCTTTGCAGGCTCCATTCTTATCGCCTGGTGCCTGGCCAAGCGCTTGCGTCCCACTTGGGCGCAGATCCGCGCTAGCATCATCATTGGCTTCTTCTTTTTTCTGATTGGCCACGGCGCGCTGCACTGGGCCGAACAAAAAGTTCCTTCCGGCCTGGCTTCGCTGCTGATTGCCAGCGAACCGATTTGGGTCTTCCTGCTTTCTGCCGCTACAGCGAAGCAATGGCATTGGAACGCCTCCCTGCTAACTGGAAGCCTATTGGGTTTGGGTGGCGTGGGTCTTTTGATGGGGCGAAGCGCGCTCACGTCCGTCCCCGGCATGTTCATCAGCTCGCTGGCGGTGGTGATTAGCGCGCTATCGTGGTCCATCGGCGTGGTCTATTCGCGGCGGTCACACCTTTCAGGAAATCCGCTTCTTTTGTCGGCCCTCTCGCTGCTGGCCGGTTCCGCGCAGCTTCTCTTGGTGGGCACCGTCGCAGGGGAATACCGGGGATTTTCTCTAGCAGCCGTTTCGATGAGGTCGTGGCTTTCTCTTGGATACTTGATTGTTTTCGGTTCGGTCGTTGCCTTTACGGCTTACAACTGGCTCATGGAGCACTATCCGCCAACGCTGGTCGCCACGCACACGTTCATCAATCCCATTGTGGCCGTGCTCTTAGGCTGGCTCCTGGCGAGCGAGGCCGTTACCTTCAACGTGCTGGTTTCGGCCGCAATGGTAGTCAGCGCGGTAATCCTTGTGGAACGTGGCATGGCTCGCCTGCCGCAGCGAGTCTAGATTTGATCTCTTGGGCCGCATCAAAAGGAAAGGGTGCGGTCGCGAATCGCAAGCCGCACCCTTTCTGGAATCCAACGTGGGAAGAATTTACATCTTCGAGATATCTACCGTCGCCCGGACGGTATCCCACTCTTCGCGCAGGGTACAGCCTTTTGCGGTTTTATCGTAGACAATCGTGAAGTTTTCAACAGGCGACGGCAGCGTGGACAGTTTCATGTCTACGCGTGCTAGTTCGTCGCTCTCGTATTTGTAGGGGATACCCCACTCTCCGGTTTTCTTGTTGATGATAAGCGTCCACTTGTCCTGGTTTGGAACGACAAACAGCGTATAACTGCCGGCGGGCACGTGAGTCCCGGCAACCATCACGTCTGTCGTGGTTACGAACGTGGTGGCTTCGTTTGCGCCGTTGCGCCAAACTTTGCCATACGGTTCGACGCCGCCAATCATCTTTCGGCCCCTTAAGCGCGGGCTAGAGTAGTCCGTCTTAATGCTTTGGCCGCCGCCCAGATCGCAGGAGGCCGACGCCGGCGGGCTCGGCCTCGAAGCCTTGTCCGACTGCGCCGATCCCAGCAGGGCCATCATTCCTACGGCCAGGCATCCAACTCCCAGAAATGCAACGCTTCTCCTCATGGTTTCCCTCCTCCGAAGCCTTCCACAAACATTGAAGCGGATTTAGCGTTCTCTCGCAACTTCAAATGCTGCCGCTCTTTAAGACGCATCCCCCGGGATTTTGTTTCGGCAGGCTCAGGCTCTTGCGAAAATGGGGGAAAGGGGCTAAATCTAGGGCTGGTTTTTCTGGACGCTCGGCCTGGCGTCAGTTGGGGGTCCCTATGACCGAATCGCGCCGTCGCGTGCTTTTTGCACTTACTGGTATTGCAGGTATCCTCGCTGCGGAGCCTCTTCTTGGTGCGCCGCAGAGCAGCGGAGTTCGCCCCCCTCCCCCGCCACGCCCTTCCCCCAACGCCCCGGATCCGCATGTGCCTAATGGAATGAACGGGCCGCAACCTACGACCACGGATGGGCGGGCCGTAGCCCTGGCGAATCAAAAGGAGCTTCGAGAGGATATTGCGAGATTGTACGGAATGGTCTCCGAGCTCAAGGAGCAAGTGGAACGAACCGATGCGAATTCCATGCTTTCCGTCTCTTTGGTAAAAAAGGCTCAGCAAATTGAAAAACTCGCCAAGCAGATTAAGGATTTGGCCAAGGGCTGATCGTGCATCTCCTTTGTTTTCATAGGACTCCGCCCGGGAAATTAGTTCCCCGACCAGGAAAGTTCTTCCTAGGGATTATCATGGACTTTGCTTTACACGTGGAAGAAAGTTATGTTAGCCTGATTGTGTTGAAGAGAAGAGGAACATTTCAGGGGATAACGGAGAAGGGCACTTGAGCGCGACAAAAACGGTGTTGATCGAACAATTCCGGACCCATGTGAAAGATACTGGCTCGCCCGAAGTGCAGATTGCTCTTTTGAGCGAGAGGATCAACTACCTGACCACGCATCTCAAGTCCCACGTGAAAGACCACGCATCCCGCCGCGGATTGATCATGATGGTCAATAAGCGCCGCCGGCTGCTGGACTATCTCAACCGCCGTGATCCGGATCGGTACCGCGAGATTGTTGACCGTCTTAGCCTGCGCAAATAATCGCTCCACTTTTAATCGGAATTTCGAGCGATATACATTGCGTTCTCACGAAGTGACAAATTCCACACGGAGTCTGTCTTCAGGCTTCCGGCAAGATTAGTGCCGGAATTTCTCGTGGTGTAGTCCGTCCCGGGTTCTTTCCCAACCGGCTCCTCGTTCTTTTCTTCCTCGAAGTTGTCCGCAAACCGGGCAGCATGTCGCAGACGGCCCTTCGCAATGCGATGGGGCCATCAATTCCCCCGGCTGGGCCGGGGTCAAAGGAAATGTTTTATGTCTGAAAATTCACACGCACCTCATCAGGTCACCGTCGAAGTCGGCGGACGCCCGCTGATTCTCGAAACTGGAAAAATTGCGAAACAGGCCAACGGCGCCATTGTGGCGCGCTACGGCGATACGGTCGTGCTCACTTCTGCATGTATGGCGGCTGTAGCTAACGATAGAGATTTTCTTCCGCTCACCGTGGACTACCGCGAAAATACCTACTCTGCAGGAAAGATTCCCGGCGGCTTCTTCAAGCGCGAAGGACGCCCCTCCGAAAAAGAGATTCTCACTTCCCGGTTGATTGACCGCCCGCTCCGCCCGTTGTTCCCCGAAGCCTGGCGCAATGAAACCCAGATTGTCAGCATGGTGCTTTCCGCCGATAGCGACAATGATCCCGATGTCATCGCGGTTACCGGTGCATCGGCGGCTTGCTACGCTTCGGACCTGCCGTTTGAGAAGCCCATCGCCTGCGTTCGCGTTGGTTTGCTCGATGGCCAACTCATCGCCAACCCCACCGTTGCTCAACAGAAGAAGAGCCTGCTGAATATCGTCATTGCCGGCACGGAAGAAGCCATCGTCATGGTCGAATCCGGCGCGCTGGAAGTTTCCGAAGAAACCGTTGTTGACGCTCTCGAATTTGGCCACACGCAAATTAAGAAGATTGTCGCGGCCATTCAGGAGCTTCACCGCCAGCTCAAGCCGAAAAAAGTCGTGGTCGAGCCCCTGCCCTTCGATGAAGGCATCTACAAGGAGCTGAAAAAGAAATACGGCGACCGGCTCCACGATGCGCTGAACACCGAAAAGCATCCAAAAAAGGAAAGCTACCACCTGGTTGATGCGCTCAAGGAAGAAATCCTTGCCACCATCCCCGAAGAGCCTGAGAAGGAAATGGACGAGAAGCGCGCACTCACCAAGCGCGCTTTTGAACGTCTTCGCGAAAATATTTTCCGCGACGACGTTTTGAACGCCCGCCGTCGTCCCGATGGCCGCGCTTTCGACCAGATTCGCAAAATTACCTGCGAAGTGGGCTTGCTCCCCCGCGTTCACGGTTCGGCGCTCTTCACGCGAGGCGAGACACAGGCGCTCGCCACGCTCACGCTCGGCACCAAGGAAGACATGCAGCGTCTCGACCTCCTCTTCGAGCAGGATCAGTTCAATCGTTTCATGCTGCACTATAACTTCCCGCCGTTCAGCGTCGGCGAAGTGAAATTCCTGCGGGGCCCCGGACGCCGCGAAATTGGCCATGGCGCTCTTGCCCATCGCGCGCTCTTGAATCTGCTTCCTCCCGAAGCGGACTTTCCCTATGCCATGCGCCTGGTTTCCGACATCCTGGAATCCAACGGCTCTTCCTCAATGGCCACGGTTTGTGGCGGCTCGCTCGCACTGATGGATGCAGGCGTTCCCATCAAGTCCTCCTGCGCGGGTATCGCCATGGGCCTGGTCGTGGGCGACAAAGGAAAATACTCCATTCTCACGGACATCGCTGGCGCCGAAGACCATTACGGCGACATGGACTTCAAAGTTGCCGGCACGCGCAGTGGCATCACCGCGCTGCAAATGGATATCAAAGTCCTTGGCATCAGCATCGCCATGATGCGCGAAGCTCTTGCTCAAGCGAAGAAAGCGCGCCTCCAGATTCTCGATACCATGGAAGGAACGCTCAACACCGCTCGCACGGAGATTTCCACTTACGCGCCGCGCCTCTACAAGCTGAATATTCCCACGGACAAGATCCGCGACCTCATCGGCCCGGGCGGAAAGAAAATCAGGTCCATCACCGAACAGACCGGTGTCAAGATCGACGTCCTCGAGGACGGTACCGTGCACATCTTCTCGACCAGCGGAGCTTCCGGCGACGCCGCTCTCGCCATGGTCCGCGAAGTCACCGCCAGCGCCGAAATCGGCAAGACCTATCTCGGCAAAGTCGTCCGCCTCGCGGAGTTCGGCGCTTTCGTTGAACTTTTCCCCGGTACCGATGGCCTGCTGCACATCAGCGAAATCTCAGAACATCGTATCCGCGACGTGCGCGACGAATTAAAGCTCGGCGATCAAGTCTTGGTGAAAGTGCTCTCCATCGAGGGCAACAAGGTTCGCCTTTCGCGCAAAGCGCTGCTCAAGGAAGCCCGCGAAAAGCAGCAGAAAGCTGCCGCCGGCGGCCACAACCCCGGCTCGTCTGGAAGCGAAAGCAGCGCCGGCACCTCCGGCTCCCACGAATAGTCTCAACTCTTCCGCTGCAACCGTTTGTGCAGGGCGGGCCTTGGCCCGCCCTTTTTCTGTTCGGATATGTACGGTCATCCTCGCGGGAACCAGGGTAGGTCCTCGGCGTCTAAGAAATCAGGCGAAAATGCGGCGCAAGAAACCAACTTGGCTTCTGTTTCTGACATTAGGCGTACCGTCCATTGCGGTCGCACTGCTCGTCTCAAAAACATACCTTCAGGGCCTTGAGCCATTTAGAGCCGCTCTGACGTTTTCTCCGAAACCTCCACCGGTATTGGAAGAAGACCACTTTCCTTGCTTGGAACGCGAGGCGAAATCGAAGCCCAACAAGCGATATGTTGCACTTCACGGTGCCGACTGGCAGATCGACTCGGCCATAAATTCCAAGTGTCTCCCCGAGCGAGAGCTGGCCTTTTCGATGGAAGAAGGTAGGCAATTCCTTTCCCATCCCATAAAACGGCGCATTACGTTCTGGGTCACGAACAAAGATGATTTGATATATGTGAAAATTTGGGGCAAAACTCTGAACAAGCAACTAAACGCCACTGCCCTAGAGTTGGTTACCAATCACAAGTGCAAAGAGAGCGAAGGCAAGAATTGTAGGATCCAGTCAACTTGGAGAAAGCCTCCCTAACGTTCTGACAGGCAAGAGGCACGGACGGGCGTTTATTCGGCGATTCGATTGTGCCTATTGCTTCCGCGCTTCTGGCGTGTAGTGGGTTTCCAGGTAAGAAATGATCTTCTTCGCTGACGCATCGGGAATCGGCGCGCCAAAAGTCTTGATCATCTTATTGACTTCTGTTTCCCAGGTCGCCGCTGGCAACGGCGGCTGCATCGTAATGTAACGCGTGCTATGACACATGGCGCAGAAACTCTCTGTTTCAGCTCGCCCTTCGCCCTCCGCCAGTTCGGGCGTAAACGAGGGGAAGCTGGCCACGGCAAAATTGCCGTCGCTCGACATTTGATCTGGGGCGGTTTGATCGATGCTGTTCGCTTTCTTCGAGCCGTAGGAGCCGCTTTGGAATTGTGCAAACACGGCCGTACAGGTGGCAACGAGCATAAGCCCTGCTGCTAAAACCGACGCACTAAGGTCTTTTCTCATCGCGGCTCTCTCAACTCGCCTTTCCGACGACGATGTCCTGCTTTTCAATTTTGTTCCACAAATAGCCGCCGGGATTCCACACGCCCTCATCGGTCTGCACGTTGCCCTTTTCATCCGTTGCACGCACTTCCACCGTGTAATTGCCCGGCGTCTTCGGCATCCACTTTGCTTCCCAGGTTCGGAACGAGTAGGCGCCGAGGTCTTCGCCAAGCTCTGCTTCTCGCCAGGTCTTCGCGCCATCCTCGGAAGTTTCCACCTTCACGACTCTCCCGTAGCCACTGAAGGCGATGCCGCGCAGCGTGACGTTCATGCCTGCCGGGATTTTCAAGCTTCCATCGGGTGAAACCAAAAACGACCGCACTGGCATTCGCGTAATCGGAACAGTCTTTACACCACCTGCTTTTACCTCCTCGGGTGTGGTGTTTCCGCGCGGCTTGTCCGGCATGCGGTATCCTGTCTTCATCCAGAAATTTTCGTCCGGCGTGGCTAAAACGCGGATCCATGTCAGACACTTCATCCAGTACGTTGCAAAATAGCCTGGCACCACAAGCCGTACGGGAAAACCGTTCAACATGGGAAGCGGCTCGCCGTTCATAAGATAAGCGACCACGGCCTCGTCCAGCACAGAATCGGTAAGCCTCAGCGACTTCAGAAAAACATTTGACCCTAACCCTTTAGGTCCCGGTCCCGTTTCGAGCCCCTGAAACTGCACCTCCACGGATCCTGCCTTCACTCCTGTAGCGTCCAGCAATTCGCGTAAACGCACTCCGGTCCACATCGCGTTGCCCATCGCCCCGTTACCCCATTGTCCCCCTGGCACACGCGGCTGAAACCGGCTTCGCGAATTTCCGGAACACTGGTTCACCGCGGCCACGGAAACGGGTTTGAATTTTTCCATGAGTTCGCTCAGGCTCAGCGCAAGCGGCTTGTTGACGTTGCCTTCGATCTTCAGCTTCCAGTCCACCAAGTCAACACGTTTGGGAATCTCCGGCAAGTGCCAGCGCACATAAAATGCATCGTTCGGCGTGAATGCCGTACGAAAATAGCTTCTCGGCGTCTCCAATTGCACGGGCCGGTCGGTCAACAAAATCAGCGGCGCCTTCTCAGGTTCACTAATGTATGGCCCGATCGAATTCCAATGCGGGTTTGGTCCCGGCCCAGTGAAGGGTTCAATCGCCTTCGCGTCTGCTCGCTCTTGCGCAAGCGCCGCGCTGCTGCTCGCGTCAAACCATCCTCCAAACGCCGCTCCGCCAGCGGCTGCGCCGAGCCACTTCAGCGCGTCTCTGCGCGAAACCCTCCCTCGCCACGGCTCCATGACCACTCCCCTCTCGCCGCGCGACTATCCTTCAAGTTCTCCATAGTGTCAACCGGACATTATTTTGAGAGCCAAGGCGGTCCGAGGAGGATCAAGCCGCGGCCCTCGACTCCGCCAAAATCGTGCCGCACATTGTAGAATTAAGCGAAGCGGCCGCCATTCAACTAGTGGCAAGCTAAGTTTGATTAAAGGAGTTTGTAATGCTTTCAGCAGAATCTTGCGCAGTGTTAACTAGTTCTCTCGAAAGGATGCAGCGCTTGGCTAAGCGCCAGTTGCTTGCTTTCTTCACGCTCTTGTTAATTTTGTGTGCCATCCTTGCCTGGATTGGCCACCTAGATGGAACTGGTGCCGATCTTCGCTCAATCTTGATTTGGTAGGTAATCGCAACCGTGGTTACGATTGTCTATGGCGTCCTAGCTCTCGCTTTCTATATCAATCGCATCACTCAGGGACTGTTTCGGGCCATCGTTCTATTGGCTAAGAACTGAAAACACTCTAAAAAGCAGCTTTTTTCCCCACCTGCCCCGCAAGCGTGAAAATCGCACCGCAATCTTCAAATCCCAGGCGGGATCACGATGCTTCAAGCTACAAGGGAATGCACGCGCTCGATATCCGCGCCCAGTCCCCGCAACTTCTCCACAATTCCTTCGTACCCGCGGTCGATGTGATACACGCGATCAACAATCGTTTCGCCGCTCGCCACCAATCCCGCCAGCACTAATCCCGCGCTCGCGCGCAAGTCCGACGCTTGCACAACCGTTCCGGAGAGCGGCGCTGGGCCGCGCACCGTCGCGGTATGTCCTTCGATTGCAATGTTCGCGCCCATGCGCACCATTTCGCTCGCATGCAGGTAGCGGTTCTCGAAAATCGTTTCTGTAATCACCGAAGTGCCTTCCGCCTGCGTCGCCAGCGCCATGTACTGCGCCTGCATGTCCGTCGCAAATCCCGGATACTCTTCCGTCGTGACGTCCGCCGCCATTAATCTCTCCGCGCCCCGCACGCGCAAAGTTGTCGCATCCACGATGTCAATCCGCACTCCCGCTTGCTTCAGCTTCGCAATCACAGCGCCCAGATGTTTTGGCTCACAATTCGTAATCGTCAAATCGCCGTCGGTAATCGCTCCCGCGACGAGAAACGTTCCCGCCTCGATCCGGTCCGGAATCACCGTATGCTCCGTACCGTGCAGTTCCTTCACGCCGCGAATCCGCAGCGTCGAAGTCCCTTCGCCGCAAATTTCGGCGCCCATCTTTCGCAGCATCCCGACCAGGTCGGTCACTTCCGGCTCGCGCGCCGCGTTTTCCAGAACCGTTTCGCCTTCCGCCAGCGCTGCCGCCATCAAAATATTTTCCGTACCCGTCACGGTGATTTTCTCAAACACAATGTGCGCGCCCTTCAGCTGCCGTCCACGCGACCCATTGCCATGCACTTTCGCTTCGATATAGCCGTGCGACGTTGCGATCTCGGCTCCCATCTGCTCCAGCGCCTTCAAGTGCAAATCCACGGGCCGCGCCCCGATGGCGCACCCGCCCGGCAGAGAAACCCGCGCCACGCCGACGCGCGCCATCAGCGGCCCCAGCGTCAGAATCGATGCGCGCATCGTCCTTACCAGTTCGTACGGGGCCTCCGCATGATTCAATTTCGGCGCTTGAATCTCGTAATCGCTCGCAGGCACTGCCGCCACGGAAACCTTCGCGTCCATGAACGCCAGCAATTTGCTCATCGTGACCAGGTCGCGCACCTTTGGCACATTGCGCACGACGACTTTGTCCGCGGTTAGCAGCGCTGCCGCCATTGCCGGCAGTGCGGAGTTCTTCGCGCCGCTGATTGCCACGGCTCCGCGCAGCGCCTTCCCTCCCTTGATCAGAAACTTATCCATTCATGCTCTCTTTGCAGTGGCGGACCTTCAGGGTCCGCTCTTTCTTCTCCACGCTTGCTTTTGTCAGGCTATTCCTGGCTTTCACTGGTTCTCTTTCTTCTCTGTGTCTTCTGCGTCTCTGTGTCCTCTGGGTTAAATCCATTTCTTATTCATCCAGTGCACGTCTCAAATTGCCGCCAGCCTCAGCAAGCCTTTTCCTTGCCTCCCTCACCTCCACTCCCAGCTTCAACATCACCAGCGCCACCCGCATATTGTGTCCCGCTGCACGCAGTGCGTGTTCCGCCGCAGACACACTCTTCCCGCTTGCCTCGGCCAGAATTCGCAGCGCCCGCCGCGCAACCTTTGCATTCGTCTGCACGACATCGATCATCAGGTTTTCATAAACATGTCCAAGCCGCGCCATCGTCGCGGTACTCAGCATGTTAAGCACCATTTTTTGTGCCGTGCCCGCTTTCATCCGCGTCGACCCCGTCAGCACCTCCGGCCCAACCTCCGGCCCGATCACGATTTTTGCCAGCCGCGTTACCGGGGTTCTGCGGTTCGAGGTAATGGCAACCGTCGTCGCTCTGCGCTCTCGCGCGAATCGCAACGACGCCAGCACATACGGCGTCGTGCCGCTCGCCGTCACCCCAACCACTACGTCGTTCCGCGTCAGTTTTCTCTTGCGCAATTCGCGCTCCGCGCGGCGAACGTCATCCTCCGCGCCCTCCACCGCATGCGTGATCGCGCGTGCTCCGCCCGCGATCAGCGCCTGCACCAGCTTTGGCGGCGTGCCAAACGTCGGTTGGCACTCCGCCGCATCCAGCACGGCCATGCGCCCGCTGGAGCCTGCGCCTGCATAAATCAGGCGCCCACCCTTGCGCATCCCCGCCACAATCGCGTCCACCGCTCGTGCAATCGCCGGAATCTCCTTTCCCACCGCGACCGCGACTTTGCGGTCTTCGCGGTTGATCAGCGCGACAATTTCGCGCGACATTATGCGGTCAAGGTTTCTTGAAGCTTTGTTTCGTTGTTCCGTTAGTCGAGATTCTTTAGGAATAGAAGTTCCGAAGAGCTTGGGCATGGCTCCATTATAGCGAGCCCTTGCAAAACACCTGGCGCGAACGCGTAATCTATACTTCTAGACACAACCGGTGGCGCTGGCCGAGGCTTCCTTCAGCAGAATGGGCTATGCTAGAGGCCACCGGGCCAGATCCATCTCGGAGAACGGATGGAAGGGAACCCATGTCGCTCGATGTTCTAAAAAGGCTGTTCGAGCAGCATTTCCATACCAGGCCGACACGCATTCAGCCGTTGCAGGGAGAGCTGGGCGGCTCTGGCCGGAAGATCATCCGCCTCGCGAACGACCGCGTCAGCGCGGTCGGCATTCTCTATGGTGTTCGCGAAGAAAATGTCGCCTTCCTGCAGTTCTCCAAACATTTTCACCGCTATTGCCTGCCCGTTCCCGAAATCTACGCCGAAGATCTCAACCACGGGGCTTATCTGGAAGAAGATCTTGGCGACACCTCGCTTTTCGAATTTCTCTCCAAGAATCGCTCGGGCGAGTTCATCGCACCTGTCGTCGTCGAAGCCTATCGCAAAGCCGTCGGCATTCTGCCGCGCTTTCAAGTCGAAGCTGCCCGTGATCTTGATTACAGCTATTGCTATCCCATTGCGAGCTTCGATCGCCAGTCCATCGCCTGGGACCTGAACTA
>WNEX01000784.1_pt1 | contig 15232 bp, 10 predicted proteins | sample 5399841 | NCBI WGS metagenome assembly WNEX01 (sample SAMN13153337, study PRJNA577476) | soil metagenome | isolation source: 40 cm grassland meadow soil 2 days after 1st rain plot 5 | place: USA:California | collected 2015-09-18 | reverse complement strand
AAGGGATAAAGCGTGTCCCCCTGCAGCAGTCCCGCCCCGGTCACGCGCCGGTCGAGGTTCAAGTCCCCCACCGCGCAGAGCCGCAGCGTGTCCGTGGGCTGCTGAAGCAGCCCCCGTGGCACGTTCACCGACGCCACGTTCCACGAAAGGAGCAGCACGCCAATCACCATGCTGTCACCCGACCTTCAACGGGAGATCAACGCTGCGAGTATCTCAGCCGCGTCCACCAAGCGCGGTCCGGGACGGGACGTATAGGCGTTGCCGTCAATGACCTCGACGCGGCGGCCGAGCAGCGCCCGCGCGGCCCCGGCGCGAACGGCGTCCAACTCCCCCCTGGCGCGTGCGGCGTCGAACCCGCACAGGGCCACCAGGACCAGGTCGGGCTGGAGCGTCGTCAAGTCCGGCCAGGAGCGCTTCCGCGAGGGCTCACCGGGCGCACCCGCCACGTCCTCGCCGCCGGCGAGCTGTACCAGCTCCGGGACCCAGTGCCCCGCCACGTAGGGGGGATCGACCCATTCCAGCACCAGTACGCGTGGTTTGGGCAGTGGCGCGGCCCGCGCCGCGACACGCCGCAACCGGTAGCGCAGCCCTGCCAGCAGCTCCTCGGCCTCGTCCCGCAGCTCCAGAGCCTCGCCCACTTTGGCGATGTCCTCGAACACCCCGTCGAGCGTGTGCGCGTGCAGCGTCACGACCCACGGGATCGGGATCAGGGTCGTCACCACGCGCGCGAGATCCGCCTGGCCGATCGAGCAGACGTCGCACACCGACTGCCCGATCAGCACGTCGGGGCGCAGGTGGGCCACGAGCTGGACGTCTACCTCCACGGTCGCTGTCCCGGCGCGCTTCGCATCGACCACCGCGCGGTCGATCGCGCCGGAGGGGAGCGCGGAATCGATGCGGCTGCGCGTGACGCGGGGGAGCGAGCGCACCTGGGGCGGAAAGTCACATTCGTGTGAAACGCCGACCAGCCGACCCATCGCGCCGAGCGCGGCCACGATCTCGGTGGCGGCGGGGAGCAACGACACGATGCGCATGCCGATAATCTAGGGGCGGGAATAGTAGGGGCGGGTCGGGAATAGTAGGGGCGCAGCATGCTGCGCCCCTACACCGACCTGGGACTCCCACACGGCCGGTCGCCCATTATTCCTTGCGCATCCCGACTCGGTACAGTACCGCCCCCAGCGCCGCGAACAGCCCGAAGGCCAGGGCGTTCGAGCCCGCGAGACCACCCAGCGCGTGGAAGAGGGGCAGCTTCTCGGCGAGCGCGTCGGCCGAGCCGAACACCCCGGCGATGGCCGCCAGCACGATGCCGCAGATGGCCCCTCCCGCGATCAGGCCGCTCGCGAACAACACGCCCGGTCCCGATTCGACCTCCGCAATCGTCTGCTGCCGGGCCTGAGCCCGGCGCTCGATCATCCAGCGCACGATGCCCCCGGCGAACATGGCGGAGGAGGTGGAGATCGGGAGGTACACGCCCACGGCGACGGGCAAGGCCTGCACGCCCATCAGCTCGATGGCGATGGTGATGAACACGCCCAGCAGCACCAGGGCCCAGGGCAGCTTGTGGGTGAGGATGCCGTCGGTGATGAGCGCCATGATGGTCGCCTTGGGCGAATCGAGCCGGGGGATGACCCGCCCGTGATACTCGCGAATGCGACCGCCGATGCCGGGGTCGAGCACGTAGCGCAGCTCGTGCGTCTTCGGGTCCATGAGGTACTTGCCCGCCGCGATGCCCTGGGTGACGACGTACACGCGGACGATCTGGTAGGTGGCGTGGTCCACGGAATCGCCGCCCGCGACGCGGAATTCCGACATGGTGGCCGGCAGCACCTCGACCGGCGCGCGGCCACCCGGGGGCGGCGTCAGCGACTGCGCATTGAAGGCGGCGTGGGTCTCGGGCACGGGGTAGGTGTAGGCGCGGTTGAGCAAGGTGAGCGTCCAGCCGACGGCCAGCGCCGAGGCCAGCGCCCCGACCAGGATGGCGATCTGCTGGCGCCGCGGCGTCGAACCCACCAGGAAGCCGGTCTTCAGGTCTTGCGACGTATTGCCCGCGTTCGCGGTCGCCACCGCGACGACGGCGGCGATGGAGATCGCCTGCACGCGGTGGTCCACGCCGGTCCAGCCGATCGCGACGAAGATGAGGCAGGTGCCCAGCAACGCGGCGATCGTCATGCCGGAGATCGGGTTCGCGGAGGAGCCGATCTGGCCGCAGATGCGCGAGGATACGGTGGCGAAGAAGAACCCGAAGATCACGATCAGGACCGCGCCGACCAGGTTGACGCCGAGCTGCGGCAACAGGGTGAGGACGATGGCGAGCGCGACGGAGCCGCCGACGGTGAGCGAGATCGGAAGATCGTCCTCGGTCCGCACCCGGGCCACCGCCTGGCCCAGCCGCGAGTCGCGGAGGTCTTTAAGACCCGACGCAAAGGAGCTCAGGATGGTCGGGAGCGAACGGGCGAGGGCGAGGATCCCGGCCGAGGCGACGGCGCCCGCCCCGATGTAGAACACGAAGCTGGAGCGCAGCTCGGCCGGACTCATGTCGCGGATCAGCTTGACGGCTGGAAATCCGAACGGCTCCGTGAGGCCCGATCCCACCAGTTTGATCGCGGGGGCGAGCACCAGGTAGGCGAAGCAGCCGCCGGCGAACAGGTAGCCGGCGATGCGCGGGCCGATGATGTAACCGACCCCGAGCAGCTCGGGGGAGGTCTCGGTGAACACCGCGGCTCCGGGATAGAAGGCGAGCGCCTTCCCGGGTACGTCGGGCCAGAACTTGAGCCCCGCCTGGAGGAATTTGTAGACGAAGCCCAGCCCGAACGCCTGAAACACGCGCTTGGCCTGCAGGCCGCGCTCCTCGCCGGCGATGAGGACCTCCGCGCAGGCGGTGCCCTCCGGATAGATCAGCGTGTCGTGCTCCCTGACGATCAGCGCGCGGCGCAGCGGGATCATCATCAGCACGCCCATCAGCCCGCCCACCGTCGCGAGCAGCGCCACGCGACCGATCTCCAGGTCGTAGCCCATCAGGAGGACGGCCGGAATGGTGAAGACCACCCCGGCGGCCACGGAGTCGCTGGCCGAGCCCGTGGTCTGCACGATGTTGTTCTCGAGGATCGAGGTGCGACCGAGCGCGCGGAAGATCGTGATCGAGAGCACCGCGATCGGGATGGAGGAGCTCACGGTGAGCCCGATCTTGAGTGCCAGGTAGACGCTCGAGGCACTGAAGATGAGCCCGAGCACCACGCCCAGCAGCAGCGCACGCGGCGTGAGCTCGGCGGGGAAGTGCGTCGCCGGGATGTAGGGGTCGTGGCTTGGCATAGGGCGGAGAATGTGAACCCGGGTGGCAGAGGGCGGTAGAGGGCGGTAGAGGGCGGTAGAGGTCGTCCCCCTCGACCGTCTTCTACCGTCCTCTACCGTCCCGCAGTACCATCCTCCCATGCCCGACCATCCCGACCAGCTCTTTCTCGATTTCCAATCCGCGCTGGCCGGCCGCTATTCCCTCGAACGGGAGCTGGGGCGTGGCGGCATGGGGGTCGTCTACCTCGCCCGAGAGGTGCGGCTCGATCGCCTGGTGGCGATCAAGCTGCTCCCGCCCGCCCGCGCCAGCGACGCCAAGCTGCGCGAGCGCTTCCTGCGGGAGGCCCGCACCGCCGCGAAGCTCAGCCATCCCCACATCATTCCCATCTTCACCGTCGACGAAGTGGGCGCATTCGTCTTCTTCGCGATGGCGTACGTGGCGGGCGAGACGCTCACCGAGCGAGTGGTGCGGCGGGGGCCCCTCGCGCCGTCGGAGGCGGCCCGCGTGCTGCGCGAAATCGCCTGGGCCCTCGCCTACGCGCACTCGCAGGGGCTGGTGCACCGCGACGTGAAGCCGGACAACATCATGCTCGAGGAGACGAGCGGCCGCGCGCTGGTCGCCGACTTCGGCATCGCCGGGCTGGTGCGCGGAGCGGCCGGGCTGGACGGCGGCGAGGTGATCGGGACCCCCGAGTTCATGAGCCCCGAACAGGCCCTGGGTGAGCACGTCGACGGGCGCAGCGACCTCTACGCGCTCGGGGTCGTCGGCTACTTCGCGCTGTCGGGAAAACTGCCGTTCGAAGCGGGGAAGGCGGCGCAGGTGCTGGCCAAGCAGGTGACCGAGCCCGCGTCCCCGCTCGCGAGCGTGGCCCCCGGAGTCCCCCGCCGGATCGCTCAGGCGATTGACCGCTGCCTCGCGAAGGACCCCGCCGATCGACCGGCGAGCGGCGAGAACGTGGCCGAGCTGCTCGGTGTGGCCCTGGAGCAGCGGCGCGAACTCCCGGTCGGCTTGCGCGTGTTCGTGAAGCGCAACGCGCGGCTGGGGGGCGTGGGCGGACTGCTCTACGTGCTCTCGATCCCGTTCCTGATGGCGATCGTCGGCTCCCTGTTCGGTCGGACGGGCGGCGAGGCCGCCCTATGGACCTTCGCGGCGGCGGTCACGGTCGTCCCGTTTGGCATCCTGGTCAGTCGTGCTCGCCGGTTCCTGGTGTCCGGCTTCGGGCCCGAGGAGCTGGCCGTGGCGTTCCGTACCGAGCTCGAGCAGGGGCGGGAGGAGCGCATCTTCGAATACGGGCGCGGGCCGTCGCTTTACGAGCGGGTGCTGCGCCTGCTGGGCGTGGGAGGGATCGCCATCGGTACGCTGTCGGGGCTGATCCTTTTCAACACGCCGCCGTTCCACAGCGCGTCTTGGCGTTGGGTCGCGCAGCTCGTCGGCTGGGCGGGCACCGTGGGAGGCGTGAGCAGCTTCCTGGCGGTGGTGCGGCTGCAGCGCCGCATCGATCTGGATACCCGCATCTGGTCGTGGCTGTGGCAAGGGCCGGTGGGCCGGCTGATGTTCCGCACCGCGCGCCTGCTGGTGCCCGCGAAATCGCTGCCGCCCCCCGCCACGCACCGCCCCACGGAGCTCGCCCTCGCGATGGCGGCGGAGCAGCTGTTCGATCAGCTGCCGCGCGACGTCCGCCGCCAGTTGCGTGACTTGCCCGAGGTGGTGCGGCGGCTGGAGCAAGACGCCCAGAAAATGCGGCAGCGGCTCGAGGAGCTGAACGACGCACTCGGAGGGACGAAGGACGAGGGACGAGGGAAGGGTGGCGACGTGGCCATCCCGTCACGGCACGACCGGATTGTGTCGGATCTGGAGGCCGAGCGCGACCGCGTGCAGCGGCGTCTGGGGGATGCGGTGAAGGCGCTCGAGACGATCCGTCTCAACCTGTTGCGGTTGCACGCCGGCTCGGGCAGTGTCCAGAATCTCACGACCGACTTGGGTCTGGCCCGCACCGTGGCGCAGGAGATCGGGTTCGTGCTCGAGGGCCGGCGCGAGGTCGAGGAGGAGCTGCGCTGACCCGAGGCCGGAGTTTGTGTGCGCCCGGTCACGAGATCGTTGTTCGAGCACGCCGTCCCGCGGAACCCGGGCTAGGGGCACCGGGGTAGTCAGGCCCGGTGACGTGGGACACCCTCCTTCCGAATCTCCAGCGGGCCCTTGGCGGGCGATACGTGCTGGAGCGGCGCCTCGGTCACGGGGGCATGGGTGTCGTCTATCTGGCGCGTGAGGTGAGCCTCGAGCGCCGCGTCGCCCTCAAGCTGCTCACTCCCGACCGCGCCCTGCAGCCCAACGCCAAGCAGCGCTTTCTCCAGGAGGCGCGGACCGCGGCGCAGCTGTGGCACCCCGGCATCATTCCGATTTTCACCGTGGACGAAGTGCGCGACTTCGTGTTCTTCGTCATGGCCTACGTCGAGGGCCAGACCCTGGGGCAGCGAGTGCGCGGCGACGGGCCACTGAGCTACGCGGCGGTCGCGCGCATGCTCGAGGAGGTGGCGCGCGCGCTCGACTACGCCCATGCGCACGGCGTAGTGCATCGCGACGTGAAACCGGACAACATCTTGATCGAGCTCAGGAGCGGGCGGGCGCTGGTTTCGGACTTCGGCATCGCACGCGTGAACGGCGGCGGCAGCACGGACCCACGGTGGGTGGTGGGGACGGCGGAGTTCATGAGCCCGGAGCAGGCCGTGGGCGGGCCTGTCGACGCGCGCAGCGACCTGTACTCGCTCGGCGTGGTGGGCTTCTTCGCCCTGTCGGGCCGCCTGCCGTTCGACGGCCCCGACGCCATGACGGTGCTCGCGCGCCACGTCACCGATCCGCCGCCGCCCGTCGCGTCGTTCGTCCCGGGGGTACCCGACCGCCTGGCGGAGGCGATCGACCGCTGTCTCTCCAAGGATCCCGCCGCGCGCTACGCCAGCGGCGAGGCGTTCGCCGCCGCGGTCGCGGCAGCGCTCGACCGGCGCACCGCCATCGCCGTCCGGGCGTTCGTCACCGAGGCGCGCCAGCTCTCGACGGCCACCGTCTTGTATGGCGCGTTCGCGAGCATCGCGTTCCCGCTGACGGTGCTGCGGTTCATCGAGGTGCGCGAGCTCGAGCCCCGAGCCGCGGCCTTCGCCATGGGTGTCGCCATTGTGGCCGCGCCGATCGTGGTGATGCTGGCGCGCGTGCGACGCCTGGTTCGAGCCGGGTTCGGACACCGGGAATTGACCGACGCGCTGCGGGCGGAGCTGTTTCACCGGCGCGAGGAGCTGGCGTTTCTGTACGGGGAAGGACCATCGCGGCTCGAGCGGGTGTCGCGCCGCGTCTGTTACCTGGCGCTCGCTGTTTCGGCCGGCGTCGTGGCCGCGCTGCTGCGCACGCCGCCGCTCGCCGCCGGGCCGTTCGTCCCGCTGGTGTGGGGCGCCGCCACGCTGGTGGCGCTGTTCGCCGCCGTGGTGGCGCGGGGCCGCACGGAGCATCGCACCGACCCCAAAGGCGAGCGCCGGCTGCGCTTCTGGAGTGGACCGCCGGGGCGCTGGCTGTTCGCCCTGGCGCGACTGCGGCTCCCGCCCCTCACGCCCCCACCGGGCGCGCGCGGTGCCTGACCTGCGACAGCCGCTGCGCGGCTTCCTGCAGCAGGTCCTCCGTTTTGCAGAAGGCGAATCGCACTACGCGGCGCCCCAGCTCGGGGCGGCTGAAGAAGCTCGATCCCGGCACGGGCGAGACGCCGATCTCGCGGGTGAGCCACACGGCGAACTCGTCGTCCGGGAGCGGTGAGATGCCCGAGAAGTCCGCCAGGACGTAGTACGCGCCCTGCGGCGGCGCGCAGCGAAAGCCGGCGTCCACGAGCGCGCGGCACAACAGGTCGCGGCGGGCGCGGTACTCGCGCGCGAGTGTGGCATAGTACTCGTCGCCCAGCGTCTCCAGCCCCACAGCGATCGCCTCCTGCAGCGGCGCCGGCGCGCCCACGGTCAGGAAATCGTGCACCTTGCGGATCGCATCGCTGGTGGCCGGGGGGGCGACGATAGTTCCCACGCGCCACCCCGTCACGCTGAACGTCTTCGACGCGCCGCTGATGGTGATGGTGCGGTCGCGCATCCCGTCGAGTGTCGCGATCGGGATGTGCTCGCCCTCGTAGTAGATGTGCTCGTAGATCTCGTCGGTCACGGCGTAGGCGTCGTGCCGCCGGCACAGCCCGGCGATGGCCTCGAGCTCGTGCCGGGTGAGCACCCGCCCGGTGGGATTGTTCGGCGTGCACACGATGATGGCCCGCGTACGCCGGGAGAAGGCGGCCGCGACCCGATCGAGGTCCAGCCCGGCATCCGCCGGCATGGGCACGTACACCGGCTTGGCGCCGCACAGAATCGCGTCCGGGCCGTAGTTCTCGTAGAAAGGCTCGAACACGATCACTTCGTCGCCGGGGTCGACGATGGCGAGCAGCGCCGACGCCATGGCTTCGGTCGCGCCGCACGTCACGGTGATCTCGGTCTCGGGATTGACCGTCATGCCGTACCAGTCGGCGTACTTCCGGGCGAGCGCGTCGCGCAGCCGCTTCGCGCCCCAGGTGATGGCGTACTGGTTCACGTCGTCGGCGATGGCGCGCGCCGCGGCCTGTTTCAGCACGTCGGGCGCGGCGAAGTTCGGGAATCCCTGCGCGAGGTTGATGGCGTCGTGCTCGCTGGCGAGCCGCGTCATCCCGCGGATCACCGACTCGGTGAAGCCGTGCGTGCGCCGGGCGGTATGCATGCGAGGGAACTTACAACGAGAAAGGCCCCGGCGAGAATGCCGGGGCCTTGCCGTCTCGAACTATAGCAGATTGCCGAACGAAATGAAGTCGGCGCCGCCCCCATCCATGATGGGGAAGGTGAATCCAAAAACGCCGCCGCCGCAATCCGCCCCGCTCGTCGGGTCGGTCTCGTGCCACGTCGTGTTGGACGGCAGCTCCTCGCACACGGTATAGGTGCCGGGGAGGACACCGGTGAAGATGTAGTTGTTCCCCTCAGAGTCGAGGGCCGTGCCGCTGGTGACCGCGGTGGCGATGACCGCGCCGCTCGCGTCCCGGAGCTCCACACACCAGCCCGCGAGTAGGCTCTGCGTCGCGTCATCCACGAACACCTGCCCCGTGATCGACCCTGTGCCCGTGCCCGGTGCGGAATTGACGCAGCCGGGCGGCGGTGGCGGGGGTTGCGGTGCGCACTGCCCCTGATGGGCATGCGCCTCCCCCGAGTCCGAGCGATGCTCGTCACCTTGACCGTTGTCGCAAATGGAGCCTTGCGGACTTTGGGACACGCCGACGAGGAACGGCGTCGTCGCCAACGCAAGCACGACTATAAGGGCTCGCATCGTAGTACCCCTCCCGTTAGGGCTGAGGAGGGGCGCTGCGGCCTCAGCGGGTCTGTTCGACTTGGGCACCCGAAACTCGCGACGGGCGGCGCAAGAGACTGTGCCGCTCGTCACGCTGTCCCTGGTAACATGCGGCGACAGTTACTTCCCTAGAGCCTTGGCATCACGTCACTTCAGCAGCTGCTTCGCGATGGTGTTCAGCTGCATGTTGCTCGTCCCCTCGTAGATCGCGCCGATCTTCGCGTCGCGGTAGAACTTCTCCACCGGGTACTCCTTGGTATACCCGTATCCGCCGAACAGCTCCACCGCGAGCGACGTCACCCGCTCGGCCACCTGCGCGGCGAACAGTTTGGCCATCGCGGCCTGGGTCGTGTAGGGTTGGCCCGCGTCTTCCAGCCGCGCCGCGTTGTATACCATGAGCCGGGCCGCTTCGAGCTCGGTGGCGGCCTGGGCCAGCTGAAACTGCACTCCCTGGAACTCCGCGACCGGCTTGCCGAACTGCTTGCGCTCCTTCACGTATTTCAGGGCCGCGGCGAGCGCCCCACGGGCCACGCCGATCATCTGGGCGCCGATGCCGATGCGGCCCGTGTTGAGCGTCTCGATGGCGACCTTGTAGCCCATTCCCAGCTGGCCGACCAGGTTGGCCGCCGGCACCTCGCAGCCGTCGAGGATCAGCTCGCACGTGCTCGACGCGCGGATGCCGAGCTTGTCTTCCTTCTTGCCGACCGAGAGCCCCTTGCACCCGCGCTCCACCGCGAACGCCGTGATCCCTTTGTAGCCCTTGGTGAAATCGCTGTTCGCGAAGATGACGAACAGGCCCGCCTCGGCCCCATTGGTGATCCACAGTTTGCGCCCCTCGAGGATCCACTTGTCGCCGGCCCGCGATGCGCGGGTCTGGAGCCCGAACGCGTCCGATCCCGACTCCGGCTCGGACAGCGCATAGGCGCCGAGCAGATCGGTGGCGAGGCGGGGCAGATAGCGGCTGCGGATCTCGTCGCTCGCCCATTTGATGAGCAGCGCGTTGACGAGGGTGTTCTGGACGTCCACGAAGATGGCGAGCGAGGCGTCGACCGCCGACAGCTCTTCCACCGCCAGCACGGTCATCAACATGTTGCCGCCCGCGCCGCCGTACGTCTCCGGGATCTCGATCCCCATCAGACCCAGCTCGAAGCATTGCGCGAGCAGACCCCGGTCGAGGGAGCCGGCCTGCTCCATGGCGGCGACGCGCGGGCGGACGGCGCGCTCGGCGAAGTCACGCACCGTGCGGCGGAACAGCTCTTCTTCCTCGGAGAGCGTGGTGAGGGGGGGATGGGTGATCGCTTCGGGCATCAGGGCCCCAATCTAGCGGTGTGCCTGGCGGCCCGGGCCGGGCGCTACCGGGCGGTCCGTTCCATATTGAAACAGTTTCATGCAATCTAGCGGCGGCCAGCGGCGGACGATATAAGCATCAGGACAAGTGAGCGCGGCCGTCAGCTCGCGCCCGCCAGACGCACGAGTTCTTTCGAAACTCGCGACGCAGCAAATCGATTGCGGTGAGTGCCGCCGTCGGCGTGTCTCCACGCCCGGCGCTCACCGGCTTCTCATTTCCACATCAGGAGGCGACGTGCAACATTTGCGTCCCGTCATTGCAGCGCTGCTCTTGAGCGCGGCGTGGACGACCCTTGCGTTGGGGCAACGGTCGCTCCGGGGAACGGTGACAGATGCCGAGACGGGTTTGCCGATCACGGCGGCCCGCGTGTCCGTCCACGGGACCCGCGTTTGGGCGACGACCAACGCAGAGGGTAGGTTCACGCTGAACGCCCCCTCGGGGGCCGTCACGCTCGAGGTACGGCGCATCGGATTTCAGCCGGTCAGCATTCCCATCACGGCGGACCAGAGTGAGGTCGACATCAAGCTCAAGGCTACGGCGCTCCAGTTGAGCGAGCTCGTGGTGACCGGCCAGGCCACCAGCATCACGCGGCGGAACCTTGCGAACGGGGTGCAGTCGGTCAGCGCCGAGGAGCTCAACCGCACACACAGCCAGACCGTGGAGGACGCGCTCCAGGGGAAGGTGGCGGGCGCCGTGGTGACGGCGAACTCGGGCGCCCCGGGCGGCGGGTTGCAGGTGCGGATGCGGGGGGTGACGTCGATCTTCGGCCGCTCGCAACCGCTGTACGTGGTCGACGGCGTGCCGGTCGCGAACACGGCCATTTCGAACGGCCTCAACGCGGCGACGCAGGCGGCCGGGGGCTTGAACTCGTCGAGCCAGGACAACCCGGTGAACCGGATCGCCGACCTGAACCCGTCGGACATCGAGAGCATGGAGTTCCTCGAGGGGTCGTCGGCCGCGGCGATCTACGGCTCGTCGGCGGCGAACGGCGTCATCATCATTACCACGAAGCGCGGTGCGCCCGGCCCGACGCGGTTCTCGGTGACCCAGCGCGTCGGCACGCACGCGCTCTCCAATACGCTCGGCCTGCGCCGGTTCCAGCTGGCCGATGCGATCGCCTACGACTCCGGCTGCTGCAAGATCGCCGCGGAGAGTACCACGGCGTGGTTCCAGCGCAGCGGAGGGTTCCAGGACTTCGAGCGGCAGGTGTACGGGGACAAGAGCCTGTCGTACGAGACCGACGTGCAGATCAGCGGCGGCGGCGAGAACACCCAGTACTTCTTCTCCGCGCTCAACCAGCACGACAACGGCATCATGTACGGCACGGGCTACGACAAGCAGGGGATCCGGCTCAACCTCATCCAGCTGGTCAGCTCGAAGCTGCAGGTCAAAGCGAACACGAACCTGGTGCATTCGCTCACAAAGCGCGGCATCAGCAACAACGACAACGTCAACATCACGCCGTACTTCGTGATCGGGGAGACGCCCAGCTTCTTCGACCAGCGCCCGGTGAACGGTGTGTACCCGTTCAACCCGTTCACGTTCGGGAGCGGGACCAACCTCCTGCAGACCCTGGGCCAGTTTCAGGCGCCGGAAGACCTGTTTCGCCTCATCGGCACCGCCAACGCGACCTACACGTTCTTGAGCGGTGAGTCGCACACACTGCGCGCGTCCGTCGACGGGGGCATCGACGCCTACACGATGAAGTCGAACCTCTACGCGCCCGCTACGCTGTACTGGCAGCAGACCAGTCTGCCCGGTCTGGCGAGCGACCTCACCGGGACGGAAACGCAAACCACGGTCGCCGCGACCGTCACCCACGGCTATTCCCCGGTCTCGAAGGCCTTCACGGCCACCACGTCGGCCGGCGTGCGCAGCGGGTACGATTACCTGAGCACGACCAACAACGTGACCCAGAATCTCCTGCCGGGTCAGCAGAACGTGGATCGCGGCTCCGCCGGGAGTGTGTTCGAGAACCGGCAACGCACCCGCACGCTGGCGATGTTCGGGCAGGAAGAGCTGCTCCTGCTCGACGAGCGCCTGTTCGTGTCGGGCGGCGTGCTGGTGCAGAAGAGCACGAACAACGCCGACGTCAACAAACTGTTCTCCTATCCGAAGGTCGCGGCGTCGTTCCGCTGGCCGACGCTCGGCCCCTTCGAAGAGGTCAAGGTCCGGGTAGCGTACGGCCAGACTGGAAACGAGCCACTGTACGGCCAGAAGTTCGCGTCGCTGTGCGGCACGACCTATACGGGGCAGAACGCCCTCGCCATCCAGGCGCCGTGCAACGTGGTCGCCGATCCGACGCTCCACCCGGAGCGCAACCGGGAGATCGAAGCCGGCATCGACGCGGGACTGTTCAACTCGCGCCTGGCGGTCTCGGCCACCGTGTATCAGAAGAACAACACCGACCTGATCTTGCAGCAGACGCTGGGGCCGAGCACCGGCTTCGCCCAGCGCATCTTCAACGCCGGCGACACCGCCGAGATCCGCAACCGCGGCATCGACGCGTCGATCCTGGCCCTCCCCATCAGGACAAAGGACGTGAGCTGGGTGGCGCGCGTCACGTTCGCGAAAAACGTGGGCGTCATGTTCCTGGACACCGTGGCGGTGCCGGCGTTCACGCCTCCCAGCAACTTCGGCTTTTCGTACGGCGCCGGCTTCATCGACGACAACACGTCTCCGTCGCAAATCCGGGGGCGTGACGGCAAGGGCGGGCTCGCGACGATGGGCGACTACGAGCCCAAGTTCACGATGGGGTTTTCGACCGACATCACGTACAAAAGCTTCCGGCTGTACGGGCTGTTCGATTGGCGGCACGGCGGCGCCGTCGTGAACGTCACGCAGAACGTGTTCGACGAAGACGGGATCGCGCCGGACTCCGCCGCGTCGGCGGCCCGGCTGGCCGCCTTTCACGCTACGGGCAAGCGCAAGTCCGTGTACATCCAGGATGCCTCGTTCGTGAAGCTCCGGGAGCTCACCCTGTCCTATCAGCTGCCCGACAACATCGTCCGCTCCCTGTTCGCGGGGAATGTCACGGCGGTGCGCGCCGAGCTCAGCGGTCGCAATCTCGTGACGTGGAGCTCGTATCCCGGGCTCGACCCGGAAGTCTCGAACTTCGGGAACCAGAACATCAATCGCGGCCAGGACCTCGCGCCCTATCCGCCCTCGCGCAGCTTCTTCTTCACGCTCGCCTTGGACTTCTGATATGGCCCCGCGAACCCACACACGGACTCCCATCCTTTCGCACGGCAGGAGAGCCATGAGCATCAGACATGTTGCGCTGGCGCTCGCAGCGCTGGTCGTCGGGGCGTGCGATCTGCCGAACGACCCCAATTTGAACAACCCGAGCGTCACCGACTTCTCGACCATCGCCGACCTGCCGCACCTGCAGGCGCTCGTGACGGGCGTGCTGCGCGGCGACCGGGTCCAGAACGAAAACGAGATCATCTACGGCGAGACCCTCGGGCGTGACGCCATGCGACTCACGGGGTCCGAGCCGCGCTTCGTGACGGAGCTGCTCGGGCCGAGCAGCATCGACCCGAGCGATTTCCTGGGTGGCGCCTTGTGGCCGTATGCCGTGGTCCGGCTCGCCAACATCGGTCTGCACGGCATCAGTGGCGCACCCGCAACGCTCCTCGACGCACAGGGCAAACCCGCGACCCTGGGGTTCGTCCAGACGATCAAGGCGCTGGTTGTGCTGCGGGTGATCGAGATGCACGACACCACGGGCGCACCCGTCGATGTGGACATCGATCCCACCGGTCCACTGGCGCCGCTGCGCTGCAAGAACGACGTGCTCGCGTACGTCGCGGCCCTGCTCGACACTGCGGCGGCGAATCTCGCGGCGGGAGGCTCCTCGTTCCCCTTCGCGCTGCCGGACGGCTTCTCCGGATTCGATACGCCCGCCAGCTTCCGCACGTTCAATCGCGGGCTGGCGGCCAAGGTCGATGTGTATCTGGCGTTCCGGGGCTATGCCCCGCTCGGAACGGTCGTAGGGACCATCGATGCCGCAGAGCTGGATTCGGCTCAGGCGGCGCTCACCGCGTCGTTCATGGCACAGGACGCGGCCAAGCTCGACATCGGCCCGGCGCATAGCTACAGCACCGGGACGGGCGATGCGACGAACGGCCTGTGGGATCAGGGCATCGCGAAGACGGCGTTTCGCGCCAATTCTCGTGTCAAGGCCGAGGCCAGGGCCGGCGATCTGCGGGTCGCTCGTAAGCTCGTCACCGGAGATCCCATCGGCGTGCAGGGGTACACGTCGGATCAAGTCTTCACATTGTATCCCGACCCGACGACCCAGACGCCAATCCTCACCAACAAGGAGCTGCTGCTGCTCCAGGCTGAGGTGAACTGGGGGAAGGCAGCCTATGCGACGGCGCTGGGGGAGGCGAATTTCATCCGCACCAACGACGGCGGGTTGGCGGCGGACACGAGCGTCGCTGCGGACTCGGTGCTCAACACCATCCTCTATGACAAGCGCTATTCGCTGCTGTGGCAGAGCGGGAGCCGCTGGCTCGATGCCAGGATGTTCGGCAAGCTGAATGCCAATCCGCCGCCTGCGGGTGTCGGGGTGGAGCAGGAGCCCGCTCCCGGGCAACCCTACCGGAACTTCCCGATTCCGTTCAACGAAGCCGCGGCTCGGAAGAACAATCTGAGCAAACAGGCCTGCACGCTGCCCTGATCAGGAACCTGCGAAAGAGAGTACCCAGCGGCCCCGGCGCATCATGCCGGGGCCGCTGGCTTATCGGTCCGCGAGCCGCCTTACGAACTTCAGCCCCGACCACACCTCGTCCACCGCCGCCACCTTCACGTCCACGAGCCCGTGCGCGAGCCCGATCGCGCGGATCCGGTCCTCCGTGAGATCGGTCGCCACGCCGGATGCCTGCTTGGGCCAGGAGATCCACAGCATGCCGGCCGGCGCCAGCGCGCGCTCGAGCACCGGGAATCGACGCTCGAGCTCGCGCTTCGAGTCCGTGAAGAACTGAATGAAGTCGAGCGTGCCGACGACGCTCGGCCGGCGCGTCACGCGCGGCGGCAGTTTTCCGAGAACACGATCATAGCCACGAGGCGCTTTGAGGATCGCGATCCGCGTGTCCGGCTTGATCCCCAGCTTGGCGACCAGCGGCTTGCCCGAGTACCCAGCCACCTCTACCGCCCTCTACCGTCCCCTACCGCCCTCTATACATCACCCGCCAGATCGTGCCGCCCGC
>WNEX01001781.1_pt1 | contig 15247 bp, 10 predicted proteins | sample 5399841 | NCBI WGS metagenome assembly WNEX01 (sample SAMN13153337, study PRJNA577476) | soil metagenome | isolation source: 40 cm grassland meadow soil 2 days after 1st rain plot 5 | place: USA:California | collected 2015-09-18 | reverse complement strand
AAGGGATGCTCATCTCGTGACCGACCAGGAGTTCCAAGAGCTGCGCCGCGTATTAAGCGAACACAATCTAAAAGACGACAAACTGAAAGACCTCACGACAGAACAGATGCCTCGTCACGTCGATGCCCAGATCGTAGAGGTTACTTGGTTGATCGGGCACTTCTGCTTACTGAATCGGTGGTTTACCGCCCTTCAAGTACCCGATGAAAGCCCTCAAGATGAGTGGAATTTTGCCGCGGTTTACGAGGAAGTCGTCCCTGAACAAATCCGTCGTCGAAATGATCAGATCCTTGCTAGTGGTTTCTGACAGGTGGTGTCACTCGGCGTCGTTCATTCAGTGCGAGCTTTTGCGCGGAAACGCGCATGGCCATTGTATGAGTTCGGGCAACGCCTATCTGCTGGCCGTCCTCAAGGCCGGTCTGGCAGGTAGGACCCCCGTCCGATCCCGGTTTGTATCTTAATGCGTGGCGTTGGCGTAGGGGTAGGCGCACGGGTGCCAGCACCGATTGGGATTCGGACGCCAGCGGGACCGATCCCGATCTGTAGCGAACCGCGCTGGCCTGGCGCACTGGTAGACCCACGTGTGCCGGCCGATGAGTCGCGAACACGTGGGCCTGGAGTAGGAGAGCTCTTGTCGCGCTTTTTGGCTACCTCACTCTTCGGTTTTTCGCGTCGTCTGGGTTGAACGTCGATCGTGATTCGCTGCCGTTCTGTTACGCCATCGCGACCGAACATTGTCAGGGTATATTCGGTACGCTCCACCGGTGAGACACTAAGATTCCCTTCAGTCGAATCGACTTTACCGACTGAAGGATCAATAGAAGCGTGTTCGGCATTCTCCAATTTGTAAGAAAGCTTCGCACTCTCTCCGCGAACAATCGTTGTAGGAGTTCCCGCGAATCTGACAATTCGCGCCATTAGCGAGGGGTTGAGAGGAAGGTTCGCAGTTATCGAAGGAGTTACAGGAGTCAACGGTAGCGGCGTTGTCCCGGCTGGAGTTATGGTAGGGACTAGAGTCACTACTGCCGGCGGCAGTGTTGCCACTGGTACCGCCACAGCTGGAGTCGCTGCTGTTGGTGCAGGTGTCGTTATTGAAGTTACTGTCGGTGCTGGAGTCGCCGATGGTGGTGCAGGTGTCGTTATTGAAGTTACTGTCGGTGCTGAAGTCGCTGATGGCGGTGCCGGTGTGGTTGTTGAAGTTACTGTCGGTGCTGGAGTCGCTGATGGCGACCACAAGCGGAACTTCGATGCGACGGCCACGGCAACGATGACCGCGCAAATTACCGCAACCAAGCCAGCGAGTAACTTCCAGTGCTTCCACGTTGGAATTGTCGGAGGGGCAACTAACTTCAGATTGTGGCGAGTAATGCCTGCGCCAGCTTTGTCGCGAAGCTCTTCGCGTATTTGCAGAGCTTGCTCAAGCGATTGCCGTGCTTCGGAAAAATTTCCCTCACAAATTGCTTTCGTGCCATCTTGATGACGTACCCATCCCAAAGCGGCCTTGTCGCCTGCGGCAATCGCGGATTGAGCGGCTAAAGACAAGGCATTCGTCCAGGATTCCCAGCGACCGGTCAAAACCAATGGGAGCTCCACCGACCTGGTTATGCGCATGACCTCCGCTGCCATGCCAAACTTGACGCCCCAGCGCAGGCTGTGCATCAGAACGGGCACTGTTTCCAGAATTGTTTTTACGTCGCGCTGGCGCGGCCCTGAAACCCAATCTGCAAAATAGGCGACGGCTCGTTTGCGCTCCTCAGTTGCCTCCGCCGGCTCCGGCATGAATAGAGCAAATTCTCCGGCTAGGGTGTAACGCCGCTGGCTGCGCACATCCACAGCATCTTCAGGCTTTTCCGGGTGCGCGCGCGCTTGCGACCGCTCTACGACGCCGCGCGTTGTTTCGAACAACCCCGATACATTGCCAGTTCCTACCGCCCCTGACCCGAGCGTCTCAAGAAGTCGATCATGGCCTGCCTTATAGTCCAACGAGAGATCAACGTACTGCAAGCGGCGCAGTCGAAATGGAATCTTACATTGGCGATGTAGGACAGGGACAACCGTTTTGCCATCTTCCAACGCAAGGGAGACCTCATCCATCACGTTAGTGGATTCCACGGCGGAGGGCGAAAGAACCACTACGAGTTGGAGACACTTTGCCAAAGCGTCCTCAACGGCACGGTCCCAGCGCTGACCGGGCGCGATGTCGAGTTGGTCTACCCACACGCCGGCCCCTCCAGTCCGCAAGTCTTTGGCAAGACGCAGCACGAACTCGGCGTCTTCACGAGCATAGCTCAGGAAAGCAAATTGAATTGGCGGTTGTAATGGCTGTGTGAGTTTTGCTGCCAGCGGACGGTCGCGAAATTCTGCCCGTTCGTCTTCAGCAAATCCGGCGGTCGCACCCATCCGTTGAGGCCGCGTGAAAGACGCGTGCGTGCGCACTAGGTGGCGCTCTTCAAGTTCTTCCAGAATTGTCTCGACATCGTCGATCTGCAGTAATTCGCCGAGCATTGTTGCTTGCACTGGAGCACCATTAAAAATTGCGAGGGTGGAAAGAATCCGGCGATGCACGCTGGTAAGCGGTGCGGTGACATGTTCCGCTAATTTTTCTGGTGAACCATCTGATCGCAAATCCTGCGCAAGGCTCGTCAGCGAGTGACCATTCAACTGCGCCAGTGCAGCCTCTTGAAGGATGCGCAGAGGATTTCCTTTCAATGCGACCGTGATTGGTTCGACGACCAACGCTTCATCACCCGTCAAAGGGCGACTTAGCTCTCGCTCGATCAGTGTCTTTACATCCTTCGCCGGCAAACCAGCGAGCGGCGTCGCGTGCGCTTCACTGCCCCACAAATGCCGCTCAGGAGAACCTAGCAAGAACGTGCACGCCGCCGCGACATTCATTACTCGCTCCGCCTCAGTGCGCGTTAATTCGGCCGCGTCGAGCATAACCAAAGCGTTTTTGCTCTGCAAGTCGTGGCGTAATTGCGAGTCAGTCGGTTTAAAAGGAATGTCGCATTCGAAAAAATCACCCCAGAGCAGCTGGAGTACGTCGTCAGGCGGAACGCCGCGTATCTCCCGATAAATGATACCGTCTCGGAAAAGCTTAGAATTAATCGTGTACGCCAAATAGCGCAAAACAACAGTCTTCCCTATTCCTGCCTCCCCAAAAAGCTCCACCGACTGCAGACTTTCCAGCGCGCGAATCGCTGCTGCGCTCTCTTCATTGCGATCCAAAATAGCCGGAAACGGCCGCGGTCGAAGCTCGATCGGGACTGGACGCGCCGTGGGTCGAGGCTGTTGCCTCGTTGCGATCACATCAACGATTCCTCCGTGGACTGAATCGATTCGCAGGACGTGTGAGCCAACCACGATCTGGCCACCGTCCTTTTTTTGTACGCGAGCCTCGATCCGTTCTACCAATGTGGTTTGGTTGGCCATCGGCGATCGCCCAGTAAGGTTAGGGACGGGTTACCTCTTTTTCAACTAAAATCGCAGAAGCCATTAAGCAGAGCCTAGACTCCGGGCAACGGAGGACTGGCGCTTGGCCCGTCCTCGCTGGTTGCGAAGCCTGGCGCACTACGGAGTTCTTTGTTCCCTGGGGTCAAAGTTTTAGCGGAGCTGGGTGCACCGGCTCTTTGTGGGTAATATCACCCGGTGGAAAGAATCGGTCACGTATTCGGTAGCGCGGTATCTTTTACCTCGCGACGACCTTGGTTAAGGGTCAATTGTTGGCGGTTTCATTTATTCTGCTCGCCTTTCGTCGCCACTTATTGCCAGATAAATGTCCGTTTTAGGCAGGAATTGGCGCTTTCTGACGATTTCAGCTGGCTCTGCTTCCCTCGTGCGAGCGAAAACCGGTCGGATTAGGAAACCCTTGTTCTATCCGTTGAACTACGGGGACGGCTGACATTTTCGATTCTAGGTTTTCGATTGCCGATTGCAAAGAGGTTAGCGCAAGCTCGCGCCCGTTCTTTCACGATGTGCACATAGGCTTTGAGCGCAGCAGAACGATTTTCGGCTTTCCATGCGATGCACGATTCGGTCACCACTGTCGGACTTAATGGCCTGAACACGACATTCTCGTGCGGCAGTTTTTTGACCTGATCGGGTAAAAGAGCGACACCCAAGCCCGCTGCCACCGCTTGAATGAGTGCTCGTTCAATATCGGCATCCTGGAGAACTTTGGGCGTAAAGCCAACCTGCTGGCAGGTCGTGGTCAACCAATGGCGATAACCCGGATAAGCCTTCTCCGACATACCGATGAAGAACGTGGGTTCCAGGTCTCGGAGTTTAATAATTGGTTTCTTTGCCAAGGGATTGCTTCTTGCCAACGCCGCGACGGTTTTATACGAGGCAATCGATCGAAATTGCAATCCGCGCTCTTCGATCGGCTCTCGTAATCCCACAAAACCCAGATCAATCTTACCATTCTCGAGCGCACGAAATTGATCGCCGCATGTCATTTCGAAAAGATTAATCGAGACCGTTGGAAATGAGCGTTGAAACGTGGCGAGAGTGATCGGAAGCAAGGTGTAAAAAAGGTCCGCGACGTATCCAATATTGAGCGCGGCAACTTCGTGGCGACTTAAGCGCTGGACCGATTCAATAATCTCCGCACTGTGCGCGAGAACGCGTCTCGCATCGGCCAAGAACGATTTGCCTTCCTCGGTCAAGCGGACCTCCCGCTTTGTGCGATCAAGAAGCCGCACGCCGATTTCCTCTTCGAGATCTTTGATCTGGCGGGTGAGCGAGGGCTGAGCGAGATGCAACTTTCGCGCGCCTTTTGTAAAGCTAAGTGCGTCCGCGACCGCGACGAAGTATCGAAGGTGACGCAGTTCCATGGGCCAGAGTAAGTATACCGACGTTATAGGTAAAAAGCATCACTGACCAAGAAACAAAGTATTGGCCGATCCGAGTCATGAAGACGACAGGCGCAAGCAGAAGGGAACAAAATTAACATGCAAACGAAACTACCGATAAATGGGACAATTCAACATCCCGACTTGGCAGAGGCGTTGCGCGGAGAGAGCGGCACATTCTTCTGCCAGCAAGGTGGCCAAGGCTACATTGTGACAGCAGCGGAAGGCTTCTCCATTAAATCATTGCGGCCAGTCGGTCGCAAGATCATGGAAGCCAATGTGGTCCTGCAGGCTACTCCAGAACCCTGGGCGATCACGCGGTACCACAACCCTCTCGCCAACAGCGAGCCGCCTAAAGGCTGAATGAGTTCCCCGCGTGTTTGTGCACGCGGGGCGACTTGTTTTAAGGCAAACACACTACGAACCATCCTCGCAGGCCATGTCAACGCGGGGATCGCAAGCGCATGAGACTCTTTGGGAATTATCAAGGCCTGGGCTTCGATTGATTCGCTCACCGCGGCGAGCTTACCCTTCGCGCGCAATCGCTACGCAGCAATCTGGCCGAGAATGGCGCGCAGTTCGTGAAAGTCCACCGGCTTGGTCAGATGAAAATCGAAACCGGCTTCTTTGCCGCGCTCAATATCATCAGGCGTTCCAAATCCGGTGAGCGCTACAGCTTTAACGGGTCGTTTTCGTTTGGCCTCGGCAACCAGATCATAGCCGCTGCCGTCCGGCAGGGCGATATCGGCCAGAACGACATCGAACTCTTTTGAACGGATAATCTTCCGTGCACTCTCCGCATCATCGGCGACGGAAATTTCGTGGCCGAAATGCGTAAGCAGGTTGGATAAGGCTTGCAGGGTGTCGCCGTGATCTTCGACGACCAGAATACGCAAGCTTTTACCGGGATATGAATCTCTGGTTCGATCCTCGTTCATCTTCACCGTTGCGGGGGACCCGTACACCGAAATCGCCGCGCCGTCCAATTTCTTTGAGAAATCATGGATCGGTTGTCAGACTTCTCGCGGTTGTATGACTGAGTAAGATCGACAGCTATGGCCGACAAGGAGATTGCTACGTTAAGGGATGCTCTGCGTGGCACGAAGTTCGTTTACATCGCAGCGTCGTTCGCCGCGTTGGGCGGTCTTCTGTTTGGATACGATACGGGCGTCATTTCCGGCGCGCTCATTTTTATCAAGCGCGAATTTGGCCTAACGACTGTAGCCGAGGAAATTGTTGTCAGTGGGGTTCTGTTGGGAGCGACTCTTGGCGCAATCGTCGGCGGCAAAGCCGCCGATCTCTTCGGCAGGCGAAGAGTTTTGCTTGTGACGGCTGCAATTTTCGGTATTGGCGCGCTCGCCAGCGCGGTGGCGCCATCGCCTCCCGTGTTGATCGTCAGCCGAGTCGTTCTCGGTTTGGCCATTGGTCTCGCATCGACAAACGTTCCGGTTTATCTATCCGAAGTTGCGCCTCCGCACGCGCGGGGCTGGATCGTATCGCTTTTTCAACTCGCTGTTACCGTTGGCATCGTCGTTGCATATCTGACCGATTACGCTTTTGCGGGCGTCGAAGGTTGGAGATGGATGCTCGGTTTCGCCGTCGCTCCGGCGCTCGTCTTCGGAACCGGCATGTTTTTTCTGCCGGAAACTCCGCGTTGGCTCATTCGTGGCGGGCATCATGACGTCGCGCACCGCGTTCTCGTTCGCATCCGTGAGCTTGGCGATGTCAACGCCGAGATCGAAGAGATCAAGGCGAGCCTGGCGCAACAAACTGAGGGCGGACACTGGACCGATTTGCTGCGTCGGCAGGTTCGCCCAGCTCTCGTCGTTGGATTAGGTCTCGCCGTCTTCCAACAAGTTACCGGCATCAACACGGTGATTTATTATGCACCGAAAATTCTTCAGACCGCCGGATTCAATTCCGCTTCTGGCGCGATCCTGGCAACCGTGGGTGTCGGCGTTGTAAATGTTGGCATGACAATCGTGGCGATGTTCCTAGTTGACCGGGCAGGCCGCCGCCCGCTGTTGCTGGTCGGTATCGCCGGAATGATCATCACGCTTGGCGCGCTCGGTTTGAGTTTCCGGTATCCATCGGGACAGCTCGCCTGGATCGCTGTGATTTGTCTGATGGGCTATGTCGCTTCGTTTGCAATCAGCCTCGGACCGATCTTCTGGCTTTTGATCGCCGAGATTTATCCACTAAGAATTCGCGGAGTCGCCGAGGGTACGGCGGCCACGTTCAACTGGGCCTCAAACCTGATCGTCTCGCTTACCTTTCTGACATTGGTCGAGAAACTTGGAGCGAGCTCTACGTTTTTTCTCTATGGGCTCGCTTCAGTGGCGTCGTGGCTTTTCGCTTATTATTTTGTTCCAGAAACAAAGGGGCGCACTTTGGAACAGATCGAAGCATTCTGGAGAGCAAGGCATCGTGCGCGCCAGAGAGCCTCGTGGCGTTAAAGCAATCAGGGTAGCGCACGCCTCTGGCGTGTTGGTTTCGGCGTCGCGCCGAAACAGGCTTTCAAAAAATTCACGACTCGACAAGGACGTATTGTGCCAAGAGAAAGTTTGCGATCGCGAGACGCGCTCGCCAGCACGCCGGAGGCGTGTGCTACCCCAATCGTTCGCGATTGTGCGGTTTCCCCAGATCAAGCAAGGGGCCGATGGGAACGATTCGAGTCGGATTAATTTGAGTGTGCGTCATGTAGTAATGACGCTTGATGTGGTCGAAGTTGACCGTGTCGGCGATGCCCGGCTGTTGATATAAATCCATCAAATAACCCTGCAGATTTCGGTAATCGATAATGCGGCGCAGATTGCACTTGAAGTGGCCGTGATAAACGACGTCGAATCGGACGAGTGTGCAGAAAAATCTCCAATCGGATTCGACGATGCGATTATCGAAAAGGAACCGGCTCTTCGACAAGCGTTCCTCCAGTTGATCGAGTGCCTCAAATAATTTTCGGGAGGCAACCTCGTATGGCCGCTGACGCGTGGCGAAACCGGCTCTGTAAACACCATTGTTCACATTGTCGTGCAAAAAGCTGCAGAGGTCCGCGTGCTCGGTTTCGATATCTTTTGGAAAGAAGTCCAGATCTTTGTTCCGGGCGAATTCATTAAACGCCGTGTTGAACATGAGGCAGATATCGTCCTCCGAATTGTTCACGATCTTCTTCGTTTGTTTGTCCCAGAGCACCGGCACAGTGACGCGCTCGTTGTAGTTCGGATCGGTCGTCTTGTATGCTTCGCTCAGAAACTGGAAACCGCTGATGGGATCCGTTGATTCAAACGGCGCGCCCAGTGGAATTTTGCCACTCGGATCGCGAAACGCCCAGCCATTCTGGTCACGGATCGGGTCGACAATGGTCATGCTGATCGCCTCCTCGAGTCCTTTTAGCTTTCGGAAAATTACGGTGCGACTGGCCCACGGGCATGCCAGCGAGACGTAAAGATGATATCGGCCCGCCGCGGCGGGGTAGGGCGTTGATCCGTCATTGGAGACCCATTCACGGAACGCATCTTGCTGCCGCTGAAATTCGCCGGACTTAGTCTGCTCGGTAGGAAACTGCGCTTTCATTTGAGCCACGAATCCGCCTTCGCACGAGGCTACGGCGCGACAGGTTCGACACTAATAAACACGAATCAGAGAAAAAAGCAGAGCTGACCACCGATTACACGATAAAGAATCCATGGAATGACAGAGCACGCGGTAGCCCACTAAACACGCGAATTCATCCGAAAATCTCGAAATCTGAAATCACCAAACCTTTCGTGTCATTCGTGTGTTTAGTGGGCAAGTCTGCCGTCTTCTATCATTTGTGTCTATTCGCCTGGCACGCCGAAGCGGGCGAAAGCGGCTGTTGATTCGCGGTTAGTCCAAGCCGGCCCCGTTGACAGCGAAAAAGCCGAATGCTACCGTCGCGCGAATTTACGTGGAAGTCCGCAAAACGCGTTTCCCGTAGAGATGTGCATACTGTGTTAAACAGTCAGGTCTTGGTGCTTAACCGCCTCTGGCAGGCGGTGAACATCTGCTCGGCGCGTCGCGCCTTCGCGCTGGTGTACGCGGGGCACGCTCAAATTGTTTCATCGGACGAGGCGAACAATTTCATGACGCATGATTTCGAAAGCTGGCGCGACTTATCGGCAAGCGCGCCGGACCATGAGGTTGTCACGACCATTTCGTTTAAGATTCGCATCCCGCGGGTGATTGTGCTTCTGGTTTTCGATCGGCTTCCAAAGAAGGAAGTGAAATTTACCCGGCACAACGTATTCGAGCGCGACAAGAACACCTGTCAGTACTGCGGCGAGATTTTCGATCGCAGTGAACTCAACCTCGACCATATCGTGCCGCGCGACCGCGGAGGGACAACTACGTGGGAGAATGTGGTTTGCTCGTGCATTCCTTGCAACACGCGCAAAGGCAACCGGCTGCCGCGTGAAGCGCACATGGGCCTGATCCGTAGACCCAAACGGCCAAAATGGCGGCCGTTCGTCCAGGTCACTTTTGCCACGCCGCAGCACGACCTCTGGAAGCATTTCGTCGATCTCGCGTACTGGAACGTTGAACTGAGTGACTGAGGATCGCATTGTAGGGCGTTTGACTCGTTCGCTCCCGCTCACTCGGTCTCCGGCCTTCCCGTCTATGTGCTCGGTGCCCGCCGGCTCCATTTTGTGAAACGCCGGCGCCTGACACAGACGCCCTACAACGGCTCGACGGCTGCCCAAGTCGTCGTTGCTTGTTAACGCGGCGTTGAATCGTTAAAGCGAAGCCGCCGCTTCATCGGTTTAACGCTTTATCGCTTCAACGCATCCAAAATCGGCTGCGGATAAACGCCTAGCCAGATCGTGGCGATGATCAATGCGCTGATTGCCAGGCGAGATAGCGCGGTCACAGGAATCTTGTCTGTTTTGTTCGCAGACTGCCAATACATCGCGCGAACCACTTTAAGATAATAGTAAAAGCCGCAGCCAACGGTGATCACTCCGACGACGACCAGCACTGTTTGATGCTGGGCGATGGCCGCGTAGAAGATAAAAAATTTTCCCAGGAATCCAGCCGTGAACGGAACCCCTGCCAGCGAGATCATTCCGATCAGCATCGCAAACGCGAGAAAGGGCGATCGTTTCGCTAAACCATCGAAATCCGCAATCTGCTCGCCGGTTTGCTGGGCCACGATTATCAAAACCGCGAAACTTAACAAGGTCATGAGCAGGTAAGCAGCGAGATAAAAGCTAATCGCTGACGCGTCGAAACACGCTACACCGATCAGCAGATAACCGGCGTGCGCGATGCTCGAGTAGGCCAGTAGTCGTTTCAAATTCGCCTGCGGCAAGGCAGCGAGATTTCCGTAAATCAAAGTAAGCAGCGCGATCACGACGATCAGTCGCTGCGTTTGTGGCAGCGCCAGGAATGGTTGCAATACCCGAAGCAACACGACGAATCCGGCCGCCTTCGAACCGACGGAAAGATACGCAGTCACAGGTGTAGGTGCGCCCTGGTAAACATCCGGCACCCAGATCTGGAACGGCACCGCCGCGATCTTGAAACCGAGCGCAGCCAAGACAAGTACCATGCCTAACAGCGCTGCGTTACGGTCAGTCGTTGGATTCGCTAAGGCGTCTGCGATTTGCTGGAGATTTGTTTGACCGGTCGCGCCAAAAATCCACGCGATCCCATACACGAGAAAGCCTGTCGAAAGCGCGCTTAGCACGAGATATTTTGTTCCCGCCTCGAGAGTCATCGGATTGCGCCGGGTGAAACTGACCAGCACGTAAAAAGAAATCGCCACCAGCTCCAGCGAAACAAAGATGAAGACGAAATCGATTGCTGACACCAGGTACATCAGACCGACGCAGGTGAAAATGGGGAGCGCGAAAAATTCGCCAAGACCCGCCTGTAGTGTGCCGCCAGGAAAAGAACTGCGTACCACCGGTGCGTAGTCGATCATCAGGATCAAAACGAAGATTGTGGTGAGCAGTGAGAATTGCTTGAAGAACATCGAGAGCCGATCTGCGGTGTAAAAACTCCAGAAGCCCGTCGCCTGACTGGGGGATGCCCTGGGGGCTACGAAGAAACTCGCCACAAGAACCAGTGCGAGACCGGCAATTGCCACGAATGCCAGTACGCGTTTATCGATCTTCGTGGCAAACGCTTCTGCTAAAAGCATCGCCATCCCAAGTACCAGCACTGCGATCTCAAGTTCTGGCGCCGTGATGGTCATCGTTTGTTAGCGACTTTGTAGCTACGCCCCTGTGGGGCGTTTCCGTCCGCTGGACCCATAAACCGCAGACGGCGCACAGCGCCGTGGCTACAGCTCTGCTCATCTGCGAGGTGGCTACTATTTGCCGAGAGATAAGTCTGGAAGGTCGATGTTACCATTTGCACAAGGGATTGCGGAAAAAATCCATAGCAAAGAAGTCCTCCAACAACTAAGACGACAGGGACTCGCAGCGCGGGACGAAGATCGCCAACCTCTTTCCATCGCTCATTCATCGTGCCCATGAATGTCTTGCGGTAGGCCCGCAGCATATAAACTGTGGAGATCACCACTCCCCATAGGGCAAGCACCGTCGCGATCTGGAAGATGTGAAAGTGAGCCATCTCCCACCCGTTCTTGAACGCGCCGAAAAAGATCATGATTTCCCCGGCAAAGTTCGCAAGACCAGGCAGGCCGATCGCAGCAAATACGCCGAAACCAAAAGCGAGGCTGGCAAAGGGCATCACTTTGCCAAGCCCACCCAGCTCATCGAAAACCAACGTGCCCGTTTTTTTACGCAGTTCTCCTGCCAAGGCAAACAGGAGGGCAATCGAGAGTCCGTGAGCAAATATCAACACAACGGCACCGGTCGTGGAGAGAACAGTGGCGCTCGCAATTCCCAGGAAAATATAACCCATGTGCATTACGCTCGAGTAACCAAGCATCCAATCGAGCCGTTTCTGCGCGATGGTGACCAGACCAATGTAGATAATGTTACCAAGCAGCAGCACCACGAGCAGATTGGCCCAGTGATGCGTGCCTTCGGGGAGTAGGGGAATCGCAAGCCGCAACAGACCGTACAAACCAAATTTTTTTAGTACTCCCGAATGCAACATTGCCGCGGGCGCTGGAGCCGACGCGTACGCTTCCGGCGCCCACGTGTGGAATGGAAAAAGCGAAATAAGAATTCCAAAACCGATAAGCAGCAGCAGGTAAACATGGCGTTGTGCGTCCGCCGAGATCTGACCGAGGCCGGCGGCTGCGGTTAATGCGCGAATGTCAAAGCTGCGTGCCGCGAGGGGAAAACTTTGGTAAAGGAGAATCAGGCCGAGCAGCAGAATGAAGCTGCCAATTGCCAGATAGATAGTGATCTTCCACGCCGCCGCGACACGATTTCCGCTGCCCCAGATCCCGATCAATAAAAATGTGGGGATTAGCGCGAGCTCATGAAAGGCATAAAAGAAAAATAAATCGATCGAGGCAAAAGCGCCGATAGCGCCGCCTGAAATGAACAACAGGCATGCATAGAACGCATTTTCATACTTCTCAATCGTTCCCGTAAACCATACGGCGGCCAGCGTGACGATCGTAGCCAGTAAAATCATAACGAGACTCAAGCCATCGATTCCCGTCGTGAAGCTCAGGTGCCAGTCCGGAGATATCGTAAATGAAGTTACATGCTGAAAATCACGTTGGCTCTGGTCGAAAAACGCCAGGAGAAACAACGCCGCCGCAAATGCCAAAACCGATGCGACTAACGCTGTCTTGCGAGCAGGTGCGCCGGCCATGATCAGAATGGCGGCGATAATCGGGCAGAAAATGATGAACAAGACCATCAGTAAAAATTACGAAGCTCGAATGACGAATGACGAAGAAATGACGAAGCTCGAATGATGAACTCTTTGAGCCGCGCCGTGAGCTTTTTTTCGCCGTTCATCATTGTCTTTCGTGTGTTTCGTGGGCTAAAATTTCAGGAGCGGAAAACAGCGAAGTAGATGAGGGCGACAACACCTAGCCCGAATAGGAACACGTAGGCTTGCAGATTCCCCACCTGAATCAGTCGAAGGAGTGCCCCGATTCCCCAGGTTCCGCGACTGCTGCCATCGACTGCGGCAGTATCAATAATCCATCGATCAAAGAAAGCCGAGATGCGCGCGAACAGTTCCTGTGTCCAGTTAATCAGCCAGGCGTAAATCTCGTCGAAATAAAACTTGTGGCGTAGAACCTCGACATCGATTGGTTCGCCCGTTCGGTTGCGGTAAATCGCAATCGCCAACCCGCTCCCCACGACGAGCGCAGCGAACGCCAGGGCAGGAACAAAGAAAGCGACTCCCTTCTCTATCGGAAAAGTGAGGAAGTTTCGCGCGAAAAATCCAAACCCACCTAGCGCGGCGAGAATTGCGAGTACGATCAGCGGTCCCGTCATCACGACCGGTGATTCCTTGCTCAGGCGTGCGACTTCGCTGCGTGTATCTCCGAAAAAGACGATGACCAGTAAACGCACAACGTAAAAGGCTGTTAGAAACGCTGTGAACAGTCCCACAATGAAAATCGGTGTGTTGCGCTCGTAGGCGATCGCGAGGATCGCGTCCTTGCTGAAAAATCCGCTGAATGGTGGGCAGCCTATCAACGCGAGCGCGCCGACGGCGAAAGTAACAAATGTGATTGGGAGTTTCCTGGAAAGCCCTCCCATTTTCCAGATGTCTTGCTCGTGATGAAGCATCACGATGACCGAGCCAGCCCCGAGAAAGAGAAGCGCTTTGAAAAACGCATGAGTGAACAGATGAAACATCGCAGCGTCGTTCGAGGCGAGACCGACTGCCATCATCATGTAACCAAGTTGCGAGAGCGTTGAGTAAGCCAGGATGCGTTTAATGTCGTTCTGCTGTGTTGCGATCAACGCGGCCATCGCCGCGGTGATCGCACCGATCCACGCAACGACCAAAAGCGCGGTCTGCGACGCTTGAATGACGAACGCCACACGGACCAGCATGTAAACGCCGGCAGCGACCATCGTCGCGGCATGGATCAAAGCAGAAATTGGCGTCGGACCTTCCATCGCATCTGGCAACCAAACGTGCAGCGGAAACTGCGCCGACTTGCCGACCGCTCCGCAGAAGATCAAAAGCGCGGCGATTGTGACAAATGCCGGGTGACTCGCCAGGCTCGGCATCCGTGGCGCGATTTCCGAGAAAACGATCGAGCCAGTCGCCATCCAAACCATCAGGATTCCGATCATGAATCCAAAATCACCTACGCGGGTAGTGATGAAGGCCTTGTTACCCGCATCCGCGGCGGCGTCGCGATAGAACCAGTGGCCGATCAGAACGTAAGACGTAAAGCCGACTAATTCCCAAAAGATGAACAGCATGACGAAATTGTTCGCGAGAACAATTCCAAGCATCGCGAACATGAAGAGCGAAAGCGCGGCGAAATAACGGGATTTACCTTCGTCGTCCCGCATATAACCCAGCGAATAGATATGAATGGTCGCTCCGACCCCGGAAACCAGAACGAGCATCGTCTTACTCAGCTGATCCAAGGTAAAGCCGAGCGGCACCTTAAAGGTGCCGCTAATATCGATCCAGGCGAACTCAGTTGCGGCAATGCCGGATTGCGTGAAGATCAAACAACTGCACGTAAAACTGACGAGCACTGCCGCAATCGAAATAAAACTGCTCACCGCTTTCCAGCGCAGTGTGAAAAGCGTGATAACACCCGCGCTAAACAGCGGAGCGAGCAGGATGACCCACGGAAACGTCATATTATTCGCCCACGAAACACACAAAAGATACGAAAGTTCTAGAGATGGAGATCAACAGGTTCCTGGATTCTTGGCAGGAGGCGCTCGTATTCTATCCTCGGATAATGGCCAAAGTTTACCAGCAGGCCCAATTTGCACCCGGTGGCGGCGAGATAATTCAAGAGTTGTGCCCGGTGCTCGTCGACTAACGCAGAAAGCGCTTTGATCTCGAGGACGATTTTCTCATAGCAAAGAAAGTCAGGCGAGAATGTTTGAACCAGCGTGCGACCGCGGTATTGGAGTGTTTGCGGTGGCTTCGATAGAAACGGAACCTTTTGAAATTCCAGCTCAATTTCCAAGCACTCGTGATAGACGGGTTCGTGAAAACCGCAGCCTTTATCCTTATAGACGTTAAAACAGGCGCCGACAATGGCGTAACTTTCGTCTTTGTAAATTAGTTCTGCCTTTTCGTCGTTTCGTGTCATTTCGTGTGTTTGGTGGGCTAAAATTTCAGGCTGGTGATATCTTTCACGTCCGTCGTTTGGCGCGCGCGGTAGAGTGCAACGAGAATTGCCAACCCGACCGCAACCTCAGCTGCGGCCACCGTAATGATAAAGAATACAAACACTTGTGCGTTGTAATCCGGCAACCCGGTCGGACCGACGCGGAATCGCGAAA
>WNEX01000780.1_pt1 | contig 15303 bp, 18 predicted proteins | sample 5399841 | NCBI WGS metagenome assembly WNEX01 (sample SAMN13153337, study PRJNA577476) | soil metagenome | isolation source: 40 cm grassland meadow soil 2 days after 1st rain plot 5 | place: USA:California | collected 2015-09-18 | reverse complement strand
CACCACGACTTCGTCGCACAGCTCGAGAATCGACCGTATGGCCGGAACGATCGGGTAGTCGAGCGTGACCGCGTTCCGGACGATGGTGAACCCGGAGATCACGTCAGGTGCGGAATTGCATGTCGTGCAGCCGGCGATACAGCCCGCCCGCGGCGTACAGGGTCGCGTGGGTTCCTCGCTCCACGATCCGCCCCTCGGCGAGCACCAGGATCAGATCGGCGTGCTGCACGGTGGCGAGCCGGTGCGCGATCACGAACGTCGTGCGACGCGCCATCAGCCGGTCGATCGCCTCTTGCACCAGCCGCTCGCTCTCCATGTCGAGCGCGCTGGTCGCCTCGTCCAGAATGAGGATGGGGGGATCGCGCAACAGCGCACGCGCGATCGCGATCCGCTGGCGCTCGCCGCCCGAGAGCCGGGTACCCCGCTCGCCCAGAAGCGTGCGATAGCCCTCCGGAAGCTGGGAGACGAAGTCGTGGGCGTTGGCGGCGCGTGCGGCGGCCTGCACCTGCTCCAGCGTGAAGTCGCTCCGACCGTAGGAGATGTTCGCGAGCACCGTGTCGTTCAGCAGGATGGTCTCCTGCGACACGATCCCCATGAGCCCGCGCAGACTGGTGCGGGTGAACCGGGTGATGGGAACGCCGTCCATCAGGATGGCGCCGCGCTTCGGCTCGTAGAACCGCGGCAGCAGGTCGACCAGCGTCGTCTTGCCGGCCCCGGACGGCCCCACCACCGCCACCACCTGCCCGCGCCGCACCTCGAAGTCGAGGCCCTCGAGCACGGGCGCCTGGCCGTTGTAGGAGAACGACACGCCCCGATACTCGATCCGCTGCTCGAACCGCGCCGGCACCTCGCCCGGCCGGTCGCCTTCTTCGGAGGCGAGATCGAGCACTTCGAACACCCGATCCGCTGCCGCGAGGGCACCGGCCATGGTCGTGGGGTAGTTGGCGACCGACTTGACCGGCGACATCAGCCGCAGGGCCACGGCGATGAACGCGATGAGCACCGCGGGCTCCAGCACGGCCGCCTGCCCGAGCGCCAGTCGGGTGCCGACCACGAAGATCAGCACGATCACCGCGCCCGCGAACACCTCGCTCACCGGACTCGTCAGCAGCGCGTAGCGTTGCGCCCGCAGGACCCCCTTGCGGTAGCGGTTGGCGAGCGCGCGGAAGCGGTCGGCCTCGAACGCTTCCGCCACATACGCCCGGACCAGCTTGATCGATCCGACCAGCTCGCTGACCAGGCTGGTGAGCTCGCCGCGCTGGTCGGCCTGCTCGCGCGAGCGCCAGCGCACCCGCCCCACCATCGGGCGGACGATGAGCACCAGCAACGGCGCACAGACAAGGGCGACCAGCGTCAGCTGCCAGGAGAGGGCCACGAGGATCGCGACGTAGACCACGATGAGGCTGACGTTCTGCACGAGCGAGGCGAGCGCCGCCGTGACTACCGTCTTCACCGCGTCCGTGTCGTTGATGACCCGCGACAGCAGCTGACCCCCGCGGGTCCGCTGGAAGAAATCGAGCGGCAGCGTCTGGAGGTGCCCGAACAGTCGCACGCGCAGGTCGCGCACGACATTCTCCTGGATGGCCACGCTCGAGACCGACGCCAGGTACGCGAGCACGTTCTTGATCACCATCGCAGCGACCAGCACCAGGACGACGTTGCGCAGGGCGGCACCGGGCGACCCGGCGGCGAACAAGGGGCCGACCACGACCGCCAGCAGCCGCTCCACGGCCGACCCGCCGGCCACGTTCAGCGGATCATGTCCGAACAGGGTCCGCAGGAATGGGATCAACAGCACGAACGTGGCGCCGTCCATCACGGAGGCCACGAACGTGGCCACGAGATTGGCGACGAAGAGGAGTGCGTAGGGACGGAGCAGCAGGAAGAGCCGGCCGCTACGGCCCATTCAGCGCGCCCCCCCTTTCGCCACGGGGGCAGTGCCCGCGCGGCGGGGCGTGAGCAGGGCGACGGGCAGGATCACTTCTTCCGGCGTGACGCCGCCGTGCAGGAAGGATCCGCGATAGCGGGCCTGATACTCACGCAGCTTGGTGGGATAGACGAAGAACCGGTCCGCGGTGGCGAGCAGCAGCCGGACCCCGAGGCCCATGCCCGGGAGACCGAACCCCTTCAGGTCCTCGACCAGAATCGCGGCCTCCGGGTCCTCACTCTTCAGATCCTCGCCGAACTTGTAGCGCAGGTTCGCCGTGGCGTCGCGCTTGGCGTACACCGTCGCCGGGGTCTCGCAGTGAATGGAGCCGTGGTCGGTGGTGAGCAGCACCGTCACGCCCCGCCGCTCGGCCTCCTGGAGCGCCGCGAGCACCGGCGAGCGCTCGAACCAGGTGCGGGTGAGGCTGCGCAGCGCCGCCTCGTCCCGCGCCACCTCGTACAGGATGGCGCTCTCCGACCGCCCGTGCGTGAGCTGATCCACGAAATTGAACACCAGCGCCGTGACGCCGTCCTGGGCGAGGTGGGCGGGAAGCCGCCGGACCAGGTCTCCCTCCCCCGAGCTGAACACCTTCTCGTAGCGCACCGCGACGGGCCGGCCCATCAGCTCTTCCAGCTGCTCCGTCAGGAGCTCGCCCTCATGAGCGTTGAGGCTTTCCTCGTCGGACGGCTGACCCCACCACCCGGGATGGCGCGCCGCGATCTCCATGGGGAAGAGCCCCGAAAAGATCGCGTTGCGCGCGAACGGCGTTGCCGTAGGCAGGATGCTGTAGTAGTGGGACTCTTCCACGTCGAACAGCGGGGTCACGAGGTCGCGCAACACCTCCCACTGGTCGAGCCGCAGACAGTCGATCAACACGAACAGCACTCGCCCCGTGGATCGCAGCACGGGGACGAGGAATTCGGCGCCCACGTCCACGGAGAGCGGCGGCCGGTCGCCCTCGGGACTGGCGAGCCAGCGTGGATACTGGCGGGCGACGTATTCGGCGAAATCCTTGCGCAACGAGCGCTGCAGGCTGCGGAGGGCTTCGGAGAGTCCCGGCTCGTTGGCAGCGCCCAGGCGGACCTCCCAGCGCGCCAGCTCCGCGACGAGCTCGATCCACTCGCGCCACGCCAGGGTGGCGCCGCGGCGTCCTTCCAGCTCGCGGAACCGGCTGACGAAATCGCGGGCCAGGTGCTGCTGGCGGATGCGATCGCCCTCGAGCAGTCGCGTGATCACCGAGAGGATCTGGCGCGGCTGGACCGGCTTCACGAGGTAGTCGTCCACCTCGATCCCGATCGCCTCGCGCAGCGTGCCTTCGTCCTCGCTCTGCGTGACCATCACCACGGGCATGGCGGGGTCGAGCGCGCGGATCTCGCCGATCAACTCGAGGCCGCGTCGGCCGGGCATCTGCTCGTCCAACAGCACGATGCTGTAGGCCTGGCGCCGCAGCAGCGCGAGCGCGTCGTCGCCGTGGGCCGCGGCGGCCACCGTGAACCCCTGGTCCTCCAGAAAGCGCCGGTGTGCGGCGAGCCCCTCGACTTCGTCATCCACCCACAGGATGGTTTTCGGGCGCACCATGAGTCAAAGCTAATGGCTATTTTGCGACGTGCTGTGCGTCCTCCTGGTCCGCTTCAGCTCCATCGGCGACATCCTGCTGACCACGCCGCTCGTGCGCGCGCTCGCGGCCCGTCACCCCGAGGCGAAGCTCGTGTACGTGACAAAGCGCGCCATGGCGCCGCTCGTGGCCGACAACCCGCACCTCGCCGAGGTCGTGACGCTCGAGCCCGGCGAGCCGATCCGTCACCTCGCCCGACGGTTGCGCGCGCTCGCACCGACGCACGGCCTCGACCTGCACGGCAGCGTCCGCAGCGCGAGCCTCCGCGTGCTGGTGAGCTGCCGCTGGTCGGGGTACTGTAAACGTAAACTGGCCCGGGCACTGCTCATCGCCACCAAGCTGGACGCCTACCGCCGGCGCGCGCCCTCCCCGGTCGCCGAGCGCTACTTCGAGGCGGCGCGCCGCCTCGATACTCGGCCCGACGGCGGGCCGCCCGAGTTCTGCCTCGGTCCCGGCGCCACGGACCGCGCGGCGCAATGGCTCGCGGAGCGGGGACTCGCCGACGGGCGGCTCGCGGCGCTCGCACCCGGCGCTGCCCATGCCACCAAACGCTGGCCGGTCGCGCACTGGAGCGCCCTCGCCGAACGGCTGGGGGCCGCCGGGTACCGGCCGGTCATCGTCGGCGGGCCCGAAGACCGCGGGCTCGCGCAGCAGCTCGTGGCCGAAGGGGGAGGCGCGGTCGCGAGTGCCGCCGGCGAGTTTTCGCTCCAGGAGACGGGCGCGCTGCTCGCCCGGGCGCGGGTCGTGGTGTCGGGCGACACCGGCGTCATGCACATGGCCACGGGCGTCGGGACACCAGTCGTCGCGCTGTTCGGACCCACCGTCGGGCAGTTCGGCTTCTTCCCGTATCGCGCGCGGGCGGCCGTACTGGAGCGCGCGCTCGACTGCCGTCCCTGCTCCGCGACGGGCACCGCGGCCTGCCCGCTCGGCCACCATCGCTGTCTTGCGGACATCACCCCCGAAGAGGTGGCCGCCGCGGTGGAGCGCCTCGTCGCGTGACCCGGGCGACCACTGCCGCGGAGGCGCGCTTGATCGGGTTGGTCGCGGACGCCGTCCGGGGACCCAAGCGGGAGGGCCTATTCGCGCTGTGGCTCGTCGTGCGCTCCGCCGAGGCGCTCCTGCCGCCGCGCCCCGTGTCGGGCAAGAACCATCGGCGGCGCCTGCAGGCGCTCGACGCCCGGCTCGCGAGCCTCGCCCTCCCCGGCCCTCTGAAGCGTGCCCTCGCCGCCGCGCGCCACCACCTCGAGCCCGCCACGCCGACTGCCGCGGCCCTGGTGCTGTCCCAGCTGGTCGCGCCGGCGCGCGAGGTGCTCGGTCCCGAGGCGGGAGACGCCGTGACCGTTGCAGCCCGGTCGGCCCGTCTACATCTATAGAGGTATGACCACCCGCCGCTTTCCCAAGCGTCCGTCGCTCGAGACCATGGTCGAGCGCGTGGATCAGCAGCGCCCGGGTGACGTCCCGGGCGACACCGTCCCGACCGGGTTCCCCTCTATCGACCGGATCTTGGGTGGGGGCCTGCGACGTCGCGACCTCGTGGTGCTGGGCGGCGACATCGGGTCGGGCAAGTCCGCGCTCGCACTCGGACTGGCGCTGCGCACGGCGCAGCAGGTGACGGGTGTGGCGCTCTTCTCCGGAGAGATGGACGAGGAGCGCTTGATGGAGCGCGCCCTCGCGATCGAAGGGCGCGCGACCGTGGACGAGCTGCGCAGCGCCAAGCTCAATGATCAGACGCGCGCCGGCATCGGGGGAGCCGCGGTGCGGTTGCGCGACCTCCCCCTCACGATCTTGCCGCTCGCGGCCCCGGACTTCGAGACGGCGGCGGAGCGCCTCGACCCACTGCGGCAGCTCGGGCTGGTGGTAGTCGACTACCTCCAGCTCGTCCCGTCGCCGCGCGGCGTGGCACGCTCGACGCAGGACGAAGATCTGGCCCTCGTGTTGCAGCGCCTCAAGGCGCTGGCGCTCGAGCGGCAGGTGGCGCTCGTCGTCGTGTCGCAGCTGCCGCGGTTCGACGCCAAGCGCCCGAACGCGAGGCCCGCGCTCGACGACTTCGGGCATCTGGGCGCGATCAAGCAGCATGCCGACGTGGTGCTCGGGCTCTACCGGGAGGAGATGTACAACCCGGGACACGGGGTGGACGGGGCGACCGAGCTGATCGTCCTGAAGAACCGCAACGGGCCGACCGGCTTCGTCGATCTGTACTTCTACCGGCGCTGGATGCGGTTCGAAGACATGCTCGACCCTGATCGGTGAAAGCGGTAGGTTAGAGCCATGGCTGGCCACAGCAAGTGGAAGCAGATCAAGCGGAAGAAAGCCGTCACCGACCAGCGGCGCGGCGCGCTGTTCACCAAGCTGATCCGCGAGATCACGATCGCCGCCAAGCAGGGCGGCGGCGACCCCGCCGGCAACGCCCGGCTCCGCACCGCCATCGACGCCGCCAAAGCCGAGAACATGCCGCTCGACAACATCGAGCGCGCCGTCAAGAAGGGAACGGGCGAGCTCGAGGGCGTGACGTACGAAGAGGTCACCTACGAGGCGTACGGGCCCGGCGGCGCGGCCCTGCTCATCGAAGCCACCACCGACAACGCCAACCGCACCGTCGCCGAGATTCGCAACGCCTTCCAGCGTCACGGCGGCAATCTCGGCGCCACGAATTCCGTGGCGTGGATGTTCGACCGCAAAGCCCAGATCACCGTGGACGCGACTCGCGCCGACGAGGATACGGTCATGGAGGCGGCGCTCGATGCCGGAGCGGACGACATGGCGCGCGACGGCGACGTGTTTCTGATCACCGGACCCGCGGGCCAGGTGCATCAGATCAGCGAGCGGCTCAAGGCCAAGAAGATCGCGGTCCAGACGGCCGAAATCGCCCTGATCCCCAAGAGCACGGTGAAGGTGGACGGGAAGGACGCGAAGCACCTGCTCGCGCTGATCGAGGCGTTGGAAGAGATGGACGACGTCGCGAAGGTCTCCTCGAACTTCGACATCGACGCCGAGGCGCTGGCGGCGGCGACGGCATAGCGTGAGGGTGCTGGGCGTCGACCCGGGGACGTCGGTCACCGGCTACGGAGTGATCGAAGCGGGGAACGGCAGCTCGGGAATGGGGCGGCTGGTCGAGTGCGGGGTGATTCGGTTGGCCGGCCGGAGTCCCTTGCCGCGGCGCCTGCATGCACTTCACGAGCAGATCGCCGAGCTGATCACGCGCCATCACCCGGGCATCCTCGCCCTGGAGAACGCCTTCTACCATAAGAACGTGCATACCACCCTCGTGCTCGGACACGCCCGCGGGGTCGTCCTCCTCGCGGCCGCGCAGGCAGGGCTCACGATTGCCGAGTACGCCCCCGCCACCATCAAGAAGACCGTGGTCGGCGCGGGCGGCGCCCCCAAAGCGCAGGTGGGCCGCATGGTCGCGCGGCTGCTGCGACTCAAGGACGCGCCCAGGCCCGCGGACGCGGCGGACGGCGTGGCCGTGGCGCTCACGCACATCCTCCGGTCGTGATCACGCGGGTCTCGGGCCGGCTGGCCGCGAAGCAGGCCGATCGCGTGATGATCGAGACCCCGGGCGGCGTGGGCTACGAGGTCGTCGTTCCCCTGGGGGTGATGGAGCGGCTGCCGGCGGTGGGCGAGGCCGTAAGCCTCGCCACCGAGCTTGTAGTGCGAGAGGACGGCTGGTCGCTGTACGGATTTCACGACGAAGCCGGACGACGTTTCTTCCAGCGGCTGATCGGCGTGAGCGGTGTGGGCCCGAAGATCGCGATCGCCCTGATGTCGGCGCTGGGGGTGGAGCGCGGTGCGCGGGCGGTGAAAGAGCGAAACATCGCGCTGCTCGCTTCGGTCTCGGGGATAGGGAAGAAGACGGCCGAGCGGCTGGCGCTTGAACTGGCGGACAAGCTCGGCGACTTTGAGGAGGCCGTCGCGGCGGGCGTCGCCCCCGGCGGTGGAGCCGCGGAAGCGGCGCTCCACGCCCTGGAGCGCCTGGGGTACGCGACGGCCGAAGCGGACCGGGCGCTGCGCCAGGCGCTCGCGGCAAACGGCGGCGGTGACGCGGAGATGCTGGTGCGCCAAGCCCTGCAACTTCTCACCCACGGATGACCATGCCCGCGACGGCTGAATGGATCTGTACGAGCTGCGGCTCGACCAACCGCACCCTGGTACCCGAGACGGCGACCCGGGCCACGGACGAGTGTGTCAGCTGCCACACCCGCCACGCGCTCGAGCGGGACGCGCGCCCGGTGCGGTGGCGGGCACGGCCTCTCGGGAGAGGCAAGGCAGCTTGAGCCTCCGCGTTGATTCCCAGGCTGAAGCCTGGGCCCGGTACGACATCGTGCTGAAGCACACCACGCTTCAGCGTTGTGTCTCGCGGGCCCACTCTTGAGAGTGGGGAAACCATGACCGCCCATTCCCGTCCACAGGTGACCACCCCCGAAGCGCTCCCCGACGAGCGGCTGACTGATGCCGCTCTCCGCCCCTCGCGGCTGGACGAATTCGTCGGCCAGGCGAAGGTCAAGGAATCCTTACAGATCGCGATCGACGCGGCGAAGCAGCGGCGCGAGCCGCTGGATCATACGCTGTTCTTCGGGCCGCCCGGGCTTGGCAAGACCACTCTCGCCCTCCTCATGGCGAAGGAGCTGGGCGTCAACATCCGCACCACGTCCGGTCCGGTGCTCGAGCGCCCGGGCGATCTCGTCGGCATGCTCACCTCGCTCGGTGCGGGCGACATCCTGTTCATCGACGAGGTGCACCGGCTACGGCCCGTGCTGGAAGAGTTCCTCTATCCGGCGATGGAGGACTACCGGGTGGACGTCCGGATCGCCGACGGGCCGCACGCGCAAACGATCCCCATGGCGCTGGAGCGGTTCACGCTGATCGGCGCCACCACCCGGTTCGGCCTCTTGACGCCGCCCATGCGCGCACGGTTCGGTCTGGTCGAGCGGCTCGCCTACTATCCGCCCGACGACCTCGCCCAGATCATCAGTCGCTCGGCCGGCATCCTCGACGTGCCGACCGACGCCGCGGGCATCGCCGAGATCGCCCGCCGCAGCCGCGGCACGCCGCGCGTCGCGAACCGGCTCTTGAAGCGCGTGCGCGATTACGCACAGGTGCGCGCCGGCGGCAAGATCACGGCGCCGGTCGCCGCCGAGGCGTTGAAGCGGCTCGACGTGGACGAGTTCGGGCTCGACGACATGGACGGCCGGATCTTGAAGACCATCATCGAGCAGTTCGAGGGTGGACCGGTCGGGCTCACCACCATCGCTGCCGCCGTGGGTGAGGATCCGGGCACGCTCGAGGAAGTGTACGAGCCGTTCCTCATGCAGCAGGGCTTCCTCGCGCGCACGCCACGCGGCCGGTGCGCCACGGGATCCGCGTACCGACATTTCGGATTCACGCCGCCCCGGAGCGCTGAACAGCCGACGATGTTTGACGGCTAGTGTACCGCACCTCCGACTTCGAGTACGACCTCCCCGCCGACCTGATTGCTCAGGAACCCCTCCCCGACCGCACCGCGAGCCGGCTGTTGGTGTTGGACCGGGCGGGCAGCGGCGTTCGGCACGCACGCTTCCCCGATTTCGTAGACCTCGTGGCGCCGGAGGACGTGCTCGTCCTCAACGTGTCGCGCGTCATACCGGCGAGACTGCACGGGAAGCGAGAAATGGGAAAAATCGCCGAGCTGCTACTCGTCCGCGAGCTGCCCGACGGCAGCTGGATCGCGATGGGACATCCGGGCGGCAAGCTCAAGCCGGGACGGCGCGTGACCTTCGGCGACGACAGCGCGGCTGAGATCGTCGGTCGCATGGGTGGGGGGCTCAGGTGCGTGCGTTTCGTGGGAGCGCTGGATGCGCGTGCAACGCTCGCGAAGTACGGGGAAGTGCCGCTCCCCCCCTACATCCGGCGGCCACCGCGCGCCGAGGATCGGGAGCGCTACCAGACCGTTTACGCGGCACACGACGGTAGTGTCGCGGCGCCAACCGCCGGGCTGCACTTCACGTCGGAGCTGCTCGCGCGCATCCGGGCCAAAGGCGTCGCCGTGGCGGAACTCGATCTCCACGTCGGCCCTGGGACGTTCAAGCCCGTGCAGGAAAGCGACATTGCGAACCACCGCATGGACTCCGAAGACTTCGATGTGAGCGAAGCAGCAGCGGCAGCCATCAATGAGAGGCGGCGGGCGGGAGGGCGCGCCTGGGCGGTCGGGACCACGGTCGCACGCGCCCTGGAAACGTGCGCCGGCGCGCGGGGCACCATCATCCCGGGAGCCGGGCAAACACACCTGTTCATCCATCCGCCGTTTGCGTTCCAAGCCGTCGATCGCCTGCTCACGAACTTTCACCTGCCACGCTCGACGCTGCTAATGTTGGTGTGCGCGTTTGGGGGCTATGAGCGGGTCATGCGAGCGTACGGGGAAGCGATTGAGCAACGGTATCGGTTTTACAGCTACGGCGATGCGATGGCGATTGTCTGAATGCGACCCATGTTCGACTTCACACTCGACGCCACGTCCGGCCCCGCCCGCGCCGGCACGCTTACCCTCCCCCACGGCACGGTCGAGACGCCCGTCTTCATGCCGGTCGGAACTCAAGGGACGGTGCGGGCGCTCTCTCCCAACGATCTTCGCGACGCCGGCGCGACGCTGGTGCTCGCGAATACCTACCACCTGCACGTGCGACCCGGCGAGCAGGTGGTCGAGAAGTTGGGAGCCCTGCATCGCTTCATGGGTTGGGATCGTCCGCTGCTCACCGATTCGGGTGGCTTCCAGGTGTTCTCGCTCGAGGGATTCCGCCGGGTGGACGACGACGGCGTGGAGTTTCAGAGTCATGTAGACGGCGGCCGCCGCACCCTCACGCCGGAGCGCGCCACGGAGATCCAGTGGGCGCTCGGCGCCGACATCGCGATGGCGTTCGACCATGTGGTGCCGGGGGGAGCGGACGAAGCGACCGCTCGCGACGCCATGGAAAGGACGTTGCGGTGGCTGGAGCGGTGCCGGAAGCGGCACGGGGAGCTCGTACCACGTAGCGTCGGAGCGTCGTGCAACCAGACGTTATGGCCCATCCTGCAGGGCGGCACCCATCTGGAGCTTCGCACCGAAGGCCTCCGCCGCATTCTCGAGCTCGGCACCTGGACCGGCCTGGCCATCGGTGGCCTTTCCGTCGGGGAGCCCAAGCCGGTCATGTACGACATGCTGGAGCGGCTCGAGCCGAAGCTCCCCGCCACCCCACGTTATCTTATGGGCGTGGGATTCCCGGAGGATCTGGTGGCGGCGGTGGAGCGCGGGGTCGACCTGTTCGACTGCGTCGCGCCGACGCGCAACGGCCGGAACGGCTCGGCCTTCACCCCCGACGGTCCGGTGAACATCCGCAACGCGGAGCACCGCGAAGACCCGCGGCCGCTCGACGCGACCTGCGACTGCGAGACCTGCACCACGTTCTCGCGCGGCTATCTGCGCCATCTGTTCATGGCGGAAGAGTTGCTGGGGCTCCGGCTGCTGTCGTTGCACAACGTTCGTTACCTGATCCGGCTCGCGGGTGAGATGCGGGCTGCGATCCGGCGGAGCGCCTTCGGCCCCTGGGCCGCGGAGTGGCGCCGCCGCTACCTGCACTCGGGATCCGCATGACCGCGCACGGACTGTTCGCTCTGCTGTTCGCCCCCTCCGGTCAGAATGCCGGCGGCGGTATGACTGTCTTTCTGGTTCAGATCGGCGCCCTGATCGCGATCTTCTACTTCATGCTGATCCGCCCGCAGCGCCGGCAGCAGGAGCGGCACCGGCAGCTGCTCGCGTCGCTGCAACGGGGCGATCGCATCGTCACCTCGGGGGGCATCATCGGCGAGGTCGTGCACCTGAAGGACGACGAAGTCACGGTGAAGAGCGGGGAGTCGCGCTTGATCGTGCAGCGCGCCAACGTCGCGAACATCCTGAACCGCTCGGTCGAGGCCGCCAAGCCGCAGTGACCGTCCGCCAGCTCCACCTGCTCGGCTCGCCCGTGCTGCGGCAGCGTTCCACCCCGGTTGCCGCCGTGGACGACACCGTGCGCCGGCTGGTGGACGACTTGTTCGAAACGATGCACGCCGCCAAAGGGGTGGGGCTCGCGGCGAATCAGATCGGCGTCGCCCGGCGCGTGGCCGTGGTCGACGTGGGCGAGGATGCCCCACCGCCGCTGGTCCTGATCAATCCACGCATCGTACAGGCGAGCGAGCTGCAGGAAACCGCGGAGGAAGGGTGTCTCTCGATCCCCGACGTTTACGGCGAAGTCGAGCGTCCGCTCAGCATCGCACTCGAGGCGCTCGATCGCGACGGCCGCCCGTACAAAGTCGAGCTCTCCGGCTTCAAGGCGCGGGCGGTGCAGCACGAGATCGACCACCTGGATGGGGTGCTCTTCCTCGACCACTTGAGCGCGGTGAAACGGGGACTGCTCCTCGCCAAGTGGAAGAAGTCGCGCAAGGGGCAGTCCGGGTACGTGAAAGACGTGACGCCGGAGCCGGCGGGCGAGCTCTGAGTGCGCGTGGTCTTTTTCGGAACGCCGGAGTTCGCCGTTCCCTCTCTCGAAGCATTGCTCGGCGAGGGGTTCGACGTCGTCGCGGTAGTCACGCAGCCGGACAAGCCTCAGGGACGCTCCCGCTCGACCGCGGTCCCGCCTCCGGTGAAGACGGCGGCCGAAGCCGAGGACGTCCCAGTGCTCCAACCCGCCCGGCCCAGCGATCCCGACTTCGTCGAGCGCCTCCGCGGGCTCGCGCCTGACGTCGGTGTGGTGGTCGCATACGGCCATATCCTCAAGCCTGAGCTGCTCGCGCTTCCGCGCCGCGGCATGATCAACCTCCACCCGTCGCTCCTCCCGGAGCTGCGCGGCGCGGCGCCGGTGGAATGGGCGATCCTGAACGGCCTCACGCAAACGGGGGTCACGATCATGCAAATGGACGCTGGGCTCGACTCGGGGCCGATTCTCCTCCAGATCCCGCACGATATCGACCCCGAAGTGACGGGCGGCGAGCTGTCGGAGCATCTGTCCGAGATGGGCGCGCAGGCCCTGGTCGAAGCGTTGGCGCTGTCGGAAACCAACGGCCTCGAGCCGCACCCCCAGGAACAGGCGCGCGCGACGTACGCGCCCAAGCTGACGCGCGAGACGGCGCGCATCCGCTGGGCCGACCCGGCGGAGCGAGTCGCGCGGCTGATCCGCGCGCTCGACCCCAGGCCGGGAGCGTGGACCGAGCTCGACGGCCGTGAGATCAAGCTGTTCGGCGCCAGAGTCGTGGAAGGCCGCGGTGCGCCGGGAGCGGTACAGCAGACCGATGACGGCTTGGAGATCACGACGGGACAAGGAGCGGTCCGGATCGAGGAGGTCCAACCCGCGGGCAAGGCGCGCATGGCCGCCGCGGAGTGGGTCCGCGGCCGCGGCGCGCAGGCGGGCCAGCGCTTCGGGTGAAGGCACTCCCGGCCCTGCCACGGCTGCACGCCGTCACCGACGAGCGGATCGCCCGCCGGCCGGACCTGGATCGAGTAGCGCAGCAACTCGCAGCAGGCGGTCGCGAGGGTCTCGCCTTCCACGCGCGCGGTCGCGCGCTATCCGGCCTGGAGCACTACGAGCTCGCCGTCCGACTGTCCGCCTGTCCGCCCGCCCGCCTGTTCGTGAATGACCGCCTCGATGTGGCGCTTGCCGCCGGCGCAGCGGGGGTCCAGCTGGGCCAGGGAAGCCTCGAGCCCGAGGACGCGCGCCGCTTGAACCCCGCTTGGTGGATCGGCAAGTCGGTGCACGACTTGCGGGAGGCGGAGGCCGCGCACGCCGGCGGCGCCGACTATCTTTTGGTAGGGCCGGTGTTTCCAACCGCCACCCATCCCGATCGGGCGCCGCTGGGCCTCGCGCGGTTGCAGGAAATCGTCGGTATCGGGTTGCCGGTCATCGCCATCGGGGGCGTGACGCCCGAGCGGATGCCCGAGCTCATGGCCGGGGCCGCCATCCACGGCGTGGCCGCGATCCGGGCGCTGTGGCACGCGGCCGATCCGGCGGACGCCGCGCGGCGCCTGCTCCAGGAGCTGAACGCATGAACGACATGGTTGACGTCACCGTGAACGGCGAGCCTCGCGCGGTGGCGCGGGGCGCCACACTGCTCGAGCTGCTGGAATCGCTCGCGCTCGACCCGCGTGCCGTGGTGGTGGAGCACAACCGCACGATCGTGCGGCGGCCGCGGCTCGCAGCGATCACGGTCGCGCCGGGCGACGCGATCGAGCTGGTGCATTTCGTGGGAGGGGGTTGAGCATGACCACGGCCGTGGAGACGATGCAGGACATCCCGTTCACCATCGGCGGACGCTCGTTCCACTCGCGTCTCATGGTGGGTACGGGGAAGTACCGGGACAACGACACGATGGCCCGGGCGATCGACGCGTCCGGCGCCGAGATCGTCACCGTCGCGGTCCGACGTGTGGACCTGGACCGCACGAAGGAGGAGGGCGTCCTGTATCACCTCGACGCGAAGCGGTACTTTCTGCTCGCGAACACCGCGGGGTGCTACACCGCCGAGGATGCCGTCCGCTACGCGCGCCTCGCCCGCGAGGCGGGGTTCAACGAGTTCATCAAGCTCGAGGTGATCGGCGATCAGGAGACGCTGCTCCCGGATGTCCAAGGCCTGCTGGTCGCAGCCCGCACGCTCGTCGCGGAGGGATTCAAGGTCCTCGCCTACACGAACGAGGACCTCGTGACCGCGCTGCGCCTCGAAGACGCGGGCTGTGCCGCCGTGATGCCGCTCGCCTCACCGATTGGGAGCGGGCTCGGGCTCCTGAACCCGTTCGGCGTGCGTACGATCAAGCGACGGCTCAAGGTGCCGGTGGTAGTCGACGCCGGCGTCGGAACCGCATCGGACGCGTGTCTCACCATGGAGCAGGGCGTGGACGGGATCCTGATGAACACGGCGCTCGCCGCGGCGCGGGATCCCGTGGCGATGGCGCGCGCCATGCGATGGGCCGTCGAGGCCGGGCGCACGGCGTACCTCGCCGGCCGCATGCCCAAACGCGAGGTGGCGATGCCGTCCTCGCCGCTCGAAGGGATGCTGGATTAGGAGCGCCACTGCCGCCCGGCGCGCGGCACTGCAGATGCTCGACGCAGTGCGCGGGGGTGCCACCCTCCAGGGCGCCCGCGATGGGGCGCTCGCCGACCTGGTCGAGCGCGACCGCCGACTCGCGTACGAGCTCGCGGCCGGCGTGCTGCGGCGCCGCGCCCAGCTCGATCGGATGCTCGAGCTCGCGACCGCCAATCCTCGCCTCCACGACGTGCTCCGGCTCGGGGCCTACCAGCTCCGTGCGCTGGCGCGCGTGCCGGCCTACGCGGCGGTGTCGACCAGCGTCGAGCTGGCGCGGGAGGTCGCCGGCGAGCAGGCGGCCCGGTATGTGAATCAAGCCTTGCGTCGGTTGGCACGGGATGCGGGATGCGGGATGCGGGATGCGGTGGAGACGCACCCGCTCTGGCTCGTCAAGCGCTGGAAGGTGCAGTTTGGACGCAGCGAGACCGAGCGTCTGATGGAGTGGAACGACGCTCGGGCACCCCTGACCCTGCAGCCTGCTCGGTGGGACGCCACGACGCTCCGAGCCCGGCTCTCGGAGGCTGGTTTCGGGGTACGAGAAGCGCCATTCGGTGCCGGGGTAGTCGTGCAAGCGGGGGCCACTCATCCCGCATCCCGTATCCCGCCTCCCGCGCAGTTACCCGGGTTCAGGGAAGGCGGGTTTGTCGTTCAAGACCCCGCCCACGCGCTCGTGTGTCGTTACGCGGCGTTCCCGCCCGGGGCGA
>WNEX01000772.1_pt1 | contig 15338 bp, 10 predicted proteins | sample 5399841 | NCBI WGS metagenome assembly WNEX01 (sample SAMN13153337, study PRJNA577476) | soil metagenome | isolation source: 40 cm grassland meadow soil 2 days after 1st rain plot 5 | place: USA:California | collected 2015-09-18 | reverse complement strand
GAGCCAGCGGCCGCGGGTCCCCTCGTACATGTAGGTTCCCTGGTCGTTCATGACCTGCAGGCCCTGCACGTGCGGGTACAGGCTGAGGAGCTCCTCCACGACGCCGAGGTTCACCTCCCAGTGATTGCTGGTCATGCTGGAGGAAGTGTCGATGATGAAGATGACGTATTCGCTGTCGAGCGGAATGCCGCCGATGTCCGCCGTGCGCGGGCTCTGCGCGCGCTGCGCGATCAGGCGCTGCATCTCCTCGGTGAGGGTCTCCTGCCCGGCCACGAGCTGGCGCTCGATGATGTTGGTCACCGCGGCATCCTCGCGGCTGCCGGCGTAGCGGCCCTGGATGCGGCTGAGATCGCCGGCGAGGCTCGAGAGCTTGCCGCGCTCGCGCTCGAGGGTCTCGCGACTCCCCACGAGCTCGCGGTTGAGCTCGTCGGTCTGCCCGCGGATTATGTTCAACTGCTCCTCGAGGAGTCGTACCTCGCCGCCCAGGTGCTTGCGGCTCTCCTCGAGCGCCGCGGGCTTCCCGACCTCGGTCAGCACCAGCAGGAGGATCATGGCGCCGAAACCGCAGCAGATCGTGTCCAGGAACGAGAGGGTGAATACCTCGAAGCTGCGGCGCCGGCGCATTACGGCCAGTCCTTCGACGGCATGAGCAGCGCCCCGTCGGTGACGCGCGAGAGGTGCCAGAAGCGGTGCGCGGCCTGCAGGTCCCCCTGCATGGGCAGCAGCACGCTGTCGATCGGCACGTGCTCGGGCAGCTGCGACAGCGCCTCGTCGAAGAGGCGCATCCGCTCGGCGGAGTTCACGTAGCGGCGCAATCCCCGGGTCTTGCCCTGCGTCGGCAGGCCGTCGGTGATCAGCACGATCTGGTCGGGCTGCGGGCTCAAGGCGCGCGCGGCGGCAAAGGCGTTGTAGAGGCTGGTGCCGTCGGCCGGGACGAGCGTCTCGAGCGCCTGCATGCCCCGCGCGCGGGCCGCCGTGTCCGAGCCCGCGAGCCAGCCGCCCCGCACGAGCGGCTGCGCCTGAGTGTTGAAAGTCAGGACCTGGTAGCTGCTGGCGGCCGGTATCTGCGTCATGAGCCAGTCGACGATCGCCACCGCGCGGCGCCACTTGGCGGCGGCGCGCCTGTGCGCGTCGTCCTGGTTGCGCAGCCGGAGGATGGCGACCAGATCCTCGTGCAGCATGCTGGCGGAGACATCGAGCAGGATCAGGATGTGCCTGCCCCGCAGGATGAGACCGTTGATGTAGCGGCGCTCGACGGCCGTTCGCCCGCTCACCTGCTGGCCGAGCGGCGCGCGCTCGAGACTGCCGGCCTCGAGCCGGCGGTTGCCCTCCTCCAGCGAGCGGATGTCGGCCTTGAGCTTCTCGATGTGCTCGCGGCGCGCCACGGTCTGCGCGTCGTAGCTCGAGAGCTGCTCGCGGCGGCTCGCGAGATCGGTCACGATGCGGTTGGTCTCGCGCGTGGCGCTCGCGATCTCGTTGCGCGTGCGGGTGAGCGAGTCGCGCAGCACGGCGAGATTGCGGTCGCCTTGCTGCACCTCCTCCTTCAGACGATCGACCTCGGAGCTGAGGACGTCGTGCTCCTTGAGGCGCACCGCGCCGGCCTGCGCGCTGAGAATGGTGTAGAAGAGGATCACCGCGCCGAAACCGCAGCAGATCGTGTCGAGGAACGAGAGGGTGAAGACCTCGAAGCTACGGCGTCGCGCCACGGACGAACTTCTGTCCGCGGCAGCTTCAGCCGCGCGAGCCGGGGGGCGTGTCGGCGACGGCGATGAGTGTCAGAGCGACGCCGGGGTCGCCGATGCGCACCTGATCCCCGGCGCGCACGCGCGCGCGCTCGGCGACCCGCTCGCCGTTCACGAAGGTGCCGAAGCGGCTGTGATCGAGCAGCAGCGCATCAAGGCCCTCGCGCAGGAAGCTGCAGTGACGGCGCGACACGCCCGCCAGCCCCTCTGGCAGGACGATCGCGCGCGCGGCGGCCGGCGCCCGGCCCACGACCAGCGGCTCCGGCGCGAGCGCGAAGGTGCGGCCATCGAACAGCACGTGCGACGCCGTCGGCGCCGCCGCACGCTCCTCGCCCGCCGACTCCCGCGCGGTGAGCGCCGCAAGGGCCGCGAGAGTCGGTTGCGATTCCGAGGGCACCCGGCGCAGCAGTCGCACCGGGTCAGCAGCGTCGCGCGGCGGCAGATCGAGCAGCGAGGTGGCGGCGGCGGCGAAGCCCGCCGGCAGGCTCACCAGCTCGCAGCCGTTGAACTGAGTCATCATCTCGCGGAAGCCCGGCAGCGCGCTCACGAGGCGCGGCACGAGCAGCGTGAGCGCGCTGCCCGCCGGTCGCAGCTCATGCAGCAGCCGCGCGACCTCGCGCCAGAGCGGCTGCGCGGCCTGGATGAGCTGATCGCGCGTGAGCGGCACCTCGATGCGCTCGCCGCCGGCGGTGAGGGCCGCGACGGCGACGCCGCCCGCCATCGCCTCGCGCGAGAGCTCCGGGAGGGCCTCGAACAGCTGCTGCTCGGTGCTCGCATCGTGCAGGGCGTCAAAGCGCATCTGCCGCACCATCGCGGTGTTGATGAGATCCAGCCACGCCTGGTAGAGCCCGAGGAGTCCGCCGTGATCGCTCGAGAGCGACCGCCGTCGACAGGTCGGCCCGCCGTCGCGCTCGACGAGTGTCGCGGCCGCGTGGTGCAGCCCGAGCTCGATCACGATCGCGGGGCCCGTGCCGCCGAGCGAGGCAACCGATACCACCGCCGCGTCGACGAAGCCGTCGACCGGGAGGGCGAGCTGCCGCGCCACCCCGAGCAGCGCGCCGAGGCCGTAGCGCCCGGCGCCTGCGGGAGCGGCGATCCAGACGCGCTCCTTAGGCAGCGGCGGGTGAGCGGCGAGGCGCCGCGCGAGCTCCGCCGCGAGCAAGGACAGAGCGCGCGCTGAGGGCTGCGCGTCGCGCAGCACGCTACCGGCGTGCTGCGTGGACGTGGTCGTCGGCAGCCGGCGCACCGTGTGCCAGCCGTCGGCCCCGGGCAGCGCTCCGGCCGAGCCGTCGGAGACGGCGGACGGGGAGCTCTCGAGCACCACCCCGTCACGCGCCAGCGCGAACGCGCGGTCATCCGGCTCGATCGCGAAAGGCTTCATCGGCTGAGCGCGCTCAGATGTCGACCGGGAAGCTCACGTTGTTGTCGGCCGACCCGCGGCTGTCGGGCGCTGGTGTGGGGTGCGGATCGGACGGCGCCTGCCCCCCTCGGGGCGCATCGGCCGGCGCAGCGGCTGCCGGCGGCGGCTGCGCCCGCGGCCCGGTCATGACCGATTGCGCGGCGGCCCGCAGCGTCGCCGCTCCGAGCGCCGCGGCCAGCACCATGAGGAGCACCAGCATCCAGTTCAATCGTGGCAGCTGAATCATCTTCATGACATCTCCGCAAGGAAACCCCTGACTTCAGTCAGGGGAGGAATTGCGCTACAGTCTTGCCCGTCGCGCGTATCCCTATCGACGCATGGCGGCACAGCCGAATATCGGGGGATTGTTGGCGCAAGCCGGCCCGTCGTAGAAGTACGGCATAGGACGTTGACGCGCTCGGCACGATCCAACAACCGGTGTAGCCCGACAAGGAAATAGGTTGGGCCGGGAGCTTCGGCTCTCGTGTAAAGCTCCGGCATGTTCGGGGAATTCTGCAAGGTCTGCTTGCTCCTCAGAATAAAGCCTCTGACTTCAGTCAGGGGTTGCTTTACGCCCTTCTCGCTCACTGTGGGTCGTCGGCGTAGCGTGCCAAACGGAATCCGACCGTCGGTTCCGGGCCGCTCGCGGTGTCGCGCCACGCCAGGCGCAGCTCCGAGACGCTCGCGGTCTTCCAGCTCGCCCCACGCACGACGTGCAGCGTGCCCTGCGCGGGCCCAAGCGGGTCGGTCATCGGCGCCGGGTCCACGAAAGACTCATAGTAGTCGTTCACCCACTGCGATACGTTGCCCGACATGTCGTGCAGCCCGAGCGCGGTCGGATGAAATTTACCGACCGGCGAGACGACCGGGTAGTCGTCGCGATACCCCGGAAGGGTCGCGGGCAGCGAGCTCCCGGTCTCGCCGCCGGCGAGATTCCCGACCCCGAGGGGCACGGGCGGTGAGTCGCCCCAGGCGAAGCGATAGGACTCACCGGACGGGCCGTAACGGCCCGCGTATTCCCACTCCGCCTCGGTCGGCAAGCGGTAGCCGCGGGTCACCGGCCGCGCGAGCGCGAGGCTGGTGCCGCTGCGCTGGTACGCGGGCGGGAGTCCGTCCTGATGCGAGAGCCAGTTGCAGAACTCCGCGGCGTCCTCCCAGCTCACCTGCGTGACGGGCTGACTGTCAAGGTCGATGGACTGGCGATCGATGTAGCCGGAGGCGTGTTCCGGGCGGAACCTGCGGAAGTCTCCGTTCGTGACCGGCAGTACGCCGATGTAGAACGGCCGCTGGAGCGTCACGGTGCGCAGACCCTCGTTCGGCCGTCGTCCCTGCTCGCGCCGCTCGCTGCCCATCTGGAAGGCGCCGGGCGGCACGAGCCTGAGCACGTATCCGATCTGACTCCTGATGAGCGGGGCGCTCTCGAGGAGCGCGCGGCCGCGGTCGGACGGCGTGAGGTGATATTGCACCGCGCGCTCGAGCTCGGGCACGGGTGTGAGGACGGCTTCGAAGGGAATGAATCCGGCCTTGCGCACCTCGATGCGATGCTCGACGGCCGGCAGGAGCAGCGACTGCGGCGTCTGGCCGCGCGGGGCGCCATCGACGAGCAGCTCCGCGTCCGCCGGCTCGCCGGACACCTTCACGCGCGCGAGCACGGCGGCGAGACGGGCCTCGGCGCTCAGGTTGCTTCCGGCGGTCGCGAACAGCTCCCGCGTCCAGGTCGCGTAGCCGGGAAGGCTCAGGACGACCGGGTAGGCGATGCCCGCGGGCAGCTCGACGGTGAGCGGCGTATGTCCGCGATGCGTTCCGGCGATGGTGACGTCAGCGCCCGCCGGCACGGAGCGTACGGTGAGGTGCGCGTCGGGCTGACCGAGCGTCACGGGTCCGACGGCGAGCGTCTGGCCGCCCTTGAGAACCACGCTGCTCTCCCAGGTCTTCCAGCCGCTCGCCGCGATGCGGATGCGCCGCACCCCCGAAGGCGCTGCGACGGACACCGGCGCCGCGCCGCTGTCGACGCCGTCCACACTGACGTGCGCGCCCTGCGGAACGGCCGTCACCGCGAGCGTTCCCCATGCGGGCTGCAGCCGCACGTGCAGCTCCTGACGCGCGCCGGCTCCCTCGATGCCGAGCGTGGTGGTGTAGTCGACGTAGCGCGGCGCGCGCAGACTGAGGGTACGGTCGCCCGCGGGCACGCTGATCACACCGGGAGCCAGTCCCGCGGCGACGCCGTCGATGCTGACCGCGGCCACGACTCCCGCGGTGTCGATCTGCAGCTGGCCCGGGAGCTTCGCGAGCACCAGGCGGAGTCGCTCCGCGCCGCCCCGGTGCACGACGAGCGCTGCCTCCGCCGGAAGGTACCCCTCGCGCTCCGCGCGCACGCGGTGCGGGCCCGGAGAAACCCACAGCCGACCGCCGAGGTGCAGCGACAGCGCGCCGGGCGCGCGCACGCGCGCATCCTCGGGATGCACTTCGACCACCACCGACCCGAGCCGCCCGATCAGGAACGCCACGACCGCCGCGGCGGCGAGCCACCCCAGCCACTTCGCGCTCGCCCTCGTGGCCCGCACCCGCGCCCCGGCCTGTGGCACGCCGAGCGCCGGCGGGACCTCGATCTCGAGCTCCTCGTCGCCGCCATCCGCCGGCGACACCGCGGCCAGCGCGCCCGCGGGCGCGATGGTCACGTTGCCGGCGAGATGCTCGACCGAGAGCTTGAGGAGCGTCCGCGAGGCATCGCTGACCCGCACCTGTGCGTCGCCGACACTCAGCACGTCCTCGCGGCGCAGGTCGCGCTCGGCATCCAGCGGGCGGCCGTTGAAACGCACCGACGCTCCCGAGGCGGGCTCGACGAGCCAGACGCCGCTGCTGCGCCGGATCGAGAGCGCCGCTCCGGCCGGGACGCCCGGCACCACCACGTCCGATCCGGCGCCGCCGATCGTGAGCGTCTCCCCGAGCACGCGCTCGCCGGCAGGCTCGCGCACGCGCACCTGCCCCCACGCGGCGGGCTGCATCGACACGCCGTTGCTCATGCGGAACTCAGATGGGCTCGGAGCAGGCGACGCTCACCGTCTGGGCCGACTGTCCCGGGCTGACGGTGATGTCGCGACGCACGTCGCGGTAGCCGTTGCGCGTGCCGATCACGGTGTAGTGCCCGGGCTTGAGCTCGATGTCGCGCCGGGCGAAGGCGCCGAAGGCGCCGACGCTCGGTATCGCAACCTGGGTGAGGCTGTCGGAGAGCAGCGAGAGGTGCACCGGCTTGTCGAATTCCGGCAGCAGCGCGCTGAGGCGCGCGATCTGGCCGCGCAGCACCGGACCCGGCGACGGCTCATCTTGCGCCGACTGCAGGAGCGTGAGGGCGGCGCTGCGCACCTCGGGCGACGGCAGACGGTCCGGACGATCGATGAGCGTCTGGAGCGACTCTCCGAGCTTCAGCCGTGCCGCCGCCCGGGCCTTGCCTTGCTGGGCGAAGGCGAGCGAGCGGTCCTGACGCAGCACCGACTCGTACAGTCGCAGCGCCTCGCCCCAGTGCTCTCCGGCCTCGAGGGCCTGGCCGCGCGCGCGCTGCGCGGCATAGGCACGCACGCCCGTGACCGCGTCGACGCGCCGCAGCCCCTCGGCGGCTTCGGTCCCGTCCGGACGCAGGCTCCGCGCCCGGAGGAACGCGGCACGCGCCTCCTCGAGGCGTCCGGCCCCGAGCGCTGCGAACCCCTCGCCCGCCGCCCGTGCGTAACTGTCGTCGCCGAGCGCGGCGTTCACCCGCGCGAGCCCGGCGCGGGCCTCGGCATTCTTCGGGTCGATCGACAGCGCCCGCGTGTAGTCCTGCGCGGCGCGCGCATACTGGCGCTCGGATTGTGCGTTCTCGGCATCGGCGAGCAGCGGAAGAACGCCGGAGAGCTGACGCGCGCGAGTCTGGCCGAGCGCGGCTCGCCGGTCTTGGCGGTCGATGCGCGCCGCCAGATCGAAGGCCTGCGCCGCGAGCTCCTGTTGCCCGGCAGCGAGCGCGCGCTCGCCGGCGGCCAGCTGCGCGGCGAGTGCCGCGGGCGCCGCCCGCTCGACCGCGTCGAGCAGCCCCGAGGCCTGCGCGAGGCGCTGCTGTGCAAGCGTGAGGCTCCCGGCGTCGTAGGCGCCGACCGACTCCGCGGCGCGCGTCTTGGCGGCGGCGAAGTCCGCGCCACCCCAGACGCCCGCGCCGCGGCTCTCGAGCGCGGCGAGCCGGGAGTCGAAAACGGTGCGCTGGGCGCTGAAAGCCGCCGCCGCGCCGCCCGCAGCCGGCGCGCCGTTCACGAGCGCCGTCGGGGCCTCAGGTTGCACCCGCGCGTACCGCGGCAGCCACACGAAGGCGGCGAGGGCGGCCGCGGCGAGCGCGGCGAGCAGGAGAAGCACCCGTGGGGTGCCGCTGCGCATCGGCTCGAGGCGCGTGCGCGCCGGGTGCGCGCTCTGGCGCAGCTCCTCCCACAGCGCCTGCCCGTCGATGGCTCCCGGAGTCAGCGGCGCCGGCGAGGCGCTCACTGCCTTCACGGGCACGCGCTCGGCGGGGCTCCGCTCGGGCGTGCGCTCGCGTGGCGGCGCTTCGCGCGGCGGCTCGGCAGTCTCGAAGTCGAAGGAGAGAGTGTCGTTGAGCGCGGCGTCGAGCGCGTCGATACATTCGCGCATGGACGCCGCCCGCTCCTTGGCGTTCTTGGCGAGCATCCGCGCGATGAGCACCCCGAGCTGCGGAGGCATCTGCTGCGCGGGCACCAGCGGCGGAACCGGATCGCGCTGCGCGGCGCGGGCGTCGAAATTCGGGTAGTGCGGCGGATAGCGCGACAGCAGCTCGTAGGCGAGCGCACCCAGCCCGTACACGTCGTCGGACGGCGCCGGCGGCTCGCCGCGCAGCTGCTCGGGACTTGCGCTGAAGGGCGAGAGCGGGCGCGGCTCCGCCGCCTGGCCCGGATCCGCGAGCCGCGCCGCGGCGCCGAAGTCCGCCAGCTTCGCGCGGCCGCGCGCGTCGAACAGCACGTTGGAGGGCTTCAGATCGCGATGAACCACGCCCCGCTCGTGCGCGTATTCGAGTGCCTGCGCGATCTCGAGCAGCACCGGGACGACGGCGAGGTAGCCGGCTCCGCGCAGCCGGCGCAGATCGCCGCCCGCGGCCAGCTCCATCGGCAGCAGCAGATCCCCGCAGTCACGCTCCGGGGGATATACCTTGAGGATCCCCGGATGGTCCAGGTGGCTCGCGCTCTCGTGCTCGTTGAGGAGCGCAGCCCAGGCGTCTGCCGCACGTCCCGGCGAGGGTTGCAGGATCTTCAGCGCAATGTCGACTCCGCGCTCGGGATCGTGTGCGCGCCACACCTCGCCCTGCCCGCCGACGCCGAGCCGCTCGTGGAGGATGTAGCGGGCCGCCAGTCGCCGTCCGGGAGTGGCGGTCACAGCCTCGGTCATGTCCCCTTCGATCAGCGCGCCGAGTCGGCTGCGACCGGAACCGGCGGCACGGGGGGAGTGGCTTCCGGCGCGACCTGCACGAGAGTGCCGTTCTCCTCGAGGTACAGCTCGTGGAGGAGCTTGCGCCACTCGCGGTATTGCTCCTCGGCGGTACCGGTGAGCTTCAGCGTGCGGCCCTCGACGTCGATGACCTGAGGGGCGACTTCGGACTGGAAGGTCTCCGACATCTCCTTCAGAGCCTGGGCGTGGACCTTCGCGTCGGCGTATTTCTTGAGTCCCGAGAGAAACGCCGCCGTGCCGCCGATGGCGCCGCCGTAGCGAGCCGCCGACTGAACGCGCTGGCAGTTGTAGTCTGAGGGGCTGCACTGGTTGGGCACGAACACGCTCGCCAGCACCGCGGCCGCGCCGAGGTAGGTGCGGGTGCGCGCCTGATTCAGCGCGCGCTGCTCCTTCTCGATCTCCTCGAAGCTCGCGCGCCGCCACTGGCCGTAGGACGCGTTCATCTGGTCGCTGAAATTCGCGTAGTAGCCGTTGACGGTGTCGATCACGCCGGCATCGCGCTGGCGGATGCGTTCGACGCGCGTGGCGATCGGATCGTCGGTGGCCGGCAGACGCGCCACCTTGACCAGCCCCTTGGGGTCCTTGGCGAGGTAGCCGCTCATCGCCGTCGGCGCCAGATCGTTCGCGAACTCGAGCTGCGTGACGCGGCGGATGTCGCGGCGATCCGCGCCCTGCAGCGCATCGCGCGCCGCCACCATGTCGTTGGCGATCGCGGAGTAGAGGTTCTGGAAGGGGTCGCGCGCCTTGAGCGCGGCGTCGGTCTTGTACGAGCCGGTGTCGGGCGGAGTCTGGTAACGACGCGCGTTGATCCACACCCGTCCCGTGGAGTCCTTGACCGTGATGTCGAGCGCGAGCTTCGCGCCGGTCGACTCGACGATCTTCCCCGAGACGATCACGTCGATGAACTGCGCGCTCTCGGGGGCTACGCGTACCGCGCCCCATTGGCCCGAGGTCTCGAGCGTGCTGCGCAGCAGTGTTGCGACGTAGCGCGACTCCGCCTTGCGGATATCGGGGTTGATGCGCTGCTTGTCGAGCGCCTTCGGATCGAGGTTCGGCGGTATGCCCGGGTCGAGGGGGTGCACCACGACGTCGAGCAGCTCGTCCTGCGGGATCTGCCGATCCGCCTGGATGGGGTTGACCTTGGGCAGCGGCTTGGATTCGTTCACGACGCAGCCGGCGGCCGCGACCAGCGCCACGCAGCCCGCGGCGGCGAGTCCCCACCGCATCCCGCGTCGCAAGTTTTCGCCGAGCTCTCGCACCATAGGTCTCCGCCCGCACCGGTGTGCGCTGTCACTTCCCCTGTGCATTTCTCTTGTAGTCGATGTATTCCTGCCAGAGTTTTTCCTTCAGCTCCGGGTCGGTTTCCTGCTCCGCCGCCTGGCGCAGCCGCCGCGCCACGACATCGTCGTCGCTGCCGTCGGGAATCTCACGAGCGCTCGCGCCGTTGCCGGCGTTGTCGTCGGGCTTCTTCGAGGCCTTCTCGGATTTCAGGTCTCCCGAGGTATCGCGGCGTCTCGAGGCATCGCCGCGCCGGTGTGTCCCGCTCGGCTTGTCATCGGGGGCCGGCACCTCGGTGCCGGCGCTGCCCGAAGTATCCGCGCTCTTGTCCGCGTTCTTGTCCGCGCCCTGTCCCTCGGCGCCGGCACTGCCCGCCGCGGCCGCGCGCCGCGTATCGCGCTCCTGCGCAACGCGCTGCTGCTCGGTGCGCAGCTCCGCGTCAAACGAGCCGAGCGAATCGTCGAGCCGCTTGTCAAGCCCCGCGCGACGCTCGTCCGAGGTCTGTCCCGGACCGTCAGGGCCCGAAGTCTGCGCGCTGCCCGTTCCGCCGCCCGCGGAGCCAGCCCCTGCGCCGGCCGGGTCCGGCTTCGCCGCATCGGACGGCGCAGTGCTCCCGGCGGGCGATGCGGACGGCGCCGGGCTCCCCGCCCCGCCCCCCTGGCCGTGCCCGGCCCCGTGCCCCGGGGGCGAGGAGGCGCAACCCGCCGCGAGCAGCAGCGCGCCGGCGAGCAGGGGGTAAATTGGCGCGGTACGCACGCTCATCGCTCACCGCGCAGGCGCCGGCTTCTTGGCAACGGTCGGGCTGGGACTGGTGTCATCCGCCCCGGTGAAGAAAGTGCGCAGCTGCCCGGCCATCCGGTCGCAGGCCGTGCCCTGCACGCGCGCGATGAAGGGCAGCGGAATGACCGCGCCGACAATGGCGGAGGTGCCGGTGACGTTGGTGCCGACGCTGCCCGCGGCTTTCGCCTCCTTGATGTCCCAGATGGTCGCCTCGTAACTGGTTTCCTTTTCCCACCAGCCGAAACCGATGCAACCGGCCGCGCCCGGCGCGGCGCCGCAGGCGATGCTGCCGCCGCCGTCGGTCTTGCGGCTGCCGCCGTCCATCCAGACGATGTAACGCACGTGCGATGCGGCAACCTTCTCCGCGAGTCCCGGCCGGGTCAGCAGCTGCTCGATGGCCTCGGGGCGCGAGGGCGCGGTGCCCGGCTCGAACCACGGAAACGTCGAATCGACGAACTCGTTGTGACGCCGCACGGCGATGGCGCTGTCGCCATGGCCGGCGAGCCCGCCGCCGACACAGTCCACGAAGCCTTCCTCCGCCGCCGCCCCCTCGACCTGGGGCTTGGGGAGAATGACCACCGCTTCACTCTTGACTATGTGCGTATGCAGCTCGCGCGATTCGTCGACACGCGATTGCATGCAGCCGGGCAGAGCGACGATCGCGGCAAAGGCGAGGACGCTCTGCGACCGGACGTAGCGCTGGTTCATGGTGGGCTCCCGTCAGTCCTGTCGCGCGAGCCTCAAGACCTCGCGCGTAACGCTGCCGCCAGTCAGCAGTATGCCACCGCTTTGGTCTGTTCGACCGTCCCGCTCCAGAGCCGGTTCCCACGGCCGCGCTGGGAACGGCTGGGCTGGAGCGCTCCCGTCAAGACCCAGCGTTCACCGGCGCCTGAAACGGGATCAAAGCTCGAGCCGGAGCTGCGAACCGGGCGGGGCCGGGGGACGAAAGAGTGCCGTGTTGAGTGGGTCTCTCGCAGCGGCATTCAGGTTCAGCCGCCGGCAAGCGATGCGGAAGCGGTTCCCGAGGAGAAGAGCGTACGGCCCGTTGCCCCGCATGCGATGCCCGAAGCGCGGATCGTACTCGCGCCCGCCACGCATGGCGCAAATCAGCGACATGACGTGCGCGGCGCGCTCGGGATAGTGCTCGGCGAGCCACTCGGTGAACAGGTCCTTGATTTCATACGGTAAGCGCAGCAGCACGTAGCCCGCCCAGCGCGCTCCGGCATGCGCTGCCGCTTCGAGGATGGCTTCCATCTCGTGGTCGTTGAGCGCGGGTATGACCGGAGCCACCAGGACCCCGGTCGGAACCTCGGCAGCGCTCAGGGCCGCAAGCGCCCGCAGGCGCGCCTGCGGAGAGGCGGCGCGCGGCTCGAGCCTGCGTTTGAGCTCGTTGTCGAGGCTCGTGACACTGATCCCGACGGTCGCCAGACCCTGGCGCGCCATTTCGGCGAGCAGGTCGAGGTCGCGCAATACCATTGCGCTCTTGGTGATGACGGTGACTGGATGCCGCGCGCGGGCCAACACCTCGAGAATTGAGCGCGTCACCTTCATCTGGCGCTCCACAGGCTGGTACGGGTCGGTGTTCGCGCCCACGGTTATGGGCTTGCAGACATAATCTGGCCGCGCCAGCTCGGCCTCGAGCACTTTCGCGGCGTCGGCCTTGTAGAAGAGGCGCGTCTCAAAGTCGAGCCCGGGAGACAGCCCGAGGTACGCGTGGCTCGGACGGGCAAAGCAGTTATGGGTGACGATACCGTCGCCGATGTAATCCCCGGTTTCTGTCGTGACGTCATACAGCCGAATTGTCTCGAGGCGCTCAACGCTGACGACACGCAAGTAAGAGTGGCTCGTTGCTCTCTGGCCGGTGATATCGAGCTTGCGCGATATGGCCGGGCCGACGGTATGGAAGAAACGCAGATGCTCCCGGAGACCTCCAGTGATCGTCACAAAGTCGATCGGCTTTCGCCCTTCACAGGAGTAGTACTTGACAGTGAAGGCAAACCGAAAGAGCCGCAAGCAGCTGCAGACCCAACCGATGATCTCAGGGTCAGTGTTGGTAATGCGAAGAAGGGTGTGGCTGAAACTCCCCTCGGCGTCGAATATCCCGGCTAGAAAACCGGCGGACCAGTTTGCCGTTGCAGAAGTCGGCCACGCGACGAGCTCACGAATGGCTTGCACCCTCCAGTAAGACTGCGTCCTTATCGCATGCATGGCCCGCCGAACACCGGCCGCGGCCATGAATACAAATCCGCAGGTGGAGATGTCGAAGCCGAGCAGATAATTCCTGGCTCTGACGAGCCCTTCCTGATCACACAAAGCAAGCCGAAATTGGTACCTGTTGTCGTGGCTGCGTCCCTCTCGGGAATAGTAGTACTCACGTAGCAGTCCATCCCCACGGATCATCCCGCACAGATAACCACGTCGGTAATCGGCATCCGCTGTCGCTGTTTGTGCGAACGCGCCGGTTCCTACGAGTTTGTTCGTCGTGGTGAGATGCGGCCTGCGTGGTTCGCCGTCTCCGGCAGCGGTTACGAACCTCCACCCGAGATTGCTGAGAAAGCGGTGATCCCCGCTCGTAACGAGCTTTGTGCCGTCCTCGAGCGTTGTTCTGAATGCGGTCTTGATGGAGCTCCAATGTGCGAGCACCCGGGACTTCACGTATCGGCGATACAGTCCGATTCGGCGTGTGCCGTAGATCTCGTCACCAACTCGCAGCTCAGAGAGCGGACGCTGACGGCCATCGCCCATGAGAACCGGCGTCTCACCCGACTGGCAGTACACGCATGCTGTCTCACATCCCCGGTAGGGATTGATTGACTGGTCAAAGGGCACGTCGGGCGAATCGTTGGTGGTGATCACCGATCGCGCCCGGTCAGGCTCGAGAGTCGTCGCGATGCTGTCGGGTGACTCCTCGAGAAACCAACCGTCGTCGACCGCCTCGAGTTTCTGGCGGTCGAAGCGGCCAGGCGGGTTGGAAAGGGCTCCCCGGCCGGTGAAGGACTGCCGGCCCATGATCGTGCGGCGCATGATCGTACTGTATATATAGCCAGTACAGGTGTAAAGCGCTGAATGCAGCAAAAACTGCCGCAGTGACAATAGCTTAGCGCCAAGCGGACGCGGATCGTCGTCGACGCGAGGCGTTCGGGCGAGCGCCCCTCACTTCACCAGACGCAGCGAGACGGGATAGCGGTAGGCGACGCCCTCGCTCGCCTTGATGGCGGCAATGAGCGTCATGACGAGCCAGGTTATGAAGAGCGCAACGCCGAGAAGAATCCCGATGAAGACCAGCCACAGGACGAGACACACGATCGCCGCGAGCGCGACCGAGATGTTGAAGTTCAATGCCTCCTTGGCCTGCGCTGCGACGAAGTCGGACTGATCGCCCTTGGCGACCGAGACGAGGAAGGGGCCGAGCGCGTTGAGTCCGATGACGAGTCCGCCGCCCGGAATCAGCAGACCCGCGAGCGCCGCGAGGTGCGCGAGCATCCCCCAGGTGCGCTCATTCTCCGTGGGCGCGGTGCCGGACGCGGACACTGGCGTGGGCTCGTTCACGGGCGCGAAGCGTAGCACTTCGCGCCGGCGCCGCGTCTACAACTTCGCCCTGATCCCCGCAAGCACCCCGAGGGCCGGCTGCAGAAAGCCGACCGGGTTCTGATAGCGCCGAGCGAAGAGATTGTCGACGCGGCCGAACACCGTGAACGTGCGGGTGACATCGAGAGCCGCCGCGAGATTCACCGTGGTGTAGCCGGGCGCATCGAGGCGCGGGATGGAGAAGTCACGGTTGCCGTCCACCCAGTGGCTCACCGAGAGCACGTTCAGGTCGAGCCGCAACGCTTCGGTCAGCTGCCAATCAGCATTTAGCGTGCCCTTGTGCCTGGGACGGCGCAGCAGTTCCTGTTGCAGCACGTCATCGGTGGCCTCGGTACGGGTGTAATCGAGGCGCAGCGTGAGCTGCCTCGTAGGCTGACAGGCGATGAAGCTCTCGATGCCGTCCGTGGTGGCACGCCCGACGTTGGCCCAGGTGGTGCCGGTCACGTCCGAGGTGATCAGGTCGCGGATGCGGTTGTGGTAGTAGGTCGCCCCGACGCGCAGCCGGTTGCCGGGCAGGCGCTGCTCGATCCCGGCGTCATAACCGACGCTGCTCTCGGGCCTCAAATTCGGATTGGCGAAGAAGAACGGCGCGAAGTCCTGGAACAGCTCGCTCAGTGTCGGCGCCTTGAAGCCGGTACCGACGCTGGCCTTGAGCTTGGTTCCCGTGGCCGTGCTCACCCAGGCGGGAGCGATGCGCCAGGTCAGCTTGCCGCCGAAGCGGTCGTTGTCGTCGTAGCGCGCGTTGAGAGCCGAGTACCAGTGCCCGCCGAGCCGCGACTGCAGCTCCACGTAGCCCGAATCGATGCGCGTGCTCGCCGAGAGCGGCTGGCTGATCTCATCGCGCGCATCCTCGACACCGAGCAGCAGCGTCTCGCTGCCTGCCAGGCGGAGCGCCCCCTGCCAGTCGACCTTGACGCGCTCGCCGGTGTTGAGAGTCTCGGGAGTCTGCGGTTGCAGCGTCGCCGTCTGGTTGCGCATGAAAGCGACCCCGAGGGTCTGATTCAGCGCGCCCTTGAGCAAGGCCAGACGCGCCGTGGCGCGCCCGTAGTACTCGTCGGTGTTGCTCTCGCTCTGCT
>WNEX01000769.1_pt1 | contig 15346 bp, 11 predicted proteins | sample 5399841 | NCBI WGS metagenome assembly WNEX01 (sample SAMN13153337, study PRJNA577476) | soil metagenome | isolation source: 40 cm grassland meadow soil 2 days after 1st rain plot 5 | place: USA:California | collected 2015-09-18 | reverse complement strand
GCCAGCCCTCGATCGCCGCACCTTCCTCCAAGGCGCCGCAGCTACGGCTGCCTTGTCTGCCATTCCCTGCTGGGCGCAGGCGCATCCCGACGACTTCGCGGCCATTCGCGCCGAAATTGAGAAGCATCACGACGAAGCCGTAAAGCGCCTGCAAGGGTGGATTCGCCAGCCCTCCATCGCCGCTGAAAATCGCGGCATGAACGAAGGCTGCGACCTGATGATGCAAATGCTCCGCGAAGCCGGCTTCAGCGGCGTCAAAAAAATGGCCACCGACGGCCAGCCCGGTGTTTTCGCCACACTTGACGCCGGCGCGCCCAAAACCCTCGGCCTCTATTTCATGTACGACGTCAAACAAGCTGATCCCGCCGAATGGTCTTCTCCGCCGTTTGAAGCGGCTCTGCTCGATAAACCCGGCCTCGGCAAAATCATCATGGGCCGCGGCGCCGTCAATCAAAAAGGCCCGGAAGCCACGCTCCTCGCCGCGTTTCACGCCATTCGCGGCGCGGGCAAAAAAGTGCCCGTGAACCTCGTCTTCGTCGCCGAAGGCGAAGAGGAAATCGGCTCGCCGCATTTTCCGCAAGTCATTCGAAATCCCGAAGTCGCCGCCGCGCTGAAAAAATGCAGTGGCGTGTTCATGCCTTTCGCCTCGCAAGGCCTCGACGGCGAAGTCTCCATGTTTCTCGGCGCCAAAGGCGTCATCGAATGCGAACTCACTTCCAGCGGAGAGCGCTGGGGCCGCGGCCCGCGCAAGGACGTCCACTCCAGCAACAAAGCGCGCCTCGACAGCCCCGCGTGGCATCTCGTTGAAGCGCTTGCTTCGCTCGTCTCTCCCGACGGCAACGATCCCGCAATCGAAGGCTACACGGCCAAAGTCCGCCCGCTCTCTGAAGCCGAAAAGAAAATGATTGCCGAAGCCGCGCGCCGCATGAACGAAGCCGAAGCCAAAAAACTTCTTGGCATTCAGCACTGGGTTCACGACGTGAGCTTCCAGGAATCCCTCGAGCTGCTCGTCTCCCGCCCCACCGTGAACATCGAAGGACTCGTCGGCGGCTACACCGGCCCCGGCGGCAAAACCATTCTTCCCGGCAAAGCCGTCGCGAAGCTCGACCTTCGCCTCGTCCCGGACATGACCGCCTCCGAATCGCTCGCTATGCTCAAAGCGCATCTCGCGAAAAAAGGTTTCGGCGACATCGACGTGAACATGACCGGCGGCTACGATCCCACCTCCACGCCCGCTGATTCCGCCGTCATTCGCGCGGCAACCTCGGTCTACAAAAAAAATGGCATCGACCCCGTGATTCTTCCGCGCCTTGCCGGTTCTTGGCCTGGCTATGTTTTCACCGGCGATCCGCTGCGTCTTCCTGCCGGACATTTCGGACTCGGCCACGGCAACGGTGCGCACGCGCCCGACGAGTATTACGTCATCGAATCCAGCAATCCCAAAGTGCAAGGTATGGACGGCGCCGCGCTCTCTCACGTCGAGTATCTTTTCGAACTGGCGCAAGTAAGCTGAACCCCAGCGCAGCTATGCCGAGCCCAAGTGCACCTATGCAGAGCAAAGAATCGTGACTCCGCCCCCTCCAGAAGCTTCCAGCGCTTCGTCTTCACCCGGCAGCGGGCTTGCGCGCCATCTCGGCCTTTTCGGCACCACCATGGCAGTGATGGGCGGCATCATCGGTGCGGGAATTTTCATCAATCCTTATCTCGTCGCCGAACGCGTCCACACATGCTTCCTCATCTTGTCGGTGTGGATTGCCGGCGGCCTCGTCGCGCTCCTTGGCGGCTTCATTTACGCCGAACTGGCCGCGCGGTTGCCCGTGGTCGGCGGCCAATACGCTTATCTTCGCGAAGCGCTCCATCCCGGCGTCGCATTTCTTTACGGCTGGGTGCTGCTTCTCGTCATTCAAACTGGTGGCATGGCCGCCGTCGCCGTCACGTTCGCGCGCTATTTCCTCGAACTCACGCAATGGTCCATCAACGATTCGCTCATCGCCGCCGCGGCCCTGGCGCTTCTCACTGCGATCAATTGCCTCGGCGTCCGTGCCGGCAGCCGCGTGCAATCCGCCATGACGCTCATCGCGATCGCCGCCATCGGCGTGCTCGAACTCTTCAGTTTTCTCCGCAGCGGCCCCTCGCAAATTTCCTTTCACCCTCTTCTCGACCAGCCGCCTTCTCTCAATCTCGCCCTCGCCTTCGGTTCCGCGATGACTCCCGTCCTCTTCGCCTACGGCGGCTGGCAAACCTCCAGCTTTCTCGGCGGGGAAGTTCGCGACCCGCGCAAGACTCTCCCTCGCGGGCTCGTCTTCGGCGTTCTCGGCGTCATCGCCGTCTACACTTCCGTGAATTTTGTTTACGTCCGCGCGCTCAGTCCTGTGGGGCTCGCTGGGACCACTACTCCGGCTTCTGTCGTGATGCGTGGCGCACTCGGTCCACGCGGCGCCGCGCTTATCGCCGCGGGCATCGCCTTTTCCGCCTTCGGCTTTCTCGGCCAATCCATCCTCACCGCACCGCGCGTCTATTTCGCCATGGCTGAAGACCGTGTCTTCTTTCGCAGCGTCGCCTGGGTTCATCCCCGCACGCGCGTCCCGGTCATTGCCATCGCCCTGCAAGGCGTCTGGGCCATCCTCATCGCTCTCACCGGAACCTACGCGCAAGTCGTCAACTACGTCGTCGCCATGGACTCGCTCTTCTTCGGCCTCACCGCTGTTTGCCTTCTCCTCCTGCGCCGCCGCAACACAGCTTCTTTCCCCGCCTCCACCGACTATCGCGTCCCCGGCCATCCCTGGACGACACTCCTCTTCATCATCGCCGAATGGCTCGTGGTTATCAGTACCTTTGCGCGCGATCCTCTGCGCTCCTCCATCGGTCTGGGCATCGCCCTTGCCGGTTTGCCCGTATACTTTTTCTGGCGCGCCAAATCCCGGGAGACCTCTGCCGCATGACCACCACCGTTCCCGCTCGCACCAAACGCTCCCTCTACATGGAGTGGGCCAAGACCCACTCCCACGCCAAATACAATCTCGCCACCAGCGGCCTCATCGGCGTTTCGCGCAGCGAATTTCCTCTCGATGTCCGCGAACTTGACATCACCGCTCCCGGCGGTTACGGCCACGCGCCGCTGCTCGCGCGCCTCGCAGTGCATACCGGCGTCACCGAAGACTGCATCGTCACCGCCGCCGGCACCTCCATGGCGAATCACCTCGCCATGGCCGCCGTTCTCGACCCCGGCGACGAAGTTGTCCTCGAGCAGCCCGCGTACGGCCCGCTTCTCGACGTCGCCAATTATCTCGGCGCGCGGGTGAAGCGCCTTCCGCGCCGCTTCGAGTCCCGCTTCTCTATCAGCCTCGACGAACTCCAGCGTGCCATCACTACGTCCACGCGCCTCGTCGTGCTCACCAATCTCCACAATCCCAGCGGCGCGCTCCTCTCCGCCGAAATGGTTGGCGCCATTGGCAAGCTCGCGATGCGTTCCAATGTGCACGTTTTAATCGACGAGGTTTATCTCGAAATGCTTTTTGGCAAGCCCGCTCCGTTTTGCTTCCCCATCGGTAATTCCATCGCCTCCGCCAGGGAGAACCCCTTTATCGTCACCAGCAGCCTCACCAAGGTTTATGGTCTCAGCGGCTTGCGCTGCGGCTGGATTCTCGCCGCTCCCGGCCTTGCCCGCCGTATATGGCTCCTCACCGATCTCTTCGCCGCCACCGGCGCGCACCCCGCGGAGCGCCTCTCCGTCATGGCCCTCGATCATCTCGAGAAATTCCGCGAACGCGCCCGCGCGCTCCTCACCGCCAATCGCGCCCTGCTCGATTCCTTCCTCGACTCGCACCGCGACCTCGAATGTTTTCGTCCCCCCGCAGGCACGGTCGTCTTCCCGCGCCTCCCGCACGGCCGCGACCCCGAAGCCTTCTTCCAATTGCTCCGCGAAAAATTTGAAACCACTGTCGTTCCCGGCAGCTTCTTCGAAATGCCGCGCCATTTCCGCATCGGCATCGGCGGCGACACGCCCACGCTCCGCGCCGCCCTCGAACGCCTCTCCTCTGCCCTCGACTCCTTCGCCAAGCGCTGAGTCGCCCCACCAGGGTATAATCCCGCCACTTCGCATCTACAGGAATGAGCCCGCGATGACCGTATCTGTTTTCATCGGAACCAGCGTCGACGGCTTCATTGCGCGCCCGAACGGCGATCTCGACTTTCTTCCGCCCGGCGGCGGCGAAGCTCACGGCTACGACGAGTTCATGGCCAGTGTTGACGTCCTCGTCATCGGCCGAAAAACCTTCGAGACGGTTCTGGCTTTTCCCCAATGGCCGTACGGAGATAAGCGCGTGGTGGTCCTCAGCAGCCGCGCGCTCGATTTCTCCGCCGTGCGCGGAGGCCGTGTCGAGCAGATGGCCGGGCTTCCAGCCGAAATCGTTTCCAAACTCGCAGCCGGCGGCGTCCACCCCGTCTACGTGGACGGCGGTATCACCATTCAACGCTTTCTGCGCGCCGGCCTCGTTCAGCGCCTCATCATCACTCGCGTCCCCGTGCTTATTGGCGACGGCATTCCCCTCTTCGGCTCCCTGCCGCGCGACGTCCGCCTCCGTCACGTCGCCACTCAGCACTACGCGAGCGGCTTGGTCAAAACCGAGTATTTCGTTTCCGTCTAGCGCAATTAGCTATTGATTTCCCGATTCGGCGATCAGCTTCTTGTAGACCTCTCGCGCGTGGTCGTAAGCCTGCCGGGCGTCCCCCAATTCCCGCGCCGAGATCTTCGGCGCCTTCTGCGTCCAGCATTGGTCCACGGCCGCCAGGCACCATTCCGCGCTGGCTCGCAGCGGGCGCATCGGCTTGCCATTCACGACCAAAAAAATCGGATTCGTGTGCGACGACGGCAAAATCCGTGCCGCAATCCAGCTGCTTCGCTCAACAGGAACGTCAAATTCCAAATCGCGCACCTGGCCGTCGGCCACCATGTTTTTCCGCGCCACCGCTTTCCCATCCACTACAATTTCCACCGGCACTTCCCTCGTTTCTCCAATGCGCGCTCGCTCAATATGCCAATAGGGCCGCTCCGAGTACGGCCGGTCCCGAATCAAGCCTCCCGGCGCGTTCGGCGCCGTCGTCACGACCCACGATGGCTGGTCTCCCGCAAGGTCATGCGGGATCAAGTCGACGGCAGGATTAAGGTAGGCTGCAGCCTTGAGCGTGACATGGACCGTCCCGCTCGCCGGAAGTTGGACTTCACTATTATGTGTTCCGGCTTCCAAGCCGTTCACACGGAAATCCATCAAATGACTGCGTCCGTCCGAAACATAGCTGCGCCCGCCGCGCACGGCCTCCAGCCATTTTGCATAGGTAAGTTCTCCATCCACTTTCGCGTACACGCGCCCTTGTCCCACACGCGTGTCCGTAATGCACGGAAAATCCGTCTCGCCCGACACGCGCGTTCGGAAACCCACATTCAGCGTTTGGTACCAGATGTTCAGCTCCCAAACGTACGGCGTGTCCATGGTGGAGATGAAGTCCGCGGTGTCGGGGTAGGTTACGTCCACGATGTACTCGTTCGCTCCAATTCCATCGAACCCCGGCATCTCGTAATTCGGCAGTTCGGATGATTTCACTTCCAGGCCCCAGCCCGAATGCGCAAATCCCACCACCGCTTTTTGCGATTTTCCCCAGCGAAGAATCGGCAGGTCCCAGGTGGGCCAATCTTCGATGCGCTTCGTCCCTGGATAATCCTGCTCCGTTAAACCAAGCAACACCAGATGCCCCGCATGGCTCGATGGAAAGCCCGAAACCTCCAGGTCGTAATGCATCAGCCCGTCCGGTTTGGAATGCGGATCGTCCTTCCCGGTGAAGAATTTCTTCTGGTAGTAGTAGCAAGGACCCCACGTCAGCACGCAGCTCACGTTTAGTCTCTCGCCTTGTACTTGCCTGGCCATGTCTTCCGGGCGCACACCCTGTGTCGGGTCCTGGTAGTGCGAGCACCCCGCCGCGTGTACGTGGTGGTCGCCGGAATACCACCCAAACTTGGAAGGATCGATCCATCGCTGCATTTGGAACTCAACGCGGTTGCCGCCTCGCTCCATCATCTCCACTCGCTTGGTTTGCGGCAGATATTCGGGTCCGAGCGTGCACGTCACCGCGTAACTCCCCTTTGCCAGCGCGATGGATTCGCCGTTGTGGCGGTAAACCTGGGGCTGAAAGAAGAAATCTGGCGCAAGCCGCTTCGACGGATTCGGATAAATCCGCCCCTGATCATCGCGAATCGTGAATGCGGCTATCGTCGGAAGCTTGTTTTCGTCCACAACGTTCAGGCGCAGCTTGCTCGCGGGCAGAATCTTAAACAGCACCGTCGCTTCGTTTCGGAAACCGATGTCTTGCGTGCCCTGTCCCACGTTGAAGCTCAATTTCGCCGAACGCTCGCCCGCATCTCGGCTGTAAATCGAAAGTATCCGGTATTCTAGGCCGAGCCCCGAGAGGCGCTCGGACATGGGGTTCTTGTCATAGAAAGAAATGTCCGCCCATCGCTGCTTCTCCTCTTCCGGCGTCAGCTTCATCGCAGGCTCCGCGCTGGAGTCCGATCGCGTGTACACCGCCCCGCTGTTTTCGCTTTGCACCTGCAGCTTGGCGGTAACCCCGGCGCCGTTGATCACCTTCACTAGAAAAAGGCGCGTCCCTTCCTGCTCCAATTCTGCTTTCGCCGGCCCCACCTCCACCTTCACGCGGCTCTCGGCATTAATCGTCACGATGGCCAGCGCATACTGGTCCAGCACGCGCTCCAGTTCGCTAACCGCTGCCGCTTCGTCCGCCCGCCCAAAGGCCGCCCCAATGGCCACATTGATCCGCTCTGCGTCGGCGGCCGGCAAAGGTTGGCCCAGAAAGCTCAGCGCCTCTTGAACCTGCCGAATGTGTTGCGCCATCGGCTGCAAAGCCACTTTCGGCGTCTGCTCCATGTTCTGGCTCATAGCATCCTGCGTAAAGGCCGCAGCAAACACCAACAAGGCAATACGCAACCTTAGGGGCATAAGGAATTTCATCGGGAGATCCTTCCTCGGGAACCTTGCTCCGAACCCGGAGAGATAAAGAGGAAATTACCGCATCCAAGCCTTCAAAGAAAGAGACCAAAATTTCACACCACGCTCCGCCGTCTGCCCCTACGCGCGACTACGCCGACATTCTTCCGCTTTTGGAGTGGGGTTCGCCCTGAGCCGCGAGCGGCGGCTTGCTTTTGGAATCCTGGCGAAAATATGAAAGTCGAAAAAGATAAAATTGATGCTGCACTTGCAAGGGCGCAGCCTTTGGTTTTCAAACGCTTAAACCCGAAATGAACGTCTACGGGCAGGTGAGATTCTGCAACCACTCTGCGCGACCGCCAAAAGGAATTCGCAAAACATTTACTCGTGATCCGACGGTCTCGTCGTACGTGTTCGTCGATTGGATAGCGAACTCGAGCCACCGCCAGCCTCGATCGGCAACCGGGACGTTTTGCGATTTCGATTGCCATGCCTTACTGACTCTTTTGGCTTCCTCAGAATCCTTTTCAAGAAGCTGCTGGGTAATAGCGTGGGTCGTGTACGTAGCTCCTGACTCGTAAGCACCTGACTGCTACTTCGGACCATAGGATTAGAGCGATCCTCGAAGAAGATCTTTTCCCAGATTAGGATCGGTTTGTTCTCGCTAGACCAACCTACGATGAATGCGTGTGCCAGTATCCCTCCCGAATTTGTGCTGGCCATCTTTCTCACTCGTTCTGGTGCGAATCGATAGAATTGCTTGAAGTGGGACCTACCTCGCTCCCACTCTTCCGCCATAGCCTTCAAGTCGTGCTCGTACAAAACGTGCGCCTCTGCCGCGTCAGAAAGTGTGCTCCAATCGCTCAAGCTGTCGGGCCATCTCTCTTGTAATCAGCGAACCCGCCAACAGCCACTGCAGATGTTTCCAAAGCCATCATCTTACAGCCCTCGTCGAAGAATGAGCGCGTTAAGGCTTGCCCTCCCTGCGCTCTATCCTGTCTCCTCTCCGGCTGCCAACTGTGAAGTGTCAACTGTTAACTCGCCTAAGTTCTTTAGAATGCGCAGTTACGAAAATCGCGCTTCTAACCCCTTTAGAATGCGCAGTTACAAAAAAGGGAGGGAGGGGCACACCCCTTATCGCAGGTCAATACAAATGGAAATATCCGTCATGCTGCCCCAGCCGCACCTTGGCCTCGAACAGCTTCGACAAATTCTCTTCAGTCAGGATCGCCGCCTTGGGCCCGTCCGCGAGGATTCGCCCTTCGCGCAACAGCACCACGCGCTCGATCTCCGGGATGATTTCCGGCACGTGGTGCGTCACCAGCAGAATGCCCAAGCCCGATTGCGCCAGCTCGCGCATCGTCTCCCGCAACTGCAATTGCGCGCCAATGTCCAATGCGTTGCTCGGCTCATCGAAGAGCAGCGCCTGCGGCTCATGCACCAGCGCCCGCGCGATCAGCGTTCGCTTGGCTTCCCCGGAAGACATTTGCGCCACCGGCCGTTCCGCCAGGTGTGCGATTCCCAATCGCTCCAGCGCAGCATCAGCATTCGCCAAATGTATCGGATCCGGATGCTGATGCGGGAAAATGCGTGTGCTGCTGAAAAACCCGGACAGCACCACGTCGCGTCCCGTCGCATCCGTGGTGCACGAGGCCAGCAAATCTGGCGAGACGATTCCCAGCAGCGAGCGCAACTCGAAAATGTTCCACCGTTCGCGCCCAAGGATCGCAATCGCGCAGCCGTCCTGCCCCAGCGGATAGCACTCCCGCGTGATCGTTTTGATGAGCGTCGACTTCCCACTGCCGTTCGGCCCCAGGATGCACACGTGCTCTCCCGCGGCGATCTCCAGATTCACTTCCCAGAGCGCCGCGCAGTCGCCGCGCATCACCGTCACGTTCTTGAGCTTGAGAAGCGGTGGGGCCACGGAACTCTTTCACCTCGTCGAGCGCATTTCCATCGCAGGCTCATCTTAGCCGACAGAAGGGCAGTATCCGTTGCGAATCAAGCGCAAGGGCGGCGGAAACTCCGGGCAAACGAGATGGAAGCGGTCAGTCCCAGGAAGCAAGAAGGCGAAAATGGCGGCCCAAATAAAAGGAGGTGAAAACAACTTCGTCTTCACCTCCCGGGGTGGGGTGGGGTGTTGCATGTCGAAGCCCTCAGCGGCTCAGCAGGCCTGCCCTGCCAGGCAGGTCTGCGGCCTCACTCGCGGGTTGCTTTTTGGCAATTCGATAGGAGACTCACCACCAAAGAGCTTCTCTTTTAGCGCGTTGTAGCACCGCAAATCGCAGGTGTCAACGTTAAAAATCGCTCAATTCAGTCCTGTAGCTCAAATGGTTGACACGCTGGTTTCCTCATGTAAATCGCTTTAGGAGGTGAGCTGAGCATCCACAAACGACAAAAAGCAGCAAGGAGGCTGAGCATGCCCGAGGCCGGCGTCAAGCGCGGCTTGGACGTAAGCGATGCCGTCAGCAACCGTGAAAGCAACTTGCTGAACGGCGCTCCGCGAACGGGAACTGAAACGCGCCTGGCCACAACCACCGCTCGAAGCCGCCTCACTTGCTTGCCGCGGGGCCTTTGATCTGGTCCAGGATTTCCCTCACCTGCCGCCCCAGCGCCATGGGACTGTACGGTTTTTGCAGGTAGTGTGTGTTCGTGGCTGCGGCGCCCACGTTTTCCGAATCTTGCGAATACCCGCTGGTAAAAATGACCGGGAGACCTCTGAAGTTGGCTGTGAGTTTCTGCGCCGTCGCCACGCCGCCCAGCTTTGGCATGACCACGTCGAGAATGGCGATCGCAGGGGTATCTTCCGCGCACAAGCGAAGGGCCTCCTCGCCGTCGGCCGCCGAAAGCACGCGGTAACCCAGGCTCATCAGGGTCTGGCGCGCCATCTCGCGGATGGACTCATGATCCTCGGCGATAAGAATAGTTTCCGTCCCGCGCAACTCTACAACGGAAGCCGCGGGAACCTTGGCCGGAGAACCTTCAGCCACTCCGCCCTCCAGCACGGGGAGGTACACGCGAAAGAGGCTTCCCTGACCGGGCTCGCTGTAAACATGAATGAATCCGCCGTGTTGCTTCACGATGCCGTACACGGTCGCCAGCCCCATTCCGGTGCCTTTGCCTTTTTCCTTGGTGGTGAAGAACGGCTCGAAAATCCGCTCGCGCGTTTCCGCGTCCATTCCCATGCCGGTGTCCGACACGGAAAGAACTGCGTGGCGCCCTGTGGCCACGCCCGGATAAAAGCGCGCGTAGGCTTCATCGAGCTCCACCATCTCGGTCTCGACGACCATGCGGCCGCCGTTGGGCATGGCGTCCCTCGCGTTCAGGCACAGATTCATCAGCACCTGCTCGATTTGGGTCGGATCGGCTTTTACCACTTCGAGCGGCGCGGTCAGCACTTTGAGTTCAATGTTCTTGCTGATCACTTTGTCGAGAAAACTGATCAGTCCGCTGGTAACGGTGTTGAGGTCAATGGCCTGTCGCTGCAAGACCTGGCGCCGCGAAAAAGCCAGCAGTTCGCGCGTGAGCGCCGCGGCCCGCTCCGCCTGTTCCTTGATGCGCGCAAATCTCTCGCTGGCCTTTGTTCTGCCCTGGTTTTCGTCCAAGCCCAGCTCCGCCCATCCCAGGATCGCACCGATGACGTTGTTGAAATCGTGCGCCACGCCGCCCGCGAGCTGGCCGATGGCTTCAAATTTCTGCGCCTGGCGCAACTGCCGCTCCATCGCGCGGAGATCCGTAACGTCTTCGGTGATGAATTCCATCGTGTCGGCTTCGCCTGGATCGGAAAGATGGCGGAAATGCAGGCGAACCGTAATAATGCCGCCGTCGCGCCTACGCCACTCGGCTTCCGCGCCGTGTACGAGTCCACGCGAACGGCAGTCCGCCACATGCTGAAGAAATTGCTCCGGGAACCGGTAAACGTCTCGCACGAGGTTGAGCGCGTGAAGATCTTCGAGCTGGCTGCAGCCCAGGATCGAGAGCAACGCCGGATTCGCATCCAGAAACGTGCCATCGGCCGCCGCGTGAAAAATTCCGTAAACGGCGTGATCCACCAGTTCGCGGTTGCGCGTTTCGGAAATCCGCAAGGCCTCGTGCGCTCGATTATTCTCGTCTCGAAGGGCCTTTTCATTCAGCGTGCGCTTGATGACGGATGGCAGCCGGGGCAGGTTGTCCTTCAGAACGAAATCGCTCACGCCCTGCTTGATACACTCAACCGCGGCCTCTTCCCCGAGCGTTCCCGTGATCACCACAAACGGCGTGTCTTTTCCGCAGGCCCGGAGCTCGCGCAAAGCATCCAGCCCAGTCCAGTTCGGCAGGCGATAGTCCGAAAGGATGATTCCAAAATCGTTTTCTCTCAGGGCTCGAACGAACTGTTGCTGATCCTCCACCAGCGTGGCGTCGAAACGCGTACCTATGCCTTTGAGCTGCGCGAGAATCAATTCCACGTCCAGCCGCGAATGTTCCACAATGAGCACGCGAAGCGGCTCGGTCACTGCGGTAGTTTTGACTTCTTCGAGTATGCTGGTTTTCATCTATGTCCCTTTGTTACTTGCCCGAATAGGCCGCCAGGGGCGGCAGGTGGTTCACCACCAGCCAGTACATTCCGAAGTGCCGGACAACTTCCTGGAATTTCTGCAAGTCCACTGGCTTCTGGATATAGCTATTTACTCCCAGCTGATAGCACTCCACGAGGTCGCGTTCCTGGTTGGAAGAAGTGAGCACCACCACCGGGATCGCTCGCGTGCGCTCATCTTCCTTCATTGCCCGCAACACTTCGTGGCCCGAAATCTTCGGCAGCTTCAGGTCAAGCAGCACGACGCGGGGAGGGTTGGTGAAGCTGCGGTTGGAATAAGCGCCGCGGCAAAAAAGAAAGTCCAGCGCCTCCGCGCCATCGCGCGCGACCTCGATGTGGTTCGCCAGGCGCTCTTTCCGCAACGCATGTACCGTTAGCTCCGCATCGGCAGGGTCATCCTCAACAAGCAGAATTTCGTACACTTGAGGTGTCATGCGCGTGCTCCTATCGTTTCGTGAGTCTTGCAGCGGGGAACCGCCGTCGGAACCGTGAAATAAAAAGTCGCGCCTTGCCCCGGCTGCGATTCCGCCCAAACCCTGCCGCCGTGCTTCTTGATGATGCGTTGCACAGTGGCCAGCCCGATGCCGGTGCCTTCAAACTCATCCTGACGGTGCAGCCGCTGAAACACGCCGAAGAGTTTGTCCGCGAAGCGCGGGTCAAAGCCCGCGCCATTATCGCGGATGAAAAGAATCGTCTCGCCCTCTTCCTCGCGGCTGCCGATTTCAATCACCGCTTTGGATTGATTCTTGCTGAATTTGATCGCGTTCGAGAGCAGGTTGACCCAAACCTGGCGGAATAAATTTGTGTCGACTTCGACTTCGGGAAGGTCGCTGATTCGCCATTCGATATCGCGGTTTCCGGGTGCGGAGAGCGTTTCCGCCTGCGCTTCTTCCACCAGGTTGCGAAGCGCAACCCGGCAAAGTTGCGGGGATTGCCGCCCGAGCCGGGAAAACTGCAAAAGATCTTCCACGAGGTTCGACATGTGCGTCGTAGCGGACCGCACACGGTCCAGGTAATGCCGTGCTTCCTGCGGAAGCTGCGTTCCGTATTCCTGCTGAAGAATTCGGGAGAAGCCGTCCATGTGCCGGAGCGGTGCGCGCAGGTCGTGCGAAACCGAGTAGCTGAATGCTTCCAACTCATGGTTGGCCTCCTGAAGTTCTTTTGTTCTTTTTTCCACTCGGTCTTCCAGCTCTGTATTTAGGAGCCGGATTTCTCCTTCTGCCTGCTGCCTTGCCCGGATGTGACCGTGCAAATCGTCCATGGCATGCCCCAGTTCCTGTCGTTGATCTTCGTACTTCACGCCGAGCAGCTCTTGCGCTTTTCGCAACCCGGTTTCGATGCGGCCGCGATTGAGGATTTCCCTTTGGATGAAATAGCCCGCTGTTCCGAGAATAAGGAACGTAAGCAACCCGGCGAAAACGACTACGATTCGCGTGACTCGGGCGTTTGCTTGCACCGCGCGGGACCGGGAGGCCAGCAACTCCCGCTCGTTGGCTTCAAGATGGTCGAACAACGCCAGCAGTCGTGCGGTGGTTTCCGCCGTCTTCGCCCAGGGAACGGAATTTGCAGACCGGGTGGTCCCTCCGGCGCTACTTTGGCTCGATGCCCCGTCGAGGGAAGTAAGTTCCTTGCCGAACACCCCTTGGACTTCAGCAATCAAGCGTTGCTGCGCCGGGTTGTCCGCCGTCAGCGTGTGGAGACGCGCCACGTCCTCTCTCAGCTTGTCCGAGTCCGCATCTGACCCGCCGGTACCGGCGCCGTTACGCGCGAGTTGATTTGTCAGCCATCGGTTCACCAAACGCGCTCGTTCCAGCCTTGCGTCGCCAATGACCCCCAGAACCTCCTGCGTGTGCGCAACCCAGCCCTCGAGGGCGATCGACTCTCCCCCTCCGCGCACAGCCAGGTAAAACACTGCAAGCAACACCAGCGCCACTCCAGCCCAAGTCCACGCCAGTTTTCGGCGAAATCTGAGTGCCTTATTCATCGCTCTTTTACCTTTATCGCTGCCTTCCTTTCCTCTCGTTTCCTGTTACTGCCAGTTCGGGGGCTCGTAGACCGGCCTCGACCTCATCCAGGAATTCCGCAAACGTGCGCGCTCCTTTCCCTGCCCAGAAGCGAGCCGCCATGCGCAGCTCCAGAGGGCCCCATCGGCTATTAGCACTGTTGAACGTTTCCAGGCGTATTCTCAGGCGCTGCAGCAAGACGGGCGCGCTCGGCTCGATGGCGTCCACCGCCAGCGCGGCAAATTGCGATTCTCCAATCCGGGCCAGCAAGTCCGAGCGCCGGAAACTTCGCGTCAACAGCGTCGCGATTTCCCGCAGCGAAGATTGGGCAGCGTTCTCGCCAAACTTTTTCCGGATGCGTTCCAGATTCTCGAACCTCCCGCACAGCAGGACCAGGGTGCCTCGGCGATCCCTCGCCGTGTCCATGATGTGCGATCCGAGCGTCATGAAGCCGTCGCGGATATACAGCCCAGTCGCCCGATCCCGAAGCAAGTCCGCCAGCCCTTTTAAGGTTTTGCGCTCGAGCGCGCTCCGGAGCACGCGGTCCAATGTCTGTGGATCGAGATGATTCTTCAGGAGATAGTCCATTGCCCCTTCGCGCAGGCTCGCCACAGCAATCTCTTTTTTCGTTGAATCACCAATCACGATCAGTGGAACTTCCGGTTTGGTTCGATGTATCAATCGCACGGTCCCCAACACATCGGGACTGCCGAGTGCCAGGTCCAGCAGAATCACTTCGGGGCTCACCAGTTTCAGCGAAGCCATCAGGGTCGAAACTCCGGACACTTCTGTCAGTTGCACGCCGCCTTCGTGGTCGGGAAAAATCCGACGCAACACCGAAGCGGCTTGTCCGGAAGCTCCTTCGGCCACCAAGACACGCAGTTTCTCCGTCATAGGTCCGGCCTGCTTTCAATGGGAGAATGCGGGGAGAGGAAGGTTCGTAGGTTTAACGGGAGAGACAATTCGATTGCTGTGACGACCGTCACACCAGAAGCAATCTCCCTCTGCCGACACTTCATCGCAGACCAACTCTCGTTGCGAGACTGGAGAGGGCAGTCTTGTGAAATTGTGTAGTTTGGAAGGGTTCAACTATTCTCGCGCATTCATGGTGCGTGTCAAGACTGGCTGCCGAGGTACGTGCGTAGACCTAACGATAGCCCGAATAGGCCCGTTCGTGGCAAACAAGTTCACTCGCCGAAGATTTCGTTGATCTTCTCTGCGAGCTTAAAGTCGTAGTCACTGATGCTCTTTACGCTGTGGGTCGTCAGGTCAATGACTACTTTGTTCCACACGTTGAACCATTCCGGGTGATGGTCCATTTTCTCGGCCACCAGAGCCACCCGAGTCATGTTGCCGAAGGCGGTGACGAAATCCTTGCACGCGAATTCCCGATGCAGCTTGCCGTTCACCACGCTCCAGCCGATCACCTTCGGCAGCAATGCATTGATCTCCGCTTCGCTCAGTTTCTTCGCGGGCATAAGTGTTTCCTCCGGAGCGTTGAATCGTCACGTGCCATTATGCGGCGCAAACCGTGCGCCAGCAATGTCCCTACTCCCGCGCGCCGGCGCCTAGAGACATGAGACGTTGAATTTCATCATCCGCGCGCTTCGTCGTTGAATGCGCGAACGAAATCCACTATTGTAGGGGTTTCTTTAGAAGCCGAAAGAGGCTGTAGACGATCGCGCCGCAACAATACGGAGACATTTGTGAAAAAGAAGATTCGCGCCATCCAATATGGTGTCGGCCCCATCGGCGCATCCATAGCGAAGCTGATG
>WNEX01000759.1_pt1 | contig 15467 bp, 23 predicted proteins | sample 5399841 | NCBI WGS metagenome assembly WNEX01 (sample SAMN13153337, study PRJNA577476) | soil metagenome | isolation source: 40 cm grassland meadow soil 2 days after 1st rain plot 5 | place: USA:California | collected 2015-09-18 | reverse complement strand
CCGATGGCCGCGACCACCCAGATCGTGGCGGCGCTGGTGAGACCGACGACGGCGCCGCGTGCGTGCAGGATCGTGCCCGCGCCGATGAACCCCACGCCGGTCACGATCTGTGCCGCGATGCGCGTGGGATCGGCGTTTCCCGCGGCCATCGAGACCGACAACTTGGTGTAGAGCACCGAGCCGAGGCAGATCAGGATGTTGGGGCGCAGCCCGGCCGGCTTGCCGCCGAGCTCCCGCTCGAGCCCGATGGCGCCGCCGAACACGGTGGCGAGACACAGCTGGAGAAACAGCTCGAGGCGGAACATCTGGATGACGCCGGCGAGAAAATGCTGCATCAGCCGTCCGCCTCCGCGAGGAACCCCATGCGGCGCCGTACGTGACCCATGGTGCGGCGCGCGAGGGCACGCGCCTTGGTGGCACCGCCCCGCAGTAGATCCATCACCCGGCGCGGCTCCGTGCGCAGCCCCTCGGCCCGCTCGCGGATGGGGGTGAGCGCGGCTATCATATTGTCCGCCAGCACCCGCTTGCAGTCGAGACAGCCCCACCCCGCCGTGCGGCAGTTGTGCGCCACCAGCTTGATCGTGTCGGGCGGGGAGAAGCCCTGATGGATAGTGAAGATGTTGCAGACGTCGGGATTGCCCGGGTCCTTGCGGGTGACGCGCGCCGGATCGGTGGCGGCGGGCCTGAGCTTTTCCCAGATGGTCTCGGCCGGCTCGAACAGACCGATCGTGTTGCCCAGGCTCTTCGACATCTTGGCCTGACCGTCGAGCCCCAACACCCGCTTGGCCGTGGAGAGCAGCGCCTGGGGCTCCGGGAACGCGAAGTCGTCCGCGAACCGGCTGTTCCAGCGGCGGGCGATTTCGCGCATCAGCTCGAGGTGCTGGAGCTGGTCTTCGCCCACGGGCACGAGGGTTGCCTCGTACAGGAGCACGTCGGCCGCCTGAAGCACGGGATAGTTCAGGAGTCCCGCGGGCACGCTCGCCTGACGCTGCGCTTTGTCCTTGAACTGGGTCTGGCGCTCGAGCTCGCCGAGCGGCGTGACGGTGTTCAAGAGCCAATTCAGCTCGGTGTGCTCGGGCACGTGGGACTGCACGAACACGATCGCCCGCTCCGGATCGAGCCCGGAGGCGAACAGGCCGACCGCCATGTCGAGCGTGCGCTGCGATAGCGTGGCGGGTTCGTAGGCCTGCGTGATGGCGTGCAAGTCCACCACCGAGAAGAGACAGTCGTGCTGGTGCTGCAGGCGAACCCAGTTCTGGACCGCGCCGAGATAGTTGCCGATGTGCAGCTCGCCCGAGGGCTGGATACCGGAGAAGACGCGCGCCATGGGCCCACAACCTACGCGGATGGAGGCGAGCGCCGCAAGGTGCGAGAACTCAAAGACTTAGTCGATGTGGCCCGGCGGGCGGCCGAACAGGCAGCCGCATTTCTCCGCGGCACCACGCCGCCGCCCGCGGCGCAATGGATTGAAAAGGGCCGCCACGATTTCGTGACCCAGGCCGACCGGCGGGCCGAAACGCTGATCACGGAGGCCCTCACGCGCGACGTCCCCGGAAGTACCGTCATGGGCGAGGAGCTGTCGCCGCACGTGACGCCCGCGGGCGAGGTGGTGTGGATCGTGGACCCGCTCGACGGCACGACGAACTATCTGCACGGCTATCCGCAATACGCGGTTTCGATCGCGTGCGCGGTGGGTGGCGCGCTGCGCGTCGGCGTCGTGCACGATGTCGCCCGTGACCTCGCGTACTGGGGGGCGGCGGGGCTCGGCGCCTGGCAGGGTGATCAGCCGCTTCGCGTGTCGCCCTTCACCGAGCCGCGCCACGCGCTCGTCGGCACCGGGTTCCCGTACAAGAGTCTTCCGCAGTTGCGCCGTTATCTGGACCAGTTCGCCGCGGTGATGGGAGCGACGAGCGGCATCCGCCGGGCCGGCGCCGCCGCGCTCGATCTCGCGGACGTGGCGGCCGGCCGCCTCGACGGTTTCTGGGAGCTGACCCTGGCGCCCTGGGACGTGGCGGCTGGCGTGGTGCTCGTCCGGGAAGCCGGCGGCAGCGTGACCACGCTGGACGGCTCGGACGACGTGCTGCGACACGGCTCGGTCGTCGCCGGCAACCCGGTGATGCACAAGTGGCTCATGGACGTGTTGAGGAGCGCATGAAAGTGCGGAGTGCGGAGTGTGGAGTGCGGAATGGAGCGGCGACCTTCGGGCTCGAGGTCCATCCATCAACTCCGCACTCCGCATTCCGCATTCCGCACTGAGGCATACCGATGCCCTTCCCTCTCGTCGAATGCGTCCCCAACTTCTCCGAAGGCCGCAATACCGCGACCCTCGAGGCCCTGCGCGCCGCGCTCACGAGCGTCCCCGGCGTGCGGCTGCTCGACGTGCAGGCCGACGCGTCGCACAACCGCTCCGTATTCACGTTCGTCGCGCCCCCGGAGGCAGCCCTCGAGGCCGCGCTGCGCGCCATGCGCGTGGCGACCGAGCGGATCGACCTCACGAAGCACACCGGCGAGCACCCCCGCATGGGGGCGACCGACGTCGTCCCGTTCATCCCCCTGCGCGACGTGACGATGGACCAGTGTGTCACGCTCGCCAGACGGCTGGGCGAGCGGGCCGCGGCCGAGCTCCGGATCCCGATCTATCTCTATGCCCAGGCGGCCGTGCGCCTGGAGCGGGAGCGCCTGCCGGACATCCGGAAAGGTGAGTTCGAGGGTCTGCGCGAGCGCATCGGCACCGCTCCGGCCGCGGATCCGGACTTCGGCCCGCGCCGCATCCATCCAACGGCGGGGGCGACCGCCGTGGGAGCGCGGCCCTTCCTGGTGGCGTTCAACATCTACCTCGACACGGCCGACGTGGGCGTCGCCAAGGACATCGCGAAGCGGATCCGCACGTCGAGCGGCGGCCTGCCCGCGGTTCAAGCCTCGGGCTTCGAGGTCGGCGGGCAGGCCCAGGTCTCGATGAACCTGCTCGACATCGACACGACCCCACCGGCGGCGGTGTACGCCGCGGTCGAGGCCGAAGCCCGCGCCCGCGGCGTGGCCGTGACGAAGAGCGAGGTCGTGGGTCTCGTGCCCGAGCGGGCTATCCTGGGGGCGGGCGCCGCCGCACTGCGCCTGCCCGACGCCGCCGACCACCTGCTCGAGGCGAAGATCCGTGCCGCCGAGGGGCCCACGCTGGACGGATGGCTCGAGGATCTGGCGGGCGGGGCACCGGTCCCGGGCGGGGGCAGCGCGGCGGCGCTCGCCGGCGCCCTGGCGGGGGCGCTGGTGGCGATGGTGGCGCGCCTCACCGTGGGGCGCAAGGCCTACGCCGCCGTCGAGCGGCGTGCCGCGGAGGTCCTCACCGAAGCGGACACGCTGCGCGCCGAGTTGCGCCGCCTGGTCGACGACGACGCCGCCGCGTACACGAAGGTGAGCGCGGCCTACGCGATTCAGAAGGACGACCCGGCCCGTAGCCGGGCGATCGACGCGGCGTTGGCCGGCGCGGCGCAACCGCCGGTCGAGGTCGCCCGCCGAGCGGCGCGCCTGGTCACGCTCGCGCGCGAGATCGCGGAGATCGGCAACAAGAACGCCCGCTCGGACGGAAGGGTCGCCGAAGCGCTCGCCCGGGCCGCCGTCGCGGGCGCGATCGAGAACGTGCGCGTGAACGTGGCTGGCGTGTCGGACCCGGCGCTGGGGAAAGAGTTGCTGGCGGAAACGGAGCGACTCGAGCGAGATCTGCGCGCCTAACGCGTCGCCGCGCCAGGCCTGCTGCCGCACTGCACCATCACGCGATCACCTCCACCGTCATCGTTTCGAAACGCATCCGGACTTCGCCGGTACGAGCTTTGCGACTCGCCCGAGCCCCACGCACGCGGAATGTCTCCCGCAGGAGGATGCCGTTATGAAACGCGCCGTATGTGCCGGAGTTACGGTCTTGATGCTCGCGCTGACCGGATGCTCGGATGTGCCGGTCCAACCGGCCCTGCGCGAGCAGGCGAAGCGTTCGCTGCCCCGTCTGGTGCCGCAGGCCAACGGACAGTCGTGCACGGAGCCGGACGCGAAACTCAGCTCCGGTGCGTTGTTCAAGATCTGCTTCGACCCCGCGAAATGGAACCGTGACCTCGTCGTGTTCATTCCGGGGTACCACGATCCCGCGAGCGCCCCGACGCTCCCCGAGGACCTCTCTCCCACTGCCTCGGCCGTGCTGTTCAGCGGTCTGGGTTACGCCTACGCCACGACGAGCTTTCGCGCCACCGGCCTGATCGAGCGGGACACCTGGATCGGCGGCGATCTGCTCGAGCTGGTGGCGACGGCCAAGGCGCTGCTCTCCAGCACCACCGGCCGGAGCACCCGTTACGTCTATCAGACCGGAGGGTCGCAAGGCGGATTGGGCACGGTGATGGCGGTGGAGCAGCATCCCGACGTCTTCAGCGGCGGCCTGGCCGGGTGCGGCCCGATCGGCGACTACGGGCGGCAGATCGCGTACGTGGCCGACTTCCGGACGGTCTTCGATCACTTCTTCGCCGGGGTGATCCCGGGGTGGCCGGTGTGGAGGCAGGACTTGAGCGCCGGCGATCCCGGATACATCGATCCGAACTCTTGGGGAGCGGCCGAGGCCAGCGCCGGCGCGGCGCTCGACGATCCGGCGAACGCCGATCGGATCCGGCAGGTGCTGGACGTGACACACGCCCCGACCGACCCCGCCGATGCCGCGACCGTCAAGGGAACGACACTGGGGATCCTCTGGTACAGCTTCCGCGGCACCAACGACGCCATCGCGAAGAACGGCGGCATGCCGTTCGGCAACGTGGATCGGCGCTACAGCGGCTCGAGCGCGGATGAAGCCCTGAACGCGGACATCGCGCGCTTCCAGCCCACGGCGGACGCCGCCCGGCTGGCGACGTTGCAGACCTCCGCGCGGCTGCGGCGGCCCCTGGTCACGATCCACGACACGGGCGACCCGATCGTCCCGATCTGGCACGAGGCGCTGTATCGCCGCAGGCTCGACTGGCGCAGTCGCCTGCTGAATACCGCGTTCACCATCAACCGGTACGGCCACTGCAAGTTCACCGACGCGGAGGTGTTGGCCGCGTTCGCGGTGCTGGTCCTCGAGGTGAGCGGTCAGAACCTGCTTGTATCGAGGGGCTTGCTGCCGCAGCCGGCGGCCCGGGCGGAATTCCTCGACCTGGCCCGGCGTCATGGCGCGCAGCCGAGCGTCAGCCCCTAGTCCGCGGTGGTGAGCACCCGCGGCGGCCCGCCGTTCTCGAGAATGGCGACCGTGTGCTCGAAGTGGGCGGAGAGCGAGCCATCCTCGGTGACCACCGTCCATTTGTCGTCGAGCGTGCGGATGTCGGCGCCGCCCACGTTCACCATCGGCTCGATGGCGATCGTCATCCCCGGGACGAGACGTGGTCCGCGCCGGGGCTTGCCGTAGTTCGGGACCTGGGGATCCTCGTGGAACGCCGATCCGATGCCGTGTCCCACGAGCTCGCGCACCACCGAGTACCCCGCCCCCTCGGCCACCTGCTGGACCGCGTGCCCGATATCGCCGACGTGATTGCCGGCTCGCGCCTGCGCGACGCCGGCCGCGAGGGCGGTGCGCGTGGTCGCGAGCAAACGCTCCGCGTCGGCGCTCACGGCGCCGACGGGAAACGTCGCCGCCGAGTCCGCGTGCAACCCGTCGAGCCACACCCCGACGTCGACGCTCAAGAGGTCCCCGGCCTTGAGGACCCGCTTGGCGGAGGGGATGCCGTGGACCACCTCGTGGTTGATGGAGGTGCACAGCGTGGCCGGGAAGTCGTACAGCCCCTTGAACGACGGACGGGCCCCGGGGTGCGAGCGGATGAACTGCTCGGCGAGCCGGTCGAGCTCTTCCGTGGAGATTCCGGGGCGGACGTGGCGTGCGACCAGCGCCAGGGTCGCGGCGACGATGTGGCCGGCGGCGGCCATCGTCTCGATCTCGCGCGGCGACTTGATCGTGATCATCGGCCGATGACGCGCTTGATCTCCGTCGCGATCTCGTCCATCGCGCCTACGCCGGGCACGCGCTTGACGACGCCGCGCTCGGCGTAATGGGCGATGAGCGGAGCGGTGTCGCGCTGGTATACTTGCAGCCGCGTCCGGATGGCCTCCGGCGCGTCGTCCGAGCGTCCTTCGTGGGCCGCCCGGCCCATCATCCGGCGCACCAGCTCTTCTTCGGGTACGTCGAGCAGCACGATGTGATTGAGGCGCTGGCCGCGCTCGGCCAGCGTGCGGTCCACCAGCTCCGCCTGGGCGGCGGTGCGGGGGAACCCGTCGAGCACGGCGCCCTGCTGCCCCTCGGGCTTGGCGAGCTCCTCTTTGATCAGACTCAGGATCACGCTGTCGGGCACGAGCGCGCCCGAGTCCATGTACTTCTTCGCTTCGCGGCCGAGCGGCGTCTCGGCCTTCACCGCCCCGCGCAGGATGTCGCCCGTCGTGATCTTCGGCAGACCCAGCCGCTCGGCGAGGATCTTCCCTTGGGTCCCCTTCCCCGAGCCCGGCGCGCCTAACAGGAGGATGAACACCGCATGCCTACATGTAGCGCTGGCGGCCGCGGAACTTGACGCGCCCTTCCTTCATGAAACCGTCGTAATGGCGCAGCAGCAGATGCTGCTGCACCTGCTGCACGGTATCGAGGGCCACACCCACCACGATGAGGAGCGCCGTGCCGCCGAAGCCGAACGGCATGTTGAGGATATTCGACACCACGATCGGCAGCATCGCCACGAGCGTCAGAAACAGCGCGCCCGGGAGCGTGATCCGCGAGAGCACGTCGTCGATGTAGTCGGCCGTGGCGGCGCCCGGCTTCACGCCGGGGATGAACCCGCCCTGTTTCTTGAGATTCTCCGCCAGATCCACGGGGTTGAAGATGATCGATGTGTAGAAGTAGGCGAAGAAGATGATCAGGATGGCGCTGGAGATCAGGTACACGGGTGACGTGACGCTGAAATACTCGGCGAGGTGCTTCAACGTCTGGTTGCCGCTGAACGCGGCGATCGTCCCCGGCACGATGATGAGCGACTGGGCGAAGATGATCGGCATCACGTTGGCGGTATTGAGCCGCAGGGGGATGAACGTCTTCTGTCCCTCGCGGATCCGGCCCCGCCCCATCACCTTCCGCGGAATCTGGATGGGGATGCGCCGCGCCGCGACCGTCACCGCCACGGTTCCCGCCACCACCAGCACCATGACGACCAGCACGGCGAGCAGGGTGGGCACGCTGAGACTGCGCGCCTGCAGCGCGTCGATCGTCCGGATCGTCTCGGGCCAGATCCGCTCGACGATCGAGAAGAAGATCAGCAGGCTCGCCCCGTTGCCGATGCCGCGCTCCGTGATCTGCTCCCCGAGCCACATCACGAACACGCCGCCGGTGGTGAGGGTGAGCACGGTGGTGAGGCGGAAGAAGAAACCGGAGTGGGCCACCGCGCCCGGGATCTGCTCGGTGAACAGGGCGTAGCCGTAGGCCTGGAACAGGCACAGCACGACCGTGAGATAGCGGGTCCACTGCGTCAGTTTCTTCCGGCCCTCCTCGTCGCGCTGCATCTTTTCGACGACGGGGAACACGGGCGCCGCGAGCTGGAACACGATGCTCGCCGAGATGTACGGCATGATCCCGAGCGCGAACACCGTGGCGCGGCCGAAGCTGCCGCCCGCGAACAGATCGTACAGGGCGAACAGCGTGCCCTGCGCCTGGTTCTTCAGATAATCGGCGAGGGCCTGGACGTTGACGCCGGGCGTCGCGATGTGCGCGCCGACGCGGTACACCACCAGGCAGAGGAGCGTGAAGAGAATCTTCTCCTTCAGCTCCGGCACTTTGAACAGGTTGGGCAGCCGGGGAGCGGTCATCCGGTCAGCTCGCGATCGTGCCGCCCGCCTGCTCGATCTTCGAGCGGGCGGAGGCCGACACCGTCACACCCTTGACGCTGAACTTGCGCTGGACGTCCCCCATGCCGAGCAGCTTGATGGGGCGGTCCGGCCGGCGCACCAGCCCCGCGCCGAACAGCGTGTCGGGCGTCACCTCGACCCCCTCGGCGAGCTGGCCCAGGTGCCGGACGTTCACCACCTGCGCCGGCTGTTTGAACGGGTTGGTGAAGCCGCGCTTCGGGATGCGGCGGATGAGCGGCATCTGGCCGCCCTCGAACCCGGGGCGCACCTTGCCACCCTGGCGCGCCGTCTGGCCCTTGCCGCCGCGACCCGCGGTCTTGCCTATCCCTGAGCCGGGCCCGCGACCCTTGCGGATGCGGGCGCGGTGCGAGCCGGGCGGCGGCCGGAGTCCCGAGAGCGTGAGCGCCCGGACTTCTCCGGCGGGCGCCTTGGCCCCCGAGGAGGGAGTCGCGCGTGCGCGCCGCGCCGCTTTGGGCTTGGCCTTCCCTTTCGGCTTCGCCTGCCCCCGCCCCTTCGCCTTCGGCATCGTCTACTCCCCTGCCTTCGCAGGCGTCACCTCGACGAGGTGACGCACCTGGTGGAGCATGCCGCGGAGCGCCGGATGGTCCGGCTTCACCACGCTGTCTTGATGATGCTTCAATCCCAGCGCCTCGAGCGTGCGCCGCTCGAACGCCGGCCGCCCGATTCCCGAGCGCACCTGGACGATCCGCAGCGGGCCCTTGCCGGGGGGCGGCAGCACCCGGTCGCGACCGGGCTTGCGCTTGCGGTATTTTCGCGTGGGCGGCAGCCTAGCCATGCACGGCCTCCTGCCGGGCCTTGTAGTGGATCGCCTCGAGCTCCACGCCGCGCTCCCGCGCCACGTGACGCGCCGTCGTGAGGTGCTGCAGGCCGTCGAGTGCGGCCCGTACCATATTATGCGGGTTGGTCGAGCCGAGGCTCTTCGTGAGGATGTCGCGCACTCCGGCGCACTCCAGCACCGCGCGTACCGCGCCGCCCGCGATGACCCCGGTGCCCGACGCCGCGGGCTTGAGGAGCACGCGCCCGGCGCCGTGATGGCCGATGATCTCGTGCGGAATCGTGGTGCCCGTGAGCGGCACCTCCAGCATGCGACGGCGCGCGGCTTCGACGGCCTTGCGGACCGCTTCGCTGACCTCGTTCGCCTTCCCCGTCGCGACGCCGACGTGCCCGTGCCCGTCGCCCACGGCGACCAGCGCGTTGAAGCCGAAGCGCCGGCCCCCCTTCACCACCTTGGCCACACGGTTGATCGCGATGACGTTCTCGATGAGCCCGTCGCCCTCGCGCTGGCGCTCGCTCGAATCGCGCCGCTCGCCACCCCGTCCGCGACCGCGACCGCCGCGACCCCGGCCGCGCCCGCCCCCCCCGCCCCCCCCTCCGCCGCCTCCACCCCCTCCACCGCCGCCGCCACCGCCGCCGCCGCCCGGACCCGCAGCCGGGCGCTCCTCGTGATGCCCTTCGCCGCCCGCGTGTGCCGGCTCGGGCGCTTCCGTCGCCGCCGGTCCGGACGGAACCCCTGGCCCTGACGGACCGCCCGGCCCTGACGGACCGGGTTCGTGTTCGTTCGCCATTAGAACTCCAATCCGCCTTTGCGGGCGCCGTCGGCTACGGCCTTCACGCGCCCGTGATCCTGGTAGCCGCCGCGGTCGAACACCACCTTGGTGATCCCCTTCGCCTTGGCCCGGGCGGCGATGAGCCGGCCGAGCGCGAAGCTCTTCGCGGTCTTGCCCTTGCCATCGACCTCGATGCCCTCGGACGAGTCCGCGGCGCCTACCAGCGTCACGCCCCGCGTATCGTCCACCACCTGCGCATAGATGTGCTTCGAGGAGCGGAACACCACCAGGCGCGGCCGCTCGGCGCTGCCGCCCACCTTGCGGCGTACCCGCAGATGGCGTCGATGACGGCGGTTCGCCTGAGTTCGAACCTTATGGATCGCTCGCATGGTCTATTTCGCCGCCTGGGCGGTCTTGCCGGCTTTACGCCGCACCTGCTCGCCCACGTAACGGACGCCCTTGCCCTTGTACGGCTCGGGCGGCCGGATGGCGCGGATCTCCGCCGCCACCTGCCCCACGAGCTCTTTGTCGATGCCCTCGATCTTCAGGATCACGTTGTTGTCCACCGTGATCTTGATCCCCTGCGGCGCGCGGTAGGGGACCGGATGGGAGAAGCCGACGACGAGCTGCACCCCGAACGGTTTCGGCTCCGCCTTGTAACCCACGCCCTGAATCTCGAGCGCCTTGGCGAACCCTTTGGTCACGCCGTCCACCATGTTGGCTACGAGGGTGCGCGTGAGGCCGTGCAGCGCCTTGTGGCGGCTCTCGTCGGAGGGTCGCCGTACCACGACGGCGTTCTCCTCGAGCGCGAGCGTGAGATCCGCGTGCGTCGCGCGGCTGATCTCGCCTTTCGGGCCCTTCACGGTGATCCGGCTCCCTTCGATTTGGGCGGTGACGCCCTTGGGCAGCGGGACCGGCTTCCTGCCGATGCGCGACATGTCGCTGCTCCTACCAGACCACTGCGAGCAGCTCGCCGCCCACGCGGGCGGTGCGGGCTTCGCGGTCGGTCATGAGGCCTTGTGGCGTGGACAGGATCGCCATGCCGAGGCCGTTCTTGACGCGCGGGATCTCGCGCGCTTTCACGTAGCGGCGCAGGCCCGGGGCGGACACGCGCTGCAGCTCGCGGATCACCGGCGAGTCGTTGTGATACTTGAGATACAGCCGCAGCAGCCCGTGACGTCCGTCGTCCAGTACCTTGAAGTCCTGGACGTAGTGGTTGTCGCGGAGCAGCCGCGCGATTTCGACTTTCAGCTTCGACACCGGCATGTCGACCCGACGGTGGCCCGCCTGGCAGGCGTTGCGCACCCGGGTCAGCATGTCGGCGACGGGATCGATCACGCTCATCTCGCGTTCCGTCCTTTACCAGCTGGCTTTGCGCACGCCGGGAATTTCCCCGCGCAGCGCGAGCTCACGGAAACAAATGCGGCACAGCTTGAACTTGCGGAGCGTGCCCCGGCTGCGGCCGCAGCGCTGACAGCGATAGTAGCCGCGCACCTTGAACTTCGGCTTCCGCTTGACCTTCTCCATCCACGTCCGCTTCGCCATCCGGCGAGTCTCCTAGTTGACCGCGACGGGGGCTTCGCCCCGGAAGGGCATCCCCAGCTCGCGCAGCAGCGCCTGGGCGGTGTCGTCCCGCCCGGCGGTGGTCACGAGCGTGATATCCATGCCATGGATCTTCTCGACCTTGTCGTAGTCGATCTCCGGGAAAATCATCTGCTCTTTGATCCCCACCGTGTAATTGCCCCGGCCGTCGAAGCTGTCCGCCGGGAGCCCGCGGAAGTCGCGCATGCGCGGCACCGCGATCGAGATGAACCGGTCGAGAAACTCGTACATCCGCGCGCCGCGCAGCGTCACGCTGCAGCCCACCGCCATCCCCTCGCGCAGGTTGAAGTTCGCGATCGCCTTCTTGGCCCGCGTCACCACCGGCTGCTGGCCGGTGATGGCCGCCAGCTCCGCCACCGCCGCGTCGAGCCCCTTGGCGTTCTTGGTCGCGTCGCCCATCCCGACGTTGAGCACGATCTTCACGAGCTTCGGCACCTCGTGCGGGTTCTTCAAGCCGAACTGCTGCGCCAGCTTGGCGCGCACCTTTTGCTCGTAGTACTCGTGCAGCCGCGGCGGCGGCGCGGGCTCGGGCGGCGGACCTTCGGGCTCCGCGGGGGCCCCTTTCTGAACCTCGGCCGGCTTCTTGCCTTTTTGCTTCTCCTTCGGCTTGTCCTTCTGTTTTGGCTGAGGCCGCGGCTCCCCCTCGCCCCGGGGCGTCGCCCCGGGGTCAGCCGCAGCGGCCGGCGTCGGTTCCTTCGGGTTCTCGTCCGCCATGCTCATTTCGCTCTCACGCGCGGGATCGGCTGACCGGATTTGACCGCGATCCGCTCCGCCGTTCCGTCCTTGTCCAGACGCCGCCGCACGCGGGTCGGCTCTCCCGACTTGGGATCGAGCAGCATCACCTTCGACGCCGCGAGCGGCGCGGGCAGTTCGATGATGCCGCTCTCCTCGTTCGGGGTGGCGGCGCGCTTGTGTTTCTTCACGATGTTCACGCCCTCCACCACCACGCGGAACTCCTTGGGGTGGACGTGCAGCACCTTGCCTTCCTTCCCCCGATGCTCGCCCGAGATCACCCGCACCGTGTCGCCCTTGGCGATATGCATCTTGTGACGCTCGGGCTCCCGGGGTCCGGCGTCGCGGCGGCTCTTCTTGAAGACGAGCGGCTTCATGTCAAATCACCTCTGGCGCGAGCGACACGATTTTCATGAACCGCTTCTCGCGCAGCTCCCGCCCCACGGGTCCGAAGATGCGGGTGGCGCGGGGCTCTCCCTGATCCGTGATGAGCACCGCGGCGTTCTCGTCGAACCGGATGTAGGAGCCATCCTTGCGCTTGGTCTCCTTGGCCGTGCGCACGATCACCGCCCTCACCACCTCGCCCTTCTTGATCTGGCCGGTGGGGATGGCGTCCTTGATCGTCACGACGACGATGTCGCCCAGCCCCGCGTAGCGACGCTTGGACCCGCCGAGCACGCGGATCACGAGCGCGCGCCGCGCACCCGAGTTGTCCGCGATCTTGAGTATCGATTCCTGCTGCACCACGGTCCCGCCTCCTCCGCCGCTACTTCGCGCGCTCGACGACTTCGACCACGCGCCAGCGCTTGGTCTTCGACAGCGGGCGGGTTTCGACGATGCGTACCGTGTCGCCCGCCTTCGCGTCGGTCTCGTTGTGGGCCGCGACCTGCTTGGTGCGGACCACCTGCTTGCCGTAGAACCCGTGGGCGAAACGGCGCGTGAGCGAGACCGTGACGGTCTTCTGCATCTTGTCGCTCACCACCACGCCCGTGCGAACCTTGCGCCGGCCCCTCATGCCCGCTTCCTCTCCGCCAGAATGGTCTTGATGCGCGCGATCTCGCGCCGCATGGCGCGCAGCTGGAGCGGATTCTCGATCGCCTCGGTCGCCCGCCGGAACCCCAGGCGGAACCGCTCCTCCGTGAGCACCGCGAGCTGCTGCTCCAGCTCCTCGTCCTTCATCTCCCGCAGGGCCTCGGGCTTCTTGCGCGCCATCCTAGCGCTCCTCCCGCTTCACGAACTTCGACTTGATGGGCAGCTTGGCCGCCGCCAGATCCAGCGCCTTGCGCGCCAGATCCTCGGCGATGCCCTCGAGCTCGAACATCACCCGCCCGGGCTTCACCACGGCGACCCATCCCTCGGGATTCCCCTTGCCCTTGCCCATCCGCGTCTCCGCCGGCTTCTTGGTGATCGGCTTGTCCGGGAACAGCCGGATCCACACCTTGCCGCCGCGCTTCATCTCGCGCGTGAGCGCCACGCGCGACGCCTCGATCTGCCGGTTGGAGATCCACCCCGGCTCGAGCGCCATGAGACCGTAATGCCCGAACGCGACGGTATTGCCGCGCGTGGCCATTCCCTTGGTGCGGCCCTTGAACCGCTTGCGGAACTTGACGCGCTTTGGTGCCAGCATGCCGTCAGACCCCCGTCGAGTACGTCCGGCCCGACAGCTCCTCGGTCATCTCGCGCGTGAAGATCCAGACCTTCACGCCGATCGTGCCGTAGGTCGTCTTGGCCGTCGAGGTCGCGTAGTCGATGTCGGCGCGCAGCGTGTGCAGCGGCACCCGACCTTCGTGGTAACCCTCGGTGCGCGCGATCTCCGCGCCCCCCAGCCGCCCCGCCGTCTTGATCTTGATGCCCTGCGCGCCCATCCGCATCGCGCTCTGGACCGCGCGCTTCATGGCACGGCGGAACGAGATGCGTTGCGTCAGCTGGTGCGCCACCGAGTCCGCGACCAGCTGGGCGTCGAGCTCCGGCCGCTTGATCTCCTCGACGTTGATGCCGACTTCCTTGCCCGTGAGCTGGGCCAGCTCGTCGCGCAGCTTGTCCACCTCGGCGCCGCGCTTCCCGATCACCACGCCCGGCCGTCCCGTGTGCACCGTCACCGTGACCTTGCCCGGCTTGCGCTCGATGTGCACGTCGGCGATGGCCGCGTGGCTGAGCCGCGTCTTCAGGTACTTGCGGATCAGGTCGTCTTCTTTCAGGAGCTCGGGGAAGTCGTGCCGGGCGTAGTAGCGGGAACGCCACGGCTTGATGATCCCGAGCCGGAACCCGTAGGGATGTACTTTCTGGCCCACTTATCTGCTCCCTTTCTTCTTCTTGGACTTCGCCGCCTTCTTTGCCTTCGCCGGCTTGCCTCTCTTCGCTCCCGCCCGTACGGGCGGGGCTATGGTCTCCGCCTTAGACCCGGCCTTGGTAGACGCGGTCTTCGGCGTCCGGGATTCGGCGTCCCCTTCCACGTGGATCTCCACGTGACTGGTGCGCTTCTTGATGGGCGTGGCCCGGCCCATCGCCGCGGGGGTGAACCGCTTCAAGGTCGGCCCTTCGTTCACCACCGCGTACTTGACGCGCAGCCGGTCCACGTCGAGCGCCGCGTTCTCGCGCTGCGCCCGCTGCTCGGCGTTCGCCACCGCCGACTTGAGCACCTTGTGGATCTGCTGCGCGGCGAGCTTCTTCGAGAACCGGAGAATGGCGTACGCCTCCGGCACCGCCCGGCCGCGGATCTGATCGATCACGAGGCGCATCTTGCGCGCCGACTGGCGCACGGTCCGCTGGATCGCCCGGGCTTCCATGCGCTATGCCTTCGGCGGCGCTTCGGCGGCCGCCGCTTCTTCGCGCTCTTGCGCCGAGCCCTTGGCCGAGTGGCCGCGGAACAGCCGCGTCGCCGCGAACTCACCGAGCTTGTGGCCCACCATGTTCTCGGTGATGTACACGGGGATGAACTTGTTCCCGTTGTGCACCGCGAGCGTGTGGCCCACGAAGTCGGGCGTGATCGTGGAGCGCCGCGACCAGGTCTTGAAGACCTTCTTCTCGTTCTTGTCGTTCAGGGCCTGGATCTTCACCATGAGCGAAGGCTCCACGTACGGCCCCTTCTTCACGCTGCGTCCCATTATTGCGTCGCCTTCCCGCGCTTACGTCCGCGCACGATGAGCTTGGTCGACGGCTTCTTCTTATGTCGCGTCTTCTTCCCCTCGACCTTGCCCCACGGATTCGTGGGCGGCCGGCCGCCCGATGTCTTGCCTTCGCCGCCGCCCAACGGGTGGTCGACGGGGTTCATCGCCACGCCACGGACGCGGGGCATGCGCCCCAGCCAGCGGCTCTTGCCCGCCTTGCCGATCGACAAGAGCTCGTGCTCGGCGTTCGACACTTCGCCGATCGTGGCGAGGCACTCGCCGCGTACCATCCGCATCTCCGTGGAGCGGAGCCGCAGCGTGACGTAATTGCCTTCCTTGGCCACCACCTGCACGCCGGTGCCCGCCGAGCGGGCCAGCTGGCCGCCGCGCCCGATCTTGAGCTCCACGCTGTGCACCGTGGTGCCGAGGGGGATCTCGAACAAGGGCATGGTGTTGCCGACGCGGATGTCGGCGCCCGGCCCCGAGACGACCGTGTCGCCCACGGCGAGACCCTTGGGCGCGAGGATGTAGCGCTTCTCGCCGTCCGCGTAGAACAGCAGCGCGATGCGCGCCG
>WNEX01002079.1_pt1 | contig 15478 bp, 15 predicted proteins | sample 5399841 | NCBI WGS metagenome assembly WNEX01 (sample SAMN13153337, study PRJNA577476) | soil metagenome | isolation source: 40 cm grassland meadow soil 2 days after 1st rain plot 5 | place: USA:California | collected 2015-09-18 | reverse complement strand
GGCCGTTCTACGTGCGCTTGCGCCGATTGAACCGCGACAGCACCCGCGCCTTCGCGTTCGAATGCCCGCTCCTTTGCGCACGCCTAAGGCCCGCTGCCGTCTTCGCCTCCTCTTTGGCTATCTCCTTCAGATCGGCCCGCTCGAGCTGCGCCTTGGTCCGCTGCTGACTGCGGTGTTCGCGGCGGTCCTCAGCCACGAAAGCCTTCTTCTTACTCGCGGAGCCGAATACCTGTGACCACTGTCCGGCTTTAAAAATGATCTGATAACCGCCCGAAAGGATCTGAAACGGCTGGGTGACCTTGCCCAACTGATCGAACTTCACTGAACCGGCCTTGCGGAAGACCTCGAAGTACGCTGGATACACGAAATCGCTCATCGGGATGCCATTGACCGGAAAGGTCAAGGCCTCCACCGGGTCGGCGCTTTCGTAGGCATAGATAATCGCCGGGTCGGGCCCGGTGGTCATCAGATTGATCGCAGGGTCCACCAGCATTTCCACGAGCTCATGCGATGCGGACACACTCACCAGATCGCCGTTCTGCAGCGTCGTGCGTACGAACACCTTCGCGATCGGGAACCCGTCCGGGGTCAGGTCGTGGTAGGCGAGGGCGCCCGGCTGATCCGCATCGTCGAGAAACACCATCGCCCAGGCCCCGGCGATGAAGCCCGTCGACTTCACGAGGTTCGCGGGCGTGGCCCACACCGGCACAATGAACTGATTGATGTAGACCTGCATCGCCGCAATCAACTGATCCAGATCGACGCCCAGTGGAATGGTGGCCTTGTTGAACACCGCGATCTTCGGGATATCGCCCTGGTTGAACGCCCCAAATTTGGGTTTCGGCATGATTTGACCCTTCTTTTAACATCGTGCAGTGCGTCTTTGCGACTGCCAATCACGGGACGCAGGCCGCGCAGCCCCTGCCGCAGAGAGAGGGATAACTTCAGCGTTGGCGACAGAAGGAGAATTTGGAGTCCCCATTCAGCCTTACTTCTTGTCCGCCGATAACAACTTACTCATGACTTCCCGTCCCGAGAAGCCCGCCACGGCAGCGACGAAGAAGAACAGCCCCTCGCCCGCGCCGCCCGACGGCGTGCCCCAAGCCTGAGTGTTGACGCCAACAGCATGTGCAACGCAGACGACGGTTGCCGCGAGTATTCCAATCAAGATACTGCCGAGCGGGTGCTGTCTCGCGTCTTTACGAAGGAGAGCGCCGACGATGCCGCCCAGGAGCGTCGCCAAAGCAAACGCAACGGGCCACGCGAACTCGACCTTGCCGTGGCCATCATGAAATGGGGAATCCGTTGCAGTGATCTGCGCGCTACCGATCCCAGCGGAGCGCAACTTTGCGACACCGGTTCCGCTCTCATCCAAAGCTACCGGCGACGGGGCAATCGACCCTCGAGTCGTTTGAAGGGCCACCTCCTGACCCTTGCGGCCTTGCGCTTCCGCGATCCGAATAACCACAGTGGTCTCCTCCAACCCGAGACCGCGAATCGGACTGCTCACGGGCCGTACTTCGATATCCGGCCTGCGGATAGGCATGACTATGGAATCCGGCCCGTGATTGAGCGCGGTCATTGCGTGCACCGCGTACGGATCAGTTGGCGAAAGGACACTGAGGTGCACTTCCCGGGGTGCATTCAGGGCCGTGAAAAGAAGAGGGATTGGAGTAATGTCTGCTGCCTCCGCGGCAAGCAGGACGGGAACCTCGTGCGTCAGCGCCGAGTTATCGTCACGGTTCGCAGAGTTGACGAGCGCCATCGCGAGACGCCCCATAAATCTTCCGGTGCCCGCGTCGTAGTGAAGAGCGTCAAGAACGGCAAGAACTATATTGAAGTTTACGGGCTGGCCACCCTGGGTAGTAAACGCAGTGAAGCGTGTGGGCAGGACAAAAGCAGCTTTCACAGGAGTCGCGCTCACCTTCGACCAGTAGGAACCCGGAAATACCACCTGCGTAGCTACCTTACCGACACGTTCTGCGATAAGCGTAGGTTTGCTCAGTACCGCACTTGAATTGCTGTCGGTAAGTCGCACCGCTTGACTCCCCGAGAGCGCCACCACGTCGCGCGAATCAAGCGGTGAATCCGCGGCGTGCAGCGCGGTCAATAAAGAGTTCCGGGTTTGTGCAGCTGACATTGGTTTCATTGCTGCCGCGACCGGCGTCGGAGGGGTCACGTGCTCGGCAAGTGCTGCCGGGAGCGTTGGCTGAGAGCGCGCGACCGGCGACGCCAGTGTTAGCGCGACCAGGAGCAATTGCGGCCTCGACACGATTGCTTACCTCCGGGCGCTACAGGTGCACGCGTTTGTAGTGTTTCCTTGTGACTTCGCAACCGGCCTAATCGCAGTCGGAGCGCACGAAGTCTGTTTATATTCTTTCGGTTTACGGCAGGTCATCGGCATTGACCCATTGGCCGTCGTGAAAGACTTCGACCTTCACAATAGGGTGAATTTCCCAGAGGGTGGAGCGATATTTCCCCAAATGGGCGCGGTGCTCCGGATCCAGCAGGGTCCACCCGCTGATTCGAACAGGATCGGCAGAATTGACCCAGGGAGCCAAAGCGCCGGGCGTCCATTTGGTGTGCATCTGCCGCACCCGGGGAGTAGTCTCAACCACGATCGCGGTTGCCTCCGGGTCCCCAGAGTGTTCGACAAGAGGCATGTGCCAGTCCACTTCGACGGCATTGGAGAAGTGGCAATTGGTGGATTCACCGCTCCCGCCCGCTTCCACCTTGATCGCAGCCAGATACCCAACCACGGACACCGCCACGCCTTCGTAGGGTTGAATCTCTGCAAGCTGTTGGGCGGTCCAATTCGCTAGCGATCGCCCGGCAACCGGGTATGGTAAGCCTTGCACCGCCTTCCATGTCACGTCATGGTACTGGGCGGGTTCGTCGGTTCGGTTCTTACGGGCGTTCGTGAACGTGTCGCCACCGTCGCCCGTCGGTGCGCAGTCCCCGTCCGGCCCATGAAAGGTCGTCTGGTTCGGGTCTGGCTTGTCCCAAGAGGGAGAAATGCTCGAGGCCATGCCGGTGGTCGCGGCAGGCGGGCTGGCAGGTTGCCCACCCGATCCCGGATGGGATGGCGGAACGGTGCTTCCGGATTGTGCGGGGACGATTTCCAGGCTTCGTGCACGCACCCAACCCTCATCCCCTTCAGAGCTACGAACGTGGTAGTAGCCCGCGGTCTGAGCCGGCTCGATGAGCTCAACATCCTCCGGGGGGGTGAGCGTGAGAATGGGTGCGTGGTGGGTCGAAGGATCTTTGCGCAGCGTCGCCCGGTGCTTGACGATGGCGTCGGTAGCCGCAGCGCTCGGCAAATAGAGAACACCTGCGAACAGGGTCAACATGACAGTGACTCGTGCGGTCATGTACGTCTCCCGGTGGGGACAAGAGCAGTTGGTCACCTCAACACTGTCGCGTCAGGACGGGCTATCTCACGACCAATTCCCAGGACATTGGCGCCGCGGAGGAGCCTGAAACCCACTCGGTGCCAGCGAATCAGGGTCTGCGGGCGCGCGACGACCCCTGCGGAGCGCCATGCGAACAGCCGGGACAGCAGCGCCAAGCTTACCCGCGTCGCGCCATCGATCCGCCTCGGCTTCAGGGCCCGCTCCACGTACAGGGCCAGTTGCCGGCGCAGGAATCGAACCTCTGCATCCAGCGACTGGCGTGACCAAAATGCGGGCCTGAGCGGACCAGTTGGTGAGATATTTTCCCTCACCAGGACAGGATTTATGCAGGCATTCACCTCGCGCGCGCAGTGTGCACCGTCGCGATGCGTCGATTTGCCAAAGAATCGCGTCTGGCTGCTGCGATGCAAGACAGGATCGTCAGAGATCGATAGCGAAGACCGGCCATTAAGTAGGGTAGCGTTCCGCAGACAGAGCTTGCACGCGAGGCTGAGACATTTCGCAGCGTTTCGGGGGGTACAACTTTCACGGCACCGGACCTCGTACACAAAGACGATCGACTGAACGAGCTGACGTCCCCGGACCTGTTCAAGCAGAACCTGTTGCACTTTGGGCCCAGCGGAATAATCACTGCACCGGTGGTCAAGAGCACTGCAATGACGGTGCCGGATAGGACTGCAATTGAGAGCCAATAACAAGCGATGCCGGGATCAACCTCGTCCGAGAAGGGGATAGCGACCGTGAAACCATCCAGCCTGACGGTGGGTCTCATTGTCGATCACGCCAAAGCGGTGCGAATTCCGCTGCTAATTATTCTGATCACAGTAGTTCTTACGTTCTGGGTCGATCAGATCCGAGAACTATTTCTGCTGCTAACGACAACCACCCACGTATGGCATCAGGTCGGAACCCTCGTCATGGCCGGCGCTCTAGGCTTCGCAGTCTGGCATACCGCCAGGTCGGTCTATCGGTTCGATATACCGAGCATCCCAAGTCTTTCAAACCCCAAGGCCGAGGTACTCAGGAAATGGGCTCCGCGGTATTTGGGCGCCGCGGTGCCGCTTCTGATGGCAGTCGGCTCGCTGACGGCGCTGTTCGACAAATCGCTCAGGAATGCCGAAGAAGAACCCCAGTTTTGGATGCCCGTCCTATTTATTGTTGAGACCGTCGCACTGTTGGTGTTCGTCATACTGCGGCGGCAGTTATTCGCAGGGGGTTTCGGGTTGTCGAAGACTCCGGCCGGCGATCCGCGAGTCTCGCACTGGTCCCAGTTGCCGAGATCCGTGCGTATGGTGTACGCCGTGATCGTCTTCGCCAATGTGCTCGCACTGGTTCTGGCGGCCGAGGTGCCCGGTTTCCTGTCACACTTGGGGACGTTGGCGCTCGCATTGATGTGTGCATGCTTTCTCACGGTCACCGGGACTTACCTCACCATTCAGACCGCGCGCTGGCAGTTTCCCCTACTGAGTGCGCTATTCGCGCTGGCAGTGGTACTGCAGTTTTTCGGCGTGACCGACAATCATCGGGTTCGACTGTATGAAGGGATGCACTCCTTCAGTTCTCCGAACGAGGGTTCCATCGACAAGGAACCAGTGATATCGACATCGCTTGTCGACTACACCGAGAAATGGAGCGCAGGGCCACCACCGTTGACGCCCGTTTACCTGGTCTCATCCGAAGGAGGCGGCATTCGAGCCGCTGCATGGACAGCGCTCGTCCTCGACGAGTTGGAGATCCAATCAGAGGGAGAGTTTTCCAAGCACATGCTGCTGGGAAGCGGGGTCTCGGGTGGCAGTCTTGGGTTGGCTTGGTTTGCGGCGATCGTTAGGGGCGAGCGCGAGGGAGTCATCAAGCTCGATGACATCCGGCCAATGGCACAGTTGTTTTACGAGACGGACTTTCTGGGCCCGACGCTCGAAACCATGTTCTTGACCGACTTCCTGCAGCGGTTCGTGCCATCGGCACAGTTCGTTGATCGGGGAGAACGCCTTGAATCTGGCTGGGAGAGCGGTTGGGCCGTTGCATGCCGGACGCGTCCGTCCGCGAACGCCGTTGCGACACAGCAACCAAGGGTGGACGTGTGCTCCCTGTTCGGGAGCTCCTGGAAGAGCTTGGGAATGGCCGCCGATGGGGTACCGGCGCTATTCCTGAACTCAACCGAGGCACAATCGGGCAGGCGATTTATCGAGGAACCCTTCGCATCCCTTCGCGGCGTAGGACAAGACGATGCCGTCGTAAACGCCGCGACGTTGTCAACCGACTGGCTACCTGCATCGAGCCCGCTTAGCGCGGTGGTCCACAACAGCGCGCGCTTTACATACGTAAGCCCGGCCGGGACGTTATTGGATATCTCAGCGATCAAAGGCGGGACGCCAGTGCCTCGGCAATTGGTCGACGGGGGTTATTTTGACAACTCCGGTGCGACAACTTTGGCAGAGCTCGTGCTCCTGGCGCGGGATCATGTACCCGGCTGCTCCGGGCCCAGCGGCCTTGGAAGTGAGACGTGCCCCGTCAGAATCATTCACATTAGTAACGATCCAGGAGTGGAGACGATGCGTAGCGACGACAGTTGCCATGGTAGCGACGACTCCAGGGCGTTTTCGGCCTACGGGGAGATTCGGGGACCACTGCTAGCGTTACTCAACACTCGCGAGGCACGCGGGGCGGTCGCAAGAGCGGCGGTCAGAAGTCTCTTTGCCCAGGGAAAGGTTTTGGCGTCTGAGACGGATCCATTGACAGACGCCTTCGTGTTTCACTTCAGATTGTGTAAGGGTATCCATCACCTTCCGCTGGGCTGGACGCTGTCGGCGGAGGCAATGTCGGAGATGCGCCGGCAATTGGTGGGCTTGGCGGCGAGCGCCCCGGGTGGGTTCAACCACAAGCAGCTCGATTTGGTCACCGCGCAAGTAGCGACATCGAAGCGGGTCCCTTGAGGGAGCAGGAACCGTGAAAGCGGGTCGCCCACAATCAACGGGTCTTAATCCGATGTCTGTTCCGTAGCGACGCGGCAGGATTCTCGCGCCCGCAGTCATCGAGAAAATGGCGGGACCTCGGCCTTGATCTCGGCACGACAGGTGCGGGATCGGGGACGCCTGGACCCAACACCATATGTGAGCGTCCACGGTTGTAATGCTCGACCCAGGAACCTGAGGGCACGCCGCAGATGCGCTTCCGATGGCGGGATGAGCCAGCCCACACACTCGCGGCGAATCGTGCCGAGGAGCCGCTCGCAGATGCCGTTCGCCGCAACCCCCGCTTTTCCCCACCTCAGCTTGCCCGTGTTGCCGTGGCACTTCCGCATCAGCACGGCCAGAACGCCTTTGAATCTCCTACCGGGGCGCCCGCACTTGTACGCTGGCCTCTGCCACCGCCGTCGGGAACTCGCGCAGTGTGGCGATCACGTGGAAGGGACCGCTGCCGACCGTGGGCGCCTGATACACCGCCGTGTAGCTGCCGTCGTCCTGGCGCTTGGGCGCCGGCAGGATCGTTCCGCCGGCTGCGCCCTCACGGATCGACCAGTCCACCGAAAACAGGATGGCCTCTCCTCCGGAGGCGCGGGCAATGAACTGCATGCGTGAGCCAGGAGCGACTTCGATCGCAGCCGGCGAAAGCTCGAGCCGCGGTTGCATGACCCGCGGCCGTCGCGGCAGCTCCGAGCCCGCTTCCGATTCAGGCGGCTGAGATTCGGCCGCGACCCCTATCCTCAGCGGCAGCAGCGCGGGCAGCAAGGAACCGGCAGCCTGCACGACGAACTTGCGTCGCGTCGGCAGGCTGCTGAAGGGCATGGGTCGAACTACTGCACAGTCAAGGTGACGTCGTCGATCACGAACGATGTCGCGAGCGACCAATCCTCGTGACCGTAGAACCTGATCTGAACCGTTTGCCCGATGTAGGCATTCACGTTCAGGCTGTGCAGCGAATAACCCGATGCCGCATTCACGTTGGAGTAAGTAGCCAGTGTCGCCACTACGGTGCCGGAACTGTTCAGCACCTGCACCCTCAACGTGTCGTAGGCGATCGAGCCGACTTCCTGCGTATCGATGTGCAGGTAGAAGGCCAATGTGGCAGTCGTCTTGCCGGCCGGGATCGACACTGTCTGCGTCGCGGTGTCGGTATGCGTAAAGCCGTAGCCGTCCAGCCATGCAAACCACGAACCGCTGTGCGCGGTCTCGCCCGGGCAGCCGCTGTTGCTGCACAGCACCCCCGCAGTCAGTGCCCACGGCGCGGCGCTCCCGGTTTCGAAGCCCCCGTTCACGATGAGCTGACTACTCGTGCTCGCGGTCACGGTGATGCTCACGGTCTTGGTGCTGGACCGGTTGTTGACGCTGTCGTAGACCGTCTCGCTGACGCTGTAGGTGCCGGCACTGGCATAGGTGTGGCTGGGGTTTGCCGCGGTCGAGGTGCTTCCGTCGCCAAAGTTCCAGCTGTGCATGCCGATCGAGCCGCCCGAGTCGGTGGACGTATCGGTGAAGCTAACCGTCAGACTGCTGATCGTGTAAGTGAAGTTTGCAGTGGGCGTGCCGCCGCTTGCGCTGACGGTGACGGCACTGGTCTTGGAGCTGGTGGAGCCGTTGCCGCTGTCGGTGACGGTTTCGGTGACCGAATAGGTTCCGCCCGCTGCATACGTGTGGGTGGGATTGGTGGCGCTTGATGTGGCGCCATCGCCGAAAGTCCACGCATGGCTGCCGATGGTCCCACCAGAATCCGTGGACGTGTCGGTGAATGAGACCGTCAGTCCGCTGGCACTGTAAGTGAAATTCGCAGTCGGCGTCCCGCCGCCGCCGCCGCCGCCGTTGACGATGGGGTGTGAGATATCGCAGCGATTGGTGTCATTCGACCAGGTGCTCTGCATCGCGAACGAACCGGTGGAGAAGGCCACCAATGCGGCGGCGCCCTGGCCGGAGCTGATCCATGCGCACTCGTCCCCGTTCTCCTGTCCGGTGAACGAAGAGCCGGTGTTGTTGACCCATCCGCCCGCCGGATTCTGGTCGGTGAGGGTTTCGGCATATTCGTGGCCGCCGACGATGGAGTAGCCGTCGAGCGAGTTGCTGACGAAGTTCGCACCGCAACTGGCACCCAGGTCGGCGACATAGGGCATGTTGGTGAAGGCGATATCGCCGTACGGTGATGGTGCCGCGCCGCCGCCGCTCAGCGTGGTGTCGCCGTTGTAGTCGTGCCAGGCGCAGAAGCCGCCGCCCGGGGTGTTGAAGCCGTCGGGGTGGGTACCGGTCGGCGACAGGATCACGTATTGCGCGTAGCGGTTCGATGCTTGCGTGGTGTTGCCGAAATGTCCCGCTGCCTTGACTGCTTCTGCAGCCAGCTGCTTGCCTGAGGCCTGCGAGGGCGAAGCGGCCGAATTGTCATACCAGATGCCGGCCAGGGCGCCGCTCGGGTAACCCACGTGCGGCGCTCCACTCGGACAGGACGTGGCGCCAACCGCAACCTGCGATCCATCGCAATACTGAGTCATCACGCCTGACCAAAGCTCGCCATTGGTGCCCAGACCCTTGATCCAGGCCTGAATATAGGGCGCTGCGTGGTTCGGGTCGCCCGTGAATGTCGCGTAGCCGTTGGAGTTCGTTCCCTCCGTGCCCCATTGCGTACCCCAAAACACCAGGTACACCTTGGGCGCGCCGCTGGTCACGCCGATCGAATCGACGCCGCCTCCGAAGCTCAGGGTCTCCGGGCCAGTGGCGGCAGCGGCGATGGCCGGCTCCGTCACCACGGTTGGCGGCTTCCCATGCTTTCATTTTCTCGTGGGTTTCCCGCGTCGGGTGGACGCCGTGTCGGTAGGGGTGACCGTAGCGCGGCGAATGCGGATTGATGGCATCCGTGGCATTACCGGCGTCCTTGGCGACAGCGACACCGGCGAACGCAAAAGAGACAAACGTGAGAAGGGCGAATCGACGGGCATGCATGAGTGGCTCCTCTCCTGGTTCTAGGAATTTTCCACTTGACGCCGCGATAGATTTACCAACCCGCCACGCTATACCCCGACCATCACACAGTTCGTGGCCTTTTGAGCCCCGTCCCTGCTAATCGCTCAGAGTAAGTTGCGGGATGTTTTTTTCTACTCGTCGTAGTCCTACTACGACGGACATGGATCGTGCTCGCTACAAACTCGACCGTCAACGGGTGGACTACCGAGGGATTTGCACCCATCTAGCGGATGCTCGATGCCACGCGGATATTTCCAGATCGTACAACCGCAGAATCAGCTCGATGGAAAGACGTGATAATCATCGGAGACGGACCAGTCGGCTTCATCAACGCTCTCGGCCTAGCTCGAGCCGGAGTCCGCGGTGGTTCGATTGTTCGATTCTGTCCCTGGCCACCATTTACCAAAGGCTTATGGCTGTTTGAATACTGACCCTGTCTAATATTCGGGGCTCTGCGGGTGCTGTCTAATATTTTGTGGCGGACTCGCGGACTCGCTCGAGAGTCCGCTTTCACTCTCCAACCGGTGCACGGACTGGAGGCTCAAATGAATCAATGGGCTTTGATCCTCACAGCCGCAATTCTAGGCTCGGGGGCAGCGATCGCCCGGGCGAGTGAACCTGAGGCCGCGTCCCCTGCGGAGTCGAATGTACGAGGCGCTCCCAGCCCCAACATCGGAGCGGACCGCACCATCCACTTCTCGCTGAAGGCACCCGAGGCGAACAGCGTGCAGGTCGCCGGCGGTGACGGTCTGGGTGCCGGACCATTTCCAATGACCAAGGGAGCCGACGGCGTCTGGAGTGTGACAACACCACCTGCTGTGCCAGGCTTCCATTATTACTGGTTCGTCCTGGATGGGGTGTCGGTGAATGACCCAGCGAGCCAGACGTACTTCGGATATGGCAAGGAGACTAGCGGAATTGAAGTGCCCGAAGCGGGTGCGGACTTCTACGCTATACGCGACGTTCCCCATGGCGAGGTGCGCGCAAAGTGGTACTTCTCAAGAATGACCGGCGCCTGGCGACGCGCCTTGGTATATACCCCTCCGGACTATGAGAAGAGCCCGAAGCGCCGGTACCCGGTACTCATCCTCCAACACGGGGCGGGAGAGGACGAAACCGGCTGGACGCGGCAGGGGCGAGCGAACTTCATTCTTGACAATCTGATGGCCGCGGGTGAAGCGGTACCAATGATCGTCGTAATGGACTGTGGTTATGCGAATAAGGCAGGCACTGCGCCGCTCGCGATTGGGCCCGGCGTATCCCGAGAGACCATCACGATCGCTTTCCGCACTTTCGAGGACGTGATTGTTCACGAACTGATCCCGATGATCGATGCCGCATACAGAACGATGCCGGACAGGGACCATCGCGCAATGGCCGGTCTGTCCATGGGCGGGATGCAAACTCTGTTCGTTACGCTGCATCACCTGGACAGGTTCTCGTACATTGGCTCCTTCAGCGGACCTGTGATTCCGGGCATCAACACGGGCAGGGAACCGCAAGGGAATACGCCGGAGGAGTTTGATTCTAAGACGGCGTATGAGGGGGCTTTCGCCGATCCGAGAGCATTCAACAAGCGCGTGAAGCTGCTTTGGCTCGGCGTCGGAACCGCAGAGTCACCCATGTTTCGTAGCAGTATCAGTAGCGCCGCGACCGCACTGCAGAGAGCCGGAGTGGACGTAGTGTATTTCGAATCGCCGGGTACTGCGCACGAGTGGCAGAGTTGGCGCCGCGACCTCAACGAATTCGCACCGCGTTTGTTCCACTGATCGTGCGGGGCCCATAATGTCTTCCAGAGTTACCCCGTCCGTCGCCCCGCCAATTGCGCTCTCATATTTATCCAGTGTTCGGCTGCAGTGCGCTTTTCAGTTGGTTGGGAGCTACTGGGAGCTAGTAGAGTTGTCGCAGGCGCAGTAGGCTCCCCGAAGTTCTTAAGCGGAGAGAGATCAATGGCGATTAAGCGTTCGACCAAGAGCCGGGGTACACCAACGCGTAGGCCGGTGGCTTCAGTTGCGCCGCGCCATGTCGACCTCAGGTCGAAGTCGCAGATGGTTCCAGGGGATCGCTACGTCGGGTGGTTGTGTAAGAACCGGTCATGCGGAGTTGTCATTGCCATTGCACCCCCACCGGCAGGAAGCAAGGCGGCTGTGCCCGAATTCGACGATCAACTGACGGCGATCAAATGCCCCCATTGCGGGGATGAAGACCTGTATCGCTGGAGCGCTCGGAGCGAACACGAATACATTCCGAAAAGCGCGGCAACCTAGACTTGGCCACGCAATCGAGCCACGACCAGCAACCACAAGAAACCGGGCAGCCCTGGGTCGACAGCGGCACTCCACTCCGAGAGGCCGGGTCCGGCCAGAAGCCTGGCATTTCTGGCGGGTACGGCTGTCGTGAGCCTGCTTCAGATATTCTTCTTCACGGCGCTCGCTGACCCCCTTGGGGCCAGGATCGTGAGTCCGTCGCGATGCTTGCGGTACTCGGGATCTGGCCACGATGGTGGTATGCGCAGCGCAGCGCATGATCGCCCTGGCGCGGTGCGCATCGATCGCTACGCGAACGTGCGCTACTTCGAGGACCTTAGGGGTACCGGTGGTCAATCCGTGGAAGAGTGATTAGTTCCAGGCCTCGACGGGGAAGCGACCGGCATCCTTTGACTTGCCGTAGGCCAGGTAGTAACATTTGACTACCTATTTGGATCCGCAAAATGGCCGCGACCAGTCTGAAACTCCCCGACGATCTCAAGCGTCGAATCGAATTGCTGGCAGCTGGCGCACAGAAGACTCCTCACGCGTTCATGATCGAGGCGCTATTTCGCGAAGCGGAGCGCATGGAATTGCGCGCTCGGTTTGCCGCTGATGCCGCGAAGTCTGAAGCCGAGGCTTTGGCCAGTGGTAGGGCGATTTCCCTTGACGCTGCGTTCGACTACCTCGACGGACGTGTCAGGGGCCGTAAAGTTCGCAGACCACGCGCACGGCGATGGCGCGCGTCGAAATAACGGCACGAGCGCTCTCGGATCTGGAGCGATTGTTTGAGTTCAAGGCGGAGCGAAATCCGAGAAAAGCTCGGGAGCAGCTCCTGAGCGTCGGGCGAGCTTTGGAACTCTTGGCGGAGCATCCATTACTGGGTCGAGATGCCGAAGACGGACGTCGTGAGCTCATTCTGCTGCGCGGCCGTGATGGCTACATTGCCAAGTACCGCTGGCTGCCCGCGGAAGAGATCGTGCTAATACTGGCCGTTCAACATCATCGTGAGGCGGGATACTCCGAAGAGTAGCTGCCGATCCATGCTTTCAGAAGGGATCGCAGATGCGATGCGGATAGCGGGATCAACCAATCCAGACACTCTCGCCGAATGGTACCGATGACGCATTCACAGATCGCATTGGCCATCGGGCTTCGCGGCGGCGACTTCAACACCAATCCGCTCGCCATAACTGGCGATGTTTCCCTTCCATTCTGAGGGCGCAACGGCTGTCGATGATTGCTAGTGAAACTGCACCGTCACGGGCACTGCGAAAATTTCCGACTTCTTGCCCGTGGAGGGTGTTGCGCTACCCCAGCTGACCACAACAGTGTTCGGTGAAAGCGACGAGATGCCGAAGGTGTCACCAGGCCACACCGAGGGGTCCCCGAAGGCACTTGCGACCTGTATGGGATCGGAGAGCCAACCCCTCGTGACGGAGAACGCGCGCAGATAAAGCGCGTAGCCTCGAGGATTGCTGTCCGAGAGCCACGCGACATACGCGATCCCGGAGTCCGCGCCGGTGACCTCCATGATGTGAGGAAAGTTGAGCGTATCCGGTGTCGCCTGCACAGGGCTCGACCAATGCTGGCCATGGTCAGTGGACCACGAGAGCCAGCCGATGTCATTTGCCGTTCCGTCACTGTTGGTTCCCTGTGTGTCCCAGGTCGCGTACAGGGTACCAGCCGCGTCCATGGCGATATCGCCGTCAATCCACCATTCCGCCAGCGACATCGTTCCCGCCTGGGGACCTACCTTGAGCGGCGTGGACCAAGTGCTTCCGCCGTCGATCGACGATGTGAAAAAGCTGTACGCGGGGTTCAGGGTGTAGGTCGTGGTGTTGGTGACCTGGTAGCCCTGGTAGAGCAGGTCAACTCGGCCGCTGGGCTCCACGACAAGAGGTGCGCTGTCCCCGCCGCTCGCCGGAAACCCCGGGCTTACATGCACCATCGCGCCAAACGTCCTGCCGCCATCGTTGGACTTCTGCATCACGACATTCAGGTCACCCGTCTCGAAGGCACAGCTTCCCGAAGAGCTGCAGATGAAGGTAATCGACGTGCGGTTCGGACCGTAGTCCCAAGTCACGTAAACGACACCGTCGGGGCCGACTGCTATGAAGTCCCGATCGCCCCAGTTCTTTGCATCGGGCGGCACCAGAGAGGTCACCTGCGGGAAGGTTACGCCGTGGTCGAATGATGCCGCCACGACTGGATACCATTGCCCGCCCTTGGCCAGCATGAACGCTGCGTACACGGTACCGTCCGGCGCGACCGCCAACGCCGGGTCCCACGAGTTCACATTCGAGCCAACTGATCCTGGTAGCGAAATCGGGTCGGAAAAGGTGGTTCCCCCGTCGATCGAGCGTGCAAAGGCAATCCCCTGACACCCCATCCATTCCTCGTAGACGTAGCCGAGCATCGGATCGACGGTTTGCTCGACCTCTGCGTTCTGCCCGGAGCACGAGCCACTGAGGTCACTGATAGGACCTATGATATACGTGGGCCCGGCCGCAAGAGCCGCGGTCATCGTCAAGAGGCCTGCGGCAGCGCTAAGTCGGGCCGCCAGAGCAATCCAACATCTGCCGCCAGGTACCATTGTCGCCTCCCTGTTTCTCTACTGTGGGCCGGTGGCGGCGATTTTCCTCACCGTCCCGCGGTGCGTCAATGTGCGGGTTCCATCGCGCTACACAATATCGTCTTGCATGAGCTTGCTACCGGAACAAAGCGGTCAGCTGAGGAGTGGGCCGATCTTGCACGGCGCGGCTGGGGAAGCCGGCGCACCCAAAGCGATTCTGGACGAGGTGTTTTGGCGTTACGGTCCTGTAAAGCGTGAGTAAAATATTCGCTTGACTGCGGATCGGGTCGGCGGACGCGCTTCAGGCCAAGTCTGTCGGTCACTTCTCGCCAACATCGAACCTCTCATCAGACTTTGTGGAGGGCCAGCCATGCGTCTCAAGATGCTCCGCGTGCTACCCGCCGCGCTGGCGGTCTCGGTCAGTGCCTCGGTGCTCGCCGACTCGCAGGTCGCCACGAGCGACGTCGCCGTCCTGCGCCCGCCGACGCTGACACCCCAGCAAAGCGGCACCCTCAACCGGCTGCAGGCGGTGAGCCCGGTCAACTCACGCGTGGTGTGGGCCAGCGGCGTGGGCGGCACTTATGTCGTCACCACCGATGGCGGCGCAACCTGGCGGGCGGGCGTGGTTGCGGGGGCCGAACAACTCCAGTTCCGCGATGTGCAGGGGGTGAGCGCGAGAGTCGCCTATCTCTTGTCCGCCGGCGTCGGGCCGGCTTCCCGAATCTATAAGACCGAGGATGGCGGAGCATCCTGGTCGCAGCAATTCCAGAGCCTGGACCCTGACGCATTTTATGACTGCTTCGCGTTCTGGACTGCGCGCGGCGGTATCGCCATGAGCGACGCCGTCAACGGCCGGTTTCCCGTGATCCAGACGACCGACGGCACGACCTGGACCGATATCGGCGCTAGGCTGCCGGCGGCGCAGCTCGGAGAAGCGGCGTTCGCGGCGAGCGGCACGTGCGTTGCGACTCAAGGGAGAAGTCGAGCTTGGATCGGCACCGGCGGTGCGGCGAAGGCCAGAATCCTCGCGACGACCGACGGCGGCCACACATGGGCCGCGTACGACACGCCCATCGTCCAGGGCACCCCGAGCTCCGGTGTGTTCAGCGTCGATTTCCGCGATCCATTGCACGGCATCCTCGGCGCTGGCGAGCTAGCGGCGCCCACCGCATTCGCCGACACCGTCGCTCGCTCGAGCGACGGCGGCAAGACGTGGCAGCTCACGCACCGCCCGCCAGTCCCGGGCGCAATTTACGGTCTGAGCTACGTGCGCGAACGCTCCGCAGAGGGCGACGCTGATGGGGA